>Ga0194130_10000099_pt1 | contig 158668 bp, 117 predicted proteins | sample TA2KigsurfametaG_FD_160084 | JGI IMG/M metagenome (GOLD analysis project Ga0194130, IMG submission 160084) | Freshwater microbial communities from Lake Tanganyika, Tanzania - TA2015050 Kigoma 12 surface | ecosystem: Environmental > Aquatic > Freshwater > Lake | place: Tanzania: Lake... | reverse complement strand
GGGAGACCGGTCGAGGTAACGGTATTCAAACCTTTGATTTGAACAATACGTCGAATTACGGGGCTGCAGTGGATTTCACCGATGCCGACAATTATTGGAACAATACGGCGAACCTGGACCACTACGCCGGTGATGCCCATTGGGGAGCCGAAATGACCTACGATTATTTCTGGCAAATCCACAACCGAAATAGCATCGACGGAAATGGATTTACTTTGAAAAGTTATATGCACTACAACACGAATTACAACAACGCCTTTTGGGACGGTCAACGCATGACTTATGGTGACGGAAATGGAAGTACTTTTACTCCCTTGTCCGCCATTGATATTACAGGGCATGAAATTGCCCATGGCTTAACCACCAACACCTCCAACTTGGTATACGCTAACGAATCCGGGGCCTTAAATGAATCGTTTTCGGATATTTTCGGTGTTGCGGTAGAGTCTTTTGCGAACAACAATGCCTTGAACTGGATTATGGGAGAAGATGCCACGCCGAATGGTAATGGGATTCGCAACATGGCCAATCCCAATGCCTTCAATGACCCTGATACCTATTTAGGGACGCATTACTACACTGGTTCTCAAGACAATGGGGGAGTACACACCAACTCGGGGGTACAGAACTTTTGGTATTATTTGCTCACGGTAGGAGGTTCAGGAACCAACGACATCAATTCCGTGTACAACGTCACCGCGCAGGGCTCCTTAAAAGCAGCACGCATTGCGTTTCGAAATAACACCGTTTATCTTACCCCGAATTCAGATTATTCTGATGCGCGGTTTTATGCTATTCAGTCGGCCATCGATTTGTACGGGGCATGTTCGCCAGAGGTCATGAGCACCACCAATGCATGGTATGCGGTTGGGGTAGGGCAGCCGTTTTCTTATTCCGTGACTTCGCAATTCAGTACGGCTTATCAAGACTATTGTCAAGCGCCGGCTTTGGTGAATTTCACCAACGAAAGTTTCAACGCAGGCACCTTTCAATGGAATTTCGGCGACGGCGGAACGTCCAATCAGCTGAATCCTTCGCACACGTATCAAAATCCAGGTCTTTATACCGTTACACTCATTGCCAGCGGAGGTGCCTGTGGGACCGATACTTTAGTGATGGTGGATTACATTAACGTAGATCCATCGCTGCCTTGTGCTATCACGATGAATCCTGCCGGGTTGAATCAAACGCAAACTTCTTGTTCGGGAACTTTATTCGATCCGGGAGGCGTTGCTTCCAACTACCAAGATTTAGTTACCAGTGAAATCACGATTGCTCCTGTCGGAGCAGCTACAGTAACCTTGAATTTTTCGTTGTTCGATTTGGAATTGAACTACGATTATCTCTACATCTACGATGGCCCGACCAATACCAGTCCTTTGATTGGTCAATACACGGGCAATACCTTACCCAACGGAGGGACCATACAGAGTACCTATGGGGCAATTACCTTGAAATTCTTTTCGGATACGTACGTAACCAATGCGGGTTTTGTGATGACATGGGCCTGTCAAATTCCCAGCAATCCTCCAGTGGCCGATTTTCAGGCCAATGCAACCACAAGTTGTACGGGTGAAATTTCGTTTGAAGATCAAACAACGGGAGGACCGAATGCCTGGAATTGGAATTTTGGTGACGGGAGTACGTCAACGCTTCAAAATCCAACGCATGTTTATCAGCAAGACGGCACCTATACGGTTACCTTGATTGCTTCAAATAATATAGGTTCTGACACTTTTGCCCTTCAAAATTACATTACCATTGATCGTCCGGATGCTCCCGTTGCTAATGGGGTAATCTTGTGTTCCCCGGACAGCGTTACTGTTCAGGCTACGGCTAATGGAGAAATTCGCTATTTCGATGCGGCTATCGACGGTAATTTATTGGATACTGGGGCTTTTTATTCGATGTTTTTGGCGCAAACAGATACCCTATGGGTTGAAAATATCGAGACAAATCCCGTGCTTTATGTCGGGCCATTGAATAACAGCTTTGGAACAGGGGGACAACATAACAACACGTCGACACAATATCAAATTTTTTCAGTGCAAGAACCGCTAACCATTGTTTCTGCCTGGGTAAATGCTGGCGCAGCGGGTGATCGAACGATAACCTTGTGGGACGCGAGCGGAAACCAATTGGATTCAAGGTTTCTCAATATTCCGTCTGGAGGGTCCCGAATATCCTTGAATTTTCATCTTGAACCAGGTGTCAATTACCGAATGGGCGGGTCGCAAATGAACCTATACCGCAACAACACGGGGGCGGCCTATCCCTACCAAATCCCGGGATTAATTTCTATTACAGGGTCCAGTGCAGGAGCAGCATTCTATTATTATTTCTACGATTGGGAGGTGGTGAAAGATCCGTGCATCAGTCCGAGAACGCCGGTGTATTTGGTCATGGATGAAGTCACCGCAGCGGCTACCGCTTCAACGTTTGGTATGACTTTAACAATCAATACCAACCAGAGTGCGAATGCGAATTCCTACAGCTGGGATTTTGGTGACAACAGCACGGATACGCAAGCAACACCTCAACATACCTACACACAACCTGGCACGTACACGGTAACCTTGGTGGCATCCAACGCGAACTGTTCGGATACGACTTTCCTAGAGGCTACGGTCGATAATGCCGGCTTAAGCGATGTTTCAGGCAATGGATGGGGGATTTTCCCGAACCCGGCCACAGAGGTTTTAACCGTACGATGTTTTGGAGAGGAACCTGAATATTACCGTGTTTTCGATGCTCAAGGGCGTTTGGTACAAGAGGGCAAAATGAGTGGCATGCTCACATCAATCCGCGTTCAAAACATGGAAAGAGGGGCGTACCAACTTCAACTTCAGTTTACTTCGGACAGAACGTCTAGGAAGTCGTTCATTAAAATGGATTAATTTCCAAAGAGTACTTCGTCTGTGATGTCGCGGACCATTTTGAAAAGCTCTTGCTTGAATTCTTGGGGATTGTATTCACCGCGTTCCATTTTTCGCAGCTTATGTTCCCATTGTCCGGTGAGTTCGGGGCTTTTTAGTAAGTCGTTTTTAATGGTGTCGATGAGGTCCATACCGGTGGAAGTGGCCAACAGGTTTTTTTTCTTTTTTTCGATATACCCTCTTTTGAAGAGCGTTTCAATGATGGCGGACCGAGTAGAAGGTCTTCCGATGCCGTTTTCTTTCATGGATTCGCGCATTTCCTCGTTCTCCACAAATTTCCCCGCGGTTTCCATGGCCCTCAATAGGGTGGCCTCGGTGTATGGCTTAGGTGCGGTCGTTTTTCCTTGGTGCACCATCGGTTCATGCTCTCCGCTTTCCCCTTCCGTAAAAATCGGCAATACTTTTTCTTCGGCTTCTTCTTTTTTCGCCGCCTTAGATTCCATGTCTTCGTACACCAACCTCCATCCTTTATCGAGAATTTGCTTTCCGGTAGCTTTGAAATGGAGCTGATCCACTTTGCCCATTACGGTAGTATTGGAAACTTTACATTCGGGATAAAAGGCTGCGATGAACCTGCGTGCGATTAAGTCGTAGATTTTTTGTTCGTCGGGAGAAATACCCGAAGGAAGAATTCCCGTAGGAATAATGGCATGGTGGTCCGTTACTTTGGCATTATCGAAAATGCTTTTGGTTTTTGGAATGGGTTGCGATAAAACTTGGGCGGTAAATCGTTCGTAATCTTTTAAGCTACGCAAGGTGTTCGGAATTTTTGGGTGTAAATCCTCTGAAAGATAAGTGGTATCAACCCTCGGGTAGGTAACCAGTTTCTTTTCGTACAAGCTCTGCACGTGTTTTAGGGTGTCATCCGCACTGAATCCGTAACGTTTGTTACCGTCCACTTGCAGGGAGGTAAGGTCGTACAAGCGGGGGTTTCCTTCTTTACCTTCTTTTTGTTCAAAAGAGCTTACTTCGAAGGGCTTCCCTTTTAAGTAATCCAGGCCTTTTTGCGCGCGTTCTTCGCTCTTCAGGCGTTCAATTTGGCAAAGAAATTCAGTATTTCGATATACGGTTTTTAATTCCCAATAAACTTCGGATTTGAACGCGTTGATTTCTTTTTGCCGTTGAACAATCATTGCCAAGGTGGGAGTTTGAACCCTTCCTACGGACAATATCATTTTTGGGGCGGCAAATTTCTTGGTGTAAAGCCGGGTGCCATTAATGCCTAAAATCCAGTCGCCAATGGCTCTGGAATTACCAGCCGCAAACAGGTTATCGAATTCTGAAGCGTTTTTTAGTTTGGAAAAACCTTCTTTTATGGCTTCGTCCGTTAAGGAAGATATCCAAAGTCTTTTTACGGGTTTTTTACAACTGGCCTTTAACAATACCCAACGCTGTATGAGTTCTCCTTCTTGACCAGCATCTCCGCAATTAATGACTTCTTCGCATGAGGCAACGAGTTGTTTAATGACTTCGAATTGTTTTTTTACGCCGTCGTTGGAAATCACTTTTATGCCAAAGGAATCGGGGACAATGGGTAAGTCCTCTACTCGCCACTGTTTCCATACAGGGTTATAGTCTTCGGGTTCTTTCAGAGTGCATAAATGACCAAAGGTCCAACTGACCCAATAACCGTTGCCTTCGAAATACCCGTCTTTTTTTGTCGATGCACCAAGAATTTTCGCTAAATCTCGAGCAACACTCGGTTTTTCTGCAATACAGAGTTTCATGTTTTATTGGCTTAAAGGATCGAGTGAATTATTGGTTTTTCTCGTATTCTTGAATTCCTTTCTCGAGCCAAGCCTTGAAATCCTCGGCATTTCCATGATGTTCGTAGTCCGCAGAACCGTTGGCTAAGTCTTGGTCGCCTTGACCAATCATTCGATAATAGGGTTGAGTATTGCTCTTATATCGAGTGGCTTGTAAATAACTCCATTTATGTCCCACTTCGCGAATGGTCATAGTTTTACCTGGGGCGTATTCTTTGACTCCCTGTTCCTCTTTCGGGAGCTCAGTTTTTTCGTCGACATATAAGGAGACAATGACCATTTTATCCCGAAGCAATTCAATAATTCCCGGTTCGCCCCATACTTTTTCTTCCATTTTACGGCAAATATTACAACCACGCCCTGTAAAATCGACAAAAAGAGGTTTGTTCATCCTTTCGGCATAGGCTTTCGCTTTGTCCAAATCATGAAATACTGGAAGGTTTTGTGGTCCTAAGTGCATATCAGGGTTGTCGGAATAGCTCTGGGCGGCTTGAGAACTTCCTACCCCTTGAGGTGATTCACTGTAAGCGAGTGGAGGAGGAAATCCGCTGATGAGTTTTAAGGGAGCACCCCACAGCCCTGGAATCAAGTAGATGACAAACATTAAAACCGTGGTTCCGAAAAGGGTTCTTCCTACAGACAGGTTTTCCATGGGGCTGTCGTGTGGCATGCGGATGAATCCGAGGAGGTACAGTGCCAACACCAAGAAAATTCCAATCCAAATGGCAAGGAACACCTCCCTTTCTAAAAAATGTCCTTGAACCACGAGGTCGGCGTTGGATAGGAATTTAAAGGCCAAGGCTAACTCTAAGAAACCGAGGACTACTTTAACTGTATTGAGCCATCCACCAGACCGTGGTAAGGAATTCATCCAACCTGGAAAAGCAGCGAACAGGGTAAAGGGTAAAGCAAGAGCCAACGAAAAACCAAACATTCCTATAAAGGGTGCAATACCTCCAATCGTTGCGGATTCGACTAATAATGTGCCTACAATTGGTCCGGTGCAGGAAAAGGAGACTAAAGCTAAGGCTAATGCCATGAAGAATATTCCTAGGAGTCCTCCTTTGTAGGAAGCATTGTTCGCTTTGTTTAACCATGAATTGGGGAGAGTAATTTCGAAAGCACCTAGGAAGGAGATGGCAAAAACCACAAGCAAAATAAAGAAAACTAGGTTAAACCAAACGTTGGTGGAAAGTTCATTCAAAGCCGATGGTCCAAAAATGGCGGTGATAATGGTTCCCAACAAAACATAAATCGCAATAATAGATAGGCCGTAAAGCACCGCGTTTCGAATACCAGCCGCTTTCGATTGACTTTGCTTGGTGAAAAAAGAAACGGTCATTGGAATCATTGGAAAAACACAGGGAGTTAGCAGGGCAGCAAAACCGCTTAAAAAGGATAAAATAAAGATAACCCACAGGGACTTTCCTTTTTTTCCAGAATCTTCCTTGTTCGGTTTTTGATCCTCTGTGGTGGTTTTATCGGTGGAGTCTATAGGTTCTTCCGCCGCGGTATTGCTCGTTATTTGAGCAGTATCGGAGGCATTCGAACTGCTCGTTGTAAACGCTTTAACCGAAAGTTCAAAGGGATATTCATGAGGGTTTAAGCATTGTCCCGATTCGGAACAAACACTAAAGAAGAACACCCCTTTTAATGTAAGGTCTTTGTCCGAAGAAATCTTGAAACTCCTTTTCATCGTTAACTTTCCTTTATGATGGCTTTGCATGTCACCAAGATCTTCATCAATGAACTGTATGGGCTTGGGTTCGGTCAATTTTCCGACGCTGATACCTTGGGTGGGATTGATCTTGATATCCGTTGGTTTAGCATAAGAGTCTTTGGGTAATTTGTTCGAATTAATATGCCAGCCAGGAATGATATCGATGGAGGCAATGACCTCCCCTTCACCGTCCTTTTGTTGAATGGAAAATTTCACTTTTACCACATCCTCATAGTTGACCAACTGTGAAAAAGTACTTCCGAATGAAAGAAAAAGAAGCGCAATAAAAGCAGCGTAAAATTTCATGGTTACTTATGGGTTTAAAGGTATATTTAGTTCGACATCTATAGTGGATTATTGGTTTTTCTGGTAATCTTGAATTCCTTTCTCGAGCCAAGCCTTGAAATCCTCAGCATTTCCATGATGTTCGTAGTCCGCAGAACCGTTGGCTAAGTCTTGGTCGCCTTGACCAATCATTCGATAATACGGTTGAGTATTGCTCTTATATCGAGTCGCTTGTAAATAACTCCATTTATGTCCCACTTCGCGAATGGTCATGGTTTTACCTGGGGCGTATTCTTTGACTCCCTGTTCCTCTTTCGGGAGCTCTGTTTTTTCGTCTACATACAAGGAGACAATGACCATTTTATCCCGAAGCAGTTCAATGATTCCAGGTTCGCCCCAGACTTTTTCTTCCATTTTGCGGCAATTTACGCAAGCATGCCCCGTGAAATCAATAAAAAGAGGTTTGTTCATTCTTTCGGCATAGGCTTTTGCTTTGTCCAAATCGTGAAAGACTTGAAGGTTTTGTGGTCCTAAATGCATTTCAGGATTGTCCGAATGGCTCTGGGCGGATTGAGAACTGCCTACCCCTTGAGGAGATTCACTGTAGGCCAAGGGGGGAGGGAATCCACTGATGAGTTTCAAGGGAGCACCCCATAAACCAGGAATCAAATAAATAACAAAAGCAAGTACCGTACAACCGAAAAGCGTTCTTCCGACAGAAAGTTTTTCAATCGGACTGTCGTGCGGCATCCGAATAAATCCAAACAGGTAAAGGGCCAATACCAGGAATATTCCTATCCAAATGGATAGAAATACCTCTCTTTCCAACAAATGAGCCTGAACGACAAGGTCAGCGTTGGATAAAAACTTAAAGGCCAGAGCGAGTTCAAGCAACCCAAGAACGACTTTGACCGAATTCAACCAACCACCTGAACGCGGTAGGGAATTTAGCCAGCCCGGAAATGCTGCGAATAACGCAAAAGGTAGTGCCAGGGCGGATGAAAAACCAAACATTCCAACGAATGGGGCTATTCCACCAATGGTAGCGGATTCCACCAATAAGGTTCCGACTATGGGGCCGGTGCACGAAAAGGAGACGAGGGCCAAGGCCAAGGCCATGAAAAAAATTCCTATCAGACCCCCTTTGTAGGAAGCATTGTTTGCTTTGTTTAACCAAGAATTAGGGAGGGTAATCTCGAAAGCGCCGAGGAAGGAGATGGCAAAAACGACAAGTAATCCAAAGAAAAGGAGGTTAAACCAAACGTTGGTGGAAAGTTCATTCAATGCCGATGGTCCAAAAAGAGCGGTGATAATGGTTCCCAATAAAACATAAATTGCAATAATAGAAAGGCCGTAAAGCACCGCGTTCCGAATACCTGCAGCCTTCGACTGGCTTTGCTTGGTAAAGAAGGAGACGGTCATGGGAATCATCGGAAATACGCACGGTGTCAATAGGGCGGCAAATCCACTCAAAAAGGACAGAATAAAAATAATCCACAGCGATTTTCCTTTTTTTTCAGAATCTTTCTTGTTCGGTTTTTGATTCTCTGTGGTGGTTTTATCGGTGGAGTCTGTAGGATCTTCTGCCGTGACTGTGTTCGTTGTTTGAGAAGAATCGGAAGCAATTGAATCACTTGTTGTAAACGCCTGAGCTCGTAATTCAAAGGGATATTCATGGGGTAACAAGCATTTGCCGGCTTCGTCGCATACTTGAAACGAGAATACGCCTTTTAAGGTAAGGTCCTTGCTCGAAGAAATTTCAAAACGCCTTTTCATGGTTAACTTTCCTTTGTGATGGCTTTGCATGTCACCAAGATCTTCGTCGATGAATTGAATGGGCTTGGGTTCGGTTAATTTTCCGATGCTGATTCCTCGTGTAGGGTTGATGGTTAAATCTGTTGGTATTGCATAAGAGTCTTTTGGTAACTTGTGGGAATTAATATGCCAGCCGGGAATGACATCGATGGAGGCAATTACCTCCCCTTCACCGTCCTTTTGTTGAATGGAGAATTTCACTTTTACCACATCCTCATGGTTGACCATTTGCGAAAAAGTACTTCCGAATGAAAGAAAAAGAAGCGCAATAAAAGAAGCGTAAAATTTCATCGTTACTTATGGGTTTAAAGGTATATCAAGTTCAACATCTATGGGAGGTAGGCACTGTGTGTCATCGCAAATCATGTAATTGATGGTTACCTTGATCTCCTTGCATGTTTTGGGAAATTTGACTTTCTGATAAATCGTTACTTCCTTTTCCCAAATATACACGGTTCCTCCGAAATTTTCATCCATGTAGGCCTCGGGCTCGGGAGAAAAGCGGGCATTTCCTTGTTTTTTTGCACCTTTTCCTTCATTGAGCTGAATGCTCAATGCAATAGGGCCAAGGCCAGCATCGGTTTTTGGAGAGTAAATATGCCAGGTGGAATCGATAACTCCGGTGATGATGATTTTTTGGGTAGTGGGGTCAAACTGGCCAGACCAACTTACATGATTTTGACTCCACGCAGATGGAGCTAACAGCATCATTAATAGCACGATGCCGGTACTCTGAAACCCCCAACTCATCAACCAAAGCTAAAAAATTATTTCCACAATTCGCGAGATGGGAATGCGAATCTGTCCCTTTAACAAGATGTATGATTCAAAAACAGCCCAAACGGTCGTATATACCCTTTTCATGCCCTCGTCGTCGCAAAAAATAATTTGAACTTTCGTTCGATAGTTGTTACCCAGGCTTTTAGCACACTCTAGATGCTTTCTTAATTGTTCATCTTGAGCAATAAATGATTTCTTTCGAAAACCGCAGAAAGGAACGATTTCCTTCGGAATAGTTTGTAGATCAATAAACATAGAAATAAGATTAGCAATACAATGTATGAAAAAATAACATCAATAACAAGTTTAAGGGCAAAAAAAAGATATTTTTCGAATTTTGCCCAATTACCAGGGTAAACGAGCATTGGCGGCAACGGATTGATTCGAAATAACTCCCTCACGATACATTAACTGTCCGGCCATGGCAATCATTGCCGCATTGTCTGAACAATATTTTCCGGGAGTGAAGTAAGCGTTGAGCCCGGGATTTTCATCAACCCAATTCCGAATTTTATGCCGAAGACCGCTATTGATAGAAACACCTCCACTTAAGGCCAGTTCTTTAATCCCGGTTAATAATTGCGCTTTTTTTAGTTTTTCCAGCAAAATTTCCGTGATGCCCTCTTGAATCGATGCACACAAATCAGGTAAATTATCTTCAATAAATGTGACATGGTTATCCTTATTCTTTTTAAGCATATATAGAACGGAGGTTTTAAACCCACTGAAACTGAAGTCTAATTCGTCGATTTTAGGTTTTGCAAATGAGAAAGCTTTGGGGTTGCCGTTTTTCGCATGAAGGTCGATGTATGGCCCGCCTGGGTATGGAAAACCTAACATTTTTGCAGTCTTGTCAAAGGCCTCCCCCGCTGCATCATCGATGGTTTTGCCGATAATCTCCATGGATAACGGGCTTCGAACGACCACCAATTGGGTATGACCTCCGCTCACCGTTAAGCACAAGAACGGAAAGCTGGGGGCTTTCATACCTTCCTCTTCAATGAAGTGACTCAAAATATGCGCTTTCATATGGTTTACTGCAATCAGTGGTTTTCCGAGGGCCATCGCCAGTCCTTTGGCAAATGAAGCGCCGACCACCAACGACACTTGAAGGCCGGGGCCTTGGGTAAAAGCAATTGCATCGATTTCTTCCAGGGCAACTTTTGCCTGTTGAGTGGCAGATTGAACAACCTCTGAGATATTTTCCATGTGCGCTCTACCGGCAAGTTCAGGGACAACGCCACCATGTTTTTCGTGAATCAATTGAACGCTCGTAACATTGGACAAAACCTTATTCCCCCTGAGAATAGCTGCCCCTGTATCGTCACAGGAGGTTTCGATACCGAGAATGAGAGGAATATTCAACGCAATGACTATCTTTGTTCAGCATGCCAAAAATAGCGAATTTTTTCCTCCGTAGCTGTGGAGTTTTTTTTGAATTTTTAGTATTGGCTATCTTGGTATTTGCTTTCTTAATTCGGAGCAGTGCTTTTCAAACCTTTCTGGCCAAACGGGCGGCAATGCATTTCTCAAAAGAATGGAAAACGACTGTTCAAATTCAAAAATTAGACATCCAATTCTTTGATAGATTGTACCTTGAAGGGGTAAAGATTTTAGATCAACAACAACGTACTTTACTGAGCGTGCCCTCCCTAGTGGTCGAAGTAAGTCAGTTGGGAACGGAGCGCTTGATACTCGACGAAGTTGTTTTGACAAATGGCAGATTGTGGGTGTGTTCGGAAAAGTCCGACGGCAGCATGAATTTTGATTTTATTTCAACGTATTTTTCTTCCGATGATACCTCCTCCAGCAGCAAGCCTTTTGCCCTTACCTTAAACCGAATAACCTTAAACAATACCTCCTTACGTTACGATGATTATAGGGTTAGTCCTAGCCCTTACGGATTCGATCCAAATCATATTGACTTCCAAAACTTGTACGCAAGTGCGTCGCAACTCGCTTATTCAGCACCTAAAATTTCATTCCACCTGGATAGATTCAATTTGAAAGACCGTTCGGGAGTTCACATAAAAGACATGAAGGCGTCTTTTTCGATGGATTCTACTTCGTTGCTATTGTCCAAAATACAGCTGAAGTTGAACCGTTCAGACCTTCGACTGGATCAATTGGGCTATTCTTTTGATAGATTGAACGATAAGAGCGACTTTCTCAATAAAGCGAGCATAAAATGCCGTATTTCGCCAAGTAACATTGAATTAGCAGATGTTTCCCTTTTTGTCCCACAATTAGAAGGCATGAAGGGTTTAATCAACATTCAAGCTGAAGTCTCCAATGTGCCTAATCGGTTGAAAATACGTAATCTCACGCTTCGGTTGGGAAAAAATACTTGGATAAAAGCAAATTTAGAACTTCCCGATTTTACCGACTGGACCTCACGTGACCTACGTGAGCAAATCGTTGCAGCAAACATCAATTCAGCTGAATTAAAAACTTTCCGCCTGCCAGGAGGGAAAACATTAAACCTTGGGAAGGAATTTCAATCGTTAGGAAACATCTCCTTAAAAAATTTAACCGTTCTAAGCCATGCTGGCAACCTCAAGATATTTCCATTCAAAGTAACCACTGCACAAGGTAATGTTGCCCTAAATTCTTCGCTTCAAATTACCCCACTGAAAGAGGGTTTTTGTTTGCAAAACAGCGACTTAGCAGACAATTTGGTGCATATCGAAAATTTCAACCTTGCCGGTCTATTGGGAGCGCAGGAATGGGGAATAATGGATGGGGTAATGTCGGTAAATTCCCTGAGTTTTTTGAACGGTATCATTTCCATGAACGGTGGAAAAGGCCGTTTAAATTCGATGGAATTTAATAAGTACAATTATCGGAATATCGATCTTAAAAATGTTGATATCGCCAATAAGGTGGCCAAACTTAGCCTTGGAATTGATGATCCGAATCTTGTTCTTGACCTTACCGGAAATGTAAATCTCGAAAATATTCAAAACCTCCAGGCAACCCTGCGTCTCGAAAAAGCTCGATTGCAACCATTGGGTTTTGTTCAAAAATCAAGCGAACTATCGCTGTACTGTGAGGTTTCATTAAAGGGTAAATCGCCCGATGAGTTGACAGGAAGACTAGCCGGATCGCGTTTGGCCTATGCTGAAGGGTCCACGAAAATTGAAATTCCAACCCTAAATATTGACTTTACCCACGACAAAAACAGCGATCTTTTTAAACTTCGAAGTAACGTAGCAGATATCGATTTTGAGGGTAAGTTGAATTTTAAGACCCTACAAAATGACATGTTGTATAGTTTGTCCCGTTCTATACCTTCTTGGTTTACAGCAAACAAACCCAATTTTAAGGAAGCGAACAACCGAAGTAACGTCACCGTAATCATTCATGAACCCGACCAAATCACTGAAATGTTCATACCCAGTTTGAGGTTGAGTAGGGGGGCAAAAGTTACGTTTTTGTTTGATAGGGATAAGGAGCAATTGGGATTGGATATTTCTGCAAAGCAATGTGTCTACGATAGTGTCATTTGTAATAATGTACGCTTTACTCAGGCAGTAATGGGCGATTCGGTGGTTGCCAATCTGCTAATTGACGGATTGTTGATTTCGGATTCTCTTTCTTTATCGGATGTAAACTTTTTCACCAACGGAAACAAAGGCATCTTACGTTCAAGTTTGTGTTGGGATGCGGGAAGGTTGAACGAGACAAGAATAAATTGGGGGACCTCTATTTTACCTAACAGCAATTACGATCTTATTTTCGATGAATCTCGGCTTTCCCTAAACGGATATCGGTGGAATATTAAAAAAGGCAGCGATATTCAAATAAATGGCGAAACGTATTGGGCTAATAATTTTAGGCTACAAAGTCAGAAAAATAACCAGGAGATTTTACTGAAAGGTAAGCTTTCCTATCGACAAGAGGATATCATGACAGCTAGCTTTAAAAATGTGTTGATCCAAGATTTGTCGGGAATGTTGGGGTTGGGAATTGACATAACGGGCAATTTAGGCGGAGAGTTGGAAATTGCCAGTCCTTTCAACAATTTATATTTCAATAGTCGCCTATCTATGGACAATTTACGGTTTAGCAACCGAGAATTTGGCGATCTAACGTTAGGGGCTAAATACGATAAAGCACTGACTGCTGTGATTTTAAAAGGGGATCTATTGTACCGCGATAAAAATACATTCTCGTTCAATGGAGTTTATCAGGTTACCGACAACACCCTCGAAGCAGCCCTTACCTTCGATAATACAGAATTAGCATTCATCAATGGCTTCTTAGATCCGAGTGTAGTTTCGAATGTTTCAGGGAAAGTCAATGGATCGGTTGGAATAAGCGGTGCAATTGACCAACCTGTGTTAAAGGGGAGTTTGCTTCTTGACAAGACAACGGGAGACTTCACCTTGTTAGGGTGTCGATATACCCTCAATGGTCTTGTAAGCATAGAGGAGGATGGGTTTTTTATCCACAAAGCAATTTCTTTGAAAGATTCCGACGGTAACAATGCGGCACTCACCCTAGCGGTAGTTCATGATAATTTCACAAATTTCAATTACAAGGTAGACATTGACTTCGAAAAAGGCTTTCAGTCCAACACTAATCCGCAAACACTCGATAAATTCATGGTACTGAACACCACCTATAAAGAAGGAGAGTATTACTACGGTAAAGCCTATGCACGCGGATTTGCTCACATCCGAGGCGAGGGAAGTTCCTTGAAGGTTGAGGTCGATTTAACATCGCGAAAAGGAAGCAAAGTGATTTTTCCGATGTACGGGAGTAGTGAGTTGGAGGATGCATCTATTTTTCACTTTGTCTCGCGAGATAAGAAGAATAAGTCGAAAGCATCCTCGATAAATTATTCGGGGATTGATCTTAAAATCGGATTTGAGGTAACTCCCGACGCAGATATTCGTTTGGTTTTTAATGAGCAAACGCAGGACGAAATTCGTGCTAAAACGAGCGGTAAATTGAATTTTTCGTTAGATGCCTACAATCAAATGAAACTGAACGGAAGTTTGGATATTCTTCCGGGTAGTATCTATAATTTTGTCATGGGTCCGGCTCGAAAACCCTTCGATATTCTTGAAGGTAAAGTGGTTTGGCAGGGAGACGCAGAACATGCTAAAATGAATATTTTGACGTCTTATTTGGTGCAAAATGCGAACATGCTCGAGCTGATACCTGATCAAACCAATGAGGCTTTGGCACGTCAGAATACTCAATGCCTACTCCGATTAAACGGCGATCTTGTGGCGCCTGCGATTTCTTTTCAATTGGATGCACCCCAAGTTCCCGAGGCGGGGAAAGCTCTTTTAAGCAGAATCAATTCAGACATGGATGAGTTGAACCGTCAATTTTTTTCCTTAGTGTTATTCAATAAATTTCAACCACTACAAGGATCAACATCGGCGAATGAGTCGACGGCATTGGAATTAGTGGAGAGCCAAATTAATTCAGCTCTCGCTCAAATGTCCAAAAGTTATCAAGTAAAGATGGATATTAATGCGTCAAACATTTCTACGTCCGTTCAAAAATCGTTTTTAAACGACCGACTGATTGTATCGGGCAGTTTTGGGGTGGACAATGAGTCAAGCTCTGTGAATGGTGGACTCATTGGGGATGTTAGCATGGAATATTTAATCAACGATCAAGGAACGTTCCGGGTTAATGCGTTTAATAGGTCCAACGGAAACACGGTTAAAGAAAATTCCGGTCCTTTCACGCAGGGAGCTGGACTTTCGTATCACGAAGATTTTAGTTCGCGAAAAGATTTTGTTTTGCTGCAATCCTTCATGGATATTTTCAGGAGGAAAGAGAAAAGAGTGGTACAATTGACCCCTAAAAAACAAAGGACTAAGGTCCCCGACCAGGTTCAAAATCCCTTAAACAAAGATGAAACGCATGAAAATGAATAAGATCCTAATTGCAAATCGGGGTGAGATAGCACGGCGTATTCTACGCACTCTAAAAAAAATGAATATTCAGAGCGTTGCCGTTTACAGCGATTCAGATCGTTTTGCGCCCCACGTTTTGGAGGCCGATGAATCGGTTTATCTCGGGCCAAGTCCATCGGCTGAGTCTTACCTAAAACAAGATTCCATCGTTGCCGCTTGTCTCTCTCTTGGAGTGGATGGTGTTCATCCTGGTTACGGATTTTTATCGGAGAATGCAGGGTTTGCCAGAAAACTGAAAGAGGCCGGGATCACCTTAATTGGTCCTTCGCCCGAATCCATGGAAGTAATGGGGGATAAACTCAGTGCTAAGCAAGCGGTAAAAGGTTTTGGGGTACCGCTCGTTCCGGGAGTCGACGAAGCGGTGGCAAACGTTGAACTTGGGAAAAAGATTGCTGCGGAAATTGGGTATCCCGTTCTAGTAAAAGCTTCTGCGGGAGGAGGGGGAAAAGGAATGCGTCTCGTGGAAAGGGAGGACGATTTCGAGGAACACATGAAAACCGCCCAGAGTGAAGCCCGCTCCTCCTTCGGGGACGATGCCGTATTCATTGAGAAATTTGTGAGCAAACCGAGGCATATTGAAATACAGGTTTTCGCCGATACTTTCGGCAATGTGGTTTATTTATTCGAACGCGAGTGTTCCATACAGCGTCGTCATCAAAAAGTGATTGAAGAAGCCCCTAGTACTGTTGTAAATGCAGAACTTCGAAAACGCATGGGGGAGGCTGCGGTTAATGTATGCAAAGCATGCAACTATGTGGGGGCAGGAACGGTGGAGTTTTTATTGGATGCGGAGTTGAATTTTTACTTTTTGGAAATGAATACGCGTTTACAAGTAGAACATCCAATCACGGAGGAAATCACCAAAACTGATTTAGTGGAGTGGCAGATCCGCGTAGCTCGAGGGGAAAAATTACCCAAATCGCAGGAGCAATTGGAAATTAACGGTCATGCCATTGAAGTCAGGGTTTATGCAGAGGACACCTTGAACGGTTTTATCCCGGATATTGGGCGCTTGAGACGGTATCGCATTCCATCGGGAAGGTCTGTGAGGGTTGATGATGCATTCTTTGAAGGCATGGAAATCCCTATTTATTACGACCCGATGATCGCTAAGCTGGTAGTTTGGGGAAAAACACGAGAAGATGCCATCCGACGTTGCATTCAAGCTATTGATGATTACCAAATTTCAGGGGTAAAAACAACTTTGGATTTTGGGAAATTTGTGTTAAAGCATGAAGCCTTCATTTCTGGAAATTTTGATACCAATTTTGTCAAGCATTATTTCTCCCATCCCCTAGTAGTAAACACGGCTATGGAAGAGGAACAACGCGCCTTAACTTTTGGCATCGATCAATTGTGGCGAGATATAAAAGCCTTTAAAGAAAGCGAATACGCCTCTCGTGAAAATTCCAGCAGTTGGAAAAACAAATTGCATACCTGAAAATTTCACTTCGATAATTAACTAATTTTACACTCCAAAATAGGCATATGAATTTACACGAATATCAAGGCAAGAGTATTTTAAAAAGTTATGGCGTCGCCATTCAAGAGGGAGTGGTGGTAGAAAGTGTTTCTGAAGCCCTTTCGGCGGCAAAACAACTAACCGAACAAACAGGTACCTCTTGGTATGTTGTCAAGGCACAAATTCATGCGGGTGGAAGGGGGAAAGGAACTGTCCAAGAAACAGGTTCACGAGGAGTGGTTCTGGCCAAAGGAATTGAAGAAATTGAGGAAAAGGTGCAAGGAATTTTAGGTGGCCATTTAGTAACGCTTCAAACAAGTGCGAAAGGGAAAAAAGTAAATAAAGTGCTTATTGCCCAAGACGTATATTATCCTGGAGAATCAGCAACCAGCGAATTTTATATGTCGGTGCTTTTGGATCGTGAGCAAGGGCGCAATGTAATTGTCTACTCCACAGAAGGGGGAATGAATATCGAAGATGTTGCAGAACATACGCCGGAAAAAATTCACAAGGAATTTGTGGACCCCAGAGTGGGTTTGCAGGGATTTCAAATCCGAAAGATTGCCTTTAATTTGGGCCTAAGTGGAGAAGCATTCAAGCAAATGACCAAGTTTGTTTCCTCGCTTTACAGGGCTTATGAGGGAACGGATGCATCCATGTTTGAAATTAATCCTGTATTTAAAACTTCGGATAACAAGATTATTGCGGTGGATGCCAAGGTAAGTTTAGATGGAAATGGCCTACTTCGCCACCCAGATTATGCTGCTATGCGCGACAAAACCGAAGAAGATCCGGCGGAGGTTGAAGCAGATGAAGCGGGTCTGAGCTTTGTGAAATTGGACGGAAATGTGGGATGTATGGTGAATGGTGCAGGACTAGCCATGGCAACCATGGATATTATTAAATTATCGGGGGGTAATCCGGCAAATTTCTTAGACGTGGGTGGAACGGCTAATGCGGAGCGCGTAGAAAAAGCGTTTCACATCATTTTAAAAGACCCCAATGTGAAAGCCATTTTGGTGAATATTTTCGGAGGAATTGTTCGTTGCGACCGCGTGGCACAAGGGATCGTTGATGCGTACAAAAATATTGGTCATATCCCAGTGCCAATCATTGTTCGTTTGCAAGGGACCAACGCCGAAGAAGCTAAAAAGCTCATTGACGAGTCTGGGCTTAACGTGCATTCTGCGGTGCTGTTGCAAGAGGCTGCCGACAAAGTAAAAGAAGTCTTGGCGTAGGTGCCTTCGGTGGCTTTGGAATAACTGGAAAAGCACCTTGTTTGCCTTAAGACGTAAATTCGTTTTCTATGTCTGTGTGTCTTTTTTTTGCAACAATATTTATAAAAAGTTCTGGGTTCAGGCTACCGTTTTATGCTTATCTTCGTCCTTGCAATCGAAGCATGAAAAAAAGACTACTAAGCCTCTTATTTCTATTGTTTATTATCGGTAGTGCGTTTTCCCAAAGTGCAACTTTTTCTACGATTCCAGCGGCTGTGAACGGCAGCATCAATGTCTGCGCAGGTTCTACCATTTTATTTACTTCTACGGTTAACCCTGCAACCCTCATTGCGCCTGCGGTTTACTCATGGAATTTTGGAAATGGCCAAACGGCTGCAATTCCAGGACCTGTAGGTATTACTTATGCTAATCCAGGAACGTATACGGTTACCTATAATGTTTCAAGTGCTGGAACTCTCTTAACTCAAACCTCTGTAACAGTGAATGTTTCAGCAGCACCAGCGGTAGTGCCAACGTTCTCAACTGCAGGAGGTAATAATTGTGAACAATTAACCACGGTTAACGGCATTCCTGTGATTCAGACAGTTGGGAGTAATTGCAATTGTACGCAATATAGTGGACCCGTTATCAACTTAAACAATGCAAATTCGTTGCCAGCGGGAAGTACGGCCACCATTCATTGGGGAGCAAGTGGTTTGGGTGGTACTGTGACTACCTTTCCAATAGGTGGTTCCAATTTGAGTCTATCTTTCCCAGGGCAACAGGCAGCAAATGGTTCAGCACAGACACACTATACTACCCCATCTCCGGGTCCCGGTTCATATAATTTAATGTATTTAGTTACCTACCCCAACGGATGTACCTATTCAACTTATTTAATTATGAGTTTCGGTTCAGGAATCATTTATCCGGTTGTACCTTCAGCAGTCCAATGTGGAACAAATTTTAATTATTTCTTTACTAATCAAGCCCCAGGAAATACCTATACTATCGATTGGGGAGATGGTTCGCCAACTACTACCTTCGTATACCCTAACCTACCTCTTCTTCCAAATGGAATTCCTCATGTCTATGCTACAAGTCAATGCGTTAACAACGTACCTGTTCCTTATACTATTCAATTAACTGCGACGAATGCTGGTTCGAGCTCTGCGAATTGCCTTACCACAACAGCAAGTGGTGGCAGCATTTTTGTTGCTTCGCCGCCAAATGCTTCTTTTAGCAGTGCACCTTCAAACTCGATTTGCCAAAATCAATCTATAACTTTTACAAATACTTCGAACGGTGGAGTTTCAATTTTAACTAATCCTACCACTTGTAATACCGCATATAATTATGGTTGGAATATTAATTTTTCACCAGCGGCAAGTGGTGCTGGCTATACCGTAACAAGCGGTTCTATGGGTGATCCTTTTAATACTCCATCAGTTAACGGTAGCAATCAAATAACGGTTCAATTTACGCAACCGGGCACTTATACTGTTTCCCTCGATGCATTGAACAGCGCTTGCGGAAATGATAATGAAACCCAAACCATAACCGTTAATCCCATTCCGATTGTTCCGAACCAAACGGCGACTATCTGCAGCGGTCAAACGTTTGTTATTGTCCCACAAAATAATCCTCCAAATACCATTGTTCCTCCAGGTACTACCTATTCTTGGGTCGCAACACCTACCGCAAATGTTTCCGGTGAAGTCAACGGTAATAACGACACTATTTCGGGTACGCTGGTTAACTTGACCAATGTAAACCAGACGGTTACCTACACGGTTACACCTACGGTGAACGGATGTCAAGGAGCGCCTTTCACGGTAACGGTTACCGTTATTTCTGCGGTGGTGGTGCCGAATTTCGCTCAAACCATTTGCAACGGAGGAACCTTCACCGTGAATCCTACCAATGCCCCTCCTACGACCATTATCCCTGCCGGGACGACGTTTGCATGGACAGTGGTGGACAACCCAAACGTTACCGGAGAGTCCAATGGAACGGGATTGCCCTTATCACAAACGTTATCGACCAATGTTGCCACGCCTGCTCAAAGCGTTGTGTACACCGTTGTTGCTACTTCGCCTGGAGGAGGTTGCCCTAATACTACCTTTACTGTCACGGTTACCTTGAATCTCGTAACACCTCCTGCAATTGCCAACGATACTACCATTTGTTCGGGTGGAGATCCTGCCGCTTTTGTGAATACCACCTCTGCTACCGCATCAGGAACGCTTACCTATCAATGGCAATCAGCGACTGCGGCCATTGGGCCATTCAACAATATTGCAGGTGCTACCTCAGCCACCTACAATCCGCCTGCGGGTGTCACGGTCACTACGTATTATCGCGTCGTTGTTACGAGCACCCTCAACGGAGTTGCATGTACTGCTACAAGCAATACCCGCATCGTTACCGTTAACAATGTTTCTGCTGGCGTAGTTGCAGCCTCTCAAACGATTTGCTCGGGAGGCGATCCCAATGCATTTACAGTTACCACTGCTGCTACCGGAACAGGAACCTTAAGCTATCAATGGCAATCGGCTTCTGCTGTGGGAGGCCCATGGACGAACTTGCTTGGAGAAACCAACCCAACGTACGATCCTCCGGCTGGTCAAACCGTTACGACGTATTTTCGATTGGTGGTTACCAGTACCCAAAACGGTATTCAATGTACCGCTACTTCAGCGGTATTGACGGTAACGGTGAATAATGTCACTGCAAGTGTTGTGGCGGGAAATCAAACCGTTTGTTCCGGTGGTAATCCTGCTGCATTTACAGTAACTACCGCCGCGACAGGGACAGGAACCTTGAGTTATCAATGGCAATCGTCCACCTCAGCCCTCGGACCATTTACCAACATCGGTGGCGCAACATTAGCAACGTATGATCCTCCAGCAGGTTTAGCAACCACCACCTATTACCAAGTGCTTATTTCGAGTGTCTTGAACGGTGTAACTTGTACAGCTCTATCCAATGCCTTAACTGTGAACGTTAATTCGGTAACGGCTCAAACGATTGCGGCAGGGCAGACCATTTGTTCGGGAGGAGATGCAGTAGCCTTCACGGTAACCACCGCTTCAACTGGAGCCGGAAATTTGAGTTATCAATGGCAATCGGCTTCCCTTGCTGCCGGACCTTTTACCAACATTGGTGGGGCCACATCGAGTACCTATGATCCACCTGCAGGACAAGTCGCATCGACCTATTTTCAGGTGGTCACGAGCAGCGTACTTAATGGAATTAACTGTACTTCTACTTCGAACGTTTTAGCAGTATTGGTCAACGCAGTTTCTGCTGGGACACTTGGAATAAGTCAAACGGTATGTTCAGGAGGAAATCCCAATGCCTTTACAGCAACCACTGCACCAAGCGGTTCAGGTACATTGACCTATCAGTGGCAGTCTTCAACCGTAGGTCCAAATGCAGGATTTGCACCCATTCCGGGAGCAACGACCGTTAGCTATGATCCTCCGGCAGGAATTTCCACGACAACCTATTATCAACTCGTTGTGACAAGCACCTTAAACGGGGTACCATGTACGGCTACTTCAGCCACTTTGAGTGTTACGGTTAATAGTCTTAGCGCTCCTGTGGTTGGGAGCAATGAAACTATTTGTTCCGGAGGAAATCCCGTGGCATTTACGAATCCAACGCCTGCGGTTGGTGCTGGTAATCTTACCTATCAGTGGCAATCTTCGACAACCAACATTGGTGCGGGTTATACGAACATTGGTGGAGCAACATCCGCTACCTATGATCCACCTGCTGGATTGGTCACAACGACCTATTATCAAGTAATTACCACCAGTACCCTCAACGGAGTTACTTGTACTGCGACGTCAAATCCCATTGCGGTTTTTGTGAATTCCGTTTCTGCGGGCTCTTTGGCTCAATCTCAAACCATTTGTTCTGGTGGAAATCCCGCAGCCTTTACCGCTACCACTCCTCCATCGGGTGCAGGCACTCTCAGCTATCAGTGGCAGTCGTCGATCACCGGACCTAACTCGGGATACGCGAATATTCCCGGTGAAACGAATGCAACCTACGATCCTCCGGCGGGACTTACAACCACTACGTATTATCAATTGGTGGTTACCAGTGTACTTAATGGCGTAACCTGTACTGCCACGAGCAGTACGCTTACTGTAACCGTAAATTCACTTACTCCAAGTGTCATCGCAATCAATGAGACCATTTGTCCTGGTGGAAATCCAGTGGCATTTACCAATTCAACCGCTGCGAGCGGAAATGGAACAGTTACCTACCAATGGCAATCCTCTACGACGGGTCCTGCCTCCGGTTTTAGCAATATAAATCTAGCAACAGGAAGTACTTATGATCCACCCGCTGGATTGAATACAACCACCTACTATCAAGTGTTGATTACGAATACCCTGAACGGGTTGGCATGTCAAGCCACTTCGAATGTTCTAACAGTAACGGTAAACACGGTAACGGCGCAGGTGATTGCGGCAAATCAAACGATCTGTCCGAATGGTGACCCTGTTCCGTTTACGGTAACGACCGCTTCAACCTTTGGAGGTAATGCCTCTTATCAGTGGTATGTTTCAACGACTTCTCCTAACACTGGTTTTTCCGCCATTAACGGAGCTACATCCTCAACCTATGACGTGCCACCTGGACTTGCCCTTACTAGTTATTATCAAGTTATTTCGACCAGTACATTGAATGGCATAACTTGCTCCGCTACTTCGAATACGCTAACGGTGACAGTATCAGCAGCTCCAGTTATTCAGAATGTTAGTCAGACCATTTGCAGCGGAAATGCCTTTACGGTAAGTCCAGCAAACGGAGGAGGTAATTCGATTCCTGCAGGTACGACTTACACATGGACGGTGAACAACAATCCCAATGTAACCGGACAGGGTGCCCAAAATGTAGGACAAAATACCATTTCACAAACCCTAACGAACCTTGGGAATAGCCTTGAAACAGTTATTTACTCGGTTACTCCTACAGCAGGAGTTTGTCAAGGTAATCCTTTCAACATCACCATTACCGTCAATCCAACTCCCGTATTAACGCTTTCTGCGAATCAAACCATTTGCGGTGGTCAAACAACGTTGGTATCTGCTAACACAAACTCGGTGGCGGGTGGGGGCTTTACGTATGCACTTCAAAATGCAGCTTCGATTCCTGCAACCATAACCGGTTTTCCAACCAGTGGAAACGGTCAGATTCCAGCAGCTACAATTAACAATGCGGGGGCGAATCCCTTTACATTAAACTACACCGTAACTCCAACGGCCAACAATTGCAACGGAACTACAGCAACCTATTCCATAACCGTAAACCCAGCTCCGGTGACGACTTTTGCGGTAGCGAATCAGTCCATTTGCAGCGGATCGAATTCGGTGGCAGTTACCTTGAATTCCGCGACAAATAACGTTACTTTTGCTTGGCAAGCAACGGCTCCGGCGGGCGTTTCCAATGTAAATCCAGTAAGTGGAAGTGGAAATATTCCTGTGTTTTCGAACCTCACCAATGGAACCAACACCATTCAAACGGTTCAATTCACGGCAACGGCGTCCACGGTGGGAACGGTTTGTGCCGGAATTCCTGCAACCTACACGATTTCTATTATTCCTATTCCCGTGGCCAATCCTATTAACAATTCCACGGTTTGCAACAATACAGCGGTTCCTGCAACTCCTTTGAGTTCCAATGTTGCAAGTGCGACCTATGTTTGGGCCATGAATCCTGCGGTTGGGTTGGCTCCTGCAAACGGCTCAGCGGCAACCATTCCTGGATTTAATGCTTCGATTAACGTTTCCAATCCTGTGATTTCAACGGTAACGATTACCCCTACGGTCACCAGTGGTGGAACCGCCTGCGCAGGAGCACCCATAACGTACACGGTCACGGTTAATCCGATTCCGAGCGTTACAGCGATTGCGGCTCAGGTGATTTGTGCCGGTACCACGAGCAATGCCATTTCCATTTCAGGACCCGTGAACGGGGCAGTTTATACTTGGGCCAACAACAATACGAATACCGGTTTGGGTGCTTCGGGTTCGGCAGTTATTCCCTCGGTTATCGGAACCAACTCCACCAATTCACCGATTTCCAGTACGGTTAGCATTACGCCAACCTATACCAACAATGCGGTAACCTGTACTGGTACCAACAGCACTTACACTTTTACGGTTAACCCGATTCCAACGGTAAGCGCCTTGCCCAATCAACAGGTATGCTCAGGGAATACAGTAACCTTAAATTTTACTTCTCCCAACAACATTGCAGGTACCGTTTATAACTGGACCAATGACAATACCTCCATTGGTTTAGCTGCAAGTGGGGTAGGGAACATTAGTTTTAGCTCTACGAATGCGACCAACGGATCCATCACCGCAAATTTGGTGATTACTCCTGCTTTCAGCAATGGAGGGGTGGCTTGTCCCGGCGTTCCCGATACGGTTCAAATAACGGTGTTGCCAACTCCTGTTGCAACCGCATTAACTCCCCAAGTTCTTTGCGCTACCAACAGCAGTACGGCTGTGAATTTAATGGCAGCCCCAGCAGGCTCGGTATTTACATGGACCAACTCGAATCCTTCCATCGGTTTAGCAGCCTCGGGCAACGGAAATATTCCCGTATTTACGGCGACCAATAACGGAACGGCGCCAATTTTCGGTACTATTTCAGCCACGCCATCGCTTACCACCAATGGACAAGCCTGTCCGGGGGCACCTGTGAGCACCCAATTCACAGTGAATCCGAATCCCGTTATGAATGCGCCGGCTTCTGGTAATTATTGTCACGGAAGCAATGCCGCGTACAATTTTACCTCCAACATTGCCAACGGTGTCACTTACGCTTGGACCAATACCAACACCTCCATAGGCTTGGGGGCATCAGGTTCAGGTAACCTGGGATTTGTGGCCCAAAATGTAACTTTAGCGCCAATTAGCGGAACTATCAATGTCATTCCAACCTTTACTGCCAACGGGTTAGCTTGTCCTGGATCTGCCCAAACCTTCACTATTCAGGTGATTCCAAATCCAACGGTGAATGCACAAGCCAATATTACCTTGTGTACGGGACAACAATCCACGGCAATTTCCTTTACGAGCCCTGTAGCAGGGACTACATTTGCTTGGACGAATGCCAATACGAACATCGGCTTAGGGGCCAGTGGATCCAATACCGTACCTGTATTCACGGCTACGAATTCAAGCAACAGCGCAACGCTCACCTCTCAGGTATCTGTAACTTCTTCCCTTATGGTGAACAATGTCACGTGCACAGGTGCTCCCATGCTGTTCAATATTACGGTCAACCCCAATACTACCGTGAATGCGGTCAACAGTCTAACCCTGTGTGCAGGGGCAACAACGTCGCAAATTGCGTTTGCAGGAACCGGCAACTCGTATACTTGGGTGAATTCCAACCCATCCATAGGGTTGTTGGGCAACGGCACGGGCACAATTGCCCCGTTTGTCGTTACCAATGGTGGAGTAGCACCAATTACAGGCAATATCACGGTGACCTCGGTATTTACTGGAGGAGGCATTTCGTGCAACGGAGCTACCACCAATTTCTCGATAACGGTCAATCCAACACCAACGGTAACTGCGCCGGCTAATGTTACGTTGTGTAACGGCGCCACGAGCAGTGCTATCGCGCTCACAGGAACGGGTACCGCCTACAATTGGACCAATTCAACGCCGGGTATTGGTCTTGCAGCCTCTGGTTCAGGGAACATTCCATCGTTCGTAGCGGTGAACAATACGGCCAATCCGATTACCGCAACCATCAACATTACACCGGTGTATGCCAACAATAATGTCAGCTGTCCTGGAACGGTTCAGTCGTTTACGATTACCGTCAACCCAGCACCGCAAGTGACGTTCAATGTTCCGAGTCAAACGATTTGTTCTGGAACCAGTTCTTCGTTGGTGAACATTTCCTCCTCAACGCCGGGAGCGGTTATCTCTTGGACGGCTACGACGGTGCCAGCAGCAATTTCCGGGGTGAATACGGCAAGCGGGGGCAATTCCATTCCTTCATTTACCCTATTAAGCAATAGTTTGAGCGCACAAACCGTTCAATTTACGGTCAACGTGGCTACGGGTGGAGCCGTTGCATGTCCGGGGGGAGGGGTTACGTATAATATTACCGTGAATCCGGCACCGACCATGGCTACTGCGGCTAGCCAAGTTTTGTGCCATAATACGGCAACTACCGCGGTGACCTTTACTGGAAATGCGAACGTTTACAATTGGTCGAATAATACGACCTCCATTGGATTAGCGGCCTCGGGCAATGGTAATATCGCCTCGTTTACCGCTTTGAATAACACCGCAAATGTGGTTACAGCGACGGTAACCGTTACGCCCCAATTCCTCAATAATAACGTAGGTTGTAACGGAGTTCCTACCACCTTTACAATCACCGTTAACCCAACACCCACCACCAACGCAATTGCCAATCAAACCTATTGCAACGGATCCAATTCCACGGCGCTAGCCATTGCAGGAACGGGATCCTCTTACGCTTGGACGAATAGCAACCAATCCATAGGATTAGCCGCATCGGGTTCAAACACGGTACCTGTATTTGCGGCAACTAACGCTACCAATGCTCCGATAAGCGGAACCATAACCATCACGCCAACCTTTACCAATGCTGGGGTGTCGTGTACCGGTCAAACTTCTAGCTATACCATCACGGTGAATCCGACTCCTTCGGTAAACGCCGTAGCCAATCAAACGGTGTGCAACAATGCCTCAACGAACCTCATTCCGTTCTCCGGTAATGCCACTTCCTATAACTGGACGAATAGCAATACCTCCATAGGACTTGCAGCATCTGGAACAGGAAACATTGGGATATTTACGGCCATTAACGCAAGCAATTCGATTCCATCTACGGCTACGGTTACGGTTACACCGGTCTTTACCAACAACAACGTGGCGTGCCCAGGAAACCCCGTTACGTTTACGTTCACTGTTAATCCTACGCCCATTGTTGCTGCGCCTGCCAACCAAGTAGTTTGTAACGGGGCCTCTACGACCTTGGTATCCTTCAACGGAACAGGAACCCAATACAATTGGAGCAATAATACCACGAGCATTGGTTTAGTGGCATCCGGTTCAGGAAACATTAATGCCTTTACTGCCGCTAACGCGACGGTGAATCCTGTGGTAGCGCAAATCAGTGTGGTGCCGGTTTTCAGTGGCAACAACCTGAACTGTTCTGGCACTCCTCAGTCCTTCTCTATCACGGTGAATCCTTCTCCTTCGGCGGTTCCACCCGGAAACCAAGTAGTCTGCAACGGTCAACCCGTTGCTGCCATAAATTTCACAGGAACAGCGACTTCCTATAGCTGGACCAATGACCTGACCAGTATAGGGTTGGCGGCGAGCGGAAATGGCAACATCGCGAGTTTCAATGCGGTGAATAATACCAACGCTCCGGTAACGGCAACGGTGGTGGTTCAACCGATTTTCACCGGAGCCAATTTGAATTGTCCAGGAGTGTCTCAAACCTTTACCATTGTGGTGAATCCAACGCCGACGATGGGAGCCTTAACCAATCAGGTATTGTGCGCTGGAACCTCCACTGCGGCGATCAATTTTACCGGAACCGCTACGAATTACGCTTGGACCAACAACACTCCAGGTATTGGGCTTGCTGCTTCAGGCAACGGTAACATTGCTTCTTTTGTTGCGGCTAATGCCAGTAATTCAACCGCTTTAACCTCCACGATAAGTGTTACACCTCAGTTTGTGAATGCGGGAGTTACCTGCGCTGGTACTGTTCAGCAAATGACCATTGTGGTAAATCCAACGCCAGTGATCACAGCGAATCCAAACCTGACCTATTGCAATGGAACTCAGTCAGCGCTCATTTCATTCACAGGAACCGGAAATTCTTTTTCCTGGACGAACAGCAATACGGCCATTGGTTTAGGCGCTTCGGGCAATGGAAACATTGCTCCTTTTGCGACCACTAATCCCGGAGTCAGTGCCATAAGCGGTACCGTAGCCGTTACTCCAATCTTTACGGGGAATGGAATCAGCTGCAATGGTATTCCGAATAATTTCTCGATCACGGTCAATCCAACACCTACGGTGGCGGCGATCAACAATCAAGTCGTGTGCAACGGATCTTCAACGGCGGCCATTGCTTTTTCGGGAACGGTGCCTTCTACCGCATTCAACTGGACCAACAGCGCTACCTCCATCGGTTTGGCGGCCTCGGGAACTGGAAATATTGCAGCATTCAATGCCGTGAACAACGGAAATAATCCGGTGATTGCCCAAATCAACGTTACGCCGGTCTACACCAACAACAACGTGGTTTGTTCAGGGACGGTTCAAACCTTTAGCATTACCGTGAATGCCACGCCAACGGTCAATTTTAGCTTGGCTAACCAAACCATTTGCTCTCAAGGGGCTTCGAGTACGGTGAATATTACTTCCCCAACCAACGCAGCTGTTATTTCTTGGACGGCTACTACAGTTCCTGCCGCGATAACGGGCTTGAATCAAAACAGCGGTAGCTCGACCATTCCCGCTTTCACCCTTGTAAACAGCGCGTCAACGGCACAAACGGTGCAAATCAGCGCATCGGCTACGACTCCAGGTAACGTAGCATGTCCGGGTGGTGGAACGATTTACACCATTACGGTGAATCCAACGCCTGCGGTAACAGCGCCTGCGAACCAAGTGGTGTGCCATAACTCCAACACGGCTGCGGTTGCCTTCTCGGGTACGGGAACCTCCTACACTTGGACCAATACCTTAACATCGGTTGGCCTAGCAGCGAGCGGAACCGGAAATATTGCCGCGTTTGCCGCCATTAATCCTTCAAATTCGGCCATCGTTACCTCCACGGTTACCGTTACTCCACAATTCACCAACAACAACGTTACCTGTCCGGGAAGTGCGCAAACCTTTACCATAACAGTGAATCCGATTCCAGTGGTTACCGCACTTTCAAGCAGCACCTTTTGTAACGGTACGAACAGCTCTTTGATTACAATAAATGGTACAGGCACCTCTTATGCGTGGACCAATTCGAATACGGCCATCGGTTTAGGTAGCTCCGGGTCGGGAAACATTGCTCCGTTCCCTGCTACGAATCCTGGGTCAACGCCGCTAACAGCCACCATTGGAGTTATTCCATCCTTTACCAACGCGGGAGTAACATGCGCGGGCAGTAATTCGAATTCAACCATTACGGTAAACCCTACGCCAAGCGTCAATGCTGTCAATAACCAAGTGATTTGCCACAATAGCAATACCGCCGCCATTGTGTTCAGCGGAACAGGGACTTCCTACAACTGGACCAATACCACACCGTCTATTGGATTGGCTAATTCCTCAGTGGGGAACATCGCTTCCTTTACCGGGACCAATGTCAGCAATTCTACGCCAATAGTTGCAACGGTTACGGTTACTCCTCAATACCTCAATAACGGCGTTACTTGTGCAGGATCCAGCTCGAATTTCACGATTACGGTAAATCCTTTACCAACGGCCAACATACCAGCGAGCCAAACCTTGTGTAATGGCGCGACAACCGCTCAAATTTCCTTTACCGGTACAGGAACATCGTATAATTGGACGAATAGCATCGCAACCATTGGAATAGGAGCTTCGGGTACGGGCAACATTAATCCCTTTACTGCGGTGAATAATGCGATAAACCCGGTTACTGCCCAATTAACCGTGACCCCTGTATTTACGGGAAATGGGGTGAGTTGTTCTGGTGCTCCCCAGAATTTCAGCATTACCATCAACCCAACTCCAACGGTTCAACTTCCATCGAACCAGGTTATTTGCAACGGTAATTTGACCCAGCCAGTGAATTTTTCGGGAAATGGCACATCGTACAGTTGGAATAATAGCAACACCGCCATAGGTTTAGCAGCCTCCGGAAATGGCAACATCGCCGCATTTACCTCAACTAATGCTGGGCAAGTGCCCATCTCAGGAACCATATCCGTTATGCCGAATTTTGCCGGAGGAAATGCAAGCTGTCCGGGATTGCCGCAATCCTTCACCATCACGGTTAATCCAACGCCCAGTCTTGATCCATTAACCAGCCAAGTTGTTTGCAACAATTCCCCTACGCAGGCGGTTGTTTTTTCGGGGACAGGGACGTCTTACGCATGGACTAATAATACGGTGGGCATAGGATTGGGAGCCTCTGGTAACGGGAATATCGCTGCCTTTACTGCTACGAATGCCAGCAACGCAAACCCTCTAGTAGGAACCTTGACGGTTACACCGCAGTACTTGAATGGCGGGCTAACATGTTCAGGCAACAGCCAACAAATGACGATTACTGTGAATCCAACTCCGGTGGTAAATCCAATCAACAACGTAACCGTTTGTAATCAGTCGAACACGCCCGTGGTTAATTTTGCAGGAACGGGGACCACCTACAATTGGACCAATAACAACAACACCATTGGCTTGGTTCCGTCGGGTACCAGTTTGTCTTTGGCGTCGTTTCAAGCAACCAACGCAAGTGCCCAAAGCGTGAATGCCCTGGTGACCGTTACGCCTCAGTTTACAGCGAACGGTGTCACTTGTACTGGAAGCAATACCACGTTTACCATTTTTGTAAGCCCAACTCCGACAGTAACTGCACCGAATAATCAAATCGTTTGTAACGGTTCCCCAACGGCTGCGGTGAATTTCAACGGTGCCGTAGCGAATACAACCTATAATTGGACAAACAGCATAGCAACCATCGGTATTCCGGCCACGGGTAGTGGCAATATTGCGGCGTTCAATGCCGTGAATAATGGAAATGCAGCGCAATTCGCACAGGTTACCATCACCCCAACCTTTATTCAAAACACCGTTTCTTGTCCGGGAGTTCCACAAAGCTTCACGTATCAAATCAATCCTACACCGAGTGTCACGAATCCGGGATCGCAATACATTTGTGCCAACAGTACTACCCAGCTGCTAAATTTTACGGGAACAGGAACCCAGTATCAATGGACCGCAGCTAATCCTGCGATTGGAATTGCTGCCTCAGGAAACAACAGCGTTGCGCCTTTTACCGGGATGAACGCTACCAATGCTGTGGTATCATCCACCGTGACGGTGACGCCTGTTTTCTTTCAAGGCATTTCGTGTCCGGGACAAGCTCAAACGTTCACGCACTATGTGCTTCCCATACCATCGGTAGCGCCGATCAATAACCAAAGTTACTGCCCTCAAGTCGCTGTGCCGGCGACACCGATTAACGGTTCGGGAACCTCCTACAATTGGACCAATTCCAACACATCCATTGGCTTGGTGGCGAGCGGCAGTAATACCGTCAACGCCTTCAATGCAACGAATCCTGGAACACAGCCTTTGATCGGAAATGTGGTCATTACCCCAATATTTACCTTCCAGGGTCAGAGCTGCAACGGTCCTCAAGGAGGCTATTCGGTTACGGTAAATCCGATACCGTATGTGAATCCACTCAACGATACGGTCATATGCAACAATCAAACCTTAGCAATCAATATTGGAACGAATATCCCATCGAACATAGCGTGGTTCGCCACCCAGAACAACAACGTTAACGGTGAATTAACCACTACACAAACGTCGAATAGCATCAATGATTCATTGACCAATACCAGCAGTGTACCTCAATTCGTGACCTACACCATTACACCAACCACCGCAGCAGGCTGCGTGGGTCCGGATTCGTTCGTGGTGGTTCAGGTGCAACCCGATGTGCTGTTGAACATTCCTCAGAGTTTGGAGATATGCAGCGGCTCTGGCGTCAATGCCGTATTGTCGGCCAACATTCCTTCAACTTTCTCGTGGTTTTGTACCGTTAACAATCCGAACGTGACCGGAGAGTCCATCCTAACCAATACCGGTGGGGTAATCAACGACGTGCTTGTCAATACCTCAAACCAGAATCAAGTGGTGGTTTATGCGGTGACACCTACTTCGGTACAAGGCAATTGTACGGGACCATCGCAGACCATTACGGTGATTGTCAAACCTCCATTAGCTTTGTTGAATCAGGATACTGTCACGATTTGCAGCAATGGAAACGTGAATTTGAACTTGGTGGCCAACACGGCGGTCACCTTCAACTGGTATGCAGACCCGAACGTGAACGTTCAAGGCGAGACTACCGCATTAACCATATCGTCTCAAATCAACGATCAGTTGATTAATTCCACAGGTGTTGTTCAAACGGTGCAATACCATGTTATCGGAACGTCGGTGGTGAACGGATGCAGCAGTCCGATTATTCCGATTTGGGTGTTTGTTAACCCAACGCCCGCGGTTTTACCTAATCCTGATTTGAACCTTTGTCATAACCAATGGCAACCTCAGGTGTTATTTAGCGGTTCGGCTGCCGGCACTTCCTACGCTTGGAATGCTGCTGGTGCAAACGTTGGTGCGCCTGCCGGGGGTATCGACTCGCTGAATGCTTTTGTGGCCAACAATCCAGGATTTGCTCTGATCAGCTCTACGGTAGTGGTTTCTCCTTTATTTACCTTCAATGGGGTCAGCTGTCCTGGAATCAAAGACACCTTCCAAATTGTTGTAAATCCTGAACCATCGGTATTTCCTTTGAACAACCTCATCCTTTGTCAGGGAACGAATTCTGCTGTGGTACCTATTCTTGGACCCATCGGAGGAACTACGTTTAATTGGGTCAATTCCAATGCTGCGGTAGGGCTTGGATCAACAGGTACGGGAAATATTCCCGTTTTTGTTGCGACTAATCCAACCCAATCACCCATCCAATCCACGGTAACTGTGACGCCTTTATTCGTCAATGGAAATGTGCAATGTCCTGGACAAACTACCTCTTTTACCGTGACCGTAAACCCTGCTCCGACGGTTGATACGGTTAACTTAGCGATATGTCCCGACCAAAATGTCGCTTATACCCTGAATGCGGATTTGCCGAGTACCTTCACGTGGTATGCGACGCCTAATCCTTTGGTGATCAATGAGACCTCGAATCCGGTTCAAAGTTCGAGTACGATCAACGATAATTTGATCCAAACCACCAATGCACCTCAAACGGTGCAATACAATGTAACAGCAACTACAGTAGCGCACGGATGCGTTGGAAGTGGCATTGTGAACGTGGTAGTGAATCCATGGCCGACAATCGCTTTCACCACACTGAACCCCCCTTATTGCGATCTGACCCCAATAACTTTCCAAAACAACTCAGTTGGGTTATACGACTACCTCTGGCAATTTGGAGACGGAAGCAATAGTTACGTGGCTAATCCAATTCATCAATTCCTTTCGGCCGGCACTTATAATGTTACGCTCACAGCTACCAATCCGTTTACGGGATGCAGCGACAGTGTTGTGCAGCCAGTGAGCATTTCACCAAGTCCAAATCCCGGGTTTAGTTACTCGGACTCAATTGGTTGTGGGCTTCTTGACGTGGTATATACTGCTGATATTTACAACCCTTCATGGATTTATCAATGGAATTTTGGTAATGGAACAATTACGCAACAAGTAGGTCAGGTTGGTTATCAGTATCTGATTAATGGCTGTTACGATGTGAGCTTGACCGTAACGAATCCAGTGGGGTGTACCGCAACATTAACCTATTCAGATATTGCGTGTGTTTACGATAGCCCGGTTGCGTTAATAGCGGCCAACCCTACATGGGTTACGACTCTGAACCCCTTGGTGGAATTTACGAACAACTCAGAAAACGCTTCCTCTTATGAATGGAACTTTGGAGATGGGTCCTATGGTTACGGTTTCGAACCAACGCACCTATTTCCATCTGTGGCCGCAGATTACTTAGTATCGATGACGGCCATGAATGAGGTAGGTTGTAGCGATACCGCTTATGTGAGTATCCACGTAGAGGAGAACCTGATATACTATGTTCCGAATACCTTCACCCCCAATGATGACGAAAAAAATCAAGTTTTTAAACCGATATTATCACAAGGATATAAAGCAGGAACTTATTTGTTCAGAATTTACAACCGCTGGGGAGAGTTGATTTTTGAGTCCAGAGACTTGGAAATTGGATGGGACGGAGACTATGGTCCAAACGGCACCAATTGCCAAACGGGAACCTATACATGGGTGTTGAATTTCCAAGTCTTGCAAACGCAAGAGGACAAGGAATTTGTGGGCCACGTGAATTTGATCAAGTAAGGATGCCAACGGGTGCGCCCTTTGATGCGTCCGCCGCAGGCGGACTACTCGGTTACCAGCACCCAAGGATTAAGCCCCCCTCAAACCACCAGCTCCCTTCCGCACTTGAAATGCCCTTCGGGACATTCTTTTTTTCCGTGCAAGCCGCACGGACGGCAAGCCAGCCCACTTACTTCTTTGACCTCCGAAACATCCGATAAGGGACCAAAGCCAAAGTCGGTAACCGTAGAGCAAAAAAACGCCGTTACGGGAGCATTCACCGCTGAAGCGAAATGTAAAGGACCCGAATCGTTGACATAATTTCGCACCGCTCCCTTCATGAGGGCGATCGATTCCATGAGCGAAAGTTGGCCCGCCAAATTCACGGTTCGTCCTGTACTTTGTGTGCTGATGGTTTCGCACAGCGTATGGTCACTTGGTCCGCCCAATAGGTAGATCACGTGATTTTGTTTTTTTGATAGCTCCACCCATTGCTCCATTGGAAGTTGCTTTGTTGCCCACACCGATGCCGGAGCGAAACATACGTAAGGTTCCTGTTGAAAGGCCTGTACTTTTTGCCGTGCGTTTTCACTTGGAAATAAACTCGGTTTGGCTTTTCGTTCAATGCCCAAAGCTGATACCAAGGTGAAATTTCGGTCGGTTTCGTGGATGCCTTGCATGACCGGATGGGGCAGTCGCAGATTGTAAAACCGCGACCATGGATTTTTGTCAAAGCCTACCAAGGTTTTGCCTCGGCTCAGTACTGCAAGGAGACCAGAAGAAAAGAACCGGTGTATGTTGACGATGTGGCTGTATTTTTCCCTGCGATTCTCGCGAATTAAGCGCCTTATTTCCCGCCATTTTCGCTGCTTGTCGAAGGTTTTCACCTTCCGAATGGATGGATGCCCCATCAACAAGGCTTCATGTCCCTTTTTCACCAACACGTCAATAGTTGCTGTGGGAATCTGCTCTTTTACGGAATTGATCAAGCTGGTGGCTAATACCACATCGCCCAAAAAAGCGGTTTGTATCACGAGCACTTTAGCGTCTTTATCGAATAACATAAACCTCACCTCGTTTGATGTATTGATTTCCTGCTGCGTCGTAAAATTCCATGACGTAAATGTACATATCGTTGGGAACCAACTCGTCTTTTGCTCCGTATTTGCCGTTCCATCCTTGGTTAAAGTCGGTGGTTTGAAATACGATATTGCTCCAGCGGTTCATGATCGTCATGGAGAACTTGGTGGGGTCTACGTTGATCGCAACGGGTTTGAATACGGCATTTACACCGTCGGGTACGATGGAATTAGGGATATGAATGATCGGGGGATAGATCAAACAGATTTCATTGCTTCGGCATTGCTCTTGGATTCCGTAATTGTTCATTATTTCGAGCGCTTCCACCACGTAGCATATCTGCCCGGGAAAATCCCCTGAGTTGACGCTGTCTTCATAACTGAATTGCCCGGGAGGCAGTGTTGCGATCAAGGCTAGGGTTCCTCCTGCATCTTCGCGGTAAATCTCGTAATGGTCCACCCCAACTTCGAAACCTAGGTAAGGAGTCCAGTTGAGGGTATTGACTTGTTGTTCGTTCATGGCAAACCCTTGGCATAAAATGGTGGTTGCGGTGTTGGATGCTTGCCCTAAGGTACCACAGGTATCGATGTAGCGTGAACGGTAGGTATTGGTCTGGTTTTGTACGTCCGCACCGAGATCGGTATAGCTGGCATAGTTGGCACTAACGTTTGCCGTACCGATTACGCTAAAATTCCCCGGGCTGGTTTCCTTTTCGATTTGCACTTGTTGGATGCCTGCATTTTGGTCCACGTATACCCTGATGTCTACCTCCGTTCCGTTAACGCTTGCGGCAGTGAGGTAATGGTAGGTTGGTTGGCCAGGTAAAGGTACAATGAACGTAAATGGGTTCGATAATACGCTATTGCCATTGCTGAGATAAGCACGAATATACAGCGTGTAGGTATTTCCGCCGAGCACGTTTACGCTCGCATTCAGGGCGGTGGTGTTTCCCAAGGGAACAAGGGCGCCGTTTTCCAAAGAAAGTATTTCAAACCCGTTGACCGACCATCCTTGGTAGTTGCTCCAATTCAAGTCGATGGACTGGTTGCAGGCATTTACCCCGCCGTTCAATAAGACCGTTCTGTTTAAAGGGGCTTTTCCAGAGGTTTGATAGGTAATTGGAACCGCGTTCGTAAAACACGAATCGAAGGCTGCCACAGAAAAGGTAAAGGGCCCAGGACCTGACGGAGGATAGGTGTAACTGGTATTGTTAATTCCCCAAACGGTGTCAATTTCATACAGCACTCCGTTGCCATCGAGGGTGTAGATCACATAACCATAGGTATCGGGTTGGCTGTTTTGGTTCCAGGTTAATACCACGTTTCCGCTTGCGGGATCGAATCCTACTCCTTGTATGGAAGGAATCAGCGGAGTGAGCATGTCTTCAAAGGTTCCGGAAGGCATGTTGGACTGAAATACGCAGTTGTTGAAGGGATAGGTGATTTGGTAATGCAATACGCCGTTGCAGATACGAACCGTATCCTTGTAGAAGGTGGTTCCGAAAGGAACGCTGTCATACAGCATCCAAGGGCCATTATCAATTTGTTGGTAAATATAGTATTGGCCGCCGCTGAGGTTAGAACTGGGAGTATTCCATTGAAGAACTGCAGTTCCGTTCAAGGGGTTGGTTAATTGCAGTACGATGGGCCTCAAAGTATCGCTGAATTTTAGTATGCTACCGTTGCACCCTGAAACGACCCCTAGGTAAAAATCTTGATTGGCTTGGGCTTCGGGAATGGAATAGGAAGTGGTGTTGATGGAATTAAGGGTGGCAATGAGGCCGTTTTGCAAGGAGTATATGTTGTACGAAACGAAGCTGTTTTGCGGATTTGCCACGGCATTCCAGCTGAGGGTATAGTTTCCGTTATTAAACCCAATGCAGTTGAGGTTGGGTGCAGGGATAATTCCTGGATTTTTCAGGATGATTTCCACCGTGGAGTAGGTGATTTTAGGAACTTGGCAATAATTGTCTTGGGCTTTGAACACGAAGTAAAACGGTACCGATTCAGCGGCTACGCCGAAGGAATTGATCATGTGGTCGCAATCGGTTTGCCACGTGAACGCGACATTCGCTTGTCCTTGTCCGCTTGCAGGTAATCCGTTCGTGAAGGCGCAGGGTTCAATACCACATCCGGTTGGAAGGGTGAAATTGGAGCCGAACATGGGGCCGGTAGCACTGATGGTTACGGTTTGTCCAGCGCCGTTTTGTAAAAATCCGTTATCGGAGGCAATGACGTTGAAATTCACCAAGGTTCCCGCATCGACCATAGTGGAAAAACTGCCTCCGGCAAAAGGAGGCGTAAAGGTGGGGGCGTTGTTGGGTTGGCAAGGCACCACGCTTAATTGCATTTCTCGTTCTACCCTGGCAATGAGTTGACCCATGCGGAAGGAAGATACGCGGATTTTAACGACAAAATTCCCCGCTAAGGTGGAGGTAAAGGATAATTCTCCACTTTGAGGATTGAGTTGCGCGGGAATGCTTCCAGGACTTAGTGCAGCACTCGGAGTGGGGGAGGTGAAGGAAAATCCTGGGTCGAACGGGACGGGAGCTGGATTGGTAGGAGGATTGAAGCTGCCTTGGGGAAAATTATTCAGCGGCGTGGCAAATTCAATGAATAAGGAATCCTGGTCGGGATCCACAGCATTCATGTTGTAAACGAAAGGGTCACCTACGCAACTGACGAAGTAAGGAGCTTGTTGAAATTGCGGGGAATTGTCTTGGCAACCGCTGTTGCCGCCAACGGCGAACATGGTGGCAGAGATGGTCATTCCGTAGGTTGAAGGATTGTTGAGGTTGGTAATGGCATTGGATCTTGCAAAGTTTTCGTAGGTGAAAATCCAACCTTGGCTCGGTGGCGTGCCTGCCATCATGATTTCGCCAGAACGGTATAAAACCCTTTCATTGGCACCAATTCCGTTACCACCGTTCGAGCCTATTCCGCAATCAAGGGGCTGAGGACCACCGGAAACTTGCGTACACGATGGAGAAATATCCGTACGAGAGATGAAATTGACGTTAATATTGGTGAGTGTAGGGTGGTTCCAAACGCGTAAATTTTCCGATAAAACATTGACTTCGGCGCCGTTGCAGTCGCGGTAAAAAACCAATTCGAAAATGTAGCCTCCGGTTCCTCCACAACGCCAGGTGATTTCTCCTCCCATGACATGGGAAGCTTTCGCCACGCTGATGACGGTAAAAAGGTAGAAAATAACCAAGAAAAACCTCATGCGCGCGTAAAAACGTAAAGCTTCATGTTAAATTGTACGAAAAGTGAATAAAGAAGTTGCTATCCCGCCGTAATCACCAACATTTCTTCTGAATTCAAATGTTTAAAGGCGGTTGATTGAATTTCTTCAGGGGTGATTTCCAACAAGGTCTTCAATGCTTTTTGATAGAAACTAAAATCCAAACCCTTGGTTTCCGCGACGGAAAACAACTCCATCATGGCGAATGGACCGTCTGCACCACGTAAGAATTGCCCCAACAAATAGTTTCTCACTAAATTCAATTCTTCTTTCGGCACCAGTTCGTTGCGCATACGCTCCAATTCCAGATTAATTTGTACTAAAGTATCTTCTAAGAATTCTTTCCCTACCTCGGTTGCAATGACAAAATAGCCGCTGGATTGGTTTTCGCCTAAGTAACTCCCTATTCCATAGGTGTATCCCTTGTCCTCGCGGATGTTGGACATCAAACGGCTGCCAAAGTATTCTCCGAGAATGGTATTGACCACCGTCATTTTATGGTAATCGGGATGTGAGCGATCAAAAAGCAACTTACCAATCCGTATTCCGGTTTGAACAGCATCTTTTTTCTCTAGGGTAATTTTTTCCCGGGAGGTCTTAAATTCTGCTAAACCTTGCATCGGTACCTCGTTCTTCCATCGTTCAAAAACTTTTAAAACTGAGGTAATTTCAGCTTCACTTGGGTTACCTACCCAATTGATTTTTCGCAAGCCGCATTTGAAGTTTTTTTCAAAAAAATGGACCAGTTGTTTACGTGTGATTTTTTCAAAATCCTCAGGCTGATTTAAGCGGCCGTAAAGAGTTCCTGCGAACAGGGATGCTTGGAATTGACGTTGGGCCAGGGTGCTAACTTTCTCCAAAGAAACCTTTAATTTATCTTTCCGCTCTGCCTTCATTCGCTCGAGCTCCTCTACAGGAAAGACGGCGTTAAAAATGGACTCTTCGATGAGTTGTACAAGAGGAACGGTACATTCGTTGAGTCCGTAAATGCTCAGGTAGGCGTGGTCGGCACTTACGCTTGAATTGAAATACCCACCAAAATCGTCGATCATATCGTTGATCTCGGCCATACTTTTGTTCGAAGTTCCTGCCAATAACAATTCGGTGGTGAGTCCTGCAACAGTTTTATCGTCGTAGTTGGACCCCGCGTCGAACATCAAATCGATTTTAACCGCCTCGCTGGTCGTATTACGCATAATAAAAACCGGAATACCATGGGCCGTAGCGTAACGATCCGGTTGGAGAAAGTGGATTTCACTTTCAAGAGTAACGCATGGGGGTTCTGAACGGTTTAGTTTAGGCTTCATGGGAAATCTGGGAGGGGTTGATAAATAACCTTGAACAGTTGGAGGCCTTGAATAATTCCTTTGCACAAGCTAGGAGCTCTGCAACGTTGATGCTGTTGTAAATGGCTTCTTCTTGGTTGATTCCTTCGGCATCGCCGAGCAGTTCGAAAAAACTCAAATTCATCGCACGGTTGAGCAATCCTTGTTCTTGGAAGGCTCGGGAAGTTTTGGCTTTTCTGCGTAAACGCTGTAAATCGTTCTCCGAAATGGGCTTGGATTTGAAGCTTTCAAGCACCTGCCATAGGGCAGCATCGAGTTCTTCGAAGGATTTTCCGGGCACCAATTTTCCCGAAACGATGAACAGTCCTTCATCGATTGAACCAAGGATGTAAGCTGAAATTTCCAATACCAATCCTTTTTCCTTCTTAAGTTGTAGGTCGAGTTGCCCGGATTTTTCTTTCCCGATTTCATCCGAAAGCACATCGGCTAAATAATAGCCCGCTGATTTACGTTCCGCCATTTTGAAGGCATAGTAAAAAGCGGCAGTTGGTACCTTGCGTTCCAAGGTAAGGGTACGGTATTCCGTTTGTTGTGGTTCACGCAGGAGCATTCGAGCCGGTTTGTTTTTGCCAGGAATGTCTCCGTACCATTTTTGCACCAAGTCTTCGATTTGCGCATGTTCAAAATTTCCGCCAATTGTTAAAATGGCATTCGATGGATGGTAATAGGTTTTGAAAAAGTGCTTCACCTGGTCCATGGTCGCGTCTTCAATGTGCGAAATCTCTTTTCCGATGGTCGCCCATTGGTAGGGATGAACTTGGTAGGCCAAGGGGCGAAGTGCTAACCATACATCTCCATAAGGTTGGTTTAGATATCGCTGTTTGAATTCTTCGATGACAACGCTTCGCTGTATTTCAAGGCTTTTTTCGGAGAAGGCCAATGACAGCATTCGATCGCTTTCCAACCACAGGGCGGTTTCAATATTCTGGGACGGAAGTACGTCGTAATAATTGGTGATGTCATTGCTCGTAAAGGCATTGCTTTCTCCTCCGGCGCGTTGCAAGGGGCTGTCAAAATCAGGGATATTTACCGAGCCACCAAACATGAGATGTTCGAATAAATGGGCGAAACCGGTATGGTAGGGGTCTTCGTCGCGGGCTCCTACGTCGTACAAGGTATTGACGACGGCCATAGGAGTAGTTTTATCCTGGTGAAAAATTACCGTTAAACCGTTTGATAATTGAAAACGATGAAAGTGAAGCATTTTACTTGGCTAAGCGTTCAATATTTTTAAGTTCATGCGAGTACTCTTGCCAAATTTCACGAACGACATCTCCTGCAGGTTTAATAGCTCGTATCATGGATGAAATTTGACCAACCTCCAATTCCCCTTGCTCGAGATCACCTTCGAACATTCCTTTTTTAGCACGACCTCGACCCAACAGCGCAGCAAGTTCTTCCGCGCTCGCATGGTTCTCATAATGCCGGACAATTTCTTGATAAAATGGATTGTTAAGAAGTCGAACGGGGGTAAGTTCTTTCAGGGTAAGTTTTGTATCGCCTTCTTCGGCATTTAGTATCATGGATTTAAACGCTTCATGCGCGCTCGATTCCGGTGTGGCAATGAAACGGCTTCCGATTTGTACGCCTTCTGCACCAAGGATCATCGCTGCCAGCATGGATTTTCCACTTCCAATCCCACCCGCGGCAATGACAGGAATTTCGAGGGCTTCACAGACAGAAGGAACCAGGCAAAAGGTTGTTGTTTCCTCACGACCGTTATGCCCCCCTGCTTCAAATCCTTCCGCTACTACTGCGTCCACCCCTGCTTCTTGGGCCTTCAGCGCGAATTTGCGCGAGGAAACTACGTGAACCACTTTAATTCCTTCAGCTTTCAGTTGTGAGGTAAAGGTTTTTGGACTGCCTGCAGAAGTAAAAACAACAGGGATTTTATGTCGGATTATGGTGGAAATATGCTCTTCAATGTTGGGATATAGTAAGGGGACGTTTACGCCAAAAGGTTTGTTTGTGGCTTCTTTGCATCGAAGGATGTGTTCTTGCAATATATCGGGGTACATAGATCCCGATCCAATCAGACCCAAACCCCCTCCGTTTGAGACGGCGGAAGCTAATTTCCAACCAGCACACCAAATCATACCTCCTTGAACTATAGGGTATTGGACATCAAATAGAGTACAGATTCGGTTCATGGCAGAGGTTATGCTACAATACCTACAAAAGTATAAATTTCATCGCGTGTTTTGGTGCTCTTGTTTCATCCCATTTTAATCTGTATTTTTAACTCGATGAAGAATATTCTGTGTTGCTTTATTTTGTTGATTATCCCGCTGTCATTTGCACAAAAGGAGCGTGGGAATTTTCAACCGATATCAAGTCCCAGAGCAATTGAATTTTTTGAAAATAAGGGTCAATGGCCTTCGGAGGTTCTTTTCAAGGCAGAAAAAGAAGGCGGTAAATGGTGGATAATGAAGGATCGAATGTTGTACCATCTGCAGGATTTGAGTGCGATGAACCACAGCCATGAGCATCAAAAAGGGATGAAAGAAAAAAAACCAAGCATCAAGCAGCACCTCGTTGAAGTGCGGTTTTTAAACGCTCAGGAATACCTCGGATCAGATTTTTATGGAAAAACAAACCATTATCAAAATTACTTTATTGGGAAGGATTCTTCTCGTTGGGCAAGTGGCGTCTACGGGTACAAACAAGTGGTCCGAAAAGCCCTCTACTCGGGGATCGATTTATTGTTAATTAATGACGGACCTAAGCATGAGTACGGATTTAAAGTGCACCCAGGGGCCAATCCTGAGGAAATTATAATGCAGTATAGGGGGCAAAGCTCAATTTCTGTCAATCGAAAGGGTTCTTTGATCGTAAAAACTCCCTTAGGAACCGTATCCGAGGAACAGCTGAAGGCTTACCAAGAAAAAGATGGAATGCGCATTCCCATCACGTGTATTTTCAACGTTAAAGGAGATGAGGTGCGGTTTAAACTGGGCCCCTATGACCATTCTTTGCCGTTGCTCATTGACCCCACATTGGTTTTTGCCACTTACAATGGTGCGGTTTCCGACAACTTTGGCATGACGGCTACTTATGGACAAAACGGTGAGGCATATTCAGGTGGAATGGTTTACGGAAACGCTTTTCCCGTTCCCAATCCGAGTGCTTACGATCCTGTGGGGAATTTTTCTGCAATCGGTGGAAACTACGGGATTACCGATGTGTTCATCACCAAATTCAATCCAACCGGAACCGCCTTGCTTTGGTCAACCTTTTTGGGTGGGGGCGACATGGTGCAAGGCACGGAAACCGCAAACAGCATGATTTGCGATTCATTGAACAATATTTTAATTTTCGGAGCAACTTCCAGCATTGATTTTCCAACCACGGCCGGAGCGGTTCAAAGCAGCCATGCTGGGGGAGTAGCCAATGCTAATTTTTTTTTCAATGGGGTTTATTTCTTAACGCAAGGAACCGACCTTTTCGTCTCCAAAATCAGTTCCAACGGTCAAAACCTGTTGGCTTCAACGTACTTCGGTGGAAGTGCGAATGATGGAGTGAATTACAAGATTAGTTCGCTACCTTATAATAATCCAGCCCTGTACGATTCATTAACGACGAATTACGGCGATCAATTTCGAGGTGAAATATCCTTAGATCAAAACGGTAATGTATTGGTGGCAAGTTGCTCCAGGTCACTCAATTTTCCAGTTCAGAATGCCTTTCAGCCTTCTAATGCAGGAGGTCAAGACGGAGTCATTTTTCGGATGAATCCGAGCTTGACGAATGTACAATTTTCTTCCTATCTAGGAGGAACTCAGAACGATGCTTGCTATTCCGTGAAAGTGGACACGCTGAACAACATTTTAACTTGTGGAGGAACTTCTTCTTCCAATTTTCCGGGCACGGTAGGTGGTCTTTGGGCCAATTATCAGGGAGGAAAAACCGACGGTTTTGTCATTCGATTGAATCCATCTGGCACTTCCATTACCGCTGGGTCTTATTTGGGAAGGGCTCAGTACGATCAGGCCTTTTTTGTGGAGGTGGATCGGGATAATAATGTATTTGTATTGGGCCAATCGGAAGGTGGGATTTTTCCAACGTGGAATGCCCCCTATACGAATTCCAATTCCAGTCAATTTGTTATCAAAATGTCGAACAACCTGTCGACCAATATGGCTTCAACGATAATTGGAAATGGCAGTAGCCAAATCAATATCTCGCCCGCAGCTTTCTTGGTGGACATTTGCGGAAACATTTACATTTCCGGTTGGGGGGCCAATATTTTACAGAACGTTCCGCTATCGGGAATGCCTGTTTCGGGAAACGCTTATCAGCCAAATACCACAGGTTTCGATTTTTACCTTATGGTATTGGAACATGATTTTTTAAGTTTGCTTTACGCGACTTACATGGGCGGTAACAGTTCTACAGAGCACGTCGATGGTGGCACAAGCCGCTTCGATAAAAACGGGGTTGTATATCAATCCGTTTGCGGTGGATGCGGTGGTTTTAGCGATTTTCCTACAACTCCAGGGGCTTACTCCAGTCAGAACAATAGTTCAAATTGTAATAACCTTATCTTTAAGTTCGATTTTGACCTGATTCCTTCAGCACAATTTATCGCCAACCAAACCATAGGTTGTGAAGACTTGCAGGTTACCTTCAATAATTTTTCTTCCATCAACGATGATTATTTGTGGGATTTTGGAAATAATAATACGAGTTCTAGCATCTTTAATCCAACCATCACGTATCAAAATCCGGGAGTTTATCAGGTGTACTTATACGTTACCGACAGTGTCTGTGCCTTAACCGATACGGCCATGACAACTATTACGGTATTGGACTCCGTCAATTTCACCTTATTGGACACCGCCGCTTTGTGTTCGAACAATCCTTATTTGTTGACCATCAATACCAATGGCGCTCCAAGTCAGTACCTATGGGCTACGAATTCGTCATTTACCCCTCCCATCAACTCCGGTCCCAACGACCCTAATTACCTTGTTACAAGTAGCAATCCTGGTTGGTATTATGCTTCGGCTTCTAACGGGTATTGTTCCAAAACCGACAGCATTTATGTGGAGTTTGGCGTTCCTGTGGTTGCGGCCTATCAACCAAGTCCTCAAAACGGTTGCAGCCCGGTGACCATCAATTTCAACAATTCTTCAACCGCCACGACCAATTTTTATTGGGATTTTGGCAACGGAACGGTGGATTCTGTAAATTTTGAACCCCAGGTTACCTTCGTTCAACCGGGCCAATACACTACGGAATTAATTGTGCTCGATACCGTGTGCAATGCCTCGGATACGAGTTCTGTGGTTATCAACGTTTATCCCAACGTTTCGTTCAACCTTCCGAATAACTTATACCTCTGTACAGATAGCTCGTTGGTGCTTTTGCCTTCGAATATACTTGGAGGAGCTAATAATTTTATTTGGTCGAGCAATAACCTGTTCAACGATACGCTGAATGCTGGTGTCGCTGATTCCTCCCTTGAGATATTGGTTCCCACAAATGCTGTATTCTACTTAAGTGCGGACAATGGGAATTGTTTTTACACGGACTCTGTTGAGATACAGGTTTTCTCGGAATCTGTAAATATTAGTGGTCCTGATTCCGTGTGTTTGAACTCTCCAACGTTATACAATGCCGTTAACAGTTCTCAAGAAACGTTTTCGTATGTTTGGTCACCTTCTAACATTCTTCAAGGACCCAGCAATCAGTCTTCGGTAAACATTGTGCCTTCCGCGTCACAATATCTTTATTTACAAGCGACGAGTTCCAACGGATGTATTGTCGAGGACTCTGCCTACGTTTTTGTTTCCTACATCAATCCTGGCCTTGTTCAAGCATCGGTAGTCCCCCCGATTGTCAACCCGGGTACTACGGTGTCGCTTTTTGGAAGTCCTTCAGGCTATCCTATTTATCAATGGCTTCCATCAACCGGCGTTCTAAATTCCAACGCTCAAAACACGCAAGCTACGGTTAACGTAACTACGGTCTTTACCTTGATTGTTTCCGATGGGGTCTGTTCCGTAAGCGACACTGCGGAAGTTAAAGTGTATGAAATTATTTGCGAATTGCCCTATGTATATGTACCGAATGCCTTTTCTCCGAATAACGATGGCAACAACGATGTGCTGTACGTGAGGGGTTTATTTGTCGAGAAAATGCTTTTCCGAGTTTTTGACCGCTGGGGGGAGTTGGTCTTTGAGTCCACTGATGTCAATTACGGGTGGAATGGTATTTACCAAGGAAGGAAATTGGATCCCGATGTCTACGACTTTTATTTACAGGTTACCTGCTACGGCGGCTTGGAAAAAATCACAAAAGGGAATGTTACCTTAATGAAATAACTATGAAAAAAATAATCACTCCCAAATCAGAAAAGTTTTTAGAACAATATTTAAATAACGCAAGTCCAACAGGGTTTGAATCTCCCGGCCAAAAGTTATGGATGGATTACATGCGGCTCTATGCCGACGAGTTCATCGTGGATAATTACGGTTCCGTGGCTGCGATCATTAACCCGGGAATGCCCTATAAGGTCGTGATTGAAGCGCATGCCGACGAAATTTCCTGGTTTGTACATTATATCACCAGCGATGGTTTTATTTATCTGCGACGAAATGGGGGTTCCGACCACATGATTGCTCCTTCAAAGCGCATTAATATTCATACTGATAAAGGGATCGTTCGTGCGGTATTTGGTTGGCCAGCAATTCATATGCGTCACACAAAAGATGATCCACCTTCGATGAAGAATATCTTTTTAGATTGCGGATGTTCTACCAAGGAAGAAGTGGAGAAATTAGGGGTACACGTGGGCTGTGTGGCAACTTTTGAGGACGAATTCATGGTGTTGAATAAAAACCGATATGTAGGAAGGGCTCTGGATAATAGGGTTGGGGGATTCATGATTGCGGAAGTGGCTCGCTTACTTAAAGAGAAAAAAGTGAGTTTGCCTTACAGCCTTTATGTGGTGAATGCCGTTCAGGAAGAAATTGGATTAAGAGGCGCGGAAATGATTGCCCATCGAATCAAGCCTGATTTGGCCCTCATTACCGATGTTTGCCACGATACGGGAACGCCCATGGTGAGTAAAATTGAAAACGGTGACCAGAAGTCGGGCGAAGGCCCTGTATTAACCTATGGTCCCGCGGTGCAAAACAATTTCTTGCGACAGATCATCAAAGTAGCCGAGAAAAATAAGATTCCTTATCAAAGGGCAGCGGTTTCACGGTCTACTGGAACGGATACGGACGCGTTTGCCTATTCCAACGAAGGGGTTACAAGTGCGCTGATTTCCTTGCCGTTGCGTTACATGCATACTACGGTTGAAATGGTGCGAAAAGAAGATGTAGAGTCCTGCATTGCGTTGATCTTCGAGACCGTCAAATCTATTAAAGCTGGACAAGATTTTCGCTATTTGAAGTAGCCAAGAATAAAGCTCCGTTTTTTCTTTCCTTTCATGATTTTAAGTTAACTTTAAGTTAAACTTAACCTTATGAAAACACGTTTATACTTGGCAGTTTTATGCCTCTTTACCTTAGGGTCATCTTTTTCCCAAGCCATTAATGAGGGCTTCGCCAACGTTGCCGGGCTTACGGCCGCGGGTTGGAATCAGCAAAACCTCAGTACGCCTATTGGAAGTAATCCGAATTGGGTCCAGGGGAGTTCTGCAGTATTTCCCGAAAATTCGGCTCCGGTGGACTCCTACATTGCTTCAAATTTTAACGCAGTTGCTGGCGCAGCTACGATCAGCAATTGGTTATTTACCCCAACACTCAACCTAAGCAACGGGGCTTCTATTAGTTTTTTTACGAGATCAATTGGTAGTATTTACCCGGATAACCTTCAGGTTCGAATGAGTACGAATGGGTCGAGTACCAACGTTGGAGCGACCAACACCTCCGTGGGGGATTTTTCGAATTTGTTGCTAGAAGTAAATCCTGCCCTAACAGCAGCGGGGTACCCTTCCACTTGGACCCAATACACCATCAGCGTCTCGGGTTTGGCGGCACCCACCTCTGGGCGAATCGCTTTTCGCTATTACGTTCCAAACGGGGGGCCGAACGGCGTTAATTCCGATTTTATAGGCATTGATGATTTTGTATATACGCCTGTTCAACCTTGTAACTTCACCGCTACGGCAAGTGCCAATAACGCCATGGGAGGCGCTCCTAATGGAACAGTAACCTTGAGTGTAGCAAATGGAACAGCTCCTTACACCTATGTGTGGTCGAGCGGCCAAGTTACCCAGAATTTATCTGGACTTGCTCCAGGAACGTATTCGGTTACGGTAACCGATGCTGCTGGATGTACGGCTTCTGCCTCTGCCAATGTCCTCAACCTTGCTGGACCAACGGTTTTACCCAATTCCAATGTGGTGAGCAGCTACCAGGTCGTGAACGGTGGTTTTACCCCCCAATGGGTTTGTCCAAATCAGACGCTACAAACCGATGGTGGAATCATGAAAATTTATTTAGAATCAGGCGCTACGATGATCACAGGTGGTGGAATAGACACGGTGTATGCCAAAACGGGGTCTACCATCACCATGACGGGAGGAATTCATGTAATTTATCATGAGCCCGGTGTTACATTAAATATGAACGGTGGTATTCCAACGCTATTTCCTTGTTCCAGTTTGATCTTTGACTATTCTCTCGCTCCTGCAAACGGATGTGCTCCAATGATGAATTGCAACCTGTCTGTTGCTCTGGCGGTAAGTAACCCTATTGGAGGAGGAAATAATGGCTCGATAAACACAACCGTATCGAATGGGACTTTTCCATTTACCTATTCTTGGAGTGGCGGTCAAACTTCTGCGAATTTAAATAACCTAAGTCCCGGAGGATACCAGGTTATTGTTTCCGATGCTAACGGATGTTTGGATACTGCCGCAGCAACGCTTGTTAATCTTGCTGGACCAACGGTTTTACCCAATTCCAATGTGGTGAGCAGCTATCAGGTCGTGAACGGTGGTTTCACGCCTCAATGGGTTTGTCAAAACGACACGCTCTACACCGATGGAGGAATCATGAAAATTTATTTAGAGTCAGGAGCCACAATGATTACAGGAGGCGGAATTGATACGGTGTATGCTAAAACCGGTGCTACGATTGTAATGAGCGGCGGCATTCATGTGATTTATCATGAACCTGGCGTTAACCTCGTGATGAATGGGGGAATCCCGACCCTTTTTCCTTGCCCAAGTTTAGTCTTCAATTACACGCAGGCACCTGCTAATGGATGTGTTCCTGTTCCGGTATGCAACCTGAGTTCCACTGCAACTACCACGAACATCGATTGCCATGGAGCGGCCTCCGGTTCAGCTACCGCCAATGTGTTAGGTGGGGCCGCACCCTTAACTTATGTATGGTCGAACGGAGCTACAACACCAACGGTGAGCAATTTGCCTGCCGGAACCTATACGGTTACCATTACCGATGCAAACGGATGTACGATTAATCAAACCGTGACCATTACCCAAGCAAGCGTATTAAATCCTTTAACATTTAGCACCAATAACCTTTGCGCAGGTGAGAACAACGGCAGCATCGATTTAACCGTTGCCGGTGGTACCCCTCCTTACACGTATTCATGGTCGAATGGCAGCACGTCAGAAGATATATCCAACTTGGCGGCGGGTGTTTACACCGTCACCGTTAACGATGGTGCGGGTTGTACCGCTTCAACGAACGTTAACATTACCCAGCCTGCTGCCGTTTCCATTACGACCTCATCCACCGATGAAATGGTAGGAATGGATGGTACCGCTACCGCTACTGTATCGGGCGGTACTCCGAACTACACCTATTATTGGATGCCCGGAGGACAAACAACTGCCTCAATCGGCGGTTTAGCTGCGGGGATCTACACGGTGGTGGTATTAGATGCCAACGGTTGTGGGGATACCTTGGAAGTGGTGGTCGGTTCACAAGTTTCATTAAATGAAACTGGACTTGCCAATGCGTTGCTTTATCCCAATCCTTCCAACGGCAAAGTTTATCTTTCCTTTGAGAATGGAGGAGTAAAAGAGGGGGTTATTGAGGTTTACTCGATGGATGGAAAAAGAATGTTAGTTCAAACATTGAAGGATGATTCGCAGTATGAACTTTCGTTGAAAGACTGGGCGTCTGGAATGTACCGCGTGTCGATAAAAAGCAATTTAGGCACAGCGGTATGGTCCTTAGTTAAACAATAGAAAAAATCAAAGAAACAAGTAAGGGTCGTCCAGTGCTTGCCTTTTGGGGGGAACGATTCGTAAGATATTCAAAGCCTCTCTTTTTCAAATTGCAGTCGTTTTCCTTTTATGGAATCGTTGAACTCACCTTCGTTGTACACCATTTGTCCGTTGACCCAAGTGGTACAAATTTTACTGTTAAAATTCTTTCCTTCAAAAGGCGACCAACCGCACTTGTAAAGAATGTCGGTGTTGCCATCGGACCACGGTTTTTCCAAGTCAATGAGCACCAAGTCTGCGTAATATCCTTCACGTAGGTAGCCTCGATCCACCATTCGGTACAACTCGGCTACGTTATGGCTCGTCTTGGCAACAATTTCCGTTAAACTCAGAGCCCCCCGGTGATACCATTCCAGTAAAGCGGGTAGGGCATGTTGCACCAAAGGACCTCCTGACATAGATTTTTGGTAGGGCTGCAGCTTTTCTTCTAAGGTATGCGGTGCATGATCCGTTGCTACGATGTCTAGTCGGTTTTCTTTCAGGGCTTCAATGAGTCCAATTCGGTCTTTGGCGGTCTTTACGGCAGGATTCCATTTGATCAGGGCGCCTTTTGTTGCGTATTCTTCGTCGGTAAACGTCAGGTGGTGAATGCAGGCTTCGGCGGTGATGCGCTTGTTACGAAGCGGCACGGAAGCTTCAAACAAGTGGGTTTCTTTTTCGGTAGAAACGTGGTATACGTGCAAGCGGTTTCCGTGACGTTTTGCGATGTTTACCACCGTTTTTGTTGCATCATAACATGCTTGTTCTGAGCGAATAATGGGGTGCAATTCGAAGGGAATATTATCTCCGTAAATCGCTGAGTAATGCGCCAATTGGCGGTGGATTTCCGGTTCATTTTCACAATGTAGCGCCACCAGGGTCGAGCAGCGTTGAAACAATTGATCCAAAAAATCTGGATGGTTGCATAAGATGCTACCCTCTTGGTTGAAATAAAGTCCATCGTCGGTGATGCCACAAACCCACTCGTTATCAACTTTTAAGGCTTCTTCCAAGTTGGAACGGCTGATGCCCATAAAGAACGAGTAATTTGCAAGGGAGGATTGCTTGGCAATCTGGTATTTTTCCTCAAGCAGCGTTAAGTTGAGGGTATTGGGAAGCGTATTCGGCATATCCATAAATCCCGTGATTCCACCTGCTACCGCCGCTCGAGATTCAGAGGAGATGCTCGCTTTGTGCGTTAGACCGGGTTCTCGGAAATGCACTTGATCGTCAATCATTCCGGGAATTAATAAGCGACCATTTCCTTCAACGATGTGGTCGGCAGCGAGGTTAATGCTCCTATCAATCCGTTCAATGCGCTCATCCCGGATGAAAACATCTCCCATTTGGTCGTTTTGTTCGTTGACGATTCGAACGTTTTTAATAAGTGTTGTAGCCACAGTGTCTTGACTTTGCCACGAAGTTAAGGGTTATTTCAATTGGTTCAGGTTTCCTTGCTTCTTGGTAGTAGGATGAACTTCTGACTTGAAACGATTAGGCTAAAATATTCAGCAGATAATGGTAAAGTACTCCTTATTGAGTGGCTGTTTCCATCACCCAATAATCTTCCCATTCGCTATTTTCTTTGTGATAGTAACCAAGGCCGATGGATTTTGCATCCTTGTTTAACATGTTTTGGTAGTGCCCAGGACTCTCTAACCATTGGTTGAATGCATCTTGCGCTGAGGAACTACCAGCTGCAATATTTTCTGTATTGACATAACCGTTTTCTTGATAAAAGCGTTCACATCGTTCAAACGCATCAAGGGAAAGTTGTAAATCAGCACCAACTCTATTGTAGGTGTCGTGTTCAAAGTACCCTTCATTCGCCATATCAGCGGCGTGGTATCTGCAAGCATATTGCAGTGAGGTATTCAAGGTCAAGGCATTGAGTCCTTTTTTCCTTCTCAAAGCATTGATTAGCCCTAACATGATTTTTTCTTCACCATTGGACATATCTTCGATACGTTCGCTTCCATCGGGGTTATTCGAGAAATTGATGTCGCTAGCTGTAGTATTTTTGTTATCCAAGTTTGGATAAGCTGTTTCTGGGAAATGGAGTAGAACCCATGGGGTAATAAGTAATAAAATTGTTTTCGCAATCATTTTTTTATCGTGGAATAATTAAGACGGATTTTTCGGGAAAATTTCAACAGGAAATTCATTGCTTTGATAAAATGCGCACTTCAACCCGCCGGTTACTAATTCTTTCAGCCTCCGTTTTTTCGGGTAAGGGGAAAATAGGCCGCGAGGAGCCAAAGCCTTTATGACTTAACCGTTTCTTGGAAATTCCGTTATTTACCAAGTAATTGTATACGGCCTTCGCACGCATTCCCGATAAATTGAGTTCGTCGGACGTGTCGCAGCAAATGTGACCTTCAATGGCCAATTTCAAGTTCGGATTTTCTACCATGGTCGTGAGTAACTCAGACAGCGATGGTAAGGTTTCAGGTAGTAGTTGGTCTAATCCGGGTTCAAAATTCAACTGATTAATTTTTATTTTATCGCCAAACTTGGCCATTTTTATTTTTTCAGAGAGCTTTTGCTGAAAATAGATAACCACTTTTCGGTCTAAGTGATTTGCGCTAAGCACCTCCCCCTTTCCGATCACCGATGCTCGAATGGCAACCTGAGGATTTAAGGAGTCAAGGAGTTTTTTTACGTTTTGAGCTCTTCGTTGGGAAAGATCGAGGTTGTAAATATCCACCCCAAGGGAATCGGTGCTTCCAACAATTTGGTCGATGGAATATATGCTCGTTTTAAGGTATTTTTTTAGCCGGTTGACTTCACGTGTTGTCAACTGATCTGAGTTGAAGTTAAAACGAACTGCCAGCGAGTCTTGTGCTGCCAGGCACAAAGGAATGAATAGGAAAAAAAAGAGGAGTTTCACATGGGTTGAAACGATTCGTACTAAAACGGTTACACGTTTTCAATGAAGCGATAATTTTCCCGATCCCGTGGAACCCAAATCGTAAATGCTGGCGGGGTTCCCGTACAATTCAATGTTGCCTTCCCCTGAAATCTTGTAAAATAGGCTATCGAGGCATCGGAGGTGAATATCGCCCTTGGAGTCGTTTTCAACTCGGGCAGTGTTTGCCAATAACTCGGTTGCATCAACTTCCATAAGGGCATAATTCCAAAGTTTTAATTCTTGGCATTGTCCTCTTAATTGTACAGATCCACCGCAGGGAAAGTTATTCCAGAAGTAAAAGGTTGTGCACTGAACGTTTAGATCGGCTTGGTTCAACTTACTTTTAAGAATTAAGCCTAACTCATTTGCTACAACAGGTAATTTGCTGCGAATAAAACATGTTTCATTGGCTACGACTTTTGAAATTTTACTAAAATGAACTTTCACATGGATTTTATTGCTCTCAGGGAATAACCAAAGCATTTGATTATCATTCGTTAAGGTTAACGTGTTTTGGCTCAAATGGGGAGTGATTCTCTTCAAAAACCTTTCGTTTCCAATTATTTCCAGTTTGTTGAGGGAATCTTGAATGAGTTCTACATCAAAAACATCGGCTAAGACCAAGGTATCAAAATATCCTTCGATCGGCCGTTCAAGTACTGTGGATTCAGTTTTTTTACAAGCCGTGAATACGACAATTGTAAGAATTAAACTTAGGCAAATGATTGTTTTCATCGTTTAAAGTAATAACCAAAACCAAGTTCCGGGTAATCCAGAATGTGCAAATGGGATTTCATCGTCAGATGTACCAGCAGATTCGGTGTGCAACGCCATCGGATGATTCCACGGTTGTACATTTTTGAGGAGTGTAAAGGATTTTGCAACCCCAAATACCAACCTTCCTGTAAAATGAAACTGAAGTTGCCGTAGGCGATTTCTTGAGAAAGATGAACACCTGTGCTAATTTTATCGAGCGGTTTAAAAACGCTGTTCGGTTTTAAGGTCAATTCTGCCTCCGTTGAGGAATCGTAAAAAATATCCATTCCACCTCCAAAAAACAATTTATAGAAGGCTTTATATTTATATTCAGCGCTGAAAGATGAGGTAAAATAGAGTGTGCTCTGGAGCGCTCGCGTGTGTTTACCTCCGGCAGCATAGATAAAGGCGAATTCGTGGGAGCGCTTATATCGAGGTATTTCAGAACGTATGAAAGCATCCTGTTGACCAAGTCTTTTCGCTAAGCCTGCATGAACATAGAACATGTTTAAACCCAAATTAGGTTCGGCCATGTTGGCATTGGAAAAATGGGCAAAACGCAAACCCATTTCAGCATTAACAGAGGTGGTCAAGGGGAGTTTTAACCCCAACTGGTAGTCAAAATGCATGTTTAAATGCGATCCAATGGAAATGTTGGTTGGATTGGTATGTAAATCAAAACGGAGGGTAGAATACCCCAAGCCAAAGCCAAATTGGTGGAACAGGGAACAGGTTTTACGTCGGAAAAAATAAGTTCGAAAAAAAGGATATACGGCTAATTCATTGCCAAAAACGGAAGGGTTTCCCAAGGTGCTTAAGAACAAGGTGAACCCATACTCCGGGTAACGATATTGCTGTTCAGTAGTGTTTTTTCCGAGTGTTCGTTTGAGCCATGTGATTTCTGCTGACTGAAGCGTTGATTGAGACAAGTAGGCAATATTGCTGTATTCAGGTATGAGCCACCCCTGGTTCCATTTTACGAGAAGATAGGAATTGTTCCGCCAGGTGTTCTGGCTCACGGCCATGGTGACCCAAATTGAAAAAAACGGAACAACAAGGTATTTCACGATTTCCTTTTTCGGGGCTTCCCAACGGTGCTTTCTTCCTCAAATTTAGCCTTCATCGTCGGGTTGTTGTGGGTTAACTTTTTGATAGTTAGGTCTTGGGCCTTATCATTTGCCAAGCGCAGTTGATTTGCTGAGGTTAATAATTCCGATTTTACCTTATGCATTTTTGCGATGGAGGCGTCGATTTCTTTAATGGCCTGCTCAAAATGTGCTGAAGCAGATAGGTAATTCTTGGAGAATCCTTCCTGAAAGTTTGTTAATCGTTCTTCAAAATTCGTAATATCCACATTTTGATTGCGTATTTTGGCCAGTTCCTGCTTGTACGACAATGAATTGAGGGCAGCGTTTCGTAAAAGCGTAATTATTGGAATAAAGAATTGTGGTCGAATTACGTACATTTTATCAAACCGGTAGGAAACATCTACTATTCCTGCATTGTATAAATCGCTATCAGCTTCCAGCATACTTACTAGCACGGCATATTCGCATTTTTTTTCTCGTCGATCTTTATCCAATTCCTTCAAAAAATCTTCGTTTTTCTTTTTGCTGGAGCTGCCTTCGCTTTCGTTTTTCATTTCAAACATAATGGACAAAATTTCAACCTTATTTTCGTCATATTCCCGATAGATGTAATCTCCTTTACTCCCGGAGGAGGCGTCGTTGTCTTTCGAAAATTCGGCCCTGGGGAATGCCGCTGCACGAATTTTATTGAATTCGTTTTCACAATGCAATTCAAGGCTTTCTCCTACCATTTTGGTAGAAAGTTTCATTTTCATGTCCTTTACTTGTTTAATTTCTTCGTCCTTGTATTGAATGATTCCTAAATAACGGGTTTCCTCTGCTTGCATTTGTTGACGCAAGTTGGATTCAAGGTTTTCTTTTTCTAAGTCTTTCGTTAATAATGCATTTTTTAATGTATTGCACTCCTTTTCCAAAGAACCAACCGCTTGAGTCACCGCCAATGTTTTTTCGGTTTCGACGTTATTCAATTTCGCTTGTAATTCGGTTAGTTGTTTTTCTCTCTCCAAGAGGGATTCCCGAATTTTATTTTCGTTTTCTGCCCTAAGTAAAGAAATTTCTTGGTCTTTTTTTGAGAGCTCTGACTCATATTTGTTTTTTAAGGAGGCCTCTGTTAAGGCCACTGTTGATTGTTTATCTTTTTCGGCGGCAGTCATCTTCTCATTAATGTCTTTTTCGAATTCTGAATTTCGTACTTGTTTTACAATTTCAGCAAATCCTGCTTGATCAATGTTAAATACGGAATGGCATTTTGGACAAATTATATCTTTCATGGGGTTTGTGTTTTATACGTTATGGAGGCGTGCACATTTTTTGCTTAAGCATGTCGCACACCCATTTAGGCTGATTTCTTCCGTAAGGCTTCACTTCTGAGCTAGGCTTACCTAAGGCTCATTTCGAAAAGGTTTCAAAATACCCACGCTACTCCTCTTTCCGGGCTACTTTGAATAAACGCGAATCGTATCCGATTTCGTCCGCGAGTGACATAATGAGCTCATCAGTAAGCGGTGCATTTTTTGGGGTTGTAAAATGAACTGCCAGCTGTTCGTCTTTGTAGATGCTTTCTGCCCCTTTTTTTGTGAGTAAGTCCATGAATTTTGGTGAGAGAAAAGGGCACATCAAGGAGTGGGCTTCTGCTGTAACGGTGTAATAAATTTTACTTTGTGCATTTGCACAAAGCACAAATGTTAGACCAAGGATAAGGATTAAGTTTTTCATAGTGAATTTATCTAATAACGGTAATATTTCCATGACGCACGGATGTTCCACTTTCAATCTTATAAAAATAAACGCCTGCTGATAACTCTTTGGAGGATGAATCTAATCCTGTAAATGGAGTTTCATTTCTAGAAAAGCGATACACTAAATTCCCCCAACGGTTGTAAATGGACATCGTGTATTCTAAGCATTCGTCAAGAATTACGTCCATTTCTAAAGCGTCATTCACCCCGTCACCGTCGGCTGTTAAAACGTTCGGAATGGTTTGCTCTTCAAGGGTCTCTTCTGGGATTAAATCAATGTTTTGAGTAACCGAATATACGCATGGGTAGTCGTTGGTCACGATAAAGGTCACAGGGAAGGTACCGGAACTCAGAAATTGGTGTGAATACGTCAAAGAGTCATCTCCTAAATTTTGATTGTCAATGGACCATGTGATATTGAGAATGTTCTCGTTGGCAGGAAACTGACCGCTCAAGGCGGCAATGTAGTCGCAGAGCTGGATATAGGTGAAAGAGGGAATAGGGTTGGTAGGCACCTCTAAGGTTTGAGTAAGCGTATCCAAACACTGTCCTATCTGCGAAGTGATAACCAGGGTCATCGAAGCTAATCCCGATTGATTGTAAGTATGTGAAATCGTAGCATTTTGACTTTGCAGGGGATTCCCATTTACTGACCACTGGCAACTTAATAGGTCATTGAATACGGGATTCACCGTGCTAGTACTTGTGAAATTTACGGTGGTTGAATAACAATCAATGAGATAGGTGAAATCGGCACTCGGAATGGGGTGAGATTGAACGGCTAAAGTATCGGAATTGATACAACCATTTGTATCAACTACTTGCACAATTGCGTTGGAGGTTCCAATGGCCATTGGGTTGTAGTTGTAGTTGTTACCCGCGATTCCGTTCCAACTGTAGGTTACGGGAGAATTCGAGACAGCTGAGAGGATTACGCTATTACCCACGCAAACAAGGGTATCGTTTCCGGCAAAAATATCAGGGCGATCTACGACAAATGAGTCGCTTATAGCACAGAATTCAGGGACATTGTAAGTAGTATAATACATCCCATCTGCGAGGCCATTTGGCACAAAAACTCCTGCATTTGAAACATTGGACCCGCTCCATATTCCACCCGCAGGACTCCCCGTAAAGTTGACAGGGCCCGAACTACTACAAATTAAATCGGGAACGGTGGTTTGAGGATCAATTACATAAATATTTCGAACCATTGTATCCGAGGCTAAACCACAATTTGAGTAGAGATAAATTGTGTAAACGCCAGGGTTTGCAAATACCACCTCGGGATTGGTAGTACCATCAAAATACAAACTATCTATTTGCCACTGTTGAAAACACGTAAGTCCCACAAGGGTAATATTTGTCAACAGCACGGTGTCATTGACGCAAACGGTAGAGTCAGATATGCTAAAATTTGGAATACTGGTACAAGCCTGACAAACGTATTGATCGTTGGGAATAAAATTGAGCGAGCTGATGGCGGGCACATCATGAGTAATGTTAGTCGATTGAATACTACCGGCCGTTGTTGCCGTAAGCGCAACCGGTACCTCAATTAGTTGGGGAGAAAACATTTGACATCCAACCGTGCCCACACTATCAGTTTTGATGAATAGAGGATCGAAGCTTGCATCAACATTCCCAAAATATGGAGAAGTTGTAAACGCGGAAATGTTAAAGCCTGCATCGTTGTTGTATTTGACCCCTATTCCTTTATCGCGATCCTGACCACCGTAAGTCTTACTCCACTGCAAACTACCGTTGCTGGAAAGGGAGAACAATAGGATGTCTTTTTCACTGAGTGGTTCAAAAATGTTTGCCGCTGGGTTTATTCCTGTGCCAAATGAGTTGGTATGCCCAAGAACTGCGTAACCACCGGGGTGTTTAGTGATATCGCGGGATTGATCCCTTTGAGCTCCGCCGAATGCTTTGCTCCAAAGGACAGCGCCATCTGTTAGGGATAGTTTAGCTACTAAAATGTTTTCACTGGCCATTCCTCCGAGGTAGGTTGGGGAAGTTATCACTATGCTATTATCCAGGGTATCTACTAATCCTTTACACGACCAGGTAGTGTGGTCTTGATCAGACCATCCGCTGCCTCCGTAGGTTTTATTCCAGATGAAGTTTCCATTCGCGGTTAATCGAGCGACGGCCACGTCTTTGCCGTTGTTTGCTCCAACGCTTGTCAGTACAATGTCTCCATTGGTAACTTCATCGAGCCAAAGACCCATATCGCCCATGCCATTGATCTGACGACTCCATATAGGTAAGCCTGTATTGTCCGTTCGCATCAGAAAAAGGACTCCACTGTTTCTGCCAAGAGCGATGATATCGCCATTTGATGCCTCAAGGGAATACATCATCCATTCAAAATTATACCGTCGTATCCAAAGGACGTTGCCGTTAGCGTCTATTTTCATATTGAAGGCGCGATAGGTTGATGGAGAACCGGAATAGAGTCCTGAAACTAAGTAGTTTCCATCGTTCATTTGAAATATGCTTTTACCTCCTTCTTGCGCTCCTGTTCCGTAAATTTTAAACCAATCGATGTTACCACAAACATCCAATTTATAGACGTAAATGTCGCAGTCTCCGTGAGAACCGTTTCCTTCGTGCTGCCCCGTCGCTATGAATCCACCATCATCGGTTACCTCCATTTGTAAGGCTCCCTGCATTCCGGAAAGATTGTACTTTCGATAGAAGGTATTGTTCTGCCCAATGGCTAAAAAAACGTTAGATACTAGAGTTAGGAAGAATAAAAATTTAACCATTTATTTTACTTGCTAACGCTAAAGTAAAAAATAAATGTCAAGTTTAAATGGTTAAAATCAATTATTCTGCAAGGTTTCGTTTTAAGAGGTTTTCTCGGTTGGCAAGTGCCATAATAAAGTCTAAAATAAAATTGGTGCGCTTGTGATAAATGTCCCAATCGATAAAAGTGATATCGTCAGTGGGTTGATGGTAGTCTCCGCCTAACATACCGTCGTAAAAAAATACTACGGGGACTCCTTTTTTTGCAAAATTGTAATGATCGCTTCGATAAAAAATACGGTTTGGATCATTTTTTCGATCGAATTTTCCATCCAAGGTGAGCTGCTGGGTGTTGTCGTTGAGGGCTCGCAGTATCAATTGAGTTTCGGAACTAATACGACTTTGGCCAACAATACACACATAATTATTGCTATCGGCGGTAATTCGGTCGGGGTCAATTCGACCGATCATGTCGATGTTGATGTTACAGCTCACCTTATCTAACAGGAGGGTAGGGTGGTCGGAAAAGTGACTGCTACCCCACAGCCCTTTCTCTTCTCCGCTGAACGCTATAAAAACGACGGTTCTTTGCGGCCCTACGCCTGTTTTCTTGAGCCGCATCAAAGCTCCGGCCATAGCCAATAATGCAGCAGTACCGCTGCCATTGTCGTCTGCGCCGTTGTAAACAATGCCGTCGTCGATTCCCAGATGGTCATAGTGCGCTGAAACCACGACATATTCATTGGGAAAGGTGCTTCCATCAATGTGTGCGATGATGTTGTATGCTTTGAGGTTTTCTTGAGGAGTGCGGTACTCTTGCCGGTATTTTTTACCATTACCCGGGCTAAGTCCAAGGCGTAGGAATTCCTTTTCCAAGTAAACCGCTGCTTTTTCGATCCCGGGAGTGCCGGTTTCGCGGCCTTCCATTGCGTCGCTTGCCAAAACCTTCAAATGCCTTTGCAGGTCAATCAATGCGACCGTATCGATGGATTTTTGGCAAAATGAAAGTGTAAGGGCAAAAAAGAATGCCAAGGAAAATAAAGTTTTCATGCTACAAGGAACTTTGAAACGGGTCATGGTTACAAGTTTACCTAAAAAATGGTTGCCTCAGGATTATCCAATCGAACCATTCGTTGGTTAGGGTGTTTTGAAAATATGGGATATCGTATGCTATTTGTAGGTTTGTTCTGGTCTTTTGCGTTGCACGCCCAGGACTTACGAACCTTCAACGCGGAACGGAACAAGCGCGATCAAGCGTTGATGCTGAGCTTAGGTTCTTGGGCCAGCGCCAATGCCGTCACCGGAGCCATCGGATGGACAACGGCCAAGAATCCCGAGACGAAGGCATTTCATCAGATGAACGTCATGTGGAATGCGGTAAATCTCGGTTTGGCGATTCCGGGGTATTTGAGAGCGCGCAATGCGAAGGCGGTTATGTCCTTGTCGGCGACCTTGAACGAGCAGCAAAAAACGGAGCGCATTTTTCTTTTCAATACCGGCTTGGATATTGCTTACATCACCGCTGGGTTTTTATTACGCAGCATGGCGCTTAATAACCAAGCCAAAGCAGACCAACTCAACGGTTTTGGTAAAGGGCTCATACTTCAAGGTTCTTTTCTTTTTGCTTTCGATCTAACGGCCTTCGCTATTCACCATCGGCATGGAAAGCAAGTCTTGAGAATGGTTGAGGAGAAGGAATAGGGATTAATATACACGCTACTTTTTTACCGCACCCTTCGGTACGCCCTGCGGACTACTCAGGGTACGTCAATGTAGCAAAAAGCTCGGTGCAGGGTTTAAGGAACGGCGCTCCACCCCTGAAAACTGACCGTTTCGGCGATCCTTCGGCTTCCTCACAGTACCCAGTTTTCAGTTCGCTTTACTTGTCCCTTAAACATGCGCCAACGGCATTCAACGTTTTCCGGCACTCGGATGTTTTGGTTTCAGCGCCGAACTGAGCCGCTTTTTTTTTGGAGGTAGTTGAAAAATCACCGACAAAACAGCGGCTCAGGAGGGGATGAAATGGTTCGATTGAAGTGGAATTGTAAGAGGGGAATAATTTCCGAACCAAGAAGCAATCCCGTGCCTTGATTTTTTGTTTCTTTTGTACCAAGACAAAAGAAAGTCTCCTCTTCCCTACATATTCCTGCGGTACTGACCGCCCACCTCAAACAAGGCCTCCGTGATTTGTCCCAAGGACGCGTACTTGCAGGCTTCCATCAGTTGCTCAAACATGTTGCGGTTGTTGATGGCGGCTTCTTGCACTTTACGGATTTGTTCTTGCGCAGCAGCTCCATGCGTGCGCTGTAATTGTTCCAACATGCTGATTTGGTAGACTTTTTCTTCTTCGGTAGCACGAATTACTTCCTTGGGCAATACCGTAGGCGATCCTTTCGAACTCAAAAAGGTGTTCACCCCAATGATGGGAAATTCCCCGGTATGTTTTAGGGTCTCGTAATACAGGGATTCCTCCTGAATTTTGGACCGTTGATACATCGTTTCCATCGCCCCCAATACGCCGCCTCTTTCGGTAATTCGGTCGAATTCCGAAAGCACAGCCTCCTCAACCAAATCGGTTAATTCATCGATGATAAAAGATCCTTGAAGTGGATTTTCGTTTTTGGCAAGACCCAGCTCACGGTTGATGATTAACTGTATTGCCATCGCTCTACGCACCGATTCTTCCGTTGGCGTAGTGATCGCCTCATCGTAGGCATTCGTGTGCAAGGAATTGCAATTATCGTAGATGGCGTATAAAGCCTGCAAGGTCGTTCGAATGTCGTTGAAGTCAATCTCTTGGGCGTGCAAGGAGCGTCCGGAGGTTTGGATGTGGTATTTCAACATCTGCGCTCGCGCATTGGCGCCGTATTTTTTGGCCAGGGCTTTCGCCCATATCCGTCTTGCCACACGGCCAATGACGGCATACTCAGGATCAATGCCGTTCGAAAAGAAGAACGAAAGGTTGGGTCCGAAGTCGTTGATGTTCATGCCTCGACTCAAATAATACTCCACGTAGGTAAATCCGTTCGCGAGGGTGAAGGCTAGCTGGGTTATAGGATTAGCACCCGCCTCTGCAATATGGTACCCGGATATGGATACCGAATAAAAGTTCCGCACCGCGTGGTCGATAAAATACGACTGCACGTCGCCCATTAACCGCAAGGCAAACTCTGTGGAGAAAATACAGGTATTTTGGGCTTGGTCCTCTTTAAGGATATCGGCTTGTACCGTTCCGCGAACTTGTTTTAAGGTATCGGCTTTGATCTGTGCGTAAACGTCTGCTGGTAAGACTTGGTCTCCCGTTACCCCAAGAAGCATGAGGCCTAATCCATCGTTTCCTTCGGGCAGTTCACCCTGGTAACGCGGTCGCTCCGTGCCTTTCTCGCGGTACATGGCGGCAATCTTTGCTTCCGTTTCCTCGCTTAAGCCCTGTTTGCGTATGTACTTTTCACAATTTTGGTCAATGGCGGCATTCATGAAAAAACCAAGGAGCATGGGCGCAGGCCCGTTGATGGTCATCGATACTGAGGTATTTGGATGACTTAAATCGAAACCTGAATACAGTTTTTTGGCATCGTCCAAACAACAGATCGATACCCCCGAATTGCCAATTTTACCGTAAATGTCCGGTCGAGTAGCCGGATCATTTCCATACAACGTAACCGAGTCAAAGGCCGTGGAAAGGCGTTTTGCTGGCATTCCCAAGCTTACATAATGAAATCGCTTGTTGGTTCGTTCAGGTCCTCCTTCACCGGCAAACATCCTTGTAGGGTCTTCGCCTTCTCGCTTAAAGGGAAATAAACCAGAAGTGTAAGGAAATTCTCCAGGAAAATTTTCTTGCAAAACCCATCGTAGAATGTCGCCCCAACTCGTATACCTGGGTATGGCTACTTTGGGTATCTGTTTGTGAGAAAGCGATTTCGTATGGGTATTGATGCTTAAAACTTTGTCACGGACTTTAAATTGATATTCCGGGTTCTTAAACGTTTGTTTTTTAGCGTCCCAATTTTGCAGGATTCCCCAATTTTTAGGGTCAAAGTTCAGTTTTTTTTGTTCCAAAAGTTCTTGAATTTCTTTGATTAATCGGTCTTTATCGGATAAGTTACTTTTGGCTAATGTATCTATGGAACTTTGTAATCCCTGCAATTGGTTGGCAACTTCCACCTGTTGGTCAACCCACTGATCGTAAGTTCGGTTGTTTTCTGATATTTCGGATAGATAGCGCGTGCGATCGGGCGGAATGACGAAAATTTTCTCCGACATTTCGCGGGTTATTTCGAAGGTCGATGCTAAGGAAGCCCCCGTTTTTTCGACTACCTTATCCATGACAATCTTGTACAACGTATTCATTCCAGGGTCGTTGAATTGTGAAGCAATGGTGCCGTGAACGGGCATTTCATCCAGGGGTTTATCCCATAAATTGTGGTTGCGTTGGTATTGTTTGCGAACATCTCGCAGGGCATCCAAAGCTCCACGCTTGTCAAACTTATTCAAGGCAATCACATCGGCAAAATCCAGCATGTCGATTTTCTCTAATTGCGTTGCTGCGCCGTATTCCGGGGTCATTACGTACAACGCTACATCGCTGTGGTCCAGGATTTCAGTATCCGATTGACCAATGCCTGAAGTTTCTAAAATTATTAAATCAAACCCTGCAACTTTCAGGATTGAAATGGCTTCAGCGACGTGCTTCGAAAGGGCTAAGTTGGATTGTCGTGTCGCCAAGGATCGCATGTACACGCGGTCGCTTTTAATGGAGTTCATTCGAATCCTGTCGCCCAACAAGGCGCCGCCTGTTTTGCGTTTGGAAGGATCGACTGAAACAACGGCAAGGTGTTTTTCGGGAAAATCGATCAAAAACCTGCGTACCAATTCATCCACCAGAGAAGATTTTCCTGCACCGCCGGTTCCTGTAATCCCTAAAACGGGGGTAGCAATAGTTTCCGCTCGGGTGCGGATAGCGTTCAAGTCCAATTCGTGTTTTGCCGCATAGTTTTCTGCTGCGGAAATCGCGCGAGCGATTTTGGGCACTTCGGCAACGGTAAATTCTGTGCTGTGCTCGGGCAAGGTTTCTCCTAGCGGGAAATCGCATTGTTGCACTAAATCGTTGATCATACCTTGTAATCCCAGAGTTCGGCCATCGTCGGGGTGATAAATGCGAGCAATACCGTAGGCATGAAGTTCATCAATTTCTGAAGGCAGTATAGTTCCTCCGCCACCGCCAAAAATTTTTATATGCGGGGCTCCTTTTTGCTGCAGCAAGTCGAACATGTACTTGAAATACTCCATGTGCCCTCCTTGGTAGGAGGTCATGGCAATAGCTTGAACGTCTTCTTGTATGGCACAATTGACCACTTCTTCTACCGAACGATCGTGTCCAAGATGGATTACTTCACAACCGGTTGCCTGAATGATTCTTCGCATGATGTTGATGGCAGCATCGTGTCCATCGAACAAGGAGGCTGCAGTTACTATGCGAATTTTATGTTGGGGCAGGTATGGGCTTACGGGTTCCATGGTTATATTTATGCCGTAAAATTAAGGAATTTTAGCCGTTCATAAGTGCTTCGAATTCGGCTTCTGTTGAGGGGGCATAAGGAGGTGCCGCTTCGACCATTTCCTGGATTCGGATTTTTTCAAAGTAGGTTTTAGCCTGCACTTCATGCACCAAAGTTTTAGATCCAAGGCACTGTATTTCAATGAAATGTTCGTAGTCCGAAATTTTATACAGGTTTTTTCCGCTGGTATGTTTCCGGTATAGAGGGAAAATCATGCTTGTTGTTGAATGAACTCAATGGCAATTTTATTGAAAGCTTCGGGTTGTTCGACATTTACTACATGACCGCAATCTTGGACAATTTCCAACTGCATGTTGGGGTTGCCGTGCACAATGTCTTTGGCCGGTCCCACAAATAAGTGGTCTTCGCTGCCCATGATGTACAATGCCTTGTCGTCTTTGTTTTGGTGATGCAGGTAGTTTAAATACTTCGCGACTCGGTTTGTAAGTTTGAACCAGCGATTGAATTCTTTTTTCGTGAGTTGTTTAGCCTCTTCGATAAAAATACTTCGCGACTCCTTGTGGTTATCTTTTGGCATAATGATGTTGGCAAATAACTTGTATAAAGTCATGTGAGGAAGAATAGGTTGTAAGGTTCTTCCCAATTTAAGAAAGAACCGCGACTTTACATCGAGTTGGGTTACAGCTCCCGCGAAAATCATAGATTTCACTAATTGCGGATAGTTTAAGGCAACCTGACGGATGATGATACTGCCCAAGGATAACCCTATAAAATGTGCTTTTTTAATGTTCAGGAATTCTAAGACTTCGGCGACATCTTTGGCGATGAGTGCGAAAGAATATTTAGCTATGTGAGGTAGGTTTTGCGACTTTCTGTGACCACGGAGATCGATTAACAGCAAGTTAAAATGTTCATTGAATGCTCGGGTCTGTTTAAACCAAACGTTGGAACTCCCCCCAAAACCATGGATAAATACGGCCCACTCAGAACTGTTGGGATTTAATAGAATTTTGTGATGGAGCATATGTAAAAATAGAAAAAGGGCCTGTTAAAACCCTTTTTCACGCTGTTTAATTTCCGTTACTTTTTATCGCTTACCTCTTCAAAGTCAACGTCCGTAACCTCATCTTCGGGATTCCCCGCCTCCGCAGTTGTACTTGAATCGTTTCCAGCGGCTCCCTGAGCATTCGATGCATTGTACAGGTCTTGGGAAGCAGCTTGAAACACTTGGTTTAGTTTTTCCATTGCAGGCTCTAAATTTTCCATGTTTTTAGCTTCGAACTCCTTTCTTAACTCATTCAGGGCATCTTCTATTGCTTGTTTTTTGTCGGCAGGGATTTTGTCTCCGTATTCTTTTAGCTGACGTTCTGTTTGGAAAAGGGTTGAATCAGCCTTGTTGATTAAGTCTGCTTCATCTCGTCTTTTCTTGTCCGTGTCAGCATTAGCTTGAGCCTCAGCTTTCATGCGCTCGATTTCCGCATCACTTAAGCCCGATTTGGATTCAATTTTGATGGATTGCTCCTTTCCTGTGCCTTTGTCTTTTGCCGAAATATTCATGATACCATTGGCATCAATGTCAAAGGTTACTTCAATTTGGGGTACACCTCGGGGCGCAGGTGGTATGTCAGCCAATTGGAATCTCCCAAGGGTTTTGTTATCGGCAGCCATGGAGCGCTCACCTTGCAGTACATGGATATCTACAGCAGGCTGGCTGTCAGCGGCAGTGGAGAAAACCTCCGACTTCTTTGTGGGAATTGTGGTATTCGCATCAATTAACTTGGTAAAAACGCCTCCCATGGTTTCGATACCTACCGATAAGGGAATTACGTCCAACAATAACACGTCTTTCACTTCACCCGTTAATACGCCTCCCTGGATAGCAGCACCAACGGCTACTACCTCGTCCGGATTGACGCCCTTCGAGGGGGCTTTCCCGAAAAACTTTTCGACAGCATCTTGGATAATGGGAATTCTCGTCGAACCTCCAACTAAAATGATTTCGTTAATGTCTTTTGGACTCAAGCCGGCATTCTTCAATGCTGATCGACATGGAGCGATGGTTCGTTCCACTATGGTGGAAATCAATTGCTCAAATTTCGCCCGTTGCAAAGTTCTAACCAAGTGTTTTGGTATACCATTTACTGGCATTATGTAAGGCAAATTAATCTCACTCGATGTGGTTGAGGACAGTTCGATTTTGGCTTTTTCTGCAGCCTCTTTTAAACGTTGTAGCGCCATCGGATCCTCGCGAAGGTCAATGCCTTCTTCCGCTTTGAATTCTTCAGCTAACCAGGTAATTATCGCGTTATCGACATCATCGCCTCCTAAATGCGTATCACCGTCTGTAGATAATACCTCAAATACGCCGTCTCCCAATTCTAGAACCGACACGTCGTGAGTACCACCGCCAAAATCGAATACTACGATTTTTTGGTCTATGCCCTTTTTGTCAAGACCGTAAGCTAGAGCTGCTGCAGTGGGTTCGTTGATGATTCGTTTAATGGTGAGTCCGGCAATTTCTCCGGCTTCTTTCGTAGCCTGACGTTGAGCATCATTAAAATATGCTGGTACTGTAACAACCGCCTCAGTGATTTCGGTTCCTAGATAGTCTTCGGCGGTTTTTTTCATTTTTTGTAAAATGATGGCCGAAATTTCTTGAGGAGAGTATAATCGATCATCGATTTTCACCCGAGGCATATTGTTATCGCCTTTGACCACCTCGTAAGGAACGCGTTTGATTTCTCTTTTCGATTCATCGTAGCTGCTTCCCATGAAGCGTTTGATTGAATAAATTGTTTTTTTCGGATTGGTGATTGCCTGACGCTTTGCAGGATCTCCGACCTTACGCTCGCCTCCTTCTACAAATGCAACAACCGATGGCGTTGTTCTCTTTCCTTCTGAATTGGTAATAACCACCGGCTCATTACCTTCCATGACTGATACGCATGAGTTCGTGGTACCTAAGTCAATTCCAATTATTTTTCCCATTTTATGTTATTTAAATTTTAACGTAGAGAATGGCTCAAGGAACGTGCCATCAGGAAGAGTATGACAAACAAGGAAAAATTTTCAAAAATCAGTGACGATTTGTCATAAATAGCACGATAAATTCTAAATTTTGTGCCGTTTTTACAAGTTTTATCCGGTAGTTGATCGTGCAATGCCCCGTTTCACGATGAAAGGACTTAATCTTAAAGATGGATGACCTCACCGTATGCGGCAGCTGCGGCTTCCATAATAGCCTCAGACATGGTAGGATGGGGGTGCACCGTTTTGATCAAATCCATGCCGGTAGTTTCCAATTTGCGGATGGCCACGATTTCTGCAATCATTTCAGTTACGTTGGCTCCAATCATGTGGGCCCCTAAAAGCTCTCCGTATTTTGCGTCGAAAATTAATTTTACAAAGCCGTCCTTTGCTCCGGCAGCACTGGCCTTTCCAGAAGCAGAGAAAGGAAATTTCCCGATTTTAACGTCAAGTCCTGCAGCTATGGCGGCTTTTTCAGTCATGCCTACCGAAGCGACTTCAGGAGAGCAATAGGTGCAACCGGGCACGTTGTTATAATTAAGCGGATCAGGATGATGACCTGCCAATTTTTCAACGCAGATTATTCCTTCGGCTGAGGCTACATGCGCTAAAGCCGGCCCTGGCACTAAATCTCCGATGGCATAGTAACCGGGAATGTTGGTTTGATAAAATTCGTCGACCATAATTTTTCCTTTATCTTGAATGATGCCAACTTCTTCTACACCTAATTCTTCAATGTTGGCTTGCACACCAACTGCAGACAATACCACATCGCATTCTATTTTTTCTTCTCCTTTCGAAGTTTTAACCGTAACAACGCACCCTTTCCCTTTTGTGTCAACAGATTCCACTGAAGTCTCGGTCATAATAGTAATACCTGATTTCTTGAACGATTTTTCAAGTTGCTTGGATACATCTTCATCCTCCAACGGAACGATATTTGGCAGGTATTCAATAAGGGTAACTTCCGTTCCCATAGCATTGTAAAAATAAGCGAATTCCACCCCAATCGCGCCTGAACCCACCACCACGAGTTTTTTCGGTTGTTGGGTAAGTGTCATGGCTTGTCGATAACCAATAATTTTGTTTCCGTCTTGAGGCAGGTTTGGAAGTTCTCTAGAACGCGCACCTGTCGCAATAATCACGCCCTTTCCAGCACCATAACTTGTTGACTTACCTGCTTCATCGACTACAATAACTTGTTTGTTAGGAGCAACTTTGGCTGTTCCTTTGAGGACATCGATTTTATTTTTTTTCATTAAGAATTGGATACCTGCGCTCATGCCATTGGCGACATCCCGGGAACGCTTCACAACGGCACCGAAATCAGCAGAGGCTTCTTTTACGGCAATTCCGTAATCAGCCGCATGCTGCAGGTATTCAAAAACTTGTGCGCTTTTTAGCAACGCCTTAGTTGGGATACAGCCCCAATTTAAACAAATTCCCCCTAGCGATTCCCTCTCAATAATGGCTGTTTTCATTCCTAATTGTGAGGCTCTTATTGCTGTAACATAACCGCCCGGACCACTTCCGATAACTATAATATCATAATTCATACCCTTTTATTTGGGATCAAAATTAACGAAAATAGCTGAATGCATAAGTATCGGGCAGGTTGCGTTTTTATCGCATGAAAGGTTAAATTTCCTCAATTTCCCGATGTTAGTTACAAGGATTGTTTCTGGTAAGATATGGTAAAGAGCGAAAAAGTGTATAAAATTTGCGGCCATTAGAGTTTTTTTTTCGATCAACGATTAAACAGCTGAATTGATCAAGATCGGAGGCGTTTTTGGCTGATGAAATTGCTTAAAGCCCAACACCTTGGGTTAGATGTTACAACGAAGAAATTTTTACACTTAATTACTTTCGTTTTGTGCATTTGTAATATATTTGCAAAACGCAACTTAGTTGCATTAATGAATTCTATGTACAAGTATCTTCTGTTCTTTACTCTTTTTTACTTAAACTTGACCGGAAATGCTCAGGCCATACAAGTCACCGTTTTAGACAGTACGGGCAAACTTCCGATTTCTGGGTGTACGGTGTATTTTCCTCACTCAGATCAAAGTTACATTACAGATGCCGCAGGAAGAATTCAGTGCACCTCTTGTAAAAGCGGGTTGAATCCTGTTAAAGTGGTGGCGGCAGGTTACCGTATTTTTTACGATGAACTTTCATTCGACGCTCCCAATGTGACTGTTTATTTATTGGCTAAACACCTTGACCTACATGAAGTAACGGTTTCTTCAGGTGCAATGGTGTTGAAGAATAAGAATCCGTTCCATGTAGAAAGCCGAAAGTTATCGGATTTAAACGCTATTTCTTCGGTTAATTTAGGCGAGCTAATAGGTAAAATTCCGGGTGTTTACGCAGCACCCTTGGGCAATGGTATTAGTAAGCCGGTGATCCGCGGCATGCAAGGTATGCGTATTGTTACTCTATTAAACGGGATGCGGCTAGAGGCACAGCAGTGGGGAGGGGATCATGGTATAGGGCTTACTTCTCTCGGTATTTCAGGCGCTGAAGTGATCAAGGGGCCGTCTACCTTGTTGTACGGCGCGGACGCCTTGGGAGGGGTTATCTATCTGGTAGACGCTCCGTTCGTTCCGCTCGGGTCCAGGGCAGTAGACGCAGGCGTGGAAGCATTCTCAAATTCTATGGGTGGAAGAGTTCAGGTAATGTTTCGGGAATCCTACAAACGATTTCGTTGGTTATTTGCATTGAATTATTCGAACCACGCAGATTTTCAATTGCCAAACGGAACTTTTGCCAAAAATTCAAGGTTTAACGACATCGGTGGAAAACTCAACCTTTCATATTCTGGAAAGCGAGGCCTCTATGCCTTAAGATATACAATGAGTCATTCGATAGTCGGAATTCCCGGCCATACGCACGACTCAACAGCAACCCCATTAACTTTTCAGGTGGAAGAACGTGGTAGAAACTACGAATTACCGGCACAATATTTCCAAAACCATTTGCTCCAGGCAAGTGCGCATTGGTACCTTGATAAGTCAGACCTGCAGTTGATGATGGGAGGTACCGCAAATCGCCTAATTGAATACGATGAAAAAATAAGCGTTCCCTCATTGAGCATGTTGCTTTCGAATACCATTGCACAGTTTAAATGGACTTATAAATGGACTTCCAAGATTCGCTCAATTACAGGCTTTCAAGGCATGTTTCAGGACAATTCGAATGTTAAGAACCCGTCTGACACGTTGATTCCGAATGCTCAGGTACTGGATGCGGGTATTTTTACTTCCCTAACTGCCGACTTCGGTAAATGGAACTTGCAAGGAGGTATTCGGTATGATTTTCGGGGATTAAATGTGGATATGCAAGGTCAACCGGCATTAAATTATTACGGATTTAATGGAACTTTCGGGGCGGTTCGATCTTCTGGCAAGAGCATTTTAAGGGCGAATGTGTCCACTGGTTTTCGTGCCCCACACCTCACGGAATTGTTTTCAGACGGATACCATCATGGTGCACTGAGGTATGAGGTTGGAAAAAAAGACCTAAAGTCTGAAAAGGCAACCCAATTAGACTTAACATTCGAACGTCAAACCGAACACGGAGTATTGTTGGTCAATCCCTTTGGCAATTATGTGAGAGATTACATCTATTTAGAATCGCTTGATACGTTAATGGAGGGAATTCCTGCTTTTTCTTACGTTCAAAATAACCAGGTGTTATTTTACGGGTTGGATTTAGGATTCCATTTTCACCCTCATTTCGCCCACAGACTTCATTGGGAAGTTTCGGTTTCATACATTGCCGTAAATGCTTTGGGTGACAGTTCCGTTTCTCTCATTCCTCAGCCTCGATTGATGAATTCCCTTCGCTATGAACTGAATTTGGGTAAAAAAGTAAGTTTGAGGGATTTCGTGGTCCAATCGACCTTAATGGGGCCTCAAAATCAAGTTGCCTTCAATGAAACCGCATCACCAGCTTACCACGTACTAGACGCTGCGATCAGCGTTGTTTTTGGAAAGAAAGAAGCACTTACCTTAAAAGCAGGTGTCCGCAATTTGCTGAATACGTACTACATTGATCATCTTTCGCGTTTGAAAAACATTCAAATGCCTTTTCCAGGAAGAAACGCATACTTGAGTGTTTCTTACGCCTTAACTAGTAATTTTAAATCCTCAATACCATGAAAGTAATTTTAATGACGTTCTCGTTTGCCCTTGCCTTTGCCTTCGTTTCTTGTAAAAAGAACAAATGTGCAGACTGCCATTATGATAAGGATGGCGCCGAAATTGAAATCGGTGAAAAATGCGGCGATGAAATAGAAGAACTGGAAGCTAACGGCTACACAGATTCTACTGGCACATACGTTGTGCATTGTGGACATTAAAGTCTGCTTGTCGACCTCTTATAAAATCCCGTTTACGGGATTTTTTTTTGTTCAATCTGTAAATTGAGGTCTTGAGATATTGATTATTTTTGTACAAATTCATCTATGGAATTAAGTGTGCAGAAGGCAGCAACTTTGGAACAGGCTCGCGATCTTGGGTTAACTGCAGAAGAGTTCGAGGCCATTCAAGGAATTTTAGGGAGAACTCCAAATTTTACCGAAACTGCCGTGTATTCCGTCATGTGGTCGGAGCACTGCTCTTATAAAAACTCCATTCTTTGGTTGAAAACGCTTCCTAAAGACGGCCCTCATATGCTGGTTAAGGCGGGAGAAGAAAATGCAGGTATTGTGGATATTGGCGATGGACTAGGATGTGTTTTCAAGATTGAATCGCATAATCATCCGAGTGCTTTGGAACCCTATCAAGGTGCTGCAACAGGTGTGGGGGGTATCAATCGCGATATTTTTACCATGGGTGCTAGGCCTATTGCGCAACTGAATTCCTTGCGTTTTGGTGATTTGAACCTACCAAGAACTAAGTGGCTCGTAAAAGGAGTTGTTAAAGGCATTGGAGATTACGGAAATGCTTTCGGAATTCCTATTGTCGGGGGCGAGGTTTTTTTTGACAGTTCTTTTAATACAAATCCCTTGGTTAATGCGTTTTCTGCCGGATTAATCGATACCAAGAAAATTATTTCAGCAACGGCTAAAGGAGTTGGAAATCCCGTGTTCATTGTGGGGTCTGCCACCGGTAAAGACGGAATTGCAGGAGCCGCTTTTGCATCGAAAGATATCACGGAGGACTCAGCGAATGATTTACCCTCCGTTCAAGTCGGGGATCCTTTTATGGAAAAACTGCTTTTGGAGGCGACCATGGAGTTGGCTCAAACGGATGCTGTTGTAGGAATGCAGGACATGGGGGCTGCCGGAATCACCTGTTCTACCACAGAAATGTCCGCATCGGGTGGGGTTGGAATGGACATTTATTTGAATAAAGTACCCACGCGTCAAGCGAACATGCTTCCTTACGAAATCCTTCTATCGGAGTCGCAAGAGCGAATGCTGGTAGTAGTTCATCAAGGAAAAGAATCTGTCGTAACCTCAATTTTTGAAAAGTGGGATTTGCACGCTGAACAGATAGGCCATGTCACGGAAACCGGACGCGTTAGGTATTTTATGAACGATGTTCTCGTAGGGGATGTTCCTGCTGATTCCCTGGTTTTAGGGGGTGGAGCACCTCAATATCGCAGAGAATATGCAGAACCGGCTTATTTTAGGGAGGCACTTAGTTTCAAGTCCGATTCAATTCCGGTTCCAAAGGACCTTAAAAATATTGCCTTTCAGTTACTGGGTTTACCAAATATTGCTTCAAAACGTTGGGTTTACGAACAATACGATTCCATGGTGGGCACGGTCAATATGTCCACAAATGCACCAACGGATGCGGCTATTGTGTCAGTGAAAGGCACAAAAAAAGCACTCGCGATGACGGTAGATTGTAACTCTCGATACGTCCATGCAAACCCCGAGGTTGGGACCATGATTGCCGTAGCGGAAGCGGCTAGGAATATTACCGTTTCAGGGGGTGTGCCTTCTGCGGTTACCAACTGCTTGAACTTCGGAAACCCGCATAATCCTGAGAGTTACTGGCAATTCGTCGGATCCATTAAGGGAATGAGTGCTGCTTGCATAAAGTTTTCGACTCCCGTAACCGGAGGAAATGTTTCTTTTTATAATCAAAGCATAATTGGGGGCAAAGAAGTTCCTGTTTTTCCAACACCAACTATTGGTATGATAGGGGTTTTAGAGGATAAAAATCGGTGTATGACCTTGGATTTTAAGGACAAGGGCGATTTGATATATCTGGTTGGAAATTATACCGATGATTTTAGTTGCTCCGAATATTTGTATTCCATTCATGGAATTAAGTTATCCCCCGTGCCTTACTTTGACTTGGATAAGGAGTATGAAATGCAGGCAACCGTCCGAAAAATGATCGACTTAGGATTGATTAATGCTGCTCACGATGTTGCAGACGGTGGTCTTTTTGTCACCCTTACGGAAATGGGCTTGCCCCGAGGCTTAGGATTTGATATTGAAACGGATATGGAGGTAAGAACCGACGCATTTTTATTTGGGGAAGGACAGGGGAGAGTGGTCGTGACACTTCCCGAGGAAAAACGCGATCAATTCAACGAATTCTGGAAAAAAGCCACGGTTCCGGTAGTATTATTGGGTCACGTCACGAAAGGTAAATTGCAAATTGATTTAGAACCTTTTGGTTTTATCGATGAAGCGCGCGATATTTACATGAATGCTTTAGGGCAAAAAATAGAAAATTAAATGGAATACAATACCACGAGAGGGGCACTTCTCCTTCCAGAGTATGGGAGAAACGTTCAAAACATGATTGCTCATGCCTTGGAAATAGCAGATCGCAAGGAACGAAATAGGGCTGCTCAGGCAATCATTGAAGTAATGGGCCAATTAAATCCTCATCTACGTGACGTAGATGATTTTCGTCATAAACTATGGACGCACCTGTTCGTTATGTCAAACTTTCAATTGGACGTGGATTCCCCGTACGATACACCAAAGGCAGAGTCGCTAAAGGAAAAGCCACAACGAGTTGAGTATCCCAATAGCAATATTAAATACGGTCATTATGGAAAGTATATACAAGAGATATTGGAGTCGGCTTCAACCATCGATTCGTTGGAGGAGAGGGAATATCTGAAAATTACCATGGCGAATTTTATGAAAAAACAATTTTTGGCATATAATAACGATACGGTCGAAAACAATGTAATTGCTAATCAGTTAAAAGAATTATCAAAGGGAGCCCTTGTTTTGGAAAATCCGGATGAATTGATGAACACCAACGTCTTACTTAAATCAATGGGCATTGGAACTGCGAATAAAAAATTCAATAAGAACTTTAAGCAAAAACAAAAGAAAAAATTTAGGAAATAATGCCATCTTTCGAAATTCATGGAGGAAAGTGCTTGAAGGGGGATTTATATCCTCAAGGAGCAAAGAATGAAGCGCTTCAGGTTCTGTGTGCACCCTTGCTAACCCCAGAAAAAGTCACCATTTCCAATGTTCCAGACATCATTGATGTTAATAAATTAATAAGCCTCTTGCAAACTATGGGGGTGAAGGTGGAAAAAGTCGAGAAAGGAACTTACATTTTTCAGGCGAAAGACATTGATTTATCGTATCTCGAAACCGAAGACTTTAAGAAGCGTGCTTCATCACTTCGGGGGTCAATCATGATTGTTGGTCCTTTATTGGCTCGGTTTGGCAAGGGCTTTATCCCAAAACCCGGCGGGGATAAAATTGGTCGCCGTCGATTGGATACTCACTTTGAGGGTTTTACCCTTCTTGGTGCAAAATTTAACTACGACGCAGGAGAGCACTTTTACTCTATTGAAGCAAAACAATTAAAGGGAACTTTTATTCATTTAGATGAGGCATCTGTCACAGGTACTGCAAATATTTTGATGGCGGCTGTTATGGCGGCTGGAAAAACCACTTTCTACAATGCTGCCTGTGAACCCTACATTCAACAATTGTGTAAAATGCTGAATTCTATGGGAGCCAAAATTACCGGTGTTGGTTCTAACTTGTTACAGATTGAGGGAGTGAAAGAGCTTAAAGGCTGTTTTCACAGAATTTTGCCTGATATGATCGAAATAGGTAGTTTTATCGGATTAGCTGCAATGACCCAATCGGAAATTACCATTAAAGATGTAAGTTGGGACAACCTTGGAATCATTCCCAACGTTTTTCGCAGATTAGGGATAAAATTGGAGCGAAGGGGAGATGATATCTTTGTCCCAAGGCAAGAAAATTACGAGATTGACACCTTCATCGATGGTTCAATTTTGACCATCTATGACGCTCCTTGGCCCGGTTTTACCCCGGATTTATTGTCGATTATTTTGGTGGTCGCTACCCAAGCAAAAGGTTCTGTTTTAATTCACCAAAAAATGTTTGAGTCGCGCTTATTTTTCGTGGATAAATTGATTGATATGGGAGCACAAATAATTCTCTGCGATCCACATCGAGCAACGGTAATAGGTTTAAACCGCGAACATCAATTAAAGGGAATCTCGATGACTTCTCCTGATATAAGGGCGGGGGTATCGCTCTTAATCGCAGCGCTTTCAGCGAAAGGAAAAAGCGTAATTCACAATATCGAACAAATCGATAGAGGATACCAGGATATCGAAATCCGCTTGAACAATATCGGAGCAGATATTCGGAGAATACGATGAATAAATTTAGATTATTTGCCTTACTTGGTGTTTGCGTAGTGATAGCATGTGCCTCCTTTGTCTTTGTTGAGAAAAATAGCGTTCCCAATGGACTCGCTCCAGAAATTACCATGGTTTCTCCTTCGGGTAAAAAATTGAAACTTTCCAAATTACGGGGAAAAATGGTGCTTATAGATTTTTGGGCATCATGGTGCGGACCGTGCAGAAAGGAAATGCCGAATGTGGTGGAGGCCTACCGGAAATACAAAAAAAAGCGCTTTCAACAAGGTAAGGGTTTTACCGTATTTAGTGTTTCGTTAGATCGCGAGGCCTCCCTGTGGAAACAAACTATTGAGTCCGATAACATGACGTGGAAATACCATGGACTTGATGAGGGAAACGCAATCTCCGACCTTTACGGGGTTAATTCCATACCAACTGCATTTTTAATTGACGGCACAGGAGAAATCATTGCAAAAGGAAATGAGCTAAGGGGACTGAACCTGCATATCACATTGGATAAGCATTTAAGAGAATGAGTTAAATCCTATCGAGCACGAATTTAATCAGGTTTTGCATTGCATCTTGGTATCCTTTGGAAAACGTGGTTTTTGGCCTGTTAGCAATGCCCAAACAAATGGTGGCACAACGATGTCCGAGGCTTTTTCCAAGGGCAAATAAGGCCGAACTTTCCATTTCGAAATTGATAAGCCGTAAGTTATTTTCCGAGAAATATTGTGCCTTTAATTGAATGCCTTCTAGCTTAGTCCCAAGCCTCAAGGCACGACCTTGCGGACCATAAAAACCAGAACTGGTTATTGTAATCCCCGGAAAACATTGAGAACCTGTTAGCGCATAGGTAAGGTTGTCATCCGCAGCAATAAAATATGTATTGATTTCTCTTGGAAGTTGAAGAAACGCTCGTATTCGTTCATTCATTGCTCTCTCCAAATCATTGAACGGTATATCGTAAAAGTGCGCTACGTTATCCAATCCAAAAGCATGAGTTGACACTAAATAACTGTGAACGGGTATTTCCGGCTGCAAAATTCCGCAGGTACCAATGCGAATCAAGTTCAGCGACTTTTTTTCAGCTTTTTCGTTACGCGTGCTCAAGTCAATATTGACGAGAGCGTCTAACTCGTTGACCGTAATATCAATGTTATCGGTTCCGATTCCCGTTGATAAGGCAGTTACCCTTTTTCCTCGATACCTACCGGTGTGGCACGCAAATTCCCGGTGTTGGCTTTGATGTTCAATGGAGTCAAAAAATGCCGAGATAAGAGGCACCCGGTCTTGGTCACCGACTAAAAGAACCGTTTCCGCAATTTCATGCGGAAATAAACCGAGGTGATAAATCTGTCCTTTAGAATTTAGGGCAAGTTCAGTGGGGGGATAAAATTTCAATGGAATGAGTTATAGGCTACCGAACACCCTTTGCAGTAGGTCTGTTACCCTTGCTCCCGGATTTTTACGGATTTTATTTTCTTCTTTTTCGACTATAACGAAAAGGCCTTTGATTGCCAACCGGGTTACGTAGGTATCCAGGTCCGGATTGATTTTTTCACCTCCTGTAAATTGAGTAACCGCATTGTATTTCGTAATAATTGGATTCCAATAAGAAGTTAATTGGACTTTGCTGGTGGCATTTTTAACTTTGGGAAGAAAGGCGACAACAAGGCTGTCTGTGGTTTTATCTTTTAAAAACTTTGTAGCTGATCCATCACCTCCTTTTAAAATAGCGAACCCATCCTGTATCGACATATTTAAAATGGCTTGCTTAAATATAGGCAATGCTTCTTTTACTGCTTCCTCGGCAGCTCTGTTGAGCGTAGTTTCAAATTTGTCCACTTGTCCTTGCATGCCTAAACTAATTGCCTTTTCTCGGACTTTCATCGCATCTGGAGGAAAAGGAAGCCTAATGGCAATGTTTTTTAAAAATCCATCGGTAATGGAAGTTGAATCCACAGAGTTTTTGATCCCAATGGAGAGCGCTTCTTTCAAGCCTTTGATAACTTCGTCGTTGGTTAATTGGGGCTTTGCGGACGGAGTTGAAACTATGGGTAAAGAACTTAACTCAATTACGCCGCAAGCAACGAAACTGAAAATAAGAGCTGTCAAGACAATGGCCTTATTCATAATTTACCTAAGAACATTGATAAATCCTTGCTTTATTTTTTTACCGTCGCTGTCACGTTCCTTGTACCAGGCTGTCCATGTGTAAATTCCCGGCATAACCTTATTCCCAGCGTACTGACCATCCCATTCTGCCGAAGCATCATAAGTTTCCCAAACGATTTGTCCCCACCGATTGTATACCACCAAGTGAAAACCTGATGGATCAATACCATCCACATAAAATTTCCAAGTTTGATTATGTTCGTCGTCGTCCGGTGTAAAGGTGTTCGGAACATAAAATACCACATCAGGAATAATCTGAAAGGGAAGGCTTACCGAGTCGGAGCATCCTTGAGCCGTTGTCACCGTTAAATGAATGTAATGGGTTCCAACTTGACCTTGCGGAAATGTGAATGTTGCACTCATTCCATTGCTCGTAATTTGCTCCGCACCCGCACAGCTCCACTGCCAATCAACAATATTTCCTTGGGAGTTATCGTTAGCTTGCACGTTCGTTTCAAACCAAGTTACAGGATTTCTTGAGAGCACGAAATCCGCAATCGGCAACGGGGTTACTTCAACCAAATCTTGTATACTGTTCGAATAGGCACAACCATAAATTGAAGTGGTAGTCATACTAACGGAATAAAATCCAGGACTCGAGAAAGTGTTTGAGAAACTTTGGTTTCCCGGCACAACGATTTGATCGCCGTTTGAAAAGGTGTATTGGGTTGTTGCAATCTCAGAACTGTTGCTGGAGTTGTTGCTAAACGTGAAATTTCCCGGCATGCAGAGTATAGAATAATTGGGGACGATGCTTGGAACTATCGGAGTAGGAAACGTAATTGTCAAACACTCCTGAACACTAGGCGATCCGCACTGCTCGGAAAGCGTAACACAATACTGCGTTGGAGTCCCTGATGGATCAACGGTCACGGAACTTCCCGGTCCGAATACATTACCTGCGTTGTCAACCCAACTGTAAATGTAGGGAGAAGATCCCCCTGTACCCAGAGCCGAAAGTACGATACTTGCCGCCGGGCAAATCATAGTGTCTTGTGTCAAAGACAAAATGGAAAGAGGAGGGGGTTCACTTATTACGATGAGGGTGTCTACCGTACATCCGTTTGCATCGGTTACGATTACGGTGTGCGGCCCTGCTCCTAAATCGATAGCTGAATTCCCCGTAGAGGCCGAACCTCCAACCCATTGATAACTGTACGAAGGCGTACCTTGTATTACACTTACCGTTGCTGTTCCGTTCGAGGCACTGTTGCAGTTCGCATTAACCACATTGGATAAGGTAAGTTGCATACCCGGGATTTCAGTAATTGTTGTACTTACCGATCCCGAACAACCCGTGGGTGTCGAAACAACGCAAGTGTAAGTGCCGGCAGCTAATCCCGTTGCAGTTTGAGTAGTTTGACCATTGCTCCAGGCGTAGGTGGTACCAGCTGCAGGTGGGATAATTTGGGCAGTAGCAGTTCCGTCGTTACCCCCAGGACAACTTACTTGGGTCATGGTAGCTGAGTATTGGGCAGGGGTGTCACCAATAATTCCAGTTCCGGTTGCTGGACAGCCACTTGCGTCTTGAACACTCACCGTATAGGTACCCGCAGGTAGGTTGTTGACCGTTTGGGTGTTGCCGATGTTGGGAGTCCAGGTGTAGGTAAAAGGAGGCGTTCCTGCAGTAGGATTGGCGGTAACTGATCCAATGCTTTGTGAGCAAATGTCATTGACCACGGTAACATTTACTGCTGCTCCCCCAATGGAAAGCCACGTCGTATCATTGGTAATGGAACCTACATTTGCGTTACAGGCTGAGGCGGATAAATAATAGCCCGTTGGGCCCGGCGAAGGGATGTTGTTGACAACGAGAACACCGTTGTTGTAAGGAAAGGTTTGCCCTAAAGTATTGACCCAAAGAAAATTCGTTCCGGGACTGGAAACCAAAATATATGGAATTTGAGAGATGGTGTATTGGTTCGTATTGTTTGGAGCGGTTGGCGTGAACCTTCTTCCATCTTGGTTTGCTCCCCAAACGGTATTATTTCGACCAGGTGTAATGTGAGCAACCGTCATCGGATTATTTTCGGATCCTTGGATGGCCAATCCACCATTCCAACCTTGGCAAATAGGTTTGTTTCCAATATGCAATTCAAACACGTTGGTGGTTTCGTATAATACAATCGCCATGTAATTGCATTGTTGGGTGCAACTAAACATCATGATATTTTTGTAAAGAACCACAAAACGTCGGTTGGGTGCCACACCAATCGTTTGGTATTGAATTTGTCCTCCTAGACTTGGGTTGATATCTTGGTAAGTCAACATGATGGAATTTCGTGCGGAGGTTAACTGCATATTTGGTAGGGGAGGAATTCCTCCTAACGACCAGGGACAATAACCGTTAGCGTTATTGAGATTAAAGGATATAAGCCCGTTCGAACCAATGACACATTGCGTGTAATTCTGTCCATAAAAATTAAATGGAAATCCGACGTTGACTACTCCTGACCACTGGTCATCGGATAAATTCACTTGACTCGGTTGATTTAAGTAAATTCCGGCTACATTGTTGATGTTTCCAACGTTACAATTGTTGATGGTAACAGATTGTCCTGGGCATGCTGCAGTGTCCTGCCCCAAGCACATGACAATTTGCGAGTAGCTTATTTGAACTACATATAGACATATGGCAAGAATAAATGTGCGCATCCAGTTGACGGGTTATAGAGTTTCTCCGTGTACGAACAAGCATCTTTTCCGTTGCTTGTTTAAGTAAAATTAACAATAATTTTTTGAAGTTATCAGTTGAAGACTTTTTTAGCCAAGATTGTTAAGGGGCGTTACCTACACCGAATAGGGTGCAGTGAATCCATTTACAGGTTTCTCATCGTTTCCAGTTTTCCTTGATGCAGCTTGTTCCCTTCAGCATTACATGCCTGTAGGTATGCAGGGAATTTACAATTTCTTAGGCTAAGGTATGGTGTATCATCGCAACAAGGTAACATGTCCAACAAAGGCCTTTCTTTCATCCCGATAGGGTGATTTAATGATGATTTTCCAGGTATATACGCCGTCTTGAATGCTTGATCCGTTAATCCTACGACCATCCCAGCCAACCAAATGGTTATGGTTTTCCCAAATCAATTCTCCCCATCGATCGTAGATGTAACAAGAGTATTCATAGGGATCAAAATCTGCGCTGATGACTGGAAACCAAGATTGATTGTATTCATTGCCATCGGGTGTAAAGGTGTTCGGTACATAGATTAACTGTGTTTCGTTGAGTGTTACCACGCGGTTGGTCGTATCAGTGCATCCATATTGTGTGTAGACAATCAGCGTAATCAAGTAATTAGCTGATGTAGTGTTTGGAAAGAAGTGTAAGGGTTCAAATTCTGTAGAACTTGTACCATCGCCAAAATCCCATACATAAGAACTACCCCCATTACTCTGGTTAATCATGGTGCTGGTATTTTCTAAATCCGTAATAACCATCGGGCTTGGTTCAAAATCGGCAATGGGTAAAGGGTAAGCGCATAAATAATTTTGAACTATGGTTTCCCATTCACATCCCAGTGCTGTAGTTAAGGTTAGTCCTATATCGTAGCATCCTGGGGTATTGAAGGTGTAAGAAATTGGGCCTGAACCAAATGCCGTGGCGCCATTACCGAAAGACCATTCGGCAGCCGTAAAGGGTGTCCCTGTTGATGTGTTGTTGAGTATGAAGGTGAAAGGAATACAATCGGCAAGCACCGGAGCAGTAAACGAAGGAAATGCCGCATTTTCAATAGTTATTGCCATTGTATCGGTATTTATACATCCGTTGATGTCGGTCCCAGTAACTGTATAGTTATTGTTAATCAGAGGAATGAAGTAGTCGTTATTTATCACACCATTGTTCCAAACATAACTCACCGCACCGCTTCCCGATAACACGGTGGAATCACCTTCACAAATGATTTGATCGTTTCCTGCACTTACAACGGGATTAGCCCAAACAGTTAGCAACATTTGATCAGTGTCAATACATCCGTTTACGTCCGTTCCTGTCACGGTGTAGGTCACTACTCCCACGGGAGGGGTAAATGTTTGACCATCCAATAATCCATTATCCCAGGAATAATTGGCAACACCAGAACCGGTGATGGTTACCGAACTTCCATCACAGACGCTAACATCCGGTCCGGCAGCCACGATGGCTGCAGGATACAAAGTAACGTACAAGGAGTCCGAGTTCACGCAACCGTTTCCGTCGGTTCCAGTTACCGTAATCATTTCACTGGAAGGAGGAATGTAGGAACCTCCGTTTGTCGTACCCGTTTCCCATACATAAGAAACCGCGCCCGTTGCTAATAGAGGAATGTTAAAGCCAGGACAAATAGTGGTATCGTTCCCTGCAAAAACAGGCGGAAGCGGATGAACGGTTACCGCTTGATATAACGTATCCACACAACCACCAATATTCGTTGCAGCTAAACCCAATTGAAAAGTTCCCGGGTTTTGATATACATGCCAAGCGTTCGTGGTTGTCGCATTTGGGGTGTTGTCTCCCCAAATCCATTGGTAAGTCACGGCTGCTAAATTTGGGTCATTAGTAAGGTTGGTCGTGTTAACTGTGTCAAAAACGCAAGCGTTGTTGAAGTTGAAATTGATAACAGGAGGTGGGAGTACGTTGATGGTTTGTGAAATCGTGTCACTGCATCCGGCTTGAGTGAACACAATATGGGTTACCGTGTAGGTCCCCGGATTTGCGTAGGTGTGCGATGGGTGTTGGTGAGCACCTGGACCATTTCCTGCAACGTTGCCGTTGATGGTTGATCCGTCTCCAAAATCCCAAAACCATGAGGCGGCACCTCCGTTTGCCAACGGGACTCCGTTGATGGATGTTGGGAGAATGGTTGGAGTACTGGTGAAAAGGGTAGGAGACCAAGGACAGGCTTGAGTAACCGTGAAATTATTGCTCACGGTGGTTGGAATAGCTTGAGCAGTCAGCGATACCTGACAATTTCCCTGATTTGAAAACGATTGCATGGTAACTGTATAGTTGGGCTGTGCCAATGCCGCCGGAACCGTTATAGATTGGGTGTTCTGACCGCTACTCCAGTTATAGCTCTGGAAACCGGCAGGACCCGCAATACTAATGGTGTTTGCTCCAAAACAATAATCCAAGTCAAGAATCAATGGCATACAGTCTGCCACAACATAGGCATACCCAAAGTGCCCTGAATAATCGCAATCTTTTGTGGTGAACTCGATGGTAACTTGTTGATTTGTGTAGGCAGTTAGGTTAATTCCTACAATTGTCCAGGGTAACCACTTGACCCCCCCACAGGTCTGAAAATTCTGGCCTGGTTGACCTGCATAAACGGTATATTGACCACAGTTACCACCTATTTGATTTCCAGCTGGACCCAGTAAACGCATTTGAAAAACAGGTTGGGCGTTCGGTGGATGTCCGGGATCTTCAAGCACAACAGCATATTTGTAAATGAATAGGGCGTTTTGTGGAGTAACGGTCATCGTGTAGCGTAATTGCTCTCCTTGGGCTCCCGTACCCGAATTACCAAGTCTTGCGGATGAAGTACTTCCTGTCGGTACTATTGGCAACCCTCCGCAGGAAAAGGGATCAGTTCCAGCTCCGGTCATAATGGTGTGGCGACCATTCACAATCCCCATGGCTGCCGCGGGATTTGAATAATTTCCCGTAAAACCTTGCCAATTGTTAAAATTCCCCATGCTCAAATTAGCATTCGGACAACCTGGGTTATTTTGCGCAAACCAGTGCGGACACGCGAGCAAGAGGCATAGAAAAAAGAGCGTAGTGGTTAGGTTCACGTGGTGATTCGGTATGGCATGACAAATATGTTATTTTTTTTCGGAAAATACAACATACGTAAATATACGAATCTCCTTTATTTTGCGTTGCCTTTGCCTTTGAAAAAAAACTTGGGTTAGTGTCTTTATGACACTTATTGGACGCTGAATTTGTGAGTAAATTGAATCAAAAACTTTATAACTTTACCCAAATTTTAAACTCATCGGTATGTCAAATATGTTCCAAAACGAAATTGATGCCTTCATGGAAAATGTTAAGATCAAAAACGGTCATGAGCCCGAGTTTTTGCAGGCGGTACATGAAGTAGCTGAGGCCATTATTCCTTTTACTGAGGCGAATCCAAAGTATAAGAATGCCAAAATTTTAGAGCGAATAATAGAGCCCGAAAGAACCATTATTTTTAGAGTTCCTTGGTTGGATGATCAAGGGAATGTGCAAGTGAACCGGGGATACAGGGTTGAATTTAATTCAGCTATCGGACCCTACAAGGGAGGCCTTCGATTCCACCCTTCAGTTAATCTTTCCATCCTTAAATTTTTAGGTTTCGAACAAATATTTAAAAATTCCTTAACAACACTGCCCATGGGTGGAGGTAAAGGAGGTTCAGATTTTGATCCTAAAGGGAAATCCGATAATGAGGTGATGAAGTTTTGTCAATCTTTTATGACGGAATTAAGCCGACACATTGGGGCTGATACCGATGTTCCTGCTGGGGATATCGGCGTTGGAGGACGTGAGATTGGTTACATGTTTGGCCAGTACAAAAGAATTCGCAATGAATTCACGGGTGTTTTAACAGGAAAAGCGCGAAATTGGGGAGGATCCTTAATCCGCCCAGAGGCAACCGGTTATGGTACCGTATATTTCGCAAAAGAAATGCTAGCTACCAAAGGTGATTCGTTCCAAGGCAAGACCGTAGTGGTATCTGGTTCGGGGAATGTTGCCCAGTTTGCTTGCGAAAAAGCCACGCAGCTTGGAGCTAAGGTAGTGACCTTTTCCGATTCCTCCGGTTACATTTATGACTCCGATGGAATCGATGCTACCAAACTTGCGTTCGTGATGGAGTTGAAAAATGTACAACGTGGTAGAATTGCGGAATACATTAAGAAATATCCGAATGCTAAATTCGTGGAAGGGAGACGTCCATGGGAAGTTAAGGCGGATATCGCATTGCCATGCGCTACGCAAAATGAGCTAAACGGTGACGAGGCAAAAGCGTTGATTGCCAACGGCGTTAAATGCGTTGCAGAGGGTGCAAACATGCCATCCACACCTGAGGCCATTGCTGCGTTTCAAGCGGCCAATATTTTGTTCGCTCCCGGGAAAGCTTCTAACGCGGGAGGGGTGGCTACTTCAGGTTTGGAAATGTCGCAGAACTCCTTGCGTCTTTCATGGCCGGCAGAAGAGGTTGATCAACGCCTGCATGGAATCATGGTTTCAATCCACGAAGCTTGTGTAAAATACGGCACCAAGAGTGACGGAAACGTGGATTATGTTAAAGGAGCCAACATCGCCGGATTTGTTAAAGTAGCGGATGCTATGATGGATCAAGGATTGGTTTAAGCTAATACATAATTCCCTCTAAACCCACTTCGGTGGGTTTTTTTATTTCTTAATTTTAACCCGTGGAAAAACAACTCGAACAATTATCCCTTCGCTTCAACCGTGAAGGCTTCAGCAACGAGGAACTCCTGGAAATTTACAAAGCCCTCGTTCTACCGAGGCTGATTGAAGAAAAAATGTTGATTTTACTTCGTCAAGGAAAAATCACGAAATGGTTCTCCGGTTGGGGCCAGGAAGGAATTTCTGTGGGGTGTGCCTACGCTTTGGAATCCGATGAGTTTATTCTACCAATGCACCGAAATCTGGGGGTTTTTACCACCCGGAACATTCCGTTGAACCGACTTTTTGCTCAATTTCAAGGGAAAATGTCCGGCTTTACCAAGGGGCGTGACCGTTCTTTTCATTTCGGCTCAGTGGAACATCATTTGGTGGGCATGATTTCACATCTGGGTCCTCAATTGGGTATTGCTGATGGGATTGCTCTGGCGCAAAAACTATCGAAACGGGCTAAGGCTACCTTGGTGTTTTCGGGGGATGGTGGCGCATCGGAAGGTGATTTTCATGAGGCGTTGAATGTTGCGTCGGTTTGGGACCTGCCCGTGATTTTTTGCATTGAAAACAATGCTTGGGGCTTATCAACCCCTTCCAATGAACAGTTTCGATGCCAGCAATTTATTGACAAAGGCATAGGTTATGGCATGAAAGCGGTACAGGTGGATGGTAACAATATTTTAGAAGTCATTCGTACAGTACGAACCATCGCTGAGGAAATTCGGTTGAACCCTAAACCCTATCTTGTGGAATTAATGTCCTTCCGCATGCGCGGACACGAGGAAGCTTCGGGAACAAAATACTACCCTGAAGGGCTGCAAGAAAAATGGGCATTGAAGGATCCAGTCCAAAATTATGAGTTGTTTTTATTGAAAGATGGAATTATTTCCGACCAAGATGTTGCTGAAATTAAAGAGGATTTTAAAACCTTGATTCAATCATCCTTCGATGCTGCGAACGCTGAACCTGAAATTCCTCTTAACATGGAAAGGGAATTTACGGACCTATATGCCGAACACAACCAATCGTTAGTTTCACCCTCCGGCGCATTGAGAGAAATGCGGTTTATCGATGCCATTCAAGATGCCCTTGCACAGAGCATGGAGCGACATCCGAACCTCGTACTGATGGGCCAAGATATTGCTGAGTACGGTGGAGCCTTCAAAGTTACGGAAGGCTTCGTCGAGAAGTTTGGTAAGGACCGCGTTCGCAATACGCCCCTGTGCGAGTCCGCGATTGTGGGCGCTGCTTTGGGGCTGTCGATTTCAGGTATGAAGGCCATGGTGGAGATGCAATTTGCTGATTTCGTCACCTGCGGTTTCAATCAAATAGTCAACAATTTAGCCAAAATTCATTGGCGCTGGGGCCAAAACGCCGACGTGGTAGTTCGAATGCCTACTGGGGCAGGAACCGCTGCTGGCCCTTTTCATTCGCAGAGCAATGAGGCCTGGTTTACCCATACGCCTGGACTCAAAGTCGTTTATCCATCGAATCCCCATGATGCAAAAGGATTGCTTAACGCGGCCATAGAGGATCCTAATCCGGTGTTGTTTTTCGAACATAAAGCCCTATACCGTAGCGTTAAAGGCGAGGTGCCTTCTGCGTATTATCAATTGGAAATTGGCAAGGCAGCCGTGGTTTCCTCAGGAGATTCGGCAAGCGTAATTACCTACGGTGCGGGCGTTCATTGGGCTACAGAACTGAAGGAAAGATTGTCGCTCGACCTGGAAATCATCGACCTTCGAACCTTGTTACCGTTGGATACAGCCACTATTTTTGCTTCGATTAAAAAAACAGGTAAAGCGCTGGTTCTTCACGAAGATTCTCTGTTCGGAGGCATTGGAGGGGAAATAGCAGCACTGATCAACGAACATTGTTTTGAATACCTTGATGCTCCGGTGAAAAGGGTAGGGTCTTTGGACACGCCGGTTCCTTTTTCTGCTATTCTTGAGGAACAATATCTACCTATCAAACGCTTTGAAAGCGCCATACAAGAACTTCTTGCTTATTGATGGTTTCGCGGATGGTAGGTGAGGATGGCATCGCGTAAAAAGCGTTGATCCATGTGGGTGTAAATTTCTGTTGTCGTGATGGATTCGTGTCCCAACATTTCTTGGATGGCACGTAAGTTCGCCCCTCCTTCCAGCAGGTGGGTGGCGAAGGAATGACGAAAGGTATGCGGGGAAATAATTTTTTTGAGTCCAATGGCTTGCGCTAGTTGCCGAATGATGGTAAAGATCATGACCCGAGTTAACCGTTGGCCACGACGGTTCAAGAACACAATGTTCTCATCTCCTTTCAGGATGTTCATGTGCTTGCGCTCATGGTCTAGGTAAAAAGACAGTTCCTTTTCTACTTTTTCGCTGACGGGCACCAGCCTTTCTTTGTTCCCTTTTCCAATGACCCGAATAAAGCCTTCTTCAAAAAATAAATCGGAGAGTTTTAAATTAACCAGTTCACTTACGCGAATACCGCAACTGTAAAGCGTTTCCAGTATTGCCCTGTTGCGGTGACCTTCTGCCTTGCTAAGATCCACCGCCGAAATTAAGGCATCGATTTCTTGAATGTCCAGGACTTCGGGAAGTTTTCTTCCTAGCTTGGGTTGTTCTAAAAGTTCGCTTGGGTCGTTGGCTATAACTTGTTCTGCAAGCAGAAAACCAAAGAACTGTTTAATGCCCGATATGATGCGTGCTTGGCTTCTTGCGCTCAGCCCTAAGTCATAAAAAATGGAAACCAAATCCTTGAGGTGCTCATAGGTTACCGATTCTACTGCCAATTGACGTGCAAGGCAAAAGTCCATGAGCTTTTGTAAGTCCTGCTGGTAAGCTAAACAGGTGTTCTCCGAAAGTCCTTTTTCAATGCGCAGGTATGCAACAAACTGCTTGTGTAGTGAATGCCAATTCAATTAACGCGATGCTTAGTTCTCCATAATTATGTAGCCTTCTGGTATTATGAATTCCGAAGGCATCATTTTTGTTTTCAAGACAGAAGACACTTCAAATTTGACCTTTGTTCCATCCGACAATGTTCCTTGGTGTAAAAGGGGAAATCCTGAGGGGCGAGAAGCCGAGGAGGAAAGGTATTGACGAAAAGGGCCAATCAACAAGGGGTTGAGTTTTAAATCGCTCGCGTACCACGTTTTAACTTCTGAGTTACCTTTGGGGCTAATGCATTTTTGAAGGTATTCGTCGCAAGGATAACCAAGCAGGGTTTTCTTATTGCCCGTTTTTACGAAGGTGCAATTGCAAACTTCCAGGGTGTCGAACATTGCTTGTTTCATTTTAATTGCCATGTTCTGTTGTGGCATGAGGTTGTATGTTCCTCTATCCAGCAAATTAAGCATGATCATTTCCATGCCTTCCATGACAAAGGTGGTTTTGGACGCTTTTTCTGAAATGGTAGACCGATAAGCAATTTCGTTTTCTCCAACAGTAACCTTACAATCAATCTGATATTGAGCATTCGTAAGAATTGCAAATGAGCAATAAAATAGGAGTAAACGGACTTTCATGATGGGTTATTTTTCACCGAAGATAGAAATTTTTGAGGTTTATTGCTTTTCACGTACCTTTGATGGATGAAAATAGCCATTGTTAATGGCCCTAATCTTAACTTGCTCGGACAACGAGAGCAGGGCGTATATGGGTACCGTTCTATGGAAAACTATTTTGACGAGCTACAAGGCCAATTTAACGCGGAGTTGTTGTATTTTCAGTCCAATGTTGAAGGAGAATTGATCAATTACCTTCAAGGATTTTCAGGAGATGGTATTGTCTTGAATGCCGGTGGATACACCCATACCAGTGTGGCATTGCGGGACTGCATTGCAACTTTATCAATTCCCGTTATTGAAGTGCATATTTCCAATGTAGCAGCTCGGGAGTCTTTTAGGCACGAATCTTTTTTAACGCCCGTTTGCAGGGGTTTGATTATGGGTTTTGGCTTAGAAAGTTATGCCTTGGCCCTTCGTTTTTTTGAACCTCAATGAACCTAGATTAAGTTGAAGTGTATTGGCGTTAAATTTTACGCCATGAAACATCTATTTTTTGCCCTTGCCCTTTTTAGTTTAAGCTTCTATTCCTTTGCTCAAATCAGCAAACGCAAGGTTCAGTTGGTCATTTTATTCGATACGTCTAACAGCATGGACGGCCTCTTAAATCAGGCAAAATCGCGCATTTGGGCCATCGTTAATGAGGTTTCCAAGTTGCGTTTTCAAGGGGAAATCCCTCAACTAGAAATCGCCATGTACGATTATGGAAACCAGGCTTTACTTCTTAAGGATCATTATGTTCGGCAGCAATTGAATTTTACGCAAAACCTCGATTTGGTGTCGGAGAAATTATTCGGTCTTACCACGAACGGTGGCGATGAATTTTGCGGAGCAGTTATTCAAACCTCGTTGAAGGATTTATCTTGGTCAAACGATTCAAAAGACCTGAAGATGATCTACATCGCAGGAAATGAACCTTTTAACCAGGGTCCGGTATCGTACAAGGAGGCCTGCGCTTTTGCAAAGTCCAAAGGCGTCCTCATCAGTACCATCTTTTGCGGTGCCTACGATGAAGGAATTAAAACGTTTTGGCAAGACGGAGCAACGTGTTCAGGCGGCGATTTTTTCAACATTAACAGCGATCAAACCGTACAGTATATTTCCACTCCCTACGATTCTTTAATTCAAAGCTATAATTATAAACTGAACGGAACCTATGTTTCCTACGGGAGCGAAGGTTTTCTTCGAAAAAGCAAGCAAGAACGAGAAGATGACAATGCGGGTGCCATGGGTGAATCCGTCATGGTAGAGCGAATCAATGCTAAAGCCAGCGCGAATTACCGCAACGGAGATTGGGATTTGGTGGATGCCGTGGCGATGGATTCTACCATGTTAAAAAAATTGACTCAAGAGCAATTGAGCGACGAATTGAAAGGTAAAACGGAGGAGGAGATTAAAACCATCGTAGCGGAGAAAACGAAAGAACGCGAAAACTTTAAAAAAGAAATCGGATTTTTGAATTTACAGCGTGAAGCCTACATTGCAGAACAAACTAAGAAATCCGAAGGAAAATCGGACGATTTTGGAACGGCGGTATCGAAAAGTTTGAGGTTGCATGCAGAGCAAGTCGGTTTCGATAAAACTTCCGAATAATGTGGGATAATCGGTATATTTGCCAAAAAGTATACCATGGCATTGCAACGAGATGATCGGATCAATTATGTAAATATTGGATTGATGGGGATAACTGCTGTGTTGGCATTCTTTTCGCCCTTTGAAACCTTTTTGTTTGCGTATGCTTTTCTTGGACCACTGCATTATTTAACGGAAATGAGCTGGTTGCACGATCGCCAGTATTTTGCGAGGGGGAAATACGATTTTACCGTGTTATTGGTAATTGGTGTATTGCTGTCGACGGCTGCTTTCGCCAACGATTTTGGTTATGATTGGGAAATATATACCCAATTTGTCGAATTGAATTTGTTTGATAAACTGTTGGTATTTGCCCTTTTTTCCGCCATACTGTTTGCGCTTGTAAAGAATGTGTTTGTGAAAATCATCAGTTGTTTACTTTTATTCGTTTTTGTTTCGGGGTGGTTAAGTAAGGAAAACGCTGTTACCAATGAAAGCAGCACCACCATTTTCGCTTTAACCTCCCTGCTTCCGACGCTAATTCACGTTTATTTGTTTACAGGCCTCTTCATGTTGTACGGAGCCTTAAAGTCTCGAAGCAAGTCGGGCTTGTGGCAAATGGTCGCCTTTATACTTTTCCCCTTGATGCTTGTTTTCTTTATACCTGTGGATAAGGAGAAAAGTGCTCCTTCTGATTACGGGAAAAGAGCTTATTATGCGAATGGCAATGGCTTTCATAACACCAACTTGAGCATAATGTCTCATTTCAAGTTCATTCCGCAGGTATCGAACAACGATTATGTCAACTACGTTCTAAAAGACCCAAAGTACATTCCTGACTCCATTAAATATGCCTTTGTTTTGGATAAATTATATACCAACAAACGTTTTTCAGTTGTCGGTAAAGATACGATGGTGAATTATCGGTTGAACGGCCCGAGGTATGAGGATATTGAATGGATTGCTTCAAGTCCCGTGTCGAAACCGGAAAAAAGCTACCTCGACTCTATTTTTCCTTTAGAAAAACAAAAATTCATTGATGCACAAGCAGCTCCTTTTTTAGCTCGTAAAAATGAGCCGTTCATGGTCGACAATCCGGAATCTCCTTATTACATGAAACCGATTACCATTGCACAGTTGATTCCTTCGAGCCATCCCGCAATTTTTGATTGGATTTATCACTCTCAAATCGGCATCATGCTCATGCGGTTTATTGCTTTCGCCTATTTATACCACTATTTGAATTGGTTCAGTAAAACAGAAATCATTCAGTGGCACAAAGTGCCGAAGGTGCGCTTCATTGCCGTGATCATTCTTTATTTGGCGGCCTGTGGCTTCTACCTTTACGATTATGGCTTAGGGCTTAGCGTGTTATTCTTCCTGAGCTTTACGCATGTTTTATTGGAGTTTCCTTTGAATATTGTTTCCATCGTAGGAATTGGTAAAGAAGCCTCCGTAATTTTCAAGCATGGCTTCAAACCTTTAAAGACGGATTCTTAGCTTTTAAAGCCGCGATAAACCCAGCCTCGTCGGCAGGAGATATTAAGATTTCATCCCATTTTCCGTAGGATACCACCAGTCCTTTCCATGCAGTGTTAATTTTCAGCCCCGCGTACAGTCCTTTTTGCTGTTCGATTTTTGTAATGTTTTCTATGGATATGTTTTTTCGAAAGCCAAGAATGTGACAGGTTAAGTAGACATCGTTAACGGTATAATACGTAGTTTTTATTAGAAGATAAAGCAACAATCCCAAGGCTAACCATACAGCACCTAAAACGAATAAATCCGATATTCTTCCACCGGAATAAAGGATAAGGCAACCGATTATTGAATAGATAACGAGTACAAATCCCCAAATAATGGGAAAGGTCCAATCTTTTTTCGATTCAAAGCGTGTTACCACGCAAATAAGGGTTTCGATCCCATCAAATGTTGGACTTCTCTTTTAACTGCATCAATATTCGACTCAGACGTATCGGTAAGGGTTCGGTCGATGAGGTCAACCATGTTTTGAATTTCCGCCACGCTAACTCCTCTCGATGTTATTGCTGCTGTTCCTAAACGAATCCCAGAGGTAACAAAGGGCGATTCCGTATCGAAAGGAACCATGTTTTTGTTGACGGTGATGTGTGTATTGCCTAAGGCTATTTCAGCGTCTTTTCCGGTAATTCCTTTGTTGCGCAAATCAATCAGCATGCTGTGGTTGTTCGTCCCTCCTGAAACAATGTTGTACCCGCGTTGTATTAGAGCATCTGCCATTGCTTGTGCATTGTTCTTTACCTCTTGGCAATACTTGCGGTATTCAGGACTAAGGGCTTCGCCAAAAGCAACCGCTTTTGCAGCAATTACGTGTTCGAGTGGGCCGCCTTGAATGCCAGGAAAAACGGCAGCATCCAGCAACGCAGCCATGGATTTTAAATTCCCATTGTTCCATTTCAATCCGAAGGGATTGTCAAAATTGTGACGCATCATGATGATTCCACCACGAGGTCCGCGAAGCGTTTTGTGGGTCGTTGAAGTAACAATGTGGCAATGTTCAAGAGGATCGTTCAGAAGTTTTGCTGCAATTAATCCAGCCGGATGGGATATATCGGCTAACACCAAAGCACCTACAGAATCCGCTATCGCTCGTATTCTCCCGTAGTCCCAATCCCTCGAATATGCGGATGCACCGCAAATAATCATCTTGGGACGTTCTCGTGAAGCCGTTTCCTCCAGGCTGGTATAATCCAAAAGTCCGTCCTCTTGACGAACTCCGTAGAAGAAAGGTTGGTATAATTTTCCTGAAAAATTTACCGGTGAACCATGGGTTAAATGGCCTCCGTGGGATAAGTCAAAACCTAAGATTTTGTCACCTGGGTTCAAGCAAGCAAGAAAAACAGCCGCATTGGCTTGGGCTCCTGAATGGGGTTGAACATTGGCCCATGAAGCACCAAATAGTTTGCACAAGCGGTCAATGGCCAATTGTTCTACTTGGTCCACCACTTCACAACCCCCATAGTAGCGTTTTCCGGGCAAGCCTTCCGCATATTTATTGGTTAAAACGCTTCCTATGGCCTTCATGACGGAGTCACTCACGTAATTTTCGCTGGCAATCAATTCAATCCCAATGGTTTGCCGAGTACGTTCCGCTTCAATCAAATCGAACAATTCTTTATCCATGCGTTTTTTCATTGGTGATTAGCGATAATTTAAGCAAACCAGATTCGAGGTTGATGGTGGGTTTGAATCCTGTGAGTGCGTACAGTTTTTCAGAGGATCCAATTCTTCGCTCCACTTCATAGTCGTAGCGTTTCTTGGGCGCATCTAAATACTTAATTTGTGCTTCAGATTCCCATAACTCCAAGATTAAATACGCAAGATCGTTAATTGTCCATTCACGCTCGTTGGCGATGTTGACAATATGAAATCCATCGGTTTTTTGAAGTCGAACGCAGGCCTCAATAAGATCTTCGATGTAGGTGAAATCGCGTGTTTGAAGGCCGTTTCCAAAAATCGTAATTGCTTGATTATTTTGAGCTTGTTCAATGAACCGTGGAATCACCATTCGGTTGTCTTGCCGTTCACCGTACACGTTGAAAAACCGTAAGGCAATGGTGTTCAATCCTGTCTCTTCAAAATGACTGGCTAAATAGATCTCGTTGTAACGCTTGGCCATGGCATAGGAGGTTCTCGGGTCTACTAATACATCTTCACTTAGGGCAGTTTTAACGATGGCCGAGTGGCTGTAAATTCCGCTGGTAGACGCATAGAACATCTGTTGGACTCCGTGTTCCAGGGCGGCATTTACCACGTTTCGGGTGCCAATGACTTCAACGTCCATGGTTTCCACTGGGTGGTCGGCAACCACATCAACGCCTAAAACCGCTGCAAAATGGTAAACGGTATGCACTCCTTCCATGCAAAGGGAAACCAATGCCGAATCACGAACATCGCCGATATGCAATGTTATGTTAGGAAGAAGCTGTTCAGGGATTTTGTTTCCCTGCAACAAGTTATCAAGCACTACGACTTCGTGTCCCAAAGAAACCATTCGTTCAACCAAATGGCTTCCGATAAAACCTGCTCCTCCCGTAATGAGTATTTTCATGATGTTCTACAAAGATGCAAAATTACGACGAAATTTTATTGTAATCTGCGCGCGGAATGAAATCTATGAGTAATTTCTTGAAGGTCGTCATTCCAAATATTTCCGTCAACCAAAGGGTCGATACGAACTCGACCTGAAGCGTGAATGACTTCTCGACCATTTAGGGCAATGGCGACGTGCATGATGTTCCCCGCCGTATTTTGAAAAAAGATAAGGTCATCTTTTTGCAAGCTGTCTAATGCAATAACATGACCACATCCTTCTTGGTCTTTTGCGTCCCTGGGTAATTTGATGCCAAGAGTTGTGAAGTACAATTGACTTAAACCCGAGCAATCAATGCCAAAACTGCTTTTACCGCCCCACAAATACGGTACATTGAGCAGAATGGTCAGAAAATCGCTGGGATTCTCAACCGATTCTGTTTTTAACAGGTCAAATTGTTCTTGCCCAATGTTGAAACGGGCGTTGTGACCTAAATAACTTCCAGCAGGTAGTTGTAGTTTACCCCACGATGCACCGACGCTAGTTAAAAAAGAGCTTGATACGCACCGAAGGTCGTGCCATCGCTGAATTTCTTTTTCCGTAAGACCAATGAGGTGTCTGCGGTCAACGTAACCTTCATAGCCGTCACTTAAAGATTGTACGTTGATCCAATGTTCATGTTGGCCAATTACCTCGAAGGTTTCGCCAAACACCAATTGTGTAACCATTTCGGAACTGTCCGATGTATTTCGGCGCACTGCGCATACCGGGGCATGGCAAAAACCAAATTTTTGATGATTCAAAAGAAGTTGCATAGACCATTAATTACAGCGTAAAAATACATAGACCGGCAGAATAATCCTTATTTTTGTTAAGATATGGAAATGCAACAAAAATTGATTTTGGTTACCAACGACGATAGCGTTAATGCGAAAGGAATACATTCACTCGTTAAAATTGCATCGAAGTTGGGACGGGTGGTGGTGGTGGCTCCGGATAAGCCGCAATCAGGGATGGGACACGCTATCACCATTAATGATCCCATTCGTATGAATCGAGTCGAAATGTTTGGTGAGGTAGAGGCCTACTCAACAACTGGAACCCCAGTGGATTGCGTAAAATTAGCCATTTATGAAATCTTGGGTCAAAAGCCGGATTTGGTTCTTTCTGGAGTAAACCATGGTGAAAATTCGTCAACCAATGTGCTTTATTCAGGAACCATGTCGGCTGCCATTGAAGGTGCCATGGAGGGCTTACCATCCATAGGTTTTTCCTTGGCAAATTATGCCCACGATGCTGATTTTTTACAGTATGAGTCTTTTATTTCTCGCATTATTGCTCATGTTCTTCGTGAGGGAATGCCCGAGCACACCTGCTTTAACGTAAACATTCCCAACATTGCTAGCGAGGCAATTAAAGGCATAAAATTTTGCATGCAGGCACACGCTTTTTGGGCCGACCACTTCGACCGGCGTCTAGATCAATTTGGTCGGCCATATTTTTGGTTGACGGGTGAATTCGGGGAGGTTAATCCAAAAAAAGACTCTGATTTGCACGCAATGTCGGAGGGATTTATCAGTATTGTGCCAACCCAATTTGATTTAACGAATTATGTGGCGTACGAAAAATATAAATTCGTCGAATTGTGAATCAATCAAAGGACACGCTTTTAGGAATGTTGGTGGGATTCGGAACCCTGATAATCAGCTTACCGTTGGTGCTGTTGATCCTATCTTTGGCATATTCCTACGAGTTCGGGTACTTTTGGAATCAGTTTACTTCATATTCGGTTTATACAAGTAAATACTTGTCCTTGGCGTGTTTACCTAATCTTTTTTGGTTTTATTTTTTCTTGAACCGCGAACGATGGGCTCGCGCTCGCGGTGTTATTTTTTCCGTATTGGTCTTAGTTCCTTACGCAATTTATGTTAATTTTTAATGACGGCTAAACGCATTTTTATCTTGTGTGGAGAAGCTTCAGGTGACTTGCATGCCGCCAACTTAGTCAGAGAGTGGAAAGCCATGGACAGTGAGGTCGTCTTTAAAGCCTGGGGAGGGGATCGTTTAAAAGCAGAAAATGTAGAAGTTTTAAAACACATCAAAGACCTCTCTTATATGGGGTTTGTTGAGGTATTAAAGCATTTTTTTACCATCCTTAGGAATTTCAAAGAATGTAAAGAAACCTTATTGGAATTTAACCCTGATGCGGTTATTTTGGTGGATTTTCCCGGCTTCAATTTACGCATTGCTCGTTGGGCAAAAGAACGCAACATTAAAGTTATCTACTACATTTCTCCGCAACTTTGGGCGTGGAAACAAGGACGGATTAAGCAGGTTAAAAGGAACGTCGATCATATGTATTGCATTTTGCCATTTGAAAAGGCATTTTATCAAGAACACAATTTTAGCATTTCCTATTATGGACACCCGCTTTTGGACGAGGTGAGTCGATTCAGAAATCTCGAGGATAGGCTGAACTTAGGCCCGAAACCGGTTATTGCCTTGTTACCGGGAAGCAGGGTTCAAGAGATTCGCAGGAAGTTGCCCATTATGTTAAAAGCCGTGAATCATATTACTGACCATCAGATTGTAATAGCCTGTTCTGACCAAATCTCCCCTGAAGTCTTTCAGGTTTTTGATACAAACCATGCAAAGTTGGTTTTTGGCCGCACCTACGAGGTGCTAAATGTTGCGAAATTAGCTATTGTGACCTCCGGTACAGCTACCCTTGAGAGCGCTTTATTTCGTGTACCTCAGGTGGTATGCTACAAGAGCAATTTCCTGTCTTACCTTATCGCACGTCAAGTTGTTCAGGTAAAATACATTTCTCTTGTCAATCTTATTTTGAATGAACCCCTTGTACTCGAATTAATACAGCAGCATTGCACGGAAAATTCGATCAAAGCAGAGGTATTAAAAATGATTGAAAATAACAATCACCGAGCTGCCTTGTGCGCGGGTTACGATCGGTTAATCAAGGAGCTCGGCAGTGAAGGGGCAAGCAAGAGGATTGCAAAAAGCATGCTTGAAACTTTTTAGTTACCATTTCAGTAAGAACCTTATGCTTCGGATAGCCCTTCTCTTTGCGTTAGGAGTTTATTTCGCTTTTTTCAGCAACGCCCAGCCTCTTAGAATTGGAATAGCACCTGCGAAGAAGTTCACGAGGATTAAATTTTCCAATGCGTCAGGAGACTATTTTATCGTTGCAGACACCTCGTTGATCGGAATCTTGAACCCTACATCTTCTCTAGAAGTAATTTTTGATGAAAAAGGTAAAATGGATTTGATCTTTGCAGGTGCGAGAAGAAAGGGGTTTAACAAGATTAAAGCCATTACCGCTGTTTTGGGACAGTCTTTGGAATTCTCCTCCTCACTACCTCTAAACAAGGCTCGCTCTTTTGAGGGGGATTTTGAAATTACGTCATTAAATGACCGACTTTTGGTGGTCAATGAGGTCGATTTAGAGACCTACTTGGAAGGCGTATTGGAGTCGGAGGGAGGAGAGGGGCAACAAAAAGAGTATTATAAAGTTCAGGCCGTTATTAGCAGAACCTTTGCCCAAAAAGTCATCAACAAGCATGCTCATGAGGGGTTTAATCTCTGTAATCAGGAGCATTGTCAAGCATACCTTCACAAAAGGAATGGAAGTTCAATGATCGATAGCGCCGTTTCTCAAACTCGAAATCAAGTATTAAAAAATGAGGGCGATGCTTATGCCCCAACTTTTTTCAGCGCAAATTGCGGAGGAGAAACGTGCGACCCTTCCTTTATTTGGAACGAAGAAATTCAAGGCCTAATCCCGATGCTTGATACGTTTTGTACACGAACCAAACAAGCCACTTGGGTCAAGCGAATAGATCCTACGGAATGGAAAACCTTCTTCGTCGAAAAATATTCGTTCCCAGTAGACGACTCCGTCAGCTACCAATTGTTGTTTGAGTCCAATTTGGAGCACAGAAAGGCTTTTTTTATCCATCCGAGATACGGAATTCCATTGCGAGACATTCGTGAGAAGTTCGACCTAAAGTCAACATTTTTTTCGGTACGTTTCGACAACAACCAGGTGTTGTTGTCTGGGCGCGGTTATGGACATGGTGTAGGGTTGTGTCAGGAGGGAGCAATGAATATGGCTCGGAAAGGGTATGATTATACCCAAATTTTAGGGTACTATTTTCCCTCTTTTCACCTCGTATTTACTTCTTTCGAGCGTTACTAGGGATAATAACAAAGATATCCTCGTCTTTTGCTTTGAAAAACTTTTTCGATCTCGCGTAATGCTCCAGGTAGTACACTTGATCAAGTTGTTTTAGCGCTAATTTATTGCTGGCTAATTTTTCCTTAATAACCTCATTTTGAGCTATTAAATCGTTTCTCTTTTTGATATTAGCATATACGGTAAATATATCGGTATCGTCTAAGAAAAGAACGTAGACACTGAAAAGAAAGAAAGTCACGTAGAACTTATTGCGCAAAAGTTTCGGAAGTTTCATCCGTTAAATTTCGTGGAAAAGGGGCCTTTTGAAAAGGTATTTGGCACTAACTTATCCAACGTATAATGTTAACATCACTCGCCACAATTATTAAATTCTGTTGTCATGAACGCCATAAAATCCCGCTCCTCGCTAAGCCATGGCGATACTATGTTGAGTAAATCGCAGGCCTTAGTGGAATTTCCATCCCTGGTTTTCATGAGTAGAGCACTTTGCATGACCCCAAACTTTAGCATTTGAATGTCCACGTTGGAAATGATGATGCTTGTGCCCATGTCATCTTTGAACTTTTTTCCGTAGGTTGTTTCAATATCTAGATCGATGTATTTTTTTAACTTAGGAATTTCAGTATTCCAAATTAGGTTGGCGCCCTTGGTATCTTTCTTCATATATTTTGTGGCGGCTTGAAAAAAACTGGAGGTGATGGGAGCAAAACTTATCTGGCTGTAGATATCAATGTTTTCGACCAAAATTTCAAAGGCATCAACCTCTGTTTTCGGATTGGCGCTTACATTATCCTTGATATTTTCATCGAACACATACGACTCTAATTCCAACAAAAAGCGTTGATGTTCATCGTCAAAAATAACGCCGTTCTTATCAAGTTCGCGCGCTGTATTAAAGCTGGTAATGCATTCTTCCATGGCCGATTCAAATCTCGGATCGTTGTTGGTGCTTTTTACCAAACCCAGATAACCCTTGGCAAGGAATAAATGGGGTGTTGGATCATTTGCGTACTTGGGTTTTACGGAATATTCTGAAGCTTTTTCAACTAGTTTGACGTAATTTGGAGTAGGTTTTTGAGCGTAAATTGCGGCCAGTTCGGGAAAAACACTACGGACTGAAATAAAATCTTCGATTTCCCCGGAGTACTCATTCTCTTCCTCCTCGAATTCTTCACCCACTTTTTTCTTCGAGGTTACGGTTAAGGTCAATGAAACCGCATAATTTCCCACTCTCGTAAAATACACTTTTAATTTCTCTCCTGTTGTAGTTTGGCCTTTGGGTAAAACCCAACCCTTACCAGCTTCTGTGGATCCATTGATGGCCCACTGAAATTTTTGGGTTCCTTGAAGATTGATCGATTTTGGTACCATGCAACTAATCTCTACCATATCCTTAGTGTCGAAGGTCTTGTCGTCGTTCAATACAACAGGTTCCATTAACCTCCTATTCGCCTTGAAGGATAAATCTTCCTGAGAAAAAAGGCATAAGCCCAAGGATAAAAATAAGCTGAAAAATATACGATTCATGGTAAACTGTTTTTGATTCGAAAAGTCCCAAATATAATGCCGAAGTTACAATTTAATCATGACTTTTTATGAGCAAGGATAATATTTCTTGCGCAGCAGCGGATAGTTTGGTTCCGGGCCCATAAATGCCCATAACTCCATGGTTTAGTAAAAAATCATAATCTATTTTCGGAATAACTCCACCAACAATAACAAGAACATCGCTGCGTCCAAAGGTCTTTAAAGCTTGTATTAAAGCCGGAACCAATGTTTTATGCCCGGCTGCAAGGGAGGAAATACCTACAACATGCACATCGTTTTCGATGGCTTGTTTTGCTACTTCTTCAGGCGTTTGAAAAAGAGGGCCTAAATCGACATCAAACCCCAAATCAGCAAAGGCTGTTGCGATAATTTTAGCTCCCCGATCATGGCCATCTTGCCCCATTTTAGCCACAAGTATTCTCGGTCGCCGACCCTCTAAGGCCACAAAGCGTTCACACATGGTTTTCGCTTCAATAAATTGCGGATCTTTCATAGCATATGTTTGATAAACTCCTTGTATGGTTTTCATTTGTGCTTCATACCTTCCAAATACCTTTTCCAATGTCGTCGAAATTTCTCCGAGGGTGCACCGTGCAAGGGCGCATCTCACAGCAGCGTCTAAGAGATTGCCGCCGTCTCCGGCCGAATCCTCTAAGTGGGCTAATGTTTCGCGCACATCCGATTCGTTGCGTTCTTTTTTAAGACGCATTAATTGCTCCGTTTGTTGGTTTAGGACTTTACTCGGATCTACTTCGAGAAGATCAATGGTGGCCTCATCTTCGACGTTGTAGCGATTGACGCCAACTATTATGGATTCTTCGGCATCAATCTTTGCTTGTTTGATAGCTGCCGCCTCCTCGATGTTGAGTTTGGGTAAACCGGATTGAATGGCTTTTGCCATACCTCCCGCCTCCTCCACGCGGCTCATCAGGGTTCTTGCCTCAGCGATCAGTTCATCGGTAATGTCTTCCAACATCCTGCTTCCTCCCAGCGGATCAATGTAAGCTGTTAACCCTGTTTCCTGTTGAATAATAAGTTGGGTATTGCGGGCAATTGCTGCGGAAAAATCCGTAGGCAGAGCAATGGCTTCGTCCAGCGAGTTGGTGTGCAGGGATTGCGTTCCTCCCAAAACAGCCGCTAAAGCCTCCACGGTTGTTCGCGTTACGTTGTTGAAGGCATCTTGTTCGGTTAACGACCAACCCGAGGTTTGGCAGTGAGCTCGCAACAATTTCGATTTCTCATTTTTTGGGGAAAACTGTTCCACAATTTCGGTCCAAAGAACCCTGCCAGCCCGTAATTTGGCAATTTCTACGGGGAAATTCATACCAACTGCCCAAAAGAAACTCAAGCGTGGGGCAAATTCATCGATATTAAGTCCCGCTTTAATTCCTGTGCGTAAGTATTCGAGGCCATCGGCAAGGGTGTAGGCTAATTCTTGGGCAGCAGTGGCGCCCGCTTCGTGCATGTGATAACCTGAGATGGAAATGCTGTTGAATTTTGGCATGTTTTTGGCCGTGTATTGAAAAATATCGGCGATGATTCGCATTGAAGGATCTGGCGGGTAGATGTAGGTGTTTCGAACCATAAATTCTTTGAGGATGTCGTTTTGGATGGTTCCTTCCAACCGGTCAAGGGGAACCCCTTGTTCAATTGCGGTCCCGATGTAAAAGGCCATAATGGGGATTACCGCGCCGTTCATAGTCATTGAAACTGACATTTCCCCCAACGGAATGCCATCGAATAAACGCTTCATATCTTCGATAGAATCGATGGCTACACCGGCTTTTCCAACGTCTCCTCTCACGCGAGGGTGGTCGGAGTCATAACCTCGGTGTGTTGGCAAATCGAAGGCAACCGACAGCCCTTTTTGGCCTGCCGCCAGGTTGCGCTTGTAAAAGGCATTGGATTCTTCAGCGGTAGAGAAACCTGCATATTGGCGAATGGTCCACGGTCGGATGGTATACATTGAAGCATAGGGACCTCTTCGAAAAGGAGCAATTCCTGAAAAGCCTATTTCCGTTGGCTGAGCTTCGTCAGATGGTTGTAAGTATTCTGACCAAGATTTCATGGGATGAAGTTTTGAAAATAAATCGCTTTCTTTCCAAAAATCCCGGGGAGTTCACGAAATTGTTGCTCACCACTTTGCGCATTCAATTGCGTTTGCACCCGTTTTGAACTTCGAATTTGATGGGTTTGTGCCATCTCGCTCAACAGATTGGATTCAAAAGATGCTTCGGAAACGTTTTGAGTCATGGACCAAACCTTATTGCATAAAAATTGGGCATGATGTTGAATAATGGGGCTTTTTTCGAATGAAAAATTTTCCAGGTTCAATTGAGCTTCATTTTCCAAAATGTGGAAGGTGTTCAGTGCCATACGTCGCACAAACAGATCCTCCTTGGTTGAATAGGCAAAATCGTATGGGGTAATACAAAGCTCATGAACTCCGGAAATGATACCACAGATCGCCTCCATCGTTTGTCGAATTTGGTTATCGTTCGCTTGGACTGAGGATTTATTTCTCCAGCCTGATTTACAACGAAGTTTGATTTCAGGAAAGTGCTGATGTTTTTCAAGGAGCGCTTGTATCAGCCAGTCAATGGCGATAAATTTTGATAATTCTACGACCGTGTTTTCACCAATACCCAATTCGATGGAAATGGGGCGCGGTGAATTTTTCATAAGAAATTGGTCCAGACGAAAAGCAAGGTATGCCAATTCTTGAGCGGCATTGCACCCCCCAGAATAGGCATTGAATCCAGAAATTAAATACGCCAGTTGTGGATGTGATTCAGGCACACTTTCAAGCTCTGTTTCCAGTGAAAAGCGACTGGGTTTATTGACGTTCATCCATGCAAGGGGGGCTGTTATATCAACCTCTTTTCTCAGGGATACTACGGTTTGAAGGTGTTCAAAATGTATTCCTTCAAAAAGAGTATCTAGGTTTGGAGTTTTATCCCAAGTAAGTAAAATACCCTCACAGCCATGGTTTAAATCGTGCATGAGAATCGCATGGCCTTGCTTCGCGTCAGAAATAGGGTGAAAGGAGAATGGGACGGTTCTTCCGGTATGTAAGAATTTCGATTTCCAGGTTGGTATGGTAAGGGATTGATCGCTGAAAGAATACGTTATACCCTCAATGTCGTTTACAAAATCGGGTAGAGGGTCGGTTTTATACTCCTTTTTGAGCTGAGCAATCCACGGGTCCATACAGGTGTTTGGATTCAAAGGTAAGGAAAGTTGATTATTCCCCGGTCTCAGGGCAGTTATTATGCAAAACCTTCACAAAAGCAGAATCGGTCGTTTCTTGAAATATTTTGAAGTTTCGGATGTCGATCGAAGTTTATTTTGGGGTTAAATTTGAAAAAAAACCTTAACTATGCATGTTTTTAACATGAAGCTATTCCAATTACATAGGCTTTTATTGCGGTTCGTAGTTTGTGCTTTTCCTTTTGTTGATTGTTGTGCGCAAGGGTGGGCTCCAGCCGGAGGGCGATCTCGTTCTATGGGCGATGCATCCGTTACCCTCGCTGATGTTTGGGCATACCACCACAATCCTGCCGCAAATGCAACATTAAAGCAATGGGGCCTCGGGGTTGCTTACGAAAATCGTTTCTTGCTCAAGGAACTCCAAACCCAATCATTTGCTTTAGCGCTTCCCTTGAAAAAAGGCGTCCTTTCTGTCGGCGCTCAGGTGTTCGGTTATTCTCAATTTCGAAACATAAAATCTGGCGTAGGGTACAGCCTTGCCCTCACCGAATTAATTTCGATTGGATCTCAAATCAACTTACATCAGGTGCGTTTGGGACAAGGTTATGGAAATTCGTTGAAAGCAACAGGGGAAGTAGGGGTTTTGGCTCAAATAAAAGACGAGTGGAATATTGGTTTTTCTGTGTTTAATGTTACCAGAACCATGTTGAGTGATTACGAAGAGGACCGGCTTTCGGCTTTACTTCGGTTAGGTACTTCCTATCGGTTCTCGGAAAAACTCTTGGTTTGTATCGAGGCAGAAAAAAATGTAGAATTTCCCTTGAGGACTAAATTAGGTTTGGAATACTTGCCCATGAAATCTTTTGCCTTGCGAGCGGGTTTTTCTACCAACCCGACGGAATTAGATGCAGGTGTGGGGTATTGCCACAAGGATTTGTATTACCTCGATTTTGGTTCCTCTTTCAATCAATATATAGGCTGGTCGCCCAATGTTTCTTTTTCTTACCGTCTGAAATGAGGGCTTCGATAGGCTTTTTGTGTCTTTTTGTACTCATGGTACTCCCTTCTTGGGCTCAAGTCAAAACCGAGATCATTCAGCAGCGCATCGAATTCATATCCGAGCGTTTTCAATCTGAGGCCATGGATCTTACCAACATCATCGAACAGTTAAATTATTTTTACGAGCATCCGATTAACCTCAATGAAACCGAAGGAATAGAGCTCGAAGACTTAGGATTATTAACGACCATTCAGATTTCCGACTTGCTACGACATAGAAAGTTATTTGGAAAACTGATAACCATTTATGAATTGCAGAGTTTAACGTTTTGGGATTTACAAACGATTGAATTGGTGCAACCTTTTATAAGGGTGGATGATAAGCTTGATAATATCCATGTAAGTTTTAAAGAAGCGCTAAGGCAGGGTAAGTTTGAGTGGTTTTTAAGGTATCAACCCACAGTTGAACCGAGGTTGGGGTATGAAAAAGTGTCGGATAGCCTACTTGCGAACAGCAACAATTATTACTACGGAAACAGCGACAGGTACTACACGCGTTTCAGGTACACCTACAAGACCAATTTTAGTTTAGGAGTTACTGCAGAAAAAGATCCGGGAGAGGAGTTTTTTCGCGGTTCACAAAACAATGGCTTCGATTTTTATTCGGCCCATCTTTTTTTTAAAGGAGGAAAGTATGTGCGGGGGGTCGCATTGGGAGATTATCAGGTACAGATAGGACAAGGTATCGGTTTCTGGTCGAGTTATGCTTTTGGTAAAACGGCTGAAATTGCTACTGTAAAAAGAACAGCGATTCCCCTCAGGGCATATACCTCGGTCGATGAAAATCGCTTCTTACGTGGCGCAGCAGTTGATTTGGGATATAAGAATTTTGGATTGCTCTTGTTTACCTCGAGCAAACGGGTCGATGCGGCAGTAATCGCAGATTCCGTATACGATGATTTGGAGTTTATATCAACCTTGGATTTGACGGGTTTACACAGAACGAATCGGGAAATTTTGAAGAAAAATGCTTTAAGGGAAAATATTGTTGGAGCGAACCTCAATTTTCACAAAGGATTGTTTCGAATCGGTGCAACGGGCGTTTATCAAGGCTATGATAGGCCTTTTCTTAGAGATTTAAAAATTTACAACCAATTTGACTTCAGGGGACAACACCATTTCAACTTTGCGACGGATTATTCTTTCAATTACAAGAACATAAGCCTTTTTGGCGAAGTGGCCAAGGCTTTCAACGATTCGCTTTCAGCGATAAGTTCGGGTTGGGCAATGATTCACGGGGCACTCATTTCTTTTGACTCGAGAGTTAGTTTTGGCCTAGTTTATCGAGATTATCAACGCGATTATTTTTCCTTTTACAATGCTGGTTTTTCAGAAGGAGGTAACACCCAGAATGAACGCGGACTTTACAGCGGGATTAAAATGAAGTTCAACTCCAAATGGAGTTTGAACGGCTATGTCGATTTATTTAAATTTCCGTGGATGAAGTATAGTGTTGACGGCCCAAGTCGCGGGCATGAGTTTTTAGTTCAGCCTGTCTACAAACCCAATAAAATATTGGAGGTGTATTTTCGTTTTCGTCAACAATTGCGAGAGCGAAACAGTTCTGTCTATGAAGGATCGGTAACACCTATTGAAACCTACACGCAAAGAAATTACCGATTGAATTTAACCTATGTGGTTAGTGAGTCCTTTACCTTGAAGTCGCGGATTGAGTTTTTAACCATAAACAGTCAGAGTAAGGGCCTCCAGAAAGGCATGATTGCGACGCAAGATTTTTTATGGAAGCCGAAAGATTCTCCCATCGACTTTGCGTTACGTTATGCACTTTTTGATACCGACGGTTACGATACTCGAATTTATTCTTTTGAAAACAATGCGCTGTACGTTTTTGCGGTACCTGCCTATTATTATCAAGGCAGCAGAGCCTACCTTTTAGTTCGGTATTTTTTCCTGAAACGCTTCGATTTATCCATTCGCTATGGGTATTTTTTGTACAACAACCGTTTTAAATTGAGTTCAGGTCCCGAACAAATAAATGGCAGCCGAAAATCCGACTTTGTCATTCAGTTGAGAATAAATTTTTAATTTTTTTGTTACGAAAAGAGGTTAACTGCGTTACTTGAAATATCAGGACTGCAAGCCTGTATGTTTAACCTTTAAATTCTAAGTGTATGTCTGCCTCTCTCCAAATCTCCAAGCATCAGCCACTGTTCGATGAAGTAGCACAAATAGACCGTGCTAAAAGAAATCCTGCTCACTTCGCACCTTTGTACTCGTTTTACCACGAACGCATTTTTATGTACATTTTTCGGCGCGTTGAGGAGGAGGAAACAGCTTACGACATAACCTCGTGTGTTTTCGTCAAAGCCCTAACTTACCTCAATCGATATGAGCATCGCGGCTTGCCGTTTTCCTCGTGGCTATTTCGGATTGCAAAAAGTGAATTAAATCAATCTTTTCGCGATAAGAAAGTTCAACGTACGGTAAGTATTGATTCTATGCAGCTCGGTGTTGTGATGGAAGAATTTAACATAGACGAAAACGAACATCAGCGAGAAATTTTGATAAAAGTCCTCCCGCTGTTGAAAGAAAAGCAACTGCAACTCATCGAGATGCGTTTCTTTGAAAAGAGATCTTTCCGTGAAATTGGTGAAATACTGGATTTAACAGAAAATAATGCGAAGGTGAAAACATTCAGGGCATTAATAAAGCTGAAAGAACTGTATTCAAAACATAACCCTCAAAACAGATAGAGTATGATTAAATTTTTAATTGACCGAAAAATTCCTTCGAGACTAACCATTAAAAACCGCCAAGATTTCGAGACAATTTTACGTAAAGTACCGAAACATAAAAGTTTGAACAACCCTTGGTTTTACGGGGCCATTGGTTTTTCATCGCTAATCCTATTTTTAATTTTTTTATCTGTTTCGTAATATTTGGATACTTTTTACTATTTTAGCGCGTGATTCGGTGCATTACATTTTCATTTCTAATTGGTTTATGCTCTAATTATATTGGGCAGAGAATAAATTTTAATACCCAGAAAAATTGGTCGCTCAACAAAAAAGAATTGTTGCTGAACGTTGGTGCAACTCAATTTTTAGGTGATTTAGGAGGTTCAAATCCTGGTGGTTACGATTATTCATTGCGTGATTGGGATTGGGAGTCCATTGGATTCAATGTGGGTGTTGGTTACAGGTATCGTTTTCATCCGATGTTTGCCACAACCTCTATGTTGAGCTATGTGATGGTGCGTGGAGATGATGCACATTCTGAGGAGTTCGTGCGGAAAGCTCGCAATTTGCATTTTAAAAGTTCCATGTTCGAATTACAACAACGCTTGGAAGTCATTTTGTTCTCCGTAGAGAAATTTTCTCCTACTTACAACCTACCGGGTCAGCGAGGAGGGAAACGCAGAAACCAGCAATATTATATTTTTGGTGGAGTTGGCCTGACATACTTCAACCCGAAAGCGCAGTATACGGATGGTAGATGGTACGCTCTTAGGCCGTTAATGACGGAAGGCCAAGACAAGCCCTATTCTCCCCTTGCCTTTACCTTACCCATGGGGTTCGGATTTAGGGTAGGCCTTGGCGCTGAGTGGAGAATTGGTTTAGAGGCAAGTTACAACACAGTGTTCAGCGATTACTTAGACGATGTTTCAGGCGTTTGCGGAGATCCTGCTTCCTACAGCAACGATCCAATAGCTGCATATTTTGTCAATCCCTCAGATCCTGCGATTACCATTCAGGTTCCCAGTGGGAGTGTTGGTGGATATAATTGGTTTGGCCCGGGTTATCAGCGTGGAGATGATAAACAGCGCGATTCTTACTACCGATTGAACCTAGTACTGGTGAAAAATATCACTTATAAGGATTACGGTAGGCAAAGAATTAAAACCTCAAAAACGAAAGTTAACGGAACTAAAATCCGCTAATCAATGGCATACCGCCTCACGAGGTTTTTCTTGTTTTTTTTAAATGCTGAAAAAGCCCACTACCTGTCTGTTTTTCTGATCCATGTTTTTCTCAAGATTCCCGTTTTAAGAAATGTTCTGTGCGCGAAAGAGGATGACCCGAGACTTCGTCTGACTTTGTGGGGTTTAACCTTCAATAATCCCATCGGTTTAGCTGCCGGTTTCGATAAAAATGCGAGTTGTTTTGAAGATATGGGGAGCTTGGGTTTTGGTTTTGTGGAAATTGGAACGGTAACTCCTTTACCCCAAGACGGAAATTCAAAACCTCGGCTTTTTCGTTTGAAAAAGGATAATGCTATCATTAATCGCATGGGATTCAACAACGATGGAGCGGTTAAAATCGCAAAACGTTTGGAAAAACGAAGGAAGGAGGATAGGTTAATTATCGGTGGAAATATTGGAAAAAATAAATGGACGCCGATTGAAAAAGCAGAGGAAGATTATCTCAAAGTATTCGCTGAATTATACCCATATGTGGATTATTTTGCAGTGAATGTGTCTTCACCTAACACTGAAAACTTACGGTCATTGCAGGACAAAGAGCCGTTGTTAGCATTGCTGAGAAATATCCAGCAAAGGAATTTTTCCATGGGAAATCCCCGGCCAATTCTGTTGAAAATTGCCCCGGATCTCAATAATGAACAATTAGACGATATTATAGCTATTGCACTTTCTTTAAAATTGGATGGAATCATCGCAACCAATACCACTGTTTCCCGCGATAATTTGATCTGTGGCGATAAAAAGGTGCAAGCTATCGGTGCCGGCGGGCTCTCAGGGCTTCCTTTAAAGAGTCGTTCAACAGAGGTAATTCGCTATCTAAATCAGGGACTAAAGGGGGCTATTCCAATTATTGGGGTCGGCGGCATACACTCGGCTCAAGACGCTTTGGAAAAGCTCGAGGCTGGTGCAACTCTGCTTCAGTTATACACAGGATTTATCTATGAAGGGCCACGATTAATTAAGGACATAAAAAGCGCAATTTTAACCGATGTTACATAATCTTGTAAGTATCACAGAATGTCCGCGCGACGCCATGCAGGGGATTCATGCATTCATTCCAACCGAAAAGAAAATAGAATACCTAAATGCGCTGTTAGCTTGTCAGTTTTCACGTTTGGATTTTGGCAGTTTTGTTTCACCGAAAGCAATTCCTCAACTCAGGGATACTGAGGACCTTCTGCCCCATTTGAATTTAGGGTCCACTACGCAATTATTAGCCATCATAGCGAATGAAAAGGGGGTCGAAAAAGGCTTATGTTTTGAGCAGATTGCTATTTATGGGTACCCTTTTTCGGTTTCTGAACAATTTCAAATACGAAATACCAATGTGGGAATTAAGGAATCAAAGAGCCGACTAAGAAATATCGCTTTAACGGTTTCTGAATCGAAACGCACGCTCCTCGTGTACCTTTCTATGGGTTTTGGAAATCCGTATGGAGATCCCTGGTCAACCCGCTTAGTGCTTGATTACGCGAAAGAATTATACGAAACGCTAGGAATCTCGCATTTTGCCCTGGCCGATACCATTGGTTGCGCCAATCCCGACCAAATTCGAGAGTTATTTACGCAAATTACCCATCAATTGCCCAACGTTGAGATGGGGGTACATCTGCATGCTTTGCCGGAGAACGCGAAGGCCTTGATGACCGCAGCATTGAAAGCGGGTTGTCGAAATTTTGATACCGCTCTTCTGGGTAAGGGGGGCTGTCCAATGGCTAACAACGAGTTAACGGGAAATTTAAATACGGAAACCTTATTATCTTTATGCACGGAAAAAGAAATGCGTGTGACAGTTGACCCAATGTCTTTAGAAGCAGCCCGCCAAATAGCCAGAAACATTTTTACTACCTACTCATGACAGACCGAAGAATCTCTAAAGGGTGGATTGTTGGACTGGGATTGAGCCTTTTCTTCGCGGGACTATTCTTGTATTATTTCACGCAAAAGTCTTCTAAAAAACCGAAAGAGCCGCTGGACCCGGTAATAACTGTTGAGAAATTCGATATTGATTTTCGAAATAATGTATTTGATGACGGAATTGAGGTATCGCTTCTGAAAGAACTGCGGATTTGCGATAGTTCAAAAGTAGGCGATAATATGGGAGCTTGCTCCCCAAAGTTTTTTCATTTTATTCCTTTGACTTCATCAAAACCTTTGAAAGACGCTTTCATTTTACTCATCAATGGCTTGGCTTTTGCGGATCCAGAGGCCAAATTTCCGATACGCAGGACCTTGATTTTTGAACGCGAACGAGGGGTCTTAACCGCTGTAAATAAATTCAAAGGTAACATTATTGAACGGCGAAAGGTTGAGGGTTCGAATTACGACGATATTGTCATTCGTTTTCGTCTTGATCAATACAGCGAGTCTTACCATGTGGTGTATTCTTGGAAAAACAACCGCTATCAATTTAACCGATGCGAAGAATTAAATTCTTTTTACAATAAGGGAAAGGTACGGCCTGAACTAGTTGACTCGGTGTCGAAAGAGGTGCAGAAAATTCTGGTGGAGGAAAACCTGGTTTTTTAAAATTGTTCAAATGCCCCGAGGCCGAATAGGGCAAAATCTAGTTTGGCCGGATCTTCTGGGCTTATTACAGAACAATGCCGATACAGTTCTTCGCTGCTCTTCCAGTCGTTTTGTTTTCGCTGTAAAATACCCAAACTTCTGGCTGTTTTTCCGGTGTGTACGTCTAAAGGAATCCTGAGATCCTCTTTCGGGATGTTGTTCCAAAGTCCAAAATCTACCCCTTTCGCGTTTGAACGAACCATCCATCGCAGGAACATGTTCAAGCGTTTGCAGGCGCTATTTGCCAGAGGATTTGATATGTGTTTTTGCACCCGAGGCTCGTTGAAATGGTTCAGCATGGCGTTTCTAAAGTGATGGATTCGCATTCCATGATCCTCGGAAGGTTGTTTATAGAAACTTGCCTGTAATCCGCCTTTTTCATAAATGCCTCGAAGGGCAACAATAAAACTCCGAAGGTCGTCGCCAGAGAAGGTTCTATGCACAAAATTGACCGGGGTGTCAAGTTTGAAATTCATCACAAAGTCGTAGGGACTTTCTCCAAAAATAGCAAGGAGTTTTTCTCCACTTTTAATAATCGCTTTTCGGTTACCCCAAGCAATAGAAGCCATGATGAGCCCGACAATTTCAATATCCTCTTTATGTTTGCAGCGATGGGGAATGGATATAGGGTCTGTTTCAATGAAATTGGGGTGTTCGTACTGCGCTGCTTTCCACAAAAGGAATTCGTCGCGTTCCAGTTCTGTCATACGATTAACCCGTCTTGCAGGGTAATAGTTCGGTCGGCCTGTTGGGCTAGAATGGCGTTATGGGTCACGATAATAAAGCTTTGCTTAAATTGGTCGCGCAGTTTAAAAAATAATTCATGCAATTCTCCTGCATTTCGCGAATCCAGGTTCCCGGAGGGCTCGTCCGCAAAAATAATTTTGGGTTGGTTAACAAGAGCTCTGCAAACAGCCACCCGCTGCTGTTCTCCGCCTGATAATTCATTCGGCCGGTGAGCGAAACGTTCCGACAAGCCTACTTGACTCAACAGATGTGCGGCTTGTTCTCTTGCCTCATTTTTCGATAAGCCGTGAATCAATGCGGGGATCATAACGTTTTCGATGGCATTAAATTCAGGCAACAGTTGGTGAAACTGAAAAACAAATCCGATATTTTTATTGCGAAATTGCGCCAGTTCTTTTTGGCTAAGAGAAAACGGATTGGTTCCATCGATGGTAAAGGATCCGGAACTTGGTCGATCTAAGGTGCCTAATATTTGAAGGAGGGTCGTTTTTCCAGCGCCCGATGATCCAACGATGGAAATGATTTCGCCGGAGGCAACGGAGAAGCTAATCCCTTTCAATATCGACAAGGAACCGTAATTTTTGGTAATCTGTTGCACTTCAACCATGACCGTCTAAATTTAGGTCGTGGCCCATTCTATCGCGCTTGGTTTTTAAATAACCTGAGTTGTGTTGGTTGCTTTTAATTTCAATTGGAAGATTTTCAACAATTTCCAAACCATAAGCAAGTAAACCTGTGCGCTTTTTGGGGTTATTCGACAATAAGCGCATTTTCGTCACACCAAGTTCGCGGAGTATTTGTGCACCTACACCGTAATCTCTTTGATCAGGTTTAAATCCTAATTTCAGGTTCGCTTCAACGGTATCTAGCCCCTGTTCCTGTAATTTATAAGCTTTTAATTTGTTAACCAAACCAATTCCTCGGCCTTCTTGGTTCATATAGACTATAACTCCCTTGCCTTCTGCCTCAATCATCTCCATTGCCTTGCGCAACTGAGGACCACAATCGCAACGGCAAGAACCGAAAATATCACCTGTTAAGCAAGAGGAATGAACCCTCACCAAAATTGGTTCATCCTTTTTCCAAGTACCCTTGACTAAAACGAGGTGGTCTTGGTCGTTGTTTTTATCCTTAAAGGCATGCAATTGAAATTCTCCGATTGTTGTAGGCATATGCACGTCAACAATTCGCTCTATATGTGTTTCATGAGCTAGCCGATATTTAATAAGGTCTTCAATGGATACAATTTTCAAATCAAAACGTTTCGCAATTTCCAAAAGTTGTGGCAGTCGGGCCATACTGCCATCTTCGTTTAGAATTTCGACAATAACGCCAGCTTCCTCAAAACCAGCCATTCTCGATAAATCAATGGCTGCCTCGGTATGTCCGGCACGCCTTAAGACACCGCCTTTTTTGCCCTTTAAGGGAAAAATATGTCCCGGTTTCCCTAATTCTTCTGGCTGAGTAGCAGGGTTGATTAAAGCAAGGATCGTCTTTGAACGGTCACTCGCAGAAATCCCGGTAGTGCATCCATGACCAATTAAGTCGATGCTTACGGTGAAAGGCGTTTCATAGGCCGCAGAATTGCTACGAACCATCATTTCTAGCCCAAGTTTGTCGCAACGGTTTTCGCTTAATGGAGCGCAAATGAGTCCTCTGCCGTACGTTGCCATAAAGTTGACGACTTCAGGAGTGGCGTTTCGAGCCGCTGTAAGAAAATCGCCCTCATTTTCGCGATCCTCGTCATCGACAACTATGATAACCTGTCCTTTTTTAATGGCCTCAATAGCTTCTTCGATAGTATTTAATGAATTTGCCATTAGTTCTTGTTCGGAATGTTTTTTAGGGTGTCAATTAAAAAGGACCAATATTTTTGCACCGAAGAAATTTGAACTTTTTCGTCGGGCGAATGTGCAGCACGTATGTTGGGGCCGAAAGAAATCATTTCGACTTCGGGAAGGTGTTTTCCGAGGATTCCACATTCTAATCCTGCATGGCAGGCTTTTACTTTTGGCTCTTCCTTGAAGAGGTTTACGTAAATGTTTTCCATTACTTTTAAGATGGAAGAATTTCGGTTCGGTTGCCATCCCGGATAATCACCTGCTTGTTCAACTGTCGCCCCAATATTTTCGAAGGCAGCTCTTACGGCCATACATACTTCGGCTTTGGTGCTTTCCACAGAACTCCGTTGTAGGGATTGCGTGGAGAAAACTCCTTCCTGAATCCTAACGCGGGCCAAACTCGTAGAGGCTTCAACAAGTTGAGCGATTTCAGGGCTCATTCTAAAAACTCCATTGTGCACAGAACACAATACGTTTAATATTTTAGTGCAGTCCTCGTCGGAGAGGGCATCGCCGCTGCTTACAACGTTTTCGATTTCGAAGCGGTGCTCGGGCTCAATCGTGCGGTATTCATCGCTAAGTTGCTTAATGGAATGTTCCAATATATCACTAGCCTTGGCGCTATCGGCAACAGCAATTCTGCAAGTAGCCTCCCGAGGTATCGCATTGCGAAGGCTTCCACCATCGAAAGAAATAAGCTGCATCGGAATTTCATTATGCAATTCCTTAAGGATCCTCGCCATCCATTTATTGGCGTTGCCACGGCCCTTATCAATGTCCATTCCGGAGTGTCCTCCCAATAATCCGCGTAATTTAATTTTCAGCACCTGCCAACCCAATTGAATGCTTTTCTCCCGATAATGATACGTCGTGTTGGTATCAATACCCCCTGCGCAACCGATGGATAATTCGTCGTCGTCTTCGGTGTCCAAATTCAGCAGAATTTTTCCTTGAAGCAGGCTGCTATCCAGTTCCTTTGCACCGGTCATTCCTGTTTCTTCATCGATCGTAAATAGAGCTTCTAAAGCCGGGTGTGCAATATCTTTCGAGGCCAATAAGGCCATAATTGAGGCAACCCCAATTCCGTTGTCGGCACCTAAGGTGGTACCTTCGGCCATTACCCAATCTCCATCTGCTCGCATGTTAATTCCTTCGTTATCAAAATCAAAAACGGTTGACTCGTTCTTTTGATGCACCATATCGAGGTGCGATTGCATAATGACGGTATTGCGTCCTTCCATTCCGGCAGTAGCCGGTTTTTTTATAATAACATTTCCAATGGCATCCCCGAGGGTTTCAAGGCCAAGTTTATGGCCAAAGTCCAGCATAAATTGGCGTACTTTTTCTTCTTTTTTTGAGGGACGAGGAACAGCATTAAGATCGGCAAAAGCGTTCCATAAAGCTTGGGGTTCTAAGTTACGAACTGAACTCATCAGGGAAATTTTGGAAATTGTTGGAAATTTGGGTCGCGTTTTTCAAGAAAGGCATTTTTACCTTCTTGCGCTTCGTTAGTGAGGTAATACAGGAGGGTTGCGTCGCCCGCAAGTTCCATGAGCCCATGCTGTCCGTCCAATTCAGCATTCATGGCGCGTTTTATCATCCGAATGGCGAGCGGGCTGCGTTTCATAATGGTTTTGCACCATTCAACCGTGGTATCTTCTAATTCATTTAACGGAACCACTTTGTTGACCATGCCCATTTTTTCTGCCTCCTCGGCGTTGTATTGGTTGCATAAAAACCAAATTTCTCGCGCTTTTTTCTGACCAACGTGACGTGCAAGAAAAGACGAACCAAAGCCACCGTCGAAACTCCCTACCTTCGGACCCGTCTGTCCAAAACGGGCGTTTTCTGAAGCGATGGTGATGTCGCATACCACGTGAAGAACATGCCCACCACCAATGGCGTAACCATTGACCATGGCAATAACGGGTTTAGGCAAAGATCGTATTGCTTTGTGCAGGTCTAAAACGTTTAGACGTGGTACGCCGTTTTCTGAGATATACCCGCCGATACCTTTCACATTTTGATCACCTCCGGAGCAAAATGCTTTATCTCCAGCACCCGTTAGGACAACAACGCCTATGTCATTGCGCTCTCGGCAAATTACCATTGCATCAAGCATCTCCATGTTTGTTTCCGGCCGAAACGCATTGTGTACTTGTGGGCGATTAATGGTAATTTTGGCAATGCCTTCAAAAAGCTCAAATTTGATGTCTTGGTAAGACTTGATGGAAACCCAATTCCGCATGACTTTATTTTTACAAAGGTAATAACAATCGATGAAGGGTTGGGTTCAAAAGTTCAAGAACCTCGTAATAGGTCTATTTTATGAGCTCTTTAATTCCAGCAACCAACTCGTCCAGGTCCTCAAATGAGGTGTAAACGTTGGGTGTAACGCGAATACCATTGACTTTTTCATATTCAATGGCCACCGTATGAACTTTGCGGTTTTTAAATAAAGCAGCCTCAATTTCGGACCCCTTCATTCCTTGAATCCCAATGTTTGCAATAGCGCACGAATAGTTTTTATCCAAGGGCGAATAAAATTTCACTTCCGGTATATTTTTAACCTTATCGGTCCAGTACTTTTTCAAGGCGAAAAGCCTTTTCTCTTTTCGTTCTGAGCCGATGACATTGTGAAAATCAATGGCGCTACCTATGGCCATTTCGGAGGCAAAAGAACGGGTGCCGAGCGATTCAAATTTTCGGATGTTGTCTCCGTCGGGCTGGTCGTTTGAAAGCAAAGCCCAGACCTTCTTAATCTTATCTTTTTTAATGTACATCAATCCGCTTCCAAAGGGAGCGCACATCCACTTGTGCAAACTTGTTCCGTAGTAATCGCAGCCAAGATCGGGGATTTTATAGTCCGTGTGCGCGAAACTGTGAGCTCCATCTACGATTACTTCAGCACCGTTTTTGTGCGCTAAATCAGCAATTTTTTTCATGACTGAAACAGGAATAATTTGGCCTGTCCAATTGATTAAGTGAGTTAGGTAAACGAGTTTTGTACTTGGCGTGATTGCCGCAGCGTAGCTTTCATAAATGTAATCGTCATCGGTGGTAGGCATGTTCAAATCGACCCATTTCAATGAGATTTTATCCCGTTTCTCCCGCTGTCTCCACGCGTTACGCATGTTAGGATAATCGTATTTACCTACCACCACCTCATCACCTTCTCGAAGGTCTAAACCAAATATCAGGGTGTTCAATGCTTCTGTTGCATTGCGGTTGATGCTAATTTCTTCGGCTTCTGTTCCACAAAATTTGGCCAGCTTTTTCCGTAAGGGTTCGCGCCCTTCGTCCAAACTCCTCCACATGTAATAGGTTGGAGCTTCATTACACCATTGATAATACTTGATGTGAACCTCCTGCACCTGCTTGGGTTGAGGACTCACCCCGCCGTTGTTGAGATTTATGATGTTCGAGGAGGTAGTGAAACAAGATCTTACCCAAGCCCAAAAATCGTCCTCATCCATTCCCGGCACGAATTCATAATTGAGGGAAGGAATATGGCTAGCCGCGTGAACCCAAGGATCGAGGGCAGAAGCGGCGATGACACCGCCCGCAAGAGCGGCAGTTTGTTGAATGAATTTTCTTCTGCTGGACATAATTAATCGTTTGAATGAAGGTAACTAAAATTACTTAATTACGAACTCATCGCAAAAAATCCAAGGAATATTTCCTTCCCCGGGGAATCCGATTGGAATGGTTTTCAGACCTTCGATATGCAAAAAGATATGATCGCTTTTTGCCTGAAATTTTAAGTTGCAACGTTCGTTGTTTACCTTGTATGACTGATCTTTACCACGATTCGTAGAAACCCGTATTTCCAGAGGAAGATGAATCCACGAGGTGGGCTCGTACAAAAAACCCAGTTCCAATTCCGTTATCCGAATCCTTTTTCCAAAATCAAGTCTTACTTTCACTGTATTTGTATCGAATCCCGCCCACTGATTACCCCTCCAAGGACGTGCTCCAAATTGACCGTCTACCAGGGTTAAATCCCCAGAATTGTAGCGTTCGTTGGGAGGAGTTTCATAGCTGACTTGGGCTCCTAAACCTTGATGCGAAATGAGTGTTAAAGAGTCTGCGCAACAGGGGGAGAGAAAGGTTAGATTATACAGCCGTGTTTTTTTTATGGTTCTTTTGAAATCAAGGGTTTTTTCATGGTCCAACCAAACGCCATCATGGCCATCATTGGAACTTACTGCCACGGATTCACGGGTGTCTTTGAATTCAAATCCCAGCGATATTCCATTGGGTATTCTTTTGAATTTGAAGCTTGGTTTCATAAAACTCAAGGAAGTATGGGTATTTAATATCGGCCCCATAAGCCTTGGAATATGATGGGTTTTAAGGACTTCCTCGAACGTTTGGTAGGGGGCTTTTGATCCACCCCAAAGCACTTGACTCAAGGCTATCGCTCGAGGGTAGGTCATGTAGGTTAATTGATCGAAGGAAGGGATATATTCCGTCCATAAATTCGCCTGTCCTCCTAAAATGAATGGAGCTTCTTGGGCGCTTAGCTCTTGGGGTACAGGTTGAAAATCGTATACCTTTTCCAGCGGGGTGTAACCGCCAATGGCCAAAGGTTCCGAGGTGGATTTTGATTGATAATGATCGAAATAACAGTGAGATCCTGGGCTCATGACTACAAAATGACCTTGTTGTGCAGCCGCGATTCCACCTTCCGTTCCTCGCCAAGACATCACCGCTGCACCGGGCGATAATCCTCCTTCCAATATTTCATCCCAGCCCATTAAATTTCGTCCCCGTTTTTTCAGGTATTGGTCCATTTGACCGATGAAATAGCTTTGAAGTTCGGTTTCATCCTTTAACTCTAAAATGCGCTTTTTCTTCTGACAATTCGGACAAGTTTTCCACCGAGTTTTAGGCACTTCATCACCGCCAACATGGATGTATTGACTGGGAAATAATTCCATAACTTCCTCCAGGATGTTTTGTAAAAAGTGGAGGCTACTATCTTTGGTGCAAAATACATCTTCAAATACCCCCCAAAGCCCAGGTACCGGTTGTTGTTTTCCGCTGCAGGAATATTCAGGGTAGGCGGCCAAGGCAGCCCGCGCATGTCCGGGCATTTCAATTTCCGGTACAATGGTAATTTGTCGATCAGCGGCATAGGCAACTACTTCTCGGATTTGTTCTTGGGTGTAAAAACCGCCGTAACGTTTTGTGTTCCAAGTTCTCGGAGACGTTGCGTAATGGTTTTCTACGGTGCTGTCGCGCCATGCGCCGATTTCGGTTAGCTTCGGATACCGTTTGATTTCGATGCGCCAACCTTGGTCGTCGGTTAAATGCCAATGAAAAATATTGAATTTATACATCGACATGAGATCGAGGTATTTTTTCACTTCATCTACGGTAAAAAAGTGCCTTGCCACATCGAGGTGCAGTCCTCTCCAACTGAATTTGGGATAATCTTTCACGAAACAAAGGGGGAGTTTAAGGCTCGAATCCACGGGGTTTATTTGGATGAGCTGAAACAAGGAATGGAGGGCATAAAAGCACGATGCCGGGCTGGTGTAAGCAATACGTATTTCTTTCGAAGTAATATTTAAGGAATAGGAATCCGGGTATCCACCCGAGATATATTGAAATTTTATGAGCCCTTTGTCTGCTTTATGGTCCAAATAATTGTGGGCTGAAGGCAAATAAAGTTTGGCTATTTCGGCGAAGATAACGTTGATTGGTTCAGGACAAGCATTTGAATCGAAACTGAGTTTTTGGGTTTCGAGAAATTCGTTTCCGCTGCCCGCTTTCACAAAGGTTACCGGCGTTGGTAGAATGTTGCATGTTGAATTTTGGGAAAAAAAATGCAAGCAAATCCAAAAATTACCCAAAAATAGCAGGCTGCGCATGGGTTAAAATTACACCAAAAAAGAAAAAAGCTACTCGCTGCCCGATTCTTAGTTTTTGTGAAGCGGTGGCAACTTAAGTTTTGTTTTGTCTTGTTCCAACGATTTGCTGTAATTCAGCAAAAATATGACCGTTGAAATCGGCACGTTTGGTCCGTTTTTTAAAGGGTTTTGTCGTTTGGTTCTTTTGTATTTTTGAAACATAGGCGTTTTTTTTGTGATTTAACGTAAGGTTTGTTGGATTATTGCCTTGAAGAATGTTGAGCATTATTTTTATCTTTGTTTGTCAGCATTAATACCCTATGCAAACAGCTATTCTTCCCGGTGTTGCCCATGGAGATCAAGTTCAGGCTATCTTTCAATTGGCTAAGTATAAAAAGTTTGCGCTGCCGGCAGTTAACGTGACCAGTTCTTCAACGGTTAATGCGGTCTTGGAGACTGCTGCTAAATTGAAGGCTCCGGTAATCGTTCAATTCTCTAACGGTGGCGCGAGTTATTTTGCTGGGAAAGGCCTTGCGAACGGGGGAGAAAAAGCGGCAATCCTTGGGGGGATTTCCGGTGCTCGACATGTGCATGAATTGGCCGAAGCCTATGGTGCAACCGTTATTTTGCATACCGACCATTGCGCTAAGAAGTTACTCCCCTGGATTGACGGATTGTTGGACGCGGGCGAGGTGCATTTTGCCCTGACGGGCAAACCGCTTTACAGTTCTCATATGTTAGACTTATCGGAGGAGTCACTTTATGAGAATATTGAAATTTGTAAATCTTATTTGGAAAGAATGTCCAAAATTGGCATGACCTTGGAAATCGAATTGGGCATAACGGGTGGGGAGGAGGACGGAGTGGATAATTCGGGAGTAGACAGTTCCAAACTGTATACGCAGCCCGAAGAAGTTGCCTTTGCGTATGAAGAATTGATGAAAATTTCTCCAAGATTTATCATTGCAGCAGCGTTTGGGAATGTACACGGCGTTTACAAACCGGGTAATGTGGTTTTGAAACCCGTTATTTTGAAAAATTCGCAAGATTACATCCAAGCCAAATTTTGTACAGGACATAATCCCGTGGATTTTGTGTTTCATGGGGGTTCGGGATCGCCCTTGGAAGAGATTCGTGAGGCGATCGATTACGGGGTGATTAAAATGAACATTGATACCGATTTGCAATTCGCCTTTACGGAGGGAGTTCGCGATTATGTTGTTAAGAACGTTGACTACCTCCGGACGCAAATTGGGAATCCAGAAGGCGACGATAAGCCCAATAAAAAGTACTACGATCCGAGAAAATGGATGCGCGACGGTGAACTTACGTTCATGAAGCGTTTGGAACAAACCTTTTCCGATTTAAATAACATCAATACATTATGAGTTGGTTTAAAAGAAACAAAGAGGGAATTACCACCAAAACAAAAGATAAAAAAGAAAGTCCCGATGGTTATTGGTCAAGGTGTTCGAATTGTAAAACCCTCTTTATAACGGAAGATTTAGCGAAAATGAATTTCGTTTGCGACCGTTGTTCACACCATGAGCGAATCGATGCACAGACATATTTTAACATGATTTTCGACGAGGGTAATTTTTCAGAGTTAGATGCATCGCTCAGTTCCGGAGACCCTTTAAAATTTGAAGATACTAAGAAATACACCGACCGTATTAAGAATACCCAAAAGGTGACAGGGTTGAAAGACGCTATTCGCGCTGCACATGGTACCGTGGAAGGGCAACCTCTGGTAGTTGCGGCCATGGATTTCGGTTTCATCGGCGGATCCATGGGAAGCGTAATGGGAGAAAAAATTTCTCGCGCCATTATGAAAGCGATTGAGCTTAAAGCAGCATTTATGATCATATCGAGGTCAGGAGGCGCCAGAATGATGGAAGCCGGTTATTCCTTGATGCAAATGGCGAAGGTTTCCGGTAATTTAGGATTGCTCTCAGAGGCGAAATTACCCTACATTTCCTACTTAACCGATCCTACTACCGGGGGGGTAACCGCTTCGTTCGCTATGCTTGGAGATATCAACATCGCAGAGCCCGGTGCACTGATTGGTTTTGCCGGACCGCGAGTAGTGAAAGAAACCATTGGAAGAGATCTTCCCGACGGTTTTCAAACCTCGGAGTTTTTATTGGAGCACGGATTTTTAGACTTCATCATTGATCGAACGGAAATCCGACCTAAATTAGGGCAGGCCATAAGGCTGTTTATGAGTTGATGAAATTTACTAAACTCACGGACGACAGTTCTTGGTTGATTGAAACGACCGATTTTTCCTTGGTGATTGATCCGTGGTTTACCCGTTCTCAAGTAGACGGTTTTGCATGGTTCTCATGGCAAGAACGTTCTAAAACCTACGGCCCTTTTAATTTTTCATCGATGAAAGGATTGACCGTATTGGTCTCTCATCCTTTTTCCGACCATTGCCATAAAGAAACCTTATTGACTTTTCCCGAAAATACGGTTGTCGTGGCGGAGTCTCGTGCCTTAAAGAAAATTCAATCATGGCGATACTTTGAACACGTGCTACCGCTTGAGCGAGCTCCTTTTGGCGTCGAGCAAATTACCACGCCGAGTCTATTGAATCAAACCCATCACGCCTTTTTATTGCACTTGGAGGGACTTCATGTGCTATACGCCCCTCATGGTGTTCGAGCTAACGATTCGTTGCCGCAGGTACATGGACTCATTACTACAACCACTACCTATAAATTACCCTGTTTCCTCGGTGGAACCGTCAATCTTGGACTTCGAGAAGCGGAAAAGGTCTTGGCTAAAACTGGAGCAGCTTGGGTACTCACCACCCATGATCAACCAAAAGAAAGCAAGGGACTAGTGGGGTTATTTGCCAAACCTACTTATGAGAGCAGTCCTGCATTTCATGCGTTGAAAGCCGGAGAATCCTTAACGCTTACTGAGCTTGTTTAAGGTTATGTGACGCTGGGCATTGGATTTAAACGCTGTTACCCCATCAATGCGTTTCTTGAGGTGCTTCAAGGATGAATTTTCAACCCGTTTGCGCCAAAGGATGTAGCTGCTTCTTTTAAGTTCTTTTCGCATTAGCGCACGCACCGCACTTTCAGACAACTGAAATTGAGCCTTGATGGCATCAAAGGGAGTTCGGTCTTCCCAGGCCATCTCTACGATGCGATCTACGATTTCCGGACTCATGATTTGATGCGTGGAGGCTTATCAGGTTTCGCATATTCAAAACGCTGCACCAAGGTTCCTCGCGTGTAGGCATCCAACCCGATGCACCCCACAATACCAGCCTTAGTTAAGTCGGCAAAACCATCGGGGGCAACAATTTCTTCGGGGTACTTAATCCACTGTACCTCGCCAATTACCAGATTTGTTCCGTTGAGCGGTATGGCGATATTATTTCGAAATGCAACTCCAATGGCAATAGGTGAACTGGCCACGAGGGGTGCGTGAAAGCCCTTGAGGTATTCGGCATCGAGCCCCGTTTGATCAAATTCTGATTGTTCTCTTAAATAACGGGCTGCGGTTTGGTGCGCCGCTGCGATGTCGCTTTCAGCAATAAGATTTACCGTATATTCTTTGGTGGATAAAATATTTTCGTACGTATGTCGTTGGACGGAATCCGGTCTAAAAATAATGCCCAACAGAGGAGGATTAGAACCGATGTGAACCAAGGAATTGAAGATGGCAAGGTTGGTTCGGTCCTGAAAATCCTTGGTGCCAATCAGGCAAATATTTTTATGCCCGACGATGCTGTTAAAATACTGCGTCCTGTAACGCTGCTCTAGGGCATCGTATTCCGAACGTTTAAGAAGTCTTTTTAACATATGTCAATAACCATTTTTCTTGTAAATTGTTTGATCATGTACCCCGATGAGTCGGCGTTCCGGCAAGAAAATCAAAGTTTTGAGAAAATCTAGCGGTCTTCCTCAACCTTGATGGATTTTTTTAAGAAGGGGAACATGTATTACCTTTACCCTATGAAAATTGAACAAATTTACACCGGATGTTTAGCTCAGGGGGCTTATTATTTAGTTTCTGAGGGTGAGGCGGTTATCATAGACCCACTCCGCGAAACAACCCCCTATCTTCAACGACTTGAGACGGATAGGGTTCGGCTCAAATACATTCTTGAAACGCATTTTCATGCAGATTTCGTTTCAGGACATGTGGATTTGTCGAAGGCTACTGGTGCCCCCATAGTTTATGGGCCGAATGCTATGCCCGATTATGATTTTTATGCGGCAAAAGACGAGGAGGTGCTTGTTTTTGGCGCCTGTTCGATAAAAGTGCTGCACACTCCAGGCCATACGATGGAGTCGACTTGTTACTTGTTGTTGGATGAACAGGGCAAAGAAAAGGCCTTATTTTCAGGAGACACCCTTTTTATCGGAGATGTTGGTCGTCCCGATTTAGCACAAAAAGCGGCTTCCATGACCCAAGAAGAGTTAGCGGGAACCCTGTTCGACTCACTGCGTCAGAAGATCCTGACCTTGCCGGATGATATCAGCGTATACCCGGCTCATGGGGCAGGAAGCGCTTGCGGCAAAAACATGTCGAAAGAGACGTTTGATTTATTGGGAAATCAGAAGAACTCCAATTACGCTTTAAGAACTGACATGACCCGAGAAGAATTTATTCAAGAAGTTACCGATGGTTTGCTGCCACCTCCGGCTTATTTTGGGCAAAATGTTGCTATGAATAAATCGGGTTATACTCCTTTCAACGAGGTAATGACAAGCGGGTTAACGCCCTTGGATTCTTCTTGCATTCAAGCCATGGAGGAGGATGTGTTGTTGTTAGATACTCGTTCAGCAGGGGAATTTGCGAATGGATTTATTCCAGGTAGTATTTTCATTGGGCTTGACGGGCAATTTGCTCCTTGGGTGGGGGCCTTAATTCCCAGCGTGGAACAAAAAATGGTGTTGATTACCTCCGCAGGTAAAGAAGAAGAGGCAGTCCGAAGGTTATCCCGGGTTGGGTATGACCACGTGATGGGATATTTAGAAGGAGGATTTGCTGCATGGCAAGGATCTGTGGATCGCATTGAACGCTTGGAAGCCGAGGATGTTGCGAAAGGACTAGCTTCTGATGCAACACTCATCGATGTACGAAAACCGGGTGAATACGACGCGGATCACTTAACGGAAGTCCCGAATATCCCGTTGGATTTCATCAACGAACGCATGGGAGATTTTCCACGAGACGCTTCCATCGTGCTGCATTGCGCTGGAGGATATCGGAGCATGATTGCAGCATCCATCTTAAAAGCGCGGGGATATCAAAAGGTTAGGGACGTTGTTGGGGGCTATAGCGCCTTGTCTAAAACAGATTTGCCTAAAATGAGTTCGATTTGTACCAAGGGTTGAACTAATTTCTAACCTTGCCAAATCGATGCACGGTAATGCTGCCGGCACTGTAGGAACAAACCCAAGCTTCTAAACTTTCGTTGTCTTCATACACGTCCACTCCGACAGGCTTCCCAGGGCACTCTATGGAATGCATCAATTGAAAGCGGTCGTCGAGCACTTTGTACACCATCAGCCGGTTACCGGAGTAACAGGTAACAAAAAGGTATTCTCCGGATTTGGATAAGGCCATCGTTCTCGGTTGGGCCTCGGTGCTTGCCTTGAACAACATGGTCCCAGTACTGGGATCAACGCAGGCAATTTGCCCCGCTGAGTTGAACGAAACTAAGAGCCTTCCTTTTTTATCCTGTAAAATGTGCCGTGGATTCGAAACCACTTTAATTTCCGTTGTTTTCTCCCACGTTTTGTTGTCGATTATGGCTAGGCTAGAGCCTCCCATGATCGCGACGTAGGTTAAGTTCGCTGTTTCGTCCATGACGATTCCCCTCGGAATGCTGCTTACGGCTGTATTTTTAATCACTTTTCCGAAAGGATACGTTCGGTTGTTGATTTCTAAAACACTGACATTGTAGGAATGCCAATTGCTGACCATCAAATAACGGTCATCGGAGGTACAAGAAATGACTTTCGGCGTTTTACCGGTTAAAATAATGGGACTGTAAAGCGTGTCTTGGGTTATTCCTTGGGCATTTTGGAGGTAAATCAACTTGTCGGTTTTTCCCAAGGGCTTGTTTTGGGGGTCAAATAGCCGTATGGGGACGATGCCTCCTGCGTTGTGCAAAGAAACCCAAAGAATGCTGTCGTGATGCGTGAGAAAAGCTTCCACCGGCTTTTCCTCGTAAGAATCAATCTCTTTACCGTCGTCGTAATCCCAGCCTTTCCCTGGGGTAGCTTTGAATTGAAAGATGCGGGTTATCCTCCGTTGCTTTCGGTCGAATTCGTAAACCGACATGCCTTCGAGGTTCATGGCATAGAGGAAATTCATGTTCTTACTGAATACGACCGATTTCGTGCCTCCGCTCGCATCCAAAACTGCTCTTTCCAAAAAGGATAGGCTATCTGAGGGTTGGAATTCATGGGATTGCCGGACTTTGTTTGGTGGCGAACTTTTCGAAGGCTGGCTGGTTTTGGAAGGTTCTCCGGACTTACAGCTCAGGCCAATCCACAAGAAACTTAGGGTTAATAACCAAGTTGTGAAGCGTTTATTCATGATGTTTTTTGGTCATTAAATGGAATCCAAGACCAGCACTGATACCGTATTGAGCTAAGGAAACGGAGGACAAGGGCGTCTTTCGAATCCATCCATTGCTAAAGTTGATTTCTGCGAAAAAGTGGCAGTACTTTGAAAAATAATAAGACGTACCTGCCTTCAATAGGTAGGAAGGGCATGCACTCCATTTAAAACGCGAAGGAACATTGACGTAAGGATCTTGAGCCATTTCGGCAAGTACCATTCCCGGTTCGGCATGAAGGTTGATTTTCCAGTTCTTCTTACCCAAGTGATAGCCAAATCCAGCATAGATGGAAGCATAATTACGGGGGAATTTTTCGGGTGAATTGGTGAACAAAAGTAGACCGTTGGGAGCCATGAAGTTGGCCTCACCTCGAACACTGATCTTGGGTTCTAAAACATACTCCATAAATCCATGGATCAAGGCTACGGTAGTTTCTTGCATGTAGAAACGAGTGGGTGCTATGGTGGCGCTTGCGCGCAACAAGGAGGGCTGAAAAAAGCATGCCTTTTCTTGGCCATATGCCAGGGTACTTGCGATCAAGAATAGACCTATTATCTTTTGGTGAATCCCCATAATCTGGCAATTTTATAATTGAAACTCAAGGTAACCAGTAAGTGACCCGCCAAAGAGGCTCCTTTATGCTCATGGAAACTCAAGGTGTTGGAAGTGAAATCATAATCGGTTTCGATGTGATTACCTAAGTGTATCATGTACTGCCCGGTCAGTGAAATGTCGAATTTTGGCGATAATTCCAGATGTGTTCCGAGTCCAGCTTGCACTGCAGAACTCCATCGCTCGGCATACAATGCTCCGTCCAACGCATTTGTGCCATCTTTCGCCTCAATTTTGGAATAATCAAAACAATGGCCTGCCAGGATGTATGGACGGAATTTAGGTTTAAATTGCGCTGTTTGACGGAAATAGTCAAAGCTGTTAATTGGATAAAATAAGACACTCCATCCGATGTGGGAATCCGTTCTATGGGCATAATTGAGGATGTCGCTGGTGATGTAATCAAAAAACCAATCGGTATTGACCGCATCGGAAAAGCGTAAGCGAAATTGTCCGCCAACCCCGGTTCCTGTCATTTCATTTTTATGGTCATTAAATAAACTTACCGTAGTTCTTCCCCCTAAGGAGAGCATTCCTGCAGGATTGAATGTTCTTTGATCTTGGGCGTTGACCTGCAGCGCAAAAAAAAATAGCAATAACAGGAAAATCGGTTTCATGAATACGAAGTTAAGAAAGAATTTGATTTTGTATCTTCGCAAAAAGAAACGGTATGCGGGTTTACTTGGACAACGCGGCTACTACACCGATGGCGCCTGAAGTGGTTGAAGCGATGAGCGATGTGTTGCGAAATCATTTTGGAAATCCTTCCTCCTCGCATGCCTTTGGTCGTTCCTCTAAGGCCCTGTTAGAAACGGCGCGAAGGAATATTGCCCGCCACCTTAATTGTTCGTCCTCCGAATTGTTCTTTACTTCCGGAGGAACTGAGGCAGATAACCTCGCTTGCCATATTGCCGTCAAAGAGTTAGGAGTTCAGCGCATTATTTCAACATCGATTGAGCACCACGCTGTTGGGCATGCCTTGGAAATGTACCGAGAATGTTCGAACGTTCGTATCGATTGCTTAAGGCTTGATAGCCAGGGGCATATTGACCTAGAAGAATTGGAGGCCTTGTTGCAAGAACCCATCCCCACCTTGGTTTCTTTAATGCACGCCAACAACGAAATTGCAACCTTAATTCGGCTCGAAGAAGTAAATAAGGTGTGTCGAAAATACGGGGCATATTTTTTTTCAGATACCGTACAAACTGTCGGGCATTATGCCTTCGATTTGGCCGCTCTCAATATGGATTTTATTACCTGTGCTGCGCACAAATTCCATGGGCCAAAAGGCATTGGGTTTCTGTACGTAAACCAACGCATTAAAATGGCACCAATGATTTTAGGCGGATCTCAGGAACGCGGGTTTCGCGGTGGAACGGAGAACCTATCAGGGGTTGTTGGTTTATCGAAAGCCTTCGATTTGGCCTACGAGAACCTTGAGGTTCATCAAACCCATATTCAAGGATTAAAATCCTACATGATGGAACGGTTAAAGGCGAATTTTTCACAAATTACGTTTCACGGGGATGTTACTCCGGAAGGTTCGTTATACACGGTGCTCAACGTTGGTTTTCCACCGACTGAGAAAGCGAGCATGTTGTTGTTCACCTTAGATTTGAAAGGAGTAGCGGCAAGCGGGGGCAGCGCCTGTACCTCAGGAGCTACTCAAGGATCTCATGTATTAGAAGGAATTGGCGCAGATATGAGTCGTCCGAATGTGCGCTTTTCCTTTTCAAGGTATACTACCAAAGAGGAAATAGATTTCGCATTGGAACAAGTTTTTTCAGCCTTTGCGGTCGCTCTAGCATAATGAATGCTCGAAAGAACGTATTGTTTTTAGCTTCCTGGTATCCAAATCCGAGCAATCCCACCGTAGGAAACTTCATCCAAAAACATGCTGAAGCCGCTGCATTGGTGCATGATGTCGTAACCCTCTCGGTTCATAGCAGGGAGGATGGGGAGTTTGTGGTAGAAAAAACATCCCGTGGAAACCTGACGGAATTACGGGCATATTACCCTAAGGCCAGCGGACTTTTCAAGCGCCTCATTCAATATAACCGTTTCAGAAAGGCTGTGGCTTTGGGAGTACGTACTTATCGTCAGGTCGTTGGTGAACCCGATGTGTTGCACTTGAATGTTGTTTTTCCAGTAGGATTGTTCGTTAAACAGCATTTTCCTACCGTTCCGCTAGTCATCACTGAGCACGCCAGCGGTTTACACGATGGGCCCAACGCCTATTCGAAATGGATGTTACAACGAATGATACCGGTTTACCAGCAGGCGACGGCCAATCTTCCTGTGAGTGCGAATTTGGGAGAGCGTATCAAAGCCTTGGCCGGAACTTCGTATCAGGTGTTACCCAATGCGGTAAGCGAGGAGATTTTTGATTTACCGATTGAATCAACTTCTGGCAATCGCTTGGTGCATATTTCAACCTTGTATGAGGTGGCGAAGAACGTTCACGGGATTTTACGTGCCGTGCATCGCTTGTCCGAAAAAACACAAGATTTCGAATTTCACATTATCACGGATGGGGATGCAACGCAGGCAAAAGCGCTGGCAAGCGAATTGGGTTTGCTGGACCGTTTCGTGTTTTTTCACGGAACCATGAAAACGCAGGAAATTGCCAATTTCCTCAAAACTTGTAAGGCCTTAGTGCTGTTCAGTAATTATGAAAATTTTCCCTGCGTGATCCCCGAAGCGTGGATGAGCGGGGTTCCTGTTATAGCAACGGCGGTCAATGGTATACCTGAATTTGCCCATGCGGAAAATAGTATCTTAGTCGAGCCACGCAACGAGGAGCAGCTCACCCAAGCCATGTTGGAAATAGTACATGGAAAATCTTTCGACCCAAAGTTACTTCGTGCATATGCCCTCGAGCATTTTAGTTATGCAGCTGTCGCTAAACGATTGGATGAGGTGTATAAGAGGTTGGGGCGCTAGGTTGAAATGGCGATAAAGGGTGTAAGGAATTTTTTTTGGTTTTTGATTAAACCCCTACCTAAACGAAAACTTTCGCTGTAAGAAGTAACTGATCGTGACCACCACCACCGAGGCAAACACATTGCAGAGCGAAGCATTCCATGCATAGGTGTCCACCATGAGTTTGATGAGGATCCAGTTGACGGTCGCAGAAATCAAGGCACTCAATCCATAACGGAAAAACTGAACACGCCCTCTCAGTTGACTTTCCGTAAACACTACGTACCGCATCATAACAAAACCAAATAGAAAGCTGAACATGCCGCAGATTGCGGCAATTACCGTATAGCTGTGTACCGGGTGCTCCAAAACGGGGAGCTCCACGATATGGCTGTTGATGACCCATTTGTCTAAGATCCAAAATAAGATCCAGCCTAAAACTAAATTGGTGCATCCCGCGACCGCGTAGTAATAAGTGGTCTTATCAAAGATTCTTGACACTAACGGATAAAAAATATCGAGAAATGTGCGTATGATACTTACCATGTTATTTCCATTCTACTTCATAGCCAGTGTGCCTACGAATATTTAATACTAAATAATGGTCGATATACAAATATTGCCCACGAATTCCAGTCAGTCGACCACTTATTCTTGGCTCTTTGTCGAGGGTTAGAGAGGCCACTTTTTCTGGGTATGCCAACACGGGATACGTAAACGAGTATAGGGTTTCATCTTCAGTGAAATATTGCCCAATATCTTCTGGGAGTTGGTCCAATAGGCCCCATTTCTCTTCGACCAAATCGATGGAGTGCTCCTGAATATTCCGCAACATGTTTTGCCAGTTGGTTTTGTCGCTGTACATCTCTTTGAGGGCGACCTCCATCACCCCAGCAAGGTAACGGTTCGGAGTCTCTGCTAAAATGATGGCCTCACGAGCGCCTTGATCCATCCACCGGGTTGGCATTTGTGTTGCGCGCGTTACACCCACTTTTACTAAGTCGGTAGCTGCTAGGTACACGTAATGCGGTTGGTTATGGTTTTTTTCTTCGTAGGCTAAATCCCGTCCTTTCCCTAAATGTGCTTCACACAATTCCGGGTGCAAGATACAAGGACTCGCCTCGGGCGCCGCTAAGAAACAAGGGTAACAAAACCCTTCACCAAAGGATTTGTTCGTGGATTTTGAACATTTCCGGCAGAAGATATTCCCGGTATATTGGATCAGGATTTCTTTACCAATCCGTTCGTTCAGTAAGGTGCCATCGGCTAAAAAATACTGAACCGTATCCTCATGCTTGGTATGAAGTTTTTCTAAAATCATTCCCTCGGCAGTATGTTCATTTTATCGGCAAAATGGTAGCAATAGTCGCGTAAGTCTTCGCAAATGTTGGTTTCGCCGGTCGCTTTTTCAAAGCTATCGGCCATGGTTAACAAGGATTGATGAAAAAATTGTTTCATTTCATCCACGGTCATGTCTTCTGTCCATAAGTCAATGCGCAGGGCGTTGTTCTCTCTGGCGTCCCATATCGATAAAAAAAATGCTTTGGTGGAGGCATCATGGTGCCCGCTGTCCGTTGCCGACCAATGGATGGTCTCAGGAACGTTGTTTTCGTTAAGAGAAACAGCAAGTTCGATGGTGGATGTTTTATTCATATCAGGTTTTTTCGGGGGCCTCGTAGGCTTGTAGTAAGGTTAAGTATGGTAAGTTGAGCAGCTCCTGCAAACTTGGCGAATGATTTTCAACATATTGCCTAACGATTCGGTAACCCAAGAATTGTCCAAGGCGATCGGGGCTTTTGTTGGGTAAGCCGCGAGTGAAGGGCCCTTCGTGCAGTAAGCTTTGTTTGGTGTCTTCGTTTCGATCGTACAGCAGTTGCTCGTCCACGAGGTATTTCCATACTGCCCATTCGCTCGCTAAGGCCCATTGGTAATCCGCTTCTGAATAGCGCAGAACAACGGCCACAGGCTCTTCGGAAAGCAGTTTTTCAACAATGAAAAGAAGTTTTCCCCAGCGAATCATCTCTTCGGCATACCCTTCTTTAGTTTCTTCAAGGGCGTGGGTATTCAACCATCCCAAAATGGCATCCCGCAACAAGTAACGTTCTTCCATGCCTTCTTTGATCCATCCAAAAAATTGGTCGGAAGGCAGTTTTTGGATGCACGTTGATTTGGCTCCAAGATAACGCTCCAAACCGATGGCTATCGATTTTTTAGAACAAAATACCGAGCTGGTAAATGCAGCATTCATCCACACCACATTTTTCGGTGGTTCGGTGTTTGGCAACAAGGCCTTCATTCGCTGACAAGCCTCTTGTAATTTTCGGTGGTGTTTTGCTTTGGAAACAGCAAATTTTACCGAGATTTCTCGCTCGAGTGCTTGGACGTAAGGGTCGTTATAAATCAAACTTAAACGCTGCAGAAAAGCAGTATCAGGTTGAACCGGAATACGGTAACAATAACCAAACAAGTATCCGAATACATCGCTGTCAAGGGTTTTTAGTTGATTTCTTACCTTGAGTTGGTTGAGCGGATTTTGGCTCGATAGAAGGGAATCAGCATGGTAAAAGCGAAGGTCAAACTTTATTTCATGAAGGTTGACTTGGTAAGGATCTTGATGACAAGAGGAAAATACGAGTAGGGTAGAGCAAAGCAAGATATGAACAAGGTGGTTCATCTCAACCGATTATTTTTAATTTTGTAAAAATACTATAATCCAAAAGTCTATGAAAACCTTGAGTTCTATTTATTTGTTGACTTTACTTGCTTTAATCTGCTCGCTGCATGTTCTCGCTCAGTCTGATTCTACGAAAAACACTCCGCTTCCTAGATTGCAAGCGGGTATGACCGGTAACTTTGCCATAAACATGGTGCAATCCGCAGATGCTTATTTTAACCCAACGTCATTTAATCGCGACCTGGCGGTTGGAATGATTTTTAATACGCGTTTCAAAGGTTCGCCGAATTTAGGACTTTCAACAGGACTCGAGTTTGAATTCACCAAGTTGAATTACGGTATGAAAGACTCGGTATTCTACCGCTTTGCGGGTAACAATATTTTGCAAAAAGATGAAACAGGTGGAACTACCTATTTGCTTACGGATCGCCAATACAGCACGGTTAGCTTAGCAGTTCCCGTTATGATGCTTTTTCGCATGCAACCCATAGGAGATTGGATTATTTTTGGAAAATTTGGAATTCGAAACAGCTTCGTTGTATCGCAAAGGATTAATGACATTGGTTTTGATATGGGAAAAGATGCGCAAAACAATACCACATGGACTTCAAGCAGCAACGCTAACATGAAGTCTTTCGGAGAAAGTTTTTTTTACCGTGGTTCAGTCGGTTTTTCTGCGGGTGCGCAATGGAATTTCGCTGGCACCACCTCACTGGTTCCAGAGCTCGGGTTTTATTACGGATTGATACCCTTACATCTACGAGGCATCGAGAACAATTATACATTGACGAGTTCCGCATCAGGTCAAGGTGGTTCATATTTTTACCCAAAGGCTCGGCAAAACCAACTTATATTTAAAGTTTCCCTGTTGTTTTAGGGTGGAGCAACTGGCCTCTCATATCGTAAAATGGTTAGCGGTTTATTGCAGGGATGCACAACAATCGGGGTTTGTTGTGGGAATTTCAGGGGGTGTTGACTCCGCGCTCACTTCGACGCTTTGTGCCAAAACAGGCCTAAAAACAATCGTACTGAGCATGCCTATCCATCAGGAAGCAGATCACTTGTTTCGAGCAAGAAAGCACATGGATTGGCTTTGTGAGCATTTTTCCAACGTTGAAAGGTTGGAGATTGATCTTACTCCGGTATTTTTAAGTTTGAAAAGTTCTCTTCCAGGGGGCACCTCAGATCACGACCTAAGCATGGCGAATACACGTTCCCGTTTGCGTATGACCACGCTTTATGCGGTTGGTCAAGCCCATGGCTGTTTGGTGGCGGGTACCGGGAATAAGGTAGAGGATTTTGGGGTTGGGTTCTATACAAAATACGGAGACGGTGGCGTGGATTTAAGCCCCATTGCAGATTTATCAAAAACGGAGGTTTGGAAATTGTCTGAATACCTTGGAATTGCTCCGGAGATTATCTCAGCCAAACCTACGGATGGATTATGGGCAGATGACCGTAAAGACGAGGATCAGTTGGGGGCAAGTTATCCGGAATTGGAATGGGCCATGAGTTTTCAAGGCGATGAGAACTCTTTATCGCCTCGCCAGAATGAGGTGCTGGCTATTTACCGCCGCTTTAATAAGTTGAATCGGCACAAAATGGAACCCATTCCCGTTTGTCGAATTCCTCAGGTATTAAAGACTTAAAGCGATTCAGGGGCTAGTCGGAAACAAGCACCCTGAAGGGAATCGTTGAGTTGAATTTGACACCCTAAACGGCTGTTGGTCTTTACAAAAAAAGCCTGGTCCAACATATCCAATTCGGCGTCGCTTTGTTCGGGAAGTATGGTGTTTGATTCTAGGTAAACCTGGCACGTGGCACACATAGCCATACCGCCGCATTCCCCAAGTACCGGTAGTTCATACGCCCTGCACAATTCCATCAGGTTCATATTCATGTCCGTGGGGCCTGTTAATGTGTGCGACTGTCCTTCTCGGTCGACAACGGTGACGGTTACTTCGTGCATATCAATTAAAAATTCTAAGGGAGTTTGAGCCGTTGAATTGCGTGGCATACTGCCGCAGTCCAAAGGCGCTGTTGGAGATCGGAGCCCCATCGTACAACGAAAAACTTGCGTTGTTGCACGAATCAATCAGTTCAAGGAAATTATTCGGGTTAGGGTAAAGGGGCAAGGGACAGGTTCCCTCAGGATCAGCTGGAGAATGCCTGTCGAAGGCAACAAATTCATCCAAGGTTTTACGATACACGATAATTCCTCTTGAGCCGGCGTTCACGTAGGCATAACCGCTAACTCCTTGGAGGGCATAATATCCCGGCAACCCGAGATCAATGGTAATATCAACGGGAAGGTTCGGTACCGGATTTTGGTTGTTTTTGTGACAAGCTCCGATTAAAAAGACGGAAACAAAAATCACGAGCGTTCGTTGAAGCATACCTGCAAAGGTAAAATAAATGACGAGAATTATTAAGGTCTGTTGTTATTCGTTGCTCGTAGCAATTATGATGTTAGGTTCCTGCAAAAGCCGCAATCATGCATCTTTTGAAAAGCACCGTGCCGCGGAATTCAAAAAATACGAGAAGGAGCAGAAACGTAAGCGAAAAGCCAAGAAGAAAGCGTTTAAAAGGCACCGAAAAAATCAGGCCAAACCGATGCGAAAGCAAATGAAAAAAGACTTAAGGAAATTGCGCAGGGATAAAAGAAGAAATCAGCGCAGGTTTGGTTAATGCTCAAACCAATGTTTCCCATTGATCCATTAACTGGTCTAATTTATTTTTAAGTGAGTGGTATTCGCTAATTAAGGCGTTATAGTTGCTTTCATGGTACTGAGTTTCTACCAACTGCTTTTCCAATTCGGACAGTTTGCCCTCTGTCTCTTCAATAAGTCGCTCCGTTTTTTGCAATTTATTCTTGCGTTCTCGGCCTGCTTGATCCGTTTTTGGAGCCGCATTGCTTGGAGACTCTGTGTTTTTTTGCACGGAGTGATGATCCACTTTGGGCGCTTTATGCCTCAAATATTCGTCTAACTCAAAATGGTGGATTGTTAAGCCTTGGTTTTCAATGTCCCAAATGCGGTTGGTTAGACCCGACAGAAATTCACGGTCGTGGGATACAATTATAAAGGTGCCCTCGTAGTTGACAAGAGCATTTTTCAAGATTTCTTTTGATGGGATATCCAAATGGTTAGTAGGTTCATCGAGAATCAGAAAATTGGACGGACTTAACAGCATTTGACATAGGGCCAAGCGGGTGCGTTCCCCGCCCGACAAGATGCCAACTTTTTTATGTATATCCTCTCCGCTGAACAAAAAAGTCCCTAGTAAACTTCGGATTTGGAGCCGAATGTCGCCTTTAGCCACTTGGTCGACAGCCTCAAAAATGGTCTGGTTTGGATCTAACTGCTCTGCTTGATTTTGAGCGAAGTAACCTATCCCTACGTTGTGGCCATATGCCACCGAACCTTCATAATCGATGGCCTTCATGATAACTTTTAACAAAGAGGATTTACCAATGCCGTTCGGACCGAGTAAGGCAATTTTTTCTCCCCGACCTACCGTGATGGAGACCGATCGAAATAAGGGCCGTTCATAGGTTTTTCCAACCCCCTCCATGTTGAGCACCCATTTGCCAGGTTGTACGCTCAGGGGAAACCGCACGCGCATCCCAGAATACTGGTCGTTTTCGATTTCGATGCGTTCTGTCCTATCCAATTTTTTGATCAACGATTGGGCAAAAGCGGCCTTCGACTGTTTGGCCCTGAATTTTTCAATGAGCATTTCGGTTTGTTTGATTGCCTTATCTTGCTGTTTTTTGGCTCCCTCCAAACGTTCGCTTTCTTCGGCCCTTCGCTCTTTATATCGCGAATAGCCAAAGGGGTAATCGATAATTTTGCCCATGCTTATTTCAAGGGTTCTTTTGGTGATGTTATCCAGAAAAAGGCGATCGTGGGAAATGAGGATAACGGATCCTAAAAACCGTTGCAAGTAGTTTTCCAACCAGGCGATGGAAAGAATATCCAAGTGGTTGGTGGGTTCATCCAGGAGCAGAACATCAGGATCATTGACGAGGATTCGGGCAAGTTCCGCCCGCATTTTCCACCCTCCGGAAAAAGTGTTCAAGGGACGATGAACGTGATCTTTAGCAAATCCCAATCCTTCCAGCGTGTTCATTATTTTCTCCTCCCAATGGTAACCTTCATGAATCTGAAAAGCCTCGTTGCATTCCGATAATTCATTTAAGAGGTTCAAATAACTTTCCGATTCGTAATCGGTTCGCAACGTAAGTTCATTGTTAATTTCCTCTAGGCGGGTTTTAAGCTGGGTGAACTGATCGTTGGATTGCTCGAGGTAGGAAAACACCGATAGTTCCGTTTCAATTTTGATATCCTGGGAAAGAAAGCCATAACGACAATTTTTGGGGAAATGAATTTTACCTTCCGAGGGGGTTGTTTGGCCAGTTAATAGCCGTAGGAGCGTTGACTTTCCAGCCCCATTCTTACCTACTAAGCCAATTTTATCGCCTCTATTGATTTGCAGGCTGACCTCTGCGAACAGGTAGCCTTGTGGCAGGAAATACCCCAATTTTTCCAAAGAAATCATGCGCAAAAATACACCTTAGATTGGAAAGGATCTTCACATTTTTAGCATTCCCTCGCACAAAAAATGCTGTACAGCGAACCAAATTCCCAAAAAAATGTTTAATTTGTATATATTTCAAGATTTAACAATGGGTAGACCGCCAACACGACCGGCAAGATTAAAAAACGGTTTTTACATAGAATTAAAAGTTCCAGGATCAAGTTCCATCTTAATTCGCAGAGATACCAAAGAGCAGATGATGATGGCTGCGGAGGAGTATTCACGTTCCAAGACGGTGATCATACGCGGCGAAATGTTCAACGACAAATGGATAGCTGAGAACTCCAAAGGATAATGAGCGCCTCTGGTTTTCGTTTCACTCCCTGGTTGGTGGGTTTTTTCTTAGCGCTCATTGCCATACCTTATTTGATATATGCCCAGTTTTTTGGCCTGGCTAAGGTTCTAGGCATAGCAGTTACGCTAGCTTTGGTGGTCGTATTGCGTATTTGGTTATATCGGTTGAAAAAGCAAGGAGCTAAGGAGCGCTACGCTTTTACGACCAACGATGCCTATGACCTGCACGCGCTTGTTCCAGCGTGCAAATCCCTTTCTTCGGAGGACCTCAAATCACTACATCATCGCCTTGGGCTCATCATGGGGGCCATGACGGTGCAAAACCCGCATCAATTGGCCATAGAAACGAGTGCTAAGCAACTCGCTATTTCGGGAGCCCTTTACGCTTTCATGCATGTCGAAAATCCCAAGGAGATTCAATGGATTATTCGAGATGAACCGTCAAAAATTGAAGGTAATCAGATGGTTTTAGGGCTTGGGGAACTCCATGAATACCTGAATAAATTGAGTCCTAAAACGATTTCGGTACGCCTTTAAGATTTTTTCCAGTCGCTGAGTTTGGAACTTATACCAAGGCTGTTGTTGATGCCCGCTTGGGAGTTTATGATGAATCCGTAATCCAGGTGAAATTTGCGAAAATGTAAACCAACACCGAAAGATAAGCCCGCCATTCCCGGGCGTTGTTCCAATTTCAATTCTTGTCGACGATGATAATCAAACCCGATGCGCAATTGAAAGGCTCCTCGGGTAATCAACTCGGCATTGATCGCAAGGTGACGTCCAATTTGTTCCAAAAAACTAACGCTGGGAGGCTGAAGGGTATCGCCCGTAAGACCGTCTATACTCGGCAGAATGGAAGGATCAAAATATCCTATTTTCCATTGGTTGAGGTGATGCCCTATGAACGTAAATCTCAATGGGGCATGCTTTAATTGAATACTGAGCGCTGCCTGAATTTCCAAGGGTAGGGGCCTTAGCGCCTGTCCGCTTGTATACCCTTTGAATTGAACGCCAACGTTTTTCGCCAGAAGCGAAGCGTATATTAATTCGTTTTTAGCGCGGTATTGGACGGAAAAATTTCCAGTGACACCGTAAGAGGAGTAGGTTTCGAGGTATGAGCCTATTAGGCTGGAATTGATGCCTAAGGTAAATATGGGATTTAGCTTATAGGCAAAACTCGCGCCAGCATTAAAATCGAAGGCATTAAATTCATTGGTTGTGTTGCCGATGGCATCGTACCCTTGGAAGGTGCCATAATTAACATACCGTATAAATGGTACGAGGATGCCTTTTCTCAGGGGTAGCGCCGTGCACAAACTGCCAAAATTGATGCCAGAGGGTAAGAACCCTTGTTGAAGGGAATAAACCCCTAACATGCTTTCATTGGCCAATGCAGGATTAATGGTGGCAAAGTCTACGCTCCGGTCGGCTATGCCATTTGTATAATTTCCAAGGGCGGCCATTCGGGCACCGGCGGGCAAATTTAAGAATCCAAAAACGTAGTTTCCTCCTAGTTGTCCGTAGGTGGAGCCTGCGGTCAGCAGCAACCACAACAGAATAAGGCAGGTTTTGGTAAGGTGCATCGTTCGCGTGAACGTCAAAGTAACGGCAAAATTGTCTATCTTTCACTAAAATAGTCAAGAATGTCAGAAATATCGAATTGGTGGTTTATTGGAAATCATGCCAGCGCTATTGTAAAAGAGGACCAACCTGGTACTAAAGTCAATTATTGCCTTAGCCAAGAGATTGAGGACAACCACGGATCCTTGTCATTTTCCCCCACGGATACCGCGGATCGGGTTGCCTATACCACGGAGGCTTTGCGAAACGCCTTCGAAGAAAGAATGAAAAGCCAGTCAGAGGTTCTCCTCATGGGCGATATTAGCGAACGATTGATGGAGGCGGCCATTCGCGCTGGGGTTTCCAGCAGAAGTTTGAAAAGCGTTTATATCCTATATCCCGTTGGGATGGTCGCCCACGATTGCAGAAAGGAAATGTCCGAAATTATTTTAACCCTGAAAAAAGCACAGGTACCTACTTTTTTAATCCGCGAACCTGCAGCCTTTTTTGACTCTTTTGAACCTAACTCATCTTCGTTTGTAGAAAAACGCTTAGGGGAAAATCACCGAGGCGTGGCAGAATACCTCTGCGGAATCCATGGTGTGGTCTCGAACCAATAGCCGTTCATGAATAAGCAGTCCATTGATATTGTTTTTACGGAGTTAATGAACCGCTATCGCGGTTTTTTCCTCCAGCAAATTCGGTTGAAATTTGAAGGCGAAGACGTGCAAGATATTTTTCAAGAATTTTCCATTCACTTGTACCGCTTGTTGCTTCAGAAGTATTCTACCGAAGTGGATTTGTTCAATACCAAGTCTTGGCTTAAGGCCGTGGTGTCGAATTTTTGCATTTCCGAACTCCGTAAAAAAAATAAAAAGCGCAAGGTTCATTTATTATCCGAAGATAAGACCGCAGTAATTCGTTCCAATTTCTCGGATGCCTCCTACGATTCGGACAGGCCAAAAGGCGAGCCTAATTACTTTGGAGCCATGAAATCCGTGCTCAATTTCCTCACGAAACGAGAGGCCTTAATGCTCAAAATGAAGTACTATTACGGAGTGCCTTCGGCTCGCATTTCCCGTATTCTAAATGTTACCCATGTTGACGTAACCATCGGACGCCTCAAGCAGCGCATCATGCGCAAGGGTAAAATCACAGATTTTGATGCGTTATTGTCGAAAATGGACTGGTTGGTTTAGGCTTATCAACGAATCACATTTACCATGCCATGGTACTTCATTAACTCGTCGTTGGTTTTTCGTTTCAGGATCACTTCCCATGTGTAAACGCCGTCTTGAACCGGCCGGTGGGTGTAAGTATGGATTCCATCCCAACCAACTTGCGTATTATGAGAGGTGAAAATGAGTTCTCCCCAACGGTCGTAAATGTTAAAAGTATAGGCGTATTCGTCCACGTTGCCAAGAATGCTAGGAGTGAACACATTGTTCCGTTCGTCGCCGTCGGGAGTAAAGGCGTTAGGTACATAAATGATAACAGGGTAAGGTCCGCTTACCTGCAATTGTGCGGTATCTAAACATCCGTATTGGGTGCTAGCAATTAGCGAAACCAAATAGGTTGCTCCCTGCATATCGGGATAGTAATGATGGGCGTTGAAGGTGCTTTCAAACGGACTGCCGTCGCCGAAATCCCAACTGTAAAGCACCGCTCCCTCTGATTGGTTGTAGAAGCTGTGCATTAAATTGTTCGCCTCGATCCAAAAATTAGCGAAGGGTTTGGGCCAGACGGTTACGTTTACCGTTGCACTGCTCATGCAACCGTTCACATCGGTTCCTATCACCGTGTATTGCTTCGTTCCTGGATTTTGCAAGAAAGGAACACCATTGACGACGGAATGGTTCCAAACGTAGGATACAGCTCCACCGCCGTATAACGTGATCCATTCGTCCTCGCAAACGGAAGTATCGGGGTATCCAAAAATTACGGGAAGGGGGTGTACGGTAATGGTAACGCTATCGTGGTTGGTGCATCCAAAAGCATCGGTTCCAATAACGTGGTAGGTTTGGGTTCCAACGTTTTGCGTAAAGGGTACGTTGTTGGTAATTCCGTTACTCCACACATAGCTTTGGACTCCGGATCCGCTTAATACGATTAAATCATTATCGCAATATGCCGTATTGGGCCCTGCGTCCACAATGGGCCGCGGCGTAACCACCATTTGAGCCACATCGGTATCGGTGCATCCTGACGAATCTATTGTTACCGTTAAGGTGTAGTTGAAGGTAGCACTCGTTGAGGCCCAGTTTTCATAGTAGAAGCTTGGATTGGAAAGCGTTGGATCATCGAGGCTGGTGGATGGAGTCCATAAGTAGGATTGTCCTGCTTGGGGTGGGGTGCCCATAAGCGTGTCCAGAATGTGGCAATCGGAGTAATCCAGCCCTGCATTGGCCACGGGAAGAGGGTTTACTTGTACCGTATCGGATACTTCACAGAGTCCTGGCAAATCGTAAACGATGGGAATAAACCCTGAACCAGCATTGTTGGGGCTGAATAGACCCGCACTTGCGTTTACGATTCCACTGCCTGACCAAATACCTCCCGGTAAATTGGCGGTGAAATTAAACGGTGCTGCATCATGACAAACCGGACCTTGGTTGTTGATTTGAGGATCAAATATGTGCACGGTAACTTTCATGGTATCCTGCGAATTTCCGCAGGTTGAATAAAGAATGACGTCGTAATCGCCGGGTTGGGTAAAAATCCACTCCAAGTCGTTGCCACCGTTTAATGTTTGCCCCTCTACCAACCACTCTTGAAAGCACTTGAGACCATAGGTCGTTATGTTAAAAAACCGAGCGGTATCGTTGACACACAGCATGGTATCTTCAGGAGTAAATACTGGAATGGAAACGCATTGCTGGCAGAGGTATCCGTCGTTAGGGGTGATGGAATTAACGGTCATCCCAGGAACCGAGGTATTAAAATTAACGGTTGTGGTCGAGCCGATGGATTGTGCTGTAAGGGCTATAGGAACGAATTGCAAGGGAGGGGAGGCCATTTGGCATGATACGATACCCACGCTGTCGGTTTTAATGAACAAGGGGTCCATGCTCGCATCGTTGTTTCCGAAAAAGGGGGAAGTCGTGTAAGCGGAAACAGTAAACCCGGAATCAAGGTTGTACCGAACACCAATTCCTTTATCGCGATCAGCTCCACCGTAAGTTCGGTCCCAATTTAAGTTTCCAGCGCTATCAAATGCGAATAGCAGTACATCCTTTTCTCCCATGGCTTCTGTTATGCCTGCGGCGGCGTTAACGGCAGTGGGGAATGACGCGGTATTTCCAAGGATTACATAGCCCCCGGGATATTTGGCAATGTCGCGGGATTGATCTCTATCTCCGCCTCCTGCAGCACGGGCCCATTGAACGGTTCCATCCAATATGCTGATTTTTGTAACTAAAATATTTTCCCCGGCCATTCCCCCTAGATAGGTAGGTGAAGTAAGGACGATGGAATTATCGATTTGATTAACAGCACCTTTACAGGACCATGCCGTGTGGTCTTGATCGTTCCAACCGCTTCCGCCATAAGCTTTTCCCCAGAGAAAATTTCCGCTGGCATCCAAGCGGCATAATGAAATGTCTTTACCATTACCCACACCAATACATGCTACCAAAATGTCGCCATTGTTCAGTTCATAAAGGTATAAACTGGTAGTACCCATCCCGTCAATGCGTTTGGACCATAGTAAATTTCCTTGGTTATCGGTCCGAATGACAAACAACTGCGATGAACCTGTTCCAGTCGAGATAAAATCTCCGTTGGCAGCCTCTACCGCATACATCATCCATTCAAAGGGATAAAGTTTAATCCATTGGGTGACTCCTTGCGGGTTGAGTTTCATGTTAAAGGCGCGGTTTGGACCTTGAGCATAAAGCCCGCTTACAATGTATCCAGTATCGAGCGTTTGTTGAATCGATCGTCCTCCTTCTTGTGCCGCAGTTCCATAAATATTAAACCATTCAATGTTCCCGCAAACATCCAATTTGTACACGTATATATCGCAATCTCCTGCGGATCCATTCCCCTCGTGCTGACCGGTTGCCACGAATCCTCCGTCCAAGGTAGTTGCCAGTTGCAAGGCCCCTTGCATGCCTCCAAAATTATATTTTCGGTAAAAGGTATTATCCTGAGCTTGGAATAAAAAGCTGAAAACTCCAATAAATAACCCAAGTAAAATTGTCTTCATTCTGCGAAAATACCGTTATTAGGTGAGTTAAAAATTAAAAACATTTTACTTTTTTTAGTAATGCATATGTCTTTCCTTTTTCTCAGGAAAAATATCGTTGATGGTCACCAATATCCCTGTTTCTTCCACCCCTCCGAATTCCGGATTGACCGCGGTACCAAAAGTTTTCATAGTAGGGGACAGGTTCATGTAAATGTTGACCAAGGGGGGGATAAACTCCCCTTTATCCCGGATTAAGCCATTCAACACTCTGAACGCATCTTTGAATTCCAAACCTACCAGTTGTGATTCAACGAAGGTAGGGTCAAAGTTTTGAACCAGCGGATATTTGGGGCTCATTAATTTTTCATGATCTGGAAAATATCGGTGCATAAAATATAAAAGATAATCCCGGCTTTGGGTATCATAATTTGGGTACATGGTTACTTTGCCGAAGAAATAGCGAATCTTTGGATTTTCTTTCACCAAAACTCCTAAACCATCCCAAATATTATCCAAGGCAAAAAGTCCTTTTCGAGGATTAACCGCAGGTTGAAAATTGGGTTGAACCCAACTTCTTCCCAATTCAATGGTGTTGGGTAAATAATTGCTTTCAAACTTGGGGGTGAAATGGAAATAATTTGAGGTAGATAGATGGAATAAGCCCTGTGAGTCCTTCGCTTTGGAGCAGAAAGTAAAGCGGTACCCACCTACGATTTCTTGATCTTCCGGAGACCAAACAATCAATTGTTGGTATGCATATTTTCCAGTATCGAATTCATCTAAATCCATTTCCAGCCCAGTTCCTCCACCCGAGGCTCGAAAGGTGATTTCCCTTAACCGTCCGATTTCTTTTACGATATTTGGGGCATTATGATTATTTACAATGTAGATTTCATTATCTCCTTTGCGTGTTTTTCGAACCATTCCAACCGAATTCAGTTCGGCAATCAGAAGCTCGCGCGAAATTTCATTAATTACCTTTTGCACGGCGTTGGGGGATTAAATAAACTTCATTTTTTATTTGCTGGGCCAAATCGTAGTCCCCTATAGGTGAATCCGCGGGAATGGTAAGGGGTTCGCCTGCAGTAAATATGACTTGTTTATTTTTTTGCTTGTACATTTCATCGGCTAAGTAAAGCATCTCGATGGCGGATTTAATTCCAAAAAACGTTCGTAAACGGCACAAACCATAAAACCAGGGAGAGAGTCTTCCATCGATGTGAATCGGTATAACGGTGTGCCCTGTTTTTTTTGCGTAGGTGACAAAGGTTTTTTTCCATTCAGCATCAATAATAAGCCCTTGGTATTTTCGACTCACGAGTCCTGCTGGAAAAATGCATACTGCCTTGTGGGAGTGGAACATGTTATGAATATTATTCCTGGTTTCCGAAGTGTTATTCCCGTGCTTATTTATGCCTACGAAAAAATCTTTTAATGGCGTCATTTTTAGCAGAATGTCATTTGATATAAAGACAAGGTCTTGTCTTACGTTTTTAAAACTTTTTATCAATGCGATTCCGTCAATACCTCCAAGAGGGTGATTCATGACCAAAATCACGGGACCTGTCTTTGGAATCTTTTCAATGCCATGAAAGGTAATTTTAAGGTTAAGCTCTTTCACTACCGCATCGCAAAATTCAAAGTTTTTAAGGTGCCCGTTGCTCGCTAAAAAATCATTCATCTCTTTCTGATGAATGATTCGTTCAAGGTAGCGTAACATAAAATTTGGCAGCCTTTTAAACAGCTTCGGATTTTTATCGCGAAGCACCCCGGCAACATCAATTTTTAAAGGCTCCATTTCTTACAAATCTACTAAATTATAAGTTGCGAATGGTTTCGAAAATCACTCGTAAGCCGTCATAAGCAGCGAAAACATTCTTGGGAAGTTTTTTCTGAATTTCGAGGTGAGTACCAAAATGATGTGAAATGTGGGTGAGATAGGTTACCTTCGGTTGAACATCTTCAATAAAAGCACTTGCCTCCTCCAGATTAAAATGTGATATGTGCGGCGATTCATGCAAACAATTCAGAATTAGGGTATCAATTCCTCGAATTAAACTCCTCGAGGACTCCGGAACCGTTTTTGCATCGGTGATGTAGGCGAGGTTCCCAATTCGGTAACCAAAAACGCGCAAACGATAATGATATACGGGAATCGGAATGATCTCTATTCCTTCAATGATAAACGGATTTTCAACGATTTCGATAACTTGAACTTTTGGAATTCCGGGATAATTGCTTTCAAAAATATAGGGATAACTCTGGTGCAGGGCATCGATTACCTCTGAAGGAGCATATAGCGGAATGGTTCCCTTACTTTGGTAATTGAAGGCACGTATGTCATCGAGCCCTGAGATATGATCGCGGTGTTCATGCGTGTACAACACGGCGTCAAGATGCTTCACTTTTTCCCGAAGGACTTGCTGCCGAAAATCCGGTCCTGTATCGATGCAAAAATTTTTTCCGGCAATTTCCATTAAAACGCTGCTTCTCAAACGGTTGTCCTTGCTGTCCACAGATTGACAGACGGAGCAGGAACACGCAGGTATTGGAATTCCTTGCGAAGTGCCCGTCCCTAAAAAAGTCAAGTGTCCTTTCATAGTTTTACAAGCCTAAAACCGGTTGCCTTACGAAGGTAAAGATTAATGATGGATCGAATATCACGGTTTTCGTGTTTAGTATGGATGAAATCTTTCCAGTTTAAAGGGGCCTTCTGGTTGAAGTGGTAGGGAGCGTAACCGTAGCCCTTGTAGGTGCCGTTTTCAATCAATGTCAAACTTTTTTCATTTCGGTGTCTTCCTTTGTCAACGACATAAAATGAGGCATCGTCGTAACGCAACGATGCGATAAAACGCTCCACCTTTTTGTTATATTCTTCGGGCAATTCAAGCCCAACACACGCCCCTGAACACAACTTTACACTGTGGTTAAAACAAGAACCCTGACCCGGGTAAACCCCGTTAATCCTTTGGCATAATCCAAAATGATCTCCTCGGTTTTTAAGGTATTCGTTCGCTTCTTTATTAGAATTAAAATAGGTTAGAGGTGTTGCAACCGCTTTTGATGTCAATGCCACTTTCAAACTTAGATAACCTTGCTCATTGGGTTCGTCGAACAATCCATACGTAAAAATAGACCTCCTTAACTTACGGTTAAAGGAAGGTTTAAACTGTTTGATAAGTTCACTTTCCAAGAGCATAGCAATGAGTTCGGAACCGGTCAATTCAAAAGCAATTCGGGCAATTTCTTGTCGCATGATTTCTCCTTTCGCAGTGGAAGTATTACGCAGGTGCTGTTCGACACGCTTTTTGATGTTTTTGCTTTTTCCGATATAGATTAAGCGGTTGTATTCGTCGTAAAAACGGTACACACCTGTTTTTTCCGGGAGTTCGTCTATAGTATTGATATCCAGTTTTGGATGGATGCTTTTGGGATTTACCTCGTGGTGAATGAACTTGGCTAGCCGGTTGGGGTCTTTTTTATAAATAATATCAAAAAGTTTGGCTGTGGCTAAAGCGTCGCCGCCTGCCCGATGCCTGCCATCAATGGATATGTTTAAGGCACTTGAGATATTTCCCAAACTGTACGACTCATACCCTGGGATTACATGCCGCGATGCGCGTACAGTGCAGAGATAGGGTAGGCGAAAATCATACCCTAAGGAGCGAAATTCGTTACGCACCATACCATAATCAAAGCCTACGTTGTGGGCTACGAAGACACAACCTTCGCAAAATGCTAATATGCTCTTCGCTACTTCGTAAAATTTTGGCGCTTTTTTTACCATAGAGTCAGTAATGCCCGTAAGGCGGACGATGAAATCTGGAATTGCTTGCTCTGGATTTATTAGGGTAACAAATTCGTCGATGATGGCATTTCCGTCGTATTTGTATAGGGCAATTTCCGTAATTTTGGAATGTTTAGGGCTCCCTCCGGTGGTTTCAACGTCTACGATGACAAATGGCATGCACGAAGTTAAAAATCTTCCCTTTTATCGTGGTATTTGGAGTGTAAAATATTGCCGGGAATCAGTCCATATGGTAAGAAGTGCTTAAAATTAATTGTAACTTAACCAAGAAATAGCAATGCGCAAAATGATTAAATTATGAAGAAAGTTTTTTTAGGTTTCATTATCATGTGGGCCCTTGTTGGTTATTCCCAAAGCAGTTTGACCGTTTTTAACAATGGCGGACAGAAATTTTTCTTGATCATGAACGGGATCAAGCAGAATTCGTTGGCGCAAACCAATGTGGTGGTTAGTGGGGTTAAAAACGGGGGTTATTCGGTCAAATTGATCTTCGAAGACGGAAAAACTAAAGACATCGATAAAAATTTTTCTATGGATTCACCGCAAGATGTGACAACAAAAGTGGTGTTTAAAAAGGGGGTTGGTAAATTGCAATTGGTCAGTAGGGTTGAAGCAGCCGGAACAGTTACCCAAGGGGCGGTTAGTTACCGACCGGACAATAACGCGGTGTTTTCGGATGCCGTGACCACCACCACGACCACTACCCAAACGGTAACTACGGAATCCTCTACCATTTCTTCGGGAAACGCGAACAGCAACAACGGGAACGGAAATGGGAGTGTTGGGATACAAATCGTTACGCCAGCCCCGGTTCCAAATGAAACACCGGCCAATCCTGGTAACGGTGGGGTGAATATTCAATTCAATGACCCCAACCAACCGCAAAATTTAAACATGAACATTGATATCAACGTTGGAACAACAACCAATGGCACAACACAACAAACCACCAATGTTTCGGGTAATTCAACAGCAACGAATAGCGCTGGAACTTCGAATAGCCGCATGGTATGTTCTAAAACCCTATCGAATGTAGAAACCTTGAAGACCGAATTGAATGGATATTCGTTGGAAGACGACCGGGTTAGAGCGTTAAAAATATCGTTGAAAAATAAATGTTTGTATGCTGCGGATGCTTTGAAAGTAATGGATTTATTTAAGTTTGATGCCAACCAATTAGAAGTAGCTAAGTTTCTTTCTGACCATTTATTGGATTACGATAATGCATCAAGCATAGCCGGTAAGTTCAGCTTTGATTCCACCAAAATGGAGTACATGGAGTATATCGGGAGGGATTAGATTCGTTTAGTTTTTTTGGTTTTAAATCATCATTGATCTCTTTATCATAGCTAAAAAGAACATCGTTGTTAATAAAATTAAATGCAGTTAAATACGAGTAGAGAAAAAATCTAGCTGCCTATCAGTGAGCATCAACATGAATAGCCAACTCAGAAAGGAACTTTTGCTTGCAAGCATATATCTTGCCGCGTGTTGGGGTGCTGTAGGCGGAGTTCTCGGGCGTGCAAGCACAAACGCTCGCCGGCTGTGCCGTACAATTCGTCTCCTACAATGGGGGTGTTGAGCCCGTGCTGGTGCGCTGCGTGGACCCGTAGCTGATGCGTACGGCCGGTTTCTGGGTAAAATTCGACGCGGGTAGAGTGGAGGCCCTCCGTCAAGACCTTATAATGCGTTATCGCCTTCTTCCCGTGCTCGTAACAGACCATTTGATGCGGACGATGCTCCAAGTTGAGCCTCAATGGCAATTCAATAAGCCCTTCAGGACAAACAGGTTTTCCCTTCAGTAAGGCTTCGTAGCATTTCGCAACCTTATTACCAGCAAACTGTTTTTGCACGGCAGCATGCGTTGCCGCATCTTTCGCCAACAGCAACACCCCCGAAGTTCCCATATCCAATCGGTGAACCGCTTTAAGAAAGGAGAGGTTGGTGTACAGTGATTTTAAGCGGTCTTCCACGGAATCAAAGCCGGTGCGTCCCGGTACCGACAACACATGGGGCGGTTTGTTGACGGCTAACAACCAAGCATCCTCGAAGAGGATTTCCAAAGGGCTTTGGTTCATCAATTCATGAATGGGGTTGGGCTCGACCTCCAAGCCTTGCAATTGAAAGGCTACAATTGGTTCGCATTTGGCCCTGCAAGCCGGGTAATATCCTCGGTGTTTTCGAACTTCCCCAGGCGGTGAGGCACCCCACCAAAATTCAGCGAAACAACGTGGTTTTAGGTCGTGTTGCGCTGCGAAGTTGAGCAATTTCGGCAAGGCGCATTCCCCCGTTCCCGATGGAGGAAGTTCAGAAACTGCCGCCTTGAAAATATCCCATACCGTTGAACTTGCTCCCTTGAAGTTCCGTATTTCGTAGGCTTGGAAGAGCTTTCGCTGAAGGTTCACCGAACTTTGCTGACGTTGAGCTTTGAGGTCTTGGATGGTTTGTTGTAGGCCTTGAAGCTTGGTTTCGAGTTCAGCAAGCTCGCCCTGAAAGCGCTTTTTCGCATGTTTGAGCGCAAGTTGTTCTTGTTTGCTCTCGTTGTTAAGCCGTTTCTCCGCAACTTCGTTAAAACCGATCGCTGTTCGTTGTTCTTTTCGTATTGATTTGTTCTGGGCTATGCGTTCTTGCATCGCTGTGCGCGTTGCTTGCCAAGCCTCTTCCAATTGTTTTTTTTGAAGCATATGTGCTTGTAGCTGGCTGCCTTCAGCAATTTTACGAATTTGAGCGGTAAGTTCATCTAAGGCATGTTCGCCTTGTTGGTAGAAATTATTCGGATTCGTGGTATTGAAAATGGGCGGCACAAAACCCGGATGAACGGTGGTGTTGTCAATTTTTCCGGAAAAACCAGCGAGGTATTTTAACCCCACAGGGGTTTCAACGACTAAAACGCCGAACATTTTTCCGGTTTGGTCAAAAGCGTGCTTAAACTGCTTTTTTAGGGTTTCTTGCAGCTGTTGGGCTGCTGCTTTTGCCCACGGGTGTGGGCTGTATTGATGCGGAAAATCAAAGCGTTCGGGCAATGGTACCGTTGGTAGGTTATCCCATTCGTGAAGAAACAAATGTAACCCTTCGCTATTCATCCATTCGCGCTATTTTATCGGAAAATAATTTGATTTTTCGTTGCTTGTAAAGTTTACCAATGGCCTGCTTGAATGTTTTTTTGCTCATTTGGAATCGGTCGTAAATTTCACTGGCCTCGGATTTATCGGTTAAATAAACAAATTTATGCTGCTGAAGGTAGGCTTCGATACGAGCAACGGCATCATCGTATTTTTGCGGTTGTATGGAACTGATTTTAACATCCACCTTTCCGTCGGGCCTAACGGAACTCACGTAGACAGAAAGTGTTTGCCCGAGTGAGACGGGAATTTTACACTCGTTCTTGTACAGCATGCCTAGAAATTGATGATCGATTATTCCACGCCAACCCAGTTGATGGTGTTCAGTCACTAAAAAACTTACGTTTTTGTGCTCAATATCTCGCGAAGCTGCCGTTAACTTTCGGTTGATTTTCATACTTCCAAAAAGCCGGTCTGTTTTAGGGTCGTAACAAAGTAGGATAGGATAGGTTTCGCCTATTTCAATGCCTTCGCGTTGTTCGGAAAACGGAATAAATAGGTCTTTATCCAAGCCCCAATCGGCAAAAGCGCCGTGAAGATTCAGCTCTGTTAGGGTAAGGAAAGCACAGGTATTCAACGTTAATTTTGGAAAATCGCGAATTACCACTCTTCGGTTACTTGAATCTTTCATCAAAAAGCCTGTTAACTCGTCGGCTATTTGCGAATTTTTCGGAAGGTATTTCGACGGAAGTAAAAGTTCTTCTGCATCCAGGATGTTTTCCGCCGTACCACGGACGTAAGCTCCATGTGGGGTGAAACGTTCGATTCGAAAGGTGTGTATCTCTCCTAATTGCATCATGGTTCGGGCGGCCGCCGCCGACTGCGTTTATATTTGCCAGTTGTAACGCTTAATTTATTTGGATTTCTTCGGTCCCACCACTTTTTTTTCGGGATTACCTCCTCGGGATTTTCATCGGCTCTTGGAGCTTGCTCGCTATCCGGAGTTCTGGCGACATGACTGATATCTCCTCGACGATTTGGGTCCTCTGGATCTATCCATGTTAGTTTGTAGTTCTGCTTGACCGGCTGCCCTGTCTTTGGGTCAAGCACATATACCGCTGCTGGTTTTTCTTCCAAAGGATCGTTGACGGCAATGACATCCTCTTCCAATACAAAGCGGTCCTCCACCCAAACGTAGGCATCGTAGGAAAAGTCAGGCACGTAAAAAGAATAAACCCCGGTAAGAGAAGGATTTTCTGGGGAAAGATGGTCAAAAACAATACGGTTGCGTTTTTCATCCATTCTCAAGGCCATACTGCTTTTGTCGGAGTATTCAAAAACCACGCGCTTTGCGATTTTTTTCTTATTGACAAATATCGGACTACCCAATTTTACTGCATTGCCCCTAAAACTGAGAACGTCGATAATTTTGAAATTACTGCTGGTGGTTCCACCGTCCCATCCAAGCAGAACGTATTGGCTTTCACCGTTGTATTCCATGGTAATCATTTTATAGTACAGCGCTCCGTACCAATTTTTTGCATCAAGGATACTTTCAGGTATGGGCGTGTAAGGATCGTTGACATCAATCAGTTCAGCAATACTCGTTTTTTCCTCGTCGGCATCCCAACGAAGTACAAAACCCGAATAACTGTACGAAAAGTCTGGAAATTCCAGGTTCCAATGAATGATACGAACCAATCCATCATCGCTGTTGAGATCCGCAATGGATTTAAGTTTGGTGAATTTGTATTGAAACGCGCCCTTTTGCTGAAGGAAGTTGCGCATTTCTTGGGTAAATAGTACATTGCTGCGAAGCATTTCCTGTTCTGTTTTCGCTGCTCGTAGCTCAATGAGTTTTGCGTTAAGTTGGTCTTCCGAATCGGCAAGGTTTTGACCAAATGCTGAGGTGACCAGCAGGACCAATCCTAAAATGAGACTTCGCATACAAGCAAAACGAGCAACTATAAAAATGGTTACCGACATTCGATGTTACTAAGCGCTTCAATAGCCTTAACTGGATTTTCAGCATGGAAAATATAATTTCCTGCAACCAAAGCCGTCGCCCCGACATTAGCGAGTAATAATCCATTCTCATGGTTAACCCCTCCGTCGACTTCAATGACCAATGTTGGGTTTCGAACTGCCGCGAGTCGCTTGACTTCGGCTACTTTTTCCAGGCTCTCCGGATTAAAGGATTGACCTCCAAATCCGGGATTTACCGACATAACCAACACCACGTCAACCTCCTCAATGATATGTTGTAGCGCAGAAACAGGTGTGTGTGGGTTGAGGGCAACACCAGGCCTCATACCGAGGTTTCGAATGCGTTGAAGTGTTCGGTGCAGGTGGGTACAACCCTCGATATGTACGGTCAATATGTCGGCTCCGGCATCCTTAAATTCCTCGAGGTAGAGGTCGGCATTTTGAATCATTAAGTGAACGTCCAGAATTTTTTGGCTGTGTTTTCGCACACTTTTGAGTATGGGGAATCCAAAGGAGATGTTAGGTACAAAAACCCCATCCATAACGTCGATGTGAATCCAAGACGCTTCCGAGGAATTTAACATTTCGATATCGCGTTGAAGGTTGCCAAAATCGCAAGAGAGAATAGAAGGTGAAACAATCATATTGATACAAAGGTAAAGGATTTAACTTCGCTCAAGCCTTTAAGGAGTAGAGCGTCACGGCCGTAAATATCGATGAAAAACACCAATTGATTGGTCGATGCTATCACGGTTTGGTAAAGCACTTTAATAGGTATTCGCGTTTTTAGGGGAAGTACGGTATTTTCCCCAATCCGAATCAAGGAGTCCAGCGTGTCCGGGCGCATGCTGTTTTTTCTTCGCCCACGCTGGTCATATTTGAGAAATTGTTTGCTCAATAACAGCGGGTATTCACACCTCATACAACCGTGCGAAAAACTGCGAACGGCACGGTTAAATAAACCCTTCTGCGGAGTGTCGTGAACGTACACGCTGTGAGAGTTATTGAATTCGAATTTAATCACACCGAGGCTGTTCCATTTACCCGGACTTTGAACAATGGAATACCCATTGGATTTGAGGTTAATTTCGTGAATATTTAAAGCACTCGTATCCTTAAGTCCGCGGATGGTGTAGTGATGTTTGGCGAGATAGCCTCTGTTTTTTCGAAGCTCAGGCATAATTTCCTTTTTAACGATGCTTGCGGGCACTTTCCAAAAGGGATAAACGACGATGCTTCGGATTTCCGAGGTAAGCTCGGGCGTTTCATTCTCGCGTTTACCAATAACGATTCGGTGCTTTGCTTTAAGGCTATCGTTGGCGTAAAAATACAAGGCGTACTCGGGAAGATTAATGAGAACAAGCCGTTGATAATTTAAGGTGTTCAAGCGAATCTTCTCAAGGCTGAGGGCCGCTCGAGTAAGTCTGCTCTGGTTGGATTCGCACAATGCTTCAATAGCGTAATTATTCAATTGCAAGGAGGAGTCCAATCCGTTGTGCAATTTGAAGGAAATTAATGCCTTTTGAAACTCCATCTCCGAAGATTTTTTTGATTTTAGGTAACCTTTTTGTTGCAAACTTTTTCTTGCCAATTGGAGGCGTTCACTCTCTGTAGGGAAGTTTTTGGGGGATAAGGTGTCAGAATCCAGCTCATATTGCATTGCAAAGGCAAAGATTTGGTTGGATAGTTTATAAAACGCAGTATCGCTCACTGGACCGAGCGCTTGGAGGTTTCGACAGGCCACGTCAAAATTCCGACAATCGGTTATTGTTTTCATTTTTTTGAGGTCAGGAAGGGGAACTCTCGTGGCCGGTCTTCCGCTAGTGTCGAGAAACCCGTTTTCACGAATTTCTATCATTCGTGCGACATTGAGAACGTTGACCATATCCTCTTCAACGGGGTGGGCATTTTGGGGATTTTGGTCTATGTACTCACGAGGTACTCCAAAAGCCAACGATTTCGTGAACAAGGCGCTGAATAAACTGTCCTTGGAAGGCTCCTGTTCAAGCAAAAAGGGATGATAATCTTCTTCGCTATAGTAGATTCTAAGAAATTGTGTTTCCTCCTTTGAAAAAACGCTTAACATCAAAGTGTCACTCTCAAGGTAACGCCGAATTTTGGTTGAAGTCGACAGCGAAGCGTCTTTCAGGAAATTTCTTTCGCGCTCTTGATCGCGGTTGCAGGACACAAACAACATCAACTGCGCAAATAAAAGTACTTGGATGCGTAGAATCACGTGCTAATATAGTTATTTTTGAACTGGTTTTAAATGGATTTTATGGGCCTTTCGGTGGTTTATATTCTCATAATTGTAGCATCGTTGGTGACCTATGAAGGTTTCCGAAGAGAGCAGTGGCGCGAGGGTTTACTTTTCAACCCTTATGCCATAGCACAAGGTCAAAAATCGATCGGAATTGTTAGCCATTTTTGGTTCCATGCCGACTGGCAGCACCTGATTTTTAACATGCTCTCCTTGTTTATGTTGGGAGAGGTGTTGGAGACCTTATGGATTCAGGATTTTGGCTATGAAAAAGGGTCCACTTTATTTATTGCCTTATATCTGTTTGGCGGAGTAGCCGCAACGATTCTTCCGTATTTTCGCCATCGCAATAACCCAAGCTACCGCTCCCTTGGCGCTTCGGGGGCAGTTTCAGCGGTCGTTTTTGCGGCCATTATGTGGTATCCCAAGATGAAATTGGGGATTTTGTTTTTTCCGATTCCAATACCGGCCTATTTGTTTGGCCCTGTTTATTTGGCTATTGAGTACTATGCCATGAGGCGCGGTAAAACCAACATTGCCAATGATGGGCACATAAGTGGCGCATTGTTTGGCATTCTTTTCGTTTTGATTTTGGAACCTTCTAAGTTATCTTTGTTTCTCAGCAATTTTTAGCCATGCTCTACGTCAACAATAATGGAAAAGTTTTGTCGAGGGATGCGTTCACCATTTCCCCTGGAAGTAGGGCCTTTCTTTATGGCGACGGCATCTTTGAAAGCATTCGGATTTTTTCGGGCAGGCCCATCAACTTGCGAACGCATTGTCAACGTCTTTTCAAGGGCGCCGAAGCTTTACGCATCTCAATTCCAGCATTTTTAACAGAAACGTTTTTGGAAGAAAAGGTGCTAGAGCTCATTTCAATTTCACACATAAAAAAAGGAGCGCGCTGTCGAATCAGCCTTGATCGGATCGAGGGCGGTGCTTACCGACCTGAAAAAAACGATGCCGTTTATTTTATTGAAGTGCTTCCACTGGAAGAGAATGAGTTCTTGCTGAATTATAAAGGGTTGGAGGTGGATATATATAAGGAGATTAGATTATCCAAGACATTTCTTTCTCCTTTTAAAACAAAAAATGGGCTGTTGAAGGTAATGGCTGCCGTGCACGCTTCTGAACAGGGCCTGGACGATTTCATTTTAGCTAACGACAAAGGAAACATTATCGAAACCAGTAACAGCAATATCTTTGTGGTGAGTAATGGGGTGCTTTACACGCCCGGTTTGGATGAGGGTTGTATAGCAGGTACGATGCGCATGATGGTCATAAACATCGCCATACAAAATAACATTCGTGTATATGAGTGTCCAATACTACCTCACAACCTACTTTCTGCAGATGAGATATTCCTGACAAATGCAATTTCCGGTATTCGTTGGGTTGGGGGCTATCGAACAAAGCGCTACATGAATACAACTTCGCGAAGGTTGGTAATGCTGTTAAATACTTATTGGTCAAAGGAACTAGGGCTAGAATAACTTACCAATGGTAGGCATGGTCCATGAGCCAACGCTGTTGAACGCGTAAGGTTTGTTCAATAACATCGCGAACTGCTCCTCTTCCTCCGAAATATGGTGAAATATATTCGGCAACCGCTCGAACATCTATGCTTGCGTCGTGGGGTGCGGTAGCCAATCCGACTGCCCGCATTACAGGAATGTCAGGAATATCATCGCCCATGTACAAGCAATCTTCAGCGTCAATTTGGTATTCCTCTTTAAGGACATTAAATACCTTCAGTTTATCTCTTGAACGAAGATATACCGCAGTAACTCCCAAGGATTCAAAGGAAGACTTGACATGGGCAGAGTCTCCTCCGGAGATGAGAAAAATATTGTACCCAAGTCCGCTGGCATACTGAATGGCATAACTGTCCCTCGAGTGAATGGTGCGTTGGAACTCGGCTCCGTTTATCAACACCGTTCCATCGGTCAGAACACCGTCAATATCGAAAATGAAGTGTTGGATGCGCTTAAGTTTAATCTTATAGTTCATGGTATTTTTGGAGAATAAATTGGCTTAATTCGCGGTACAGCTTCACTAACCTGGGATCGACTTTCTCGAGCAGTTCCACTTGTTTTTCCATCATAAGAAGGTCTTTTCTGCGTGCCGGCCCTGTTTGTAAATCAGCCGTTTGCAGCGTATTCGACAAGGTGTTTTTAAGAATGGGTTCGAACATTTTAGGTTCAATATTTCCGGGTATTAACTGCATTCCTTCTTTTAGGATGCAGTATCCGAAATTATTGATGAATACCGCAGCAAGATGACACCTTAACCGTTCCTCCGTTGTAACGTTTCTAAAGGAGGCATTTAGCGAAGTAATAAATGCTTCACCGACCGCTCGAAGCGGTTTTTTGGCATCTATCAAGAAAGGAATTTCACGAATGTCGGGCAAATTTTCCTTGTGAAGGCTTTGCAGTGGGTAAAGATACCCAACATGGGGCGACGCATCTTGGTGAAATCCCGCGCAAATGAAAACCGGTTTTGAGGTAGGAAGTTCGCGAATTACCGAATCAATAGCGTCATTTTGGACAGCAACCAAATAGAAATCGACGCTATGAGGTGTTACCAGAGGCTGTGAAGTATAAAAGCGACAAAAAGCACCTGTTTTGAAGGCGTTTGAACCTTTAACATATAGTCTATTGCCTTTATCTCTGGTGATTTCGCGGGCCCAAAAAGAGGCGAGGTTACCGGTTCCGAGCAGGCCTATTTTCCATGGCATTGTTTGAACTTTTTACCACTGCCACAAGGGCAAGGGTCGTTACGATTAATTTTGGGTTGGGCTACTACAGGACTTCTTTTTTCGGGAGGTGGGGGTATCATTCCCTGTCCTGAGGAACTGTTTTGTTGAAATTTCGGAGCCTCTCCCGACATGGAGGTATTGGTGGAGGCTTTTGCATAATTTTTTTGAGAAACTTCGTTGTTTGTTTGACGCATGCTCTGTTCAGCAGGGATATCCAGGTTCATTAATAATTCAACGGCCTCCTGATTGATCCTGGAGATCATGCTTTCAAATAAATTGTACGCTTCTAACTTATAGATAACCAGAGGATCTTTTTGTTCGTAGGTGGCATTATTAACTGCGCTCCGCAGATCGTCCATTTCCCTTAGGTGTTCTTTCCACTCATTGTCAATAATGCCGAGAATAATGTATTTTTCAAATTGTTTTGAGATCAATTTTCCTTCGCTCTCGCATGCTTCTTGCAGGCTGACAATTAATTGAATTTCGCGTTTGCCGTCGGTTAATGGAAAGACAATGTTCTTATAACGGTCCGACATGGTTGCATAGACCTCTCTAATCTGGGGCATAGTGCGTTGCACCAGTTTTTCTTGCTTTCGCTCGTATTGATTCAACATCGACTCATAAACTGTTTGGGTCAGCTGTTCTGTGTTGGAGGATTTAAAGGTTTCTTCATTTACAGGGCTTACGATTCCCAACAACCTCAGCAATTCCATTTCAAAATCCGAAAAACTACCGTATTGTGTTCGCTCCACAGTTTGTCGGCTTAAATCGTAGAACATGTTGTCCACATCGATGTCCAGACGATCTCCGTTGAGGGCATTTTTACGAAGCTTGTAGATTTTTTTACGCTGAGCATTCATGACGTCGTCGTATTCCAAAAGCCGCTTTCGTATGCCAAAATTATTTTCCTCCACCTTTTTTTGAGCACGCTCGATGGATTTAGAAACCATGCTGTGGGTGATTACTTCCCCTTCTTTGAGCCCCATGCGATCCATAATTTTGGCAATCCGTTCCGAACCAAATTTCCGCATAAGATCGTCCTCAAGGGAAACAAAAAATTGAGAGGTTCCCGGATCTCCTTGGCGACCGGATCGTCCGCGAAGCTGCCTGTCTACCCTTCGAGAATCGTGTCGCTCCGTTCCTACAATCGCCAATCCACCTGCCTCTTTGACGCCCTCCCCTAATTTGATATCCGTGCCGCGTCCTGCCATGTTGGTGGCAATGGTAACAG
>Ga0194130_10000092_pt1 | contig 161804 bp, 151 predicted proteins | sample TA2KigsurfametaG_FD_160084 | JGI IMG/M metagenome (GOLD analysis project Ga0194130, IMG submission 160084) | Freshwater microbial communities from Lake Tanganyika, Tanzania - TA2015050 Kigoma 12 surface | ecosystem: Environmental > Aquatic > Freshwater > Lake | place: Tanzania: Lake... | reverse complement strand
TGTATTACTAACCCTTCCGCTACTAAGTGAGGACAAGCCCTCACTTCGTACAACTTGCATGCCTCATCCACGCCGTCAGCATTCAATCTGAACCAAGATCAAATTCTCAGAAAATAATTTTAAAAAAAGTTTTGACTAGAGCATACTCGAGAAGTTGTTACACTTACTCTTTGTAAGCTCTACACAACATTCTCGCCGCTCGTCACTTCATTATTACTGTCACAGAACTTTGCAGCTATCTTGCTGCTATTCTTCGTCTTACACTCACCGTGTTCGTTGAAGATGACAACACAATAACACTCGGCTCGAATTTAACGCAACAGAATTTGTTTTTTTTCGCTTGACCCCTCTAAAACAGGTATGAGAGAATGATTTTATACACAGTGAAAAGAGTCTGTTTTTTCGAGATATTTCCAGTGATTTTTCTCTCTCTTCACTAGTTTTAAATAAATTGTTAACATTTCCAGGGCTATTCTCACATGAAAAAGGTATTCGAAACAGGTTCCATTAAAGAATTATGGGGGGTGACAGTATCTCTTGCGATCAGTTACTTCTCTATGTTCGTCATGACTTTTGTTGATAGGGTCTTTTTGGCAGCCTATTCACAAGAAGCATTGACAGCCTGTTCTACAGCAGGGACCCCTGCATGGGCTATTATTTTTGCCGTTGTCACCTTGATTTCGATGTCGGAAGTGATTATTGCTCAAAAAAACGGCGCAGGTCTGTACAAATCTCTGGGCTCTACACCCTGGCAAATGGTTTATTTGACCCTTTTCGTTTCCCCCCTTCTTTTTTATTTTGCACCGATCATCGCGGATCTGATTTTGCAGCCCACCCCATACAATAAGGACTGGTTTGTGTGGACTGTATACTCCAGCCCAGCCTATTTTCTTCTCGCTGCGTTCACCGCTTTTTTTGTCGGCCAAGGTAAATCGAATATCATAAAGTGGCTTGCGCTTTTGGGGAATGCGGTCAATATCGTCCTAGATTATTTCTTAATCTTCGGTTACAAAGGTTGGATCCCCTCGCTGGGTGTTCAAGGTGCCGTTATTGCTACGGGTGCAGGTACTTTAATTCAGGCAATCGTCCTCTTCACTATTTTTTACAGAAGGAAAAACAGGCAGGAATTCGGCACGTCCAATTTTAAATTTGACAAAGCACAGTTTTTACAAATCCTTCGTATCGGATTTCCGCCGGGGATTTTTATTTTATTTGAAATTGCGGGATGGGCCATTTTTTATCATATGATGACCGCTCTGTCGCCGTTGCACATTACAACAGCAAATCTTGTTCAATCTATTCTGCTGCTGTATTTCTTTTTTGGTTGCGGCCTTGAAAAGGGGGCCTCTGCAATTGCCGGGAATCTCATCGGAGCGAATAAAAAAGCAATGCTCTCTAATTTGGCGAAATCGGGCGTTGTTTTGAGCTTTGGTTATTTAATTTTTACCGCAGTTTCCCTCTTTTTATTTGCCGATTTTCTCATAATTAACCTTGTAAATAAAGATGCCGTACCCGTTGATATCCCTGAATTGATCTATTGCACAAAAATGGTGATGCCGCTCTTAGCTATCTATATCCTTTTTGAAAATTTCAGGTGGCTTTTAGGGGGTATTCTTATAGCTGCAGGTGATACCTTTTTTATGATGCTCACAGGCTTTTTTTCTGTTTGGGTTTTCATGCTTTTACCAACATACCTGATTGTGTACTGTTTTGAGACTCATGTGATCTACGCATTCTGGGTTTGGTTGTTTTACAGCATACTTGCAACTCTACCAATTTATTTAAGATATAGAAGTTCCGGTTGGAAAGAAAGAGCCCGCCTGATCGAAGAACCTGCTGTCGAGGCAATAGAAAACCCTTCCGCCCTACCTGCTGAAAAATCCTAAATCCCCCATTTTTGCTGTTATATGATACAACAAACTAAACCCCGCCTTTTTTTAGCCCCTATGGAGGGGCTAGGGGCTATCGAATTTCGAAAAATGCTAGCCGCTATCGGTGGTTTTGATGAGTGTTGCACAGAATTTATCCGCATCCCCACAAATCCCCATCTTCCAAGCCTACTACGCGAATATAACCCCCAAGCTACCGCTCCGATCCCACAAGCAGCACAACTCATGGGGGTAAATCCTAAGGATCTAGCCGAGGCAGCAGCTCTTTTGGCAGAAAAAGGGGCGCATCGTGTGGAGCTGAATTGTGGTTGCCCCTCAAATACGGTGACCGGTAAAGGGGCCGGCTCAAGCCTATTGGATACCCCCGATACCTTGTACGAAATTTTGTATCAAATGGTTCAAAAGTGCCCTGTACCTGTTACTGCAAAAATAAGAATCGGCGTTGAAAACGATCGTAATTTTCACAAAAACATCCGTCTTGTGGAGGATGCAGGGTGCTCGATGCTTACCCTCCACGCGCGCACTAGGGCAGATGGGTATTCGCATCCAGCAAGATGGGAATATATACTAGAGGCAAAAAAGCAGCTCAAGATTCCGGTTTGCGGGAACGGCGATATCACAAGCGCCGAGGCGGCTTTAGATATGCTAGAAAAGACCGGGTGTGATCATTTGATGATTGGCCGGCAGGCGGCTAAAGATCCGTTTATTTTCCTTAAAATTCAATCCGCATTAGAAAAGAAATCATTTTACCCCGATCCATCCCTTTTTTATCAGGCACTTGACCTCTTTTTTGAGCATATTTTCCGGCGCCCCTCCCCTATAGGTCCCATCAAGCAGCTAGGAAGCTTTCTACTCGCAAATCACCCTGTTCTTAAAAAGAGGTTCTTGACCCACCCCTATTCAACCTCGATTGAGGCCAAACAGCATCTATATCTGTCCCTTGGATCCTACTTTGAACCCCTAACTGCATCAGCCTAAGATACTAAATGTTTAGGTTGTAATTTTATTTATAAAATAATATTTTATGGATAAATTAGGGTTTTATGTCTGGGAAGCGACGACGAATTGTCATACTTGGAGGGGGGTTTGGGGGCGTTTATACCGCCAAACACCTACATAAGCTTTTATCTAAAGAAGATGTAGAGATTTGCCTTGTAAATCGTGACAATTACATGACGTTCCAACCCATGCTGGCGGAGGTGATCGGAGATGCCCTAGGCGTCTATGATACGGTGAGCGCCTTAAGTTCCCTTCTTCCAAAAACGACTCTCTATATCAACGAGATCGAAAAAATTGACCTGAAGGGGAAAAAAATATATCTCGTATGCCCATTCAAAAAACAACATATCGTATTAGACTATGATGAGCTTATTTTAGCTTTAGGAAATGCTACCGATTTTATTCAGCTGCAGAATGGTGTGGCACAACATGCCCTGCGCTTTAAAAACCTCTCCGATACACTTATATTAAGAAACCATGTCATCAATGTTTTGGAGGCTGCAGCGACCGAAAATAATCCTCAACTAAGACAAGCCCTCCTGACATTTGTGATTGGAGGAGCAGGATTTACAGGTACGGAGGTCGCAGCTGAAGTTTGTGATTTTATAACTAAGATGCTGAAAAAAATCCCCTGCATAAAGAAAGAGGATATACGGATTTATCTGGTCCACTCTAAAGATATCATACTTAATGAGCTTTCCCCTTCTTTAGGGAAATACGCTATGCAACTACTTCGAAAAAAAGGGGTCACAATTAAAAGCGGTCTCAAAGTAGAAGCGGTCACTCCTCATCATGCAATCTTAAGCAATCACGAAAAAATCTCTTCAAAAACAGTTATCTCTACAGCACCTGCGAATCTCAATCTCGTTCTTGAATCCACACAAGGTTTACCCATAGCGCACGATAGGATTAAAACGGATCCAAACCTTTTAGTAGAGGGCTTCGACCATGTCTGGGCGATCGGTGATGCAGCACACATTCCGCTCCCTGATGGTAGTTTTGCCCCCCCCACAGCACAATTTGCAGTGCGAGAAGCTAAAACACTAGCACAAAATCTTGCCGCAAAAATGGCCCTAAAGCCTATGAAACCCTTTCAATTTAAACCATTGGGTCTTTTGGCTGCTCTTGGGCATAGAAAAGCTGTCGGGGAACTTTTTGGACGGATAAAAATTTCCGGTTTTACCGCCTGGCTCATGTGGAGAGCGATCTATTGGTCAAAAATGCCGGGTCTTTCGAGAAAATTAAAGGTTCTTTTTACCTGGATTCTCGATCTTTTTATCCCCTCCGAGCCAGTTGTGCTCAACATAAACTCCAGAAAAACAATGCACCACCTCCATTTTAAAGCCTCGGAAATGATTTTCGATCAAGGGGACCTTGCAGATTATCTTTACATAATCCTCAAAGGGCGAGTCGCTGTCGTAAAAAAATTTGAGGGTAATGGTGAAAAAATCATCAAAGAACTAGAGGCCAGTAACTTTTTTGGAGAGATCGCTCTCACAAAAGACATAACTAGAACTGCAAAAGTTGTCGCTCTTGAGTCTACTGACCTGATTGCGATACCTAAAGACGAATTTTTAGTGATGAAGGACAACTTCTTAGAGCTGGACACCTTCCTTACAACAACGCAAGAATCTAGGCTTGAAGAACTCAATAAATTCAAGAAACACTAGATGAGTTTTTCCTCTATCCTTACCACACCTTTTTGGTCTATCCTGACGGACCCCTTTTGAAGAGCCTGGGGATTCTCTTTTGCAACCTTGGCCACAGGATTAAAATTTAAGGTATCATGCATCGATTTACTCTTAGTCTGCTGATTTATAGAGGAAGCAATCAAAGGCAGGCCCAGCTCAACCGTTCTTTCTATCCGATCGGTGAGGTTGTTTCCCAGATTGGGATTGTTAAAAAGATTCAATAAAACTGCCGGGATGTATTTTGCGCATATCTTATTTTCCCATTTAAATGCATTTTGAATATTTTCGATCTCTTGAAGATCTAATCTAAAAAGAGATTTTTTCAATAAATAGGCTTCGTAGGGTGTCGTTAAACGCATCATGGATCCTATCCGCAATAAGACATGATTCATCCTCCCCTCGGTGCCAAGCTCCAGCGCTTTAGCCCTTGTTTGAAGAAATATACCCCAGGCCCTGCCGGAACCATAGGTTTTAATATTTTTACACGCCTCCCTTACATCTAAAAGAAGTTGGTGCGTTTTTTCGTTGTAATTCAAAGAGGTGCACGGATCCACGTGCCCTTGTGCCCCTGCAACATCACAAATATGGCCAATAAATGCAAGATCCACTAAAATCGGGTTTTCTAAAAAACCGGATTGCTCAAGTTCTTTGAATAACTCCGCCCCCCCCTCAAAATGCGCTATGTGACCAAAATGGATCTGTTTAGCTAGCTGAACGATAATCTTTTTACTTACTGGTGATAATTTTTTGTACGAAGGATACATCCCGGGACATAAGGAAGCCACCTTGCAAAAGAAAAGATCCAGATTTCCCTCCTTAACACCCGCTTCGGCCGCTAATTTACGGGCAGTTTTTGTCTTTCCCAAGTCGGAAAAAAGAATATAACACTCTAAAAGGCTTTCGATATCTTCGCAGTTTTGTTTTTTCAATTCCTCAAACGTAGAGATAAAAAGTTTTTGAATTTCCTTGAAAGTACCATACTTTAGACGAAATTGAGGGTCTTGCTTGTGGGTAAAAAACAGGTAATCTCGGTAGTCACCCCTCAAAAAAATTTCAAGAGCTTTTAATGTAAGCACAGTTCTATCGAATTCAGGATAAAATTTTTTATAAAGGACGTAGGATGGGCTATAGTCGCTTACGGCACCCACGCTTTCTTGTGTGACATGCACATTTTGATCAGCCAGCCACTCAAGCTCAAGATACGTACTGGTCCGATTTTCCAACCAGGTCTTGGCATAGCCTGTGTAATGAACAGGTTTCAACAACACCTTTTCCTTCCCTTTTGCCAGAAGGCCCAAAAGCACAAGGAACAGGCTCAACGAGAGATAACGAAACCCTTTGAACATCGGATTGATTCTACCTTATAGGGCTGTATTACCCATAGGATTAAAAAGTATTTGAACTCCGTTTTCTTCAAAAATTTCCATAGCCATTAGGAGAATCTCCTGTATCACCTCATGGTAATCGGCCTGATCCATTTTCTTTGTAAAACAGAAAATTTGGATCTGCGGGGCTACCTGGGTAAATGCACTAAGATGCACAGAAACGATCTCTTTTTTATCAATTGAGGGGTGCATTTTAAGCTTTTGCGTGAGAGAATCGATCGCTTGTCTGATGTTCTGCATCTTTTTTGGATCGATATAGAAATTTCTCTCGATTTTTTTTGCGGTCATTTTAGAGACATTTTCTAATGCAATCGTCAGAAAAGTTGAGTTTGGGACAAATAAAGGCCTTTTTTCATCGGTCCTTAATCTGGTCGATCTCCAACCTATATGCTCTACATAACCTTCAAAATTCTCATCCAGCGCTCTGATTTTATCTCCTAAGCTGAATGGGCGGTCTAACATTACGGTAAACCCACCGAAAAAATTAGCCAGTAAATCTCTGGCTGCAAAACTGATACCAACACCTGCGGCTCCGCCAAAAGCTAGAATTCCCGATACAGGAATATGAAAAACCGGAAGAAGAAGCAGTATGGAAAAAAATGTCAGAATCACTCGCATGATCCTTGATATCGCTCTAACAGAGGTCAAGTCAACGTGACTAAAAAGATACTTGCCCTCGATGAAACGTTCCTCTACCCCCCTTATGAACCTATAAATGGAAAAAACAAGAAAGAAGATCACCCCAAGTTCAAATAGGTATACGGTGTAGGGTTCTAAAAATTTTATCTGATTGCATATTAAAACAAGGAATAACCACCAGATAAAAATGTAGAAAGGGAAAGCTACGGCCTCAAAAAAAACATTTTTTCTAAGCTTAAGATGTCGAAAAATGAAATATCCAAACAAGCTTAACAAAGCTGTGAGTGCGGCTAGCGACAGAGTGATAACAAGTTCTATGCTCATTTTTTTTTAGAAACAATCATGCCTTCAAAAAAAATTGCTTGCAACGTTGATTTTTTTAACGTATGAAAAAAAGGGAGTGTTTTTAATCAAAAAGAGGAAAGCATGATTAAATTTGTAAAGTGGGTATTCATTTGCGCCCTATTGCTGGGAGGCCTAAGTCTTGGTCTGACAGGTGTTATTGGTGATGATTACAACCTTTTAAGCCTTCTTTTTGGAGAGGGATGGTTATATAGACTCATCTTGGTCATTATCGGTATCTCGGCCTTAGGAGAAATCTTTTTTTGGTTTCTTACCGCCAGACCCTGGTCATGCTGCGAAGATAAAAGAAAGTAATTTCTTTATTGCTTTGAAAGTAATCTTTTATTTTTAGGCCCGATACCTAACGGGCCTTTTTTTATCCTTAAAGAACTCTAATAGGCTTGTAAATTTCTTTCTATTGGGTTAGTGTTAAGGTCATTTTAACAGGCAGATCATTTTTTATGCCATTCACTCTTGGGGGCGATTGGTACCCTTCAGAAAATACGCGCAAAACCAAGCCTCTACTCTCCTTAGAGAAGCGCAAAAACGCAGATGTCACCCTAATCAAAGGGCTCAAGCTGATGCCAATTGAGGCTGAAGCTCTCCTAAAAACGGTAAAAAGGGAACTTGGATGTGGAGGGTCTTATAAAGACTTTGTTTTTCTTTTCCAGGGAAACCACATCGAAAAACTGAAGAGCTCTCTGAAAGAGATGGGTTTTAAGGTATGATACCCCGCCAACTATTTTGAATTTTGTGTTACTTGAGCTCTTATGAATCAAAGTAAATTGGAAATCAACACTTCACTTGCCAAGCGCTTGGTCGCATCCCAATTTCCCAATTGGAAAGACCTGCCTATTTACCCGGTAGCATCCAGCGGTTGGGACAATCGCTCTTTTCATCTTGGTGACGAAATGCTGATCCGTATTCCAAGCAGCGCTGGCTATGCCCTGCAAGTCGAAAAAGAACATTACTGGCTCCCGAAGCTTAGCGGATCTCTCCCCTTAAAAATTCCCACACCCCTAAGATTAGGTTACCCGGATCAAGGATATCCGTGGAATTGGTCTATATACAGCTGGATCGATGGGGCATCAGCATCCTTAAAAAACATAAAAGATCTAAATCATTTTGCGTCTGCCCTAGCTCAATTTCTCAAAGCTTTCGAATCTATTGATGCATCTTTGGGCCCTCCTCCGGGGCTACACAGCTTCTACCGCGGTGGCCCTCTGAAAACCTATAATACGGAAGTGCGGCGAGCTATTAAGGCGTTGCAAAATAAAACAGACCCCAAAGCTCTAACAGCTATTTGGGAACAGGCGCTGGCTTCTGGAAACGAAAATAAACCTGTTTGGGTGCACGGCGATCTAAGTCCGGGAAATCTGCTTGTGGCTGACGGTAAGCTTGTAGCTGTGATCGATTTTGGGCAGCTCACTGTTGGTGATCCCGCCTGCGATCTTGTGATAGCCTGGAATCTATTTTTTAAAGAGAGTCGTGATCTTTTTAGAAAATCTCTAGATCTAGACGAAAAGACCTGGATGCGTGCAAAAGGATGGGCTTTATGGAAAGCCCTTATTGCCGCTGCAGGCTTTGTGAACCCTGGAAACTTTGAGAGCAACCGATGCTGGCAAATCATCCAGGAAATACTAGAGGATGAGTGATCTTAGGCGACTCATCAAGAAGCGTCAGATCCTTTTTTTTGCCCGCAATAAAGCGAGTACAACTGCCGATGCTTGAGATACATTCAGAGAATCTATTTTGCCTAGCATCGGTATAATGAGGTGGAAATCACTCGATTTAGACATCAGCGACTTTACACCCTCCCCTTCTGAACCAAAAACCAAACAGATTTTATCAGGAAAATCAAAGCTATAGATTGATTCAGCCTTTTCGGAAAGTTCCAACGAGGCGATCCAAAAGCCCTCATCCTGTAATTTCTTAATCGCATCGACTCCATTGGAAACAGTAGATCGAGGAACTATTTCAGAACCTCCCATACTTACCTTAGAGACTACCGGTGTGATAGGTGTTCCCCGATTTTTCGTATGTAATATCCAATCCACCCCAAAACATTCGCACGCACGCATGATAGCGCCCATGTTTTGCGGATCCTGGATCGAATCGAGTAAAACCACCACGCTCCGCTCCTTTTGCTTAAGAGCTTGAATACAATCCTTAAAGGCGTGCTCTTCATCCAGAACCTCCGCCATAATCCCCTGATGGGAGTCGGATTGAAGCGTCCGGTTCATCTCATGCTTTTCGACAAGTTTTACCTTGAATCCCTTCCTTTGGTAGTCATTCAAAAGTTCTTTTGAGGATGTTGTGATTGAAACAACTCGCTTGCTTTGAAAGGTAGTCACCTCTTCGACGGTGTTTTTACCCATAATTTTTCTAATCATAGGGGAACAGTTTAGCAAAAAGGGGGAAATGTGTAAAATAAACGATTTTTTTAACGTTGTAATACCATTTCAAAAATTGACCAAATCCGATTGCGAATAAACCTTTATCTCAGGCTACTATAAAGGTATGAGCCTAGAACCTTTTTATCAAGAGCAGCTTGCGGTTATCCAGCAGATCGCCGAGCATCGAAAAGATTGGCTGAACCCCATTTTTATTTTCTTAGGATATCTTGATAACTTTTTTTTCTATCAAGCGCTTATTTTGATTGGTTGGCTTAAAATGGGCAAATTAAGAGGATCCCACCTGTTTTCTCTTTTTTTTATCTCTTTTTTCACCGTGTTTTTTGCAAAAATCAGGATACAATACCCTCGCCCCCCTGAAGAACTTTGGCTAATTCCAGCCCACCACTTTGGATTTCCCTCAGGAGCGGCTACCCATACGATGGTTATTTTGGGCTACTTCATCACGCAGGGAAAAAAAATTTTTTATAAGTTTCTTTTGGCTTTGAGTATCTTTCTTTTTGCTTTTTCAAGATTGTACCTAGGCGTCCATTTCCCGCTTGACGTAGCAGCAGGTCTTCTTTTGGGATTGATTTTGCTTGTTATTTACTTTGAGTCTATAGATCCAATTTTGACAATTTGCCGTAAAACCGCCCCATTTCTGGATTTTTTTATTGTAGCAGGTATCATAGCCATTCTATTTTTTAAATGCCCAACAACGGACCTTCTTAGCTTTTTCTATTTTTATGCCTTGGGTATCTATGCGGGTCTAGCCTCAAGGGGCTATCTTCTATTCCCTTTTGCAGAAAAAGGGATCAATGCAGTCATAACGATCTTTCTTTTTGGATCGGTAGGGGTGGCCTGGATTCTTTCCCCCTCGGTAGATGCTACGATTCTTTATCCGGCGGTGTTCATAATAGGCCTTATCCCCCCTCTGATCGGACCAGGAATTGCCAATTATCTACTTTTCCCACGCAACCAGATCGATGATTAGATAAATTAGGTCCTTATTTTTGATCTAAAAGTACCTTATTTTCACGAGCAAATTCCTGATTTAACCCAATATCTTGGACGAAAATCACCTGTTTTCTTAAGCGGTAAATTCCTGTCAAATTCAGAATCAGAAGCCCAGCACCTGATAAAGACATCAGCAATAGCGCATAAGAGACTCCCAAATAGGAGAAAAGGGGCATCGCTACAAGTCCATAAAAAAGATAAATCTGTTTCCCGTTTTTTGGGAACAGATAATAGGATGTCTTCACACCGACACTAAAATAGGCCACTATATTCGTAAAACCCGCTATAAAAAAGAATACAGGTAGGGCTTTTGCAACAAATGGGAAATAAGGGCTCAATGCTGCTTGCACAGCTAAAGAGGGCTCCACCATGGGGCTCAAATTCCAAACACCGGTAAGCAAAACGACAATGCAGGTTAACGAGCAGAAAAAATTGTCTACATAGACACCGAAAATTGCTAGCTTGGCCTGGTTCTCCGGATGGCTCACCCTTGACTCCACCTGCATACTCGAATCATACCCCATCCCGATGTCTGCAGAGTAGGCTGCCCTCCCGACGCCATAGCGGATCGTCATTATAATGGAGCTCCCTGCGAATCCTCCGACTGCAGCGTGCCCTTTAAATGCGGAATTGAGGACGGTGTTTAAGAGTTCCGGTAAATCCCCGATATGGGAAAAAATGACCCAAAAGCACATAAAAAGATACCCAAACATCATCACCGGATTGATGTACATACAGTATTTGGTCACTCGGTCCACACCACCTATGACAATGAAGAGTATCATCGATAAGAGGAGAAACATAGCTATCGGCTTTTCAATATCGTAGTTATAGGAAATACTCTCCACCATAACCGAGAATTGAAATACCTCAACGCAGTAGATACATAAAAATATTGCCACTGCAACCGGAAATATTTTATGGGTGAAGGCCTCTTTAAGAACATGTACCGGCCCCCCCTGGAATCCGCTGCCGCAACTTTTAGGTATACGGTACTTAAAACCAAGATAGATTTCGGCATATTTGATAACCGACCCTACCAGTCCGGTCACCCAGACCCAAAATAGGGCACCCGGCCCCCCAAACTGAATGGCGGTGACAACTCCAACCACATTTCCGATCCCGATCATCCCTCCGACAGAGGTGAAAAAAAGTCGGATAGGATGGATTCCCGTGGAGTGGGACTCGGAGGCGGGGTGACGCAAGAAATGGTAAAAAGTTTTAACAATCTGCGCCAGGGAGCGGATTTGGAACGCTCTGGTATGCACGGTAAAGTATAAACCAAGGAGTATAATGAGAAAAAACGCCACGAAACCCCAAAAGAACGTGTCTATCTCATTCATTACCCAAAAAAACTCAAGATCCATCGCGTTTCGCTGGTAAAAAAAGTGAGCCTAATTTTAGAGCTTTTAGAAAGAATTTTGCAATCTAGATGTTACAATTTCCCAATTTTTTTCTGATACGAAACCTGACACCCGGGTAAACCCTTTGTACCGAGTCGCAAACGACGAGAGGGGCAAAGTTAAAATATTGTATTTTTCCAAAAAATCCACCCCGGTTTTGACTAAAAAATAGGGGCCATCCTCCCCACCGAAAACTTCAAATCCGCTCGATCTGAAAAGCTCCTTCATCGAAACTACCCTTTTCATCGTCGTTTCAACGCCTTTCAAATAAATATTTCCCCTTTTTAAAAGAGCGCACCCCATTTTTTGTGAAAGCCAGCTGACACCATTATAGGTAGCATTCAAAAAACTTGTATAGGCTTTCAAAATGCTGGACCCATCACGAAATTTCAGCTCCTTCGGAACTACGGCCCAGCTAAGGCGAATCCCGGAAAAGGCGGCCCATTTTGAAAAAGAACCTAGCTCTATGGCGACGTCCAGAGCCTGCTCGTCAAAGTAGACCGTGCGCGGTTTTTTGCTCTGAATGTAGGGTGCATAGCAAGCGTCGTGCACAATGACTCCACCGTTGTTACGAGCTTTTGCAAACAACGCCTCCATTTCTTTTTGCGTCAAAGCGATCCCGGTCGGATTGTTCGGTGAACAGAGGTAAAAAACATCAAAAATGGGGACGTTATCGACCAAAGGGTTGAACCCGCTTAAAAAGTCCAGGTATACCGGATGTGTTGGAGCTCCAATAATCTCGCACCCCTCTTTATAGGTAGGGTAGCCGGGGAGAAAAAAAGAGGATCGCGCCTCAGGGCCGAACAGGGTTTGGAATCTAAAAAGATCGGTTTTAATCCCGTCCGAGATAAAAATTTCCTCAGAGGAGAATCGGCCATTATAAAAAATTTTGTTGATCCACTGTTTTAAAGAATCCAACCCCTCTTCAGGAGGATACCCTTTATGCCCACCCTCGGTGCCAAAAATTCTCACCTCCTCGAGAAGCTCCTCAATAACCTCTTTCTCAATCGGACCGGTATTGTCCCCCACCGCAAGAGATACTACCTCTTTTTTACCCTGAGCACGTGCGAGCACATCCTGGAAAATATTTGTTTTTTTTAGGTTATGCACCCGGTTGAGTAAAACCATAGGCAATCTCTGCTATTTTTATTCCTGTTCCCGCCGCCCCGCGCACTCGGTTGTGTGTGAGCGCTACTAATTGAACCGTATTATTGGCTCCTTTTCTGATTCGTCCAACACAAACGTGCATCCCATTCCCCCGGTCTTTGTCAAGCCTGGGTTGAGGTCGATCCTTTTGCTCAAGAATCTCGATCCAAGGCACCTTTTTTAATGCATGGTGGATTTCGTCCACAATAAACGGCTTTTTAAGTTGCACCTCGAGTGAAACCATATGCCCGTCATAAACTGGAACCCGACAACACGTGATATTGAGAGGAATGTTTTGTTCAAAAAGAATGTGTAACTCCTCCAGTATCTTTTCCTCTTCCCCCTCAATGAAGGGGATCACATTGTCTAAAACATCGATTGCAGCAAGACCCTGGCGGCCCGCTCCGCTGACGGCCTGCAACGTAGTTGCAGTCGCATGCACGATTTCAAAGGCTATAAGCTCTTTTAAAATAAGTGCGATCGGATGCAAGGTGCAGTTGGATTTTGCAAAAATCCCTTTTGTCCTACCCAGTACTTTTCCCCCGTTGATCTCCGGTAGAATCAATCGATTCCGATCCCTAAATGCCGAGCTGCTTGAGATAACAAGGGACGTTTCACCCCATAAGGGTTCCATAATAAGCGCCGTTTGCGTATCCAAGCAGGAGAAAACCAGCTCCACTCCTAACTGCTTAGCTTTATAAATATCCTCAACGTTTTCCAGCCCCAAACCGTCCAATGAGTCGCCGATTTTTTGTTTGGAAGCGCTCATGAAGCGTACTTGAAAGTGAGGATGAAAAGACAACAGCTTTCGGTACATTTCGCCAATTGCCCCTGTCGCCCCTAGAATGCCAACGCTAATTTTCCCCATGCTTCCTCAAGAACCGCATCAATTTTTAATTTTTCATCCTCTTGCAATGCACCTATTTCAGCTTTAACGCGATCAGTCGAAAAAAGATGGTTTTTGTGTAAAATGTATTGAATTGAAAGAGGATTGACACTGACAAAAACTCTTTTCAATAAACTTAAGAGGTCCTCCGAGAACGGATCAAGACACATAGCTTTTTTTACTGTCTCTACAAAAACGTTGGATAAAACGGATATTGCCCCGATAGAACCCTGTTTTTTATAGGAGACAATCCATTCGTCGTCGCCGCAAAATACAGGAATGTTTATCCCTTTCAATAGGCTTTTCCCTTGCGATTCTTTCACGCCCAAGAGATTTTTATGACCCTTTAAACTTTTATAAACCGACGTTTCGATAGCAACACCTACCCTGGAAGGGTTGTTGTATAAAATAACAGGGCAAGGTGCTTTTTCTAAAACCGTAGTGTAAAAAGTAAGGATTGCCTGCTGCGTAGGTCTAACAAAAAAAGGGGGAGTCACTAGAAGGTATTGCACATCTTGCCTCTCTGCAAGATCCATATTTTTTAAAACACGGTCCAGGGAAAGGTCACTCACACAAAGTCCTCTCGAGAACGGATAATCCCTTGTCGCCTGGAGCAAAATGGATTTTTCCTGATCTGTGAGTAAAGTACCTTGTCCGGTCGTCCCGGCGACAATGACCCCATCAGCCCCTTTTTTTTGATGCTGGAGAAGTTTGTGAAAAGACTTTATATCTAATCTGCCTTCGCTATCCAAGGGTGTCGCCAAAGCGGTAATCAACATAACAACTCTCTTAAATGCACAAAACCTTTCCGTCCTGAAATCATGGGCAAAATCTGAAGAATTCCTTGTGCAAAAACTCCCCTGTCTGTAGCTTCATGTTCCAAAGTGATCTGCTCATACCCATTTTTGAAGACAATTTTGTGTTTGCCAATCGTCTCACCCTCTCTTATGGATGAGATAGAAACCTCCCCTAAAGCCTCTTTTAGCTGAAGCGCGGTTCCGGAGGGGCTGTCTTTTTTTTCTACGTGGTGGGTCTCTTCTATAGAAATTTGCAAACCTTCTGATTTGAATTGCGGTGCTATTTGTATCATTTTTTGGACAAGCGGTGAAAAATTTGGGGAATAAAGGCAAAAGCCTCCGTTCGATTCCACTAGTTTTTGGGCCTCTTCAAGCTGATCATACCAACCGGTAGTTGCCACAACAATCGGTTTTTTTTGACTCATTGCGTACCGGATGTTTTGAAGCACACTGTCTTTAAAAGTCGCATCAATCAAAATATCTGCCATCGGAAGATCGACGACCTGATAGGAAAAAGAGGGAGCTAGGCGCAAAACCTCTTTCCCTAGCTTTCCAATTCCAAATAGACCTATTTTAATCATAATTGATAAAACATTACAGCGGGGCGAAGCAAAAACTCAAGCTTTAATTTTATCCTTAGTGTACACTCCGAAGTGTTTATGCAGACATGGATCAGACGATTAGAAAAATTAGAAATCCTCCTCACTTTACCGACTCCTATTTTAGAGGCTTTCGAAACGGCTCAAGTGGCTTTAAGCATCCCTAATTCCCAAAAAGAAAAAATGGTTCTTTTTCTTCCTCTCCTCACTTTTCCAATTGTTGATTTTGCGTCCGGGGCCCTCTCTATTCTTTTTTATTTTCTCATCCTTCTACTTAGCCCAAAAAAATCTCCCGCAACCCTTTTGGTCGAGATAGCCCTTCTTATAAGTTTTGCAACAATTTATCCTGCCTATGCCCCGTTTGCTTATATTTTCATGGTATCGAGCTGGATTTTGATGCACACGCCGATGTTGACCCCAATAAGTCACCCGGTGCACAGATTTTTTTGGGTTGTCCCCTTTTTAGTGTACCCCCCCCTTCTTCAAGTTTTAGCACCTGTTTTAGGATGTATCAGCTTAAGCTTCGGGATTCACAAAAAGTTTTTTGTATGGGCGGAAAATAAGCTTGGTGAGCAATAGACGGTTAAACTGCTGAACTATAACCCGCAAAACGCCCTCTTCAGATGCACAAAAATCGAGTATAGTCCCCATCGTAGGGGAAAAAAGAATCTTTGCGTTATGGTTCACTATGCTTTCAGCATAAATACAATTGTTATGTAGACCAATAATGTGCTCCTGAACTCGGATTATTTTTTCAAAACACATCTTGTTCATTATATTTGTGATCGTTTCCTGTATGTGATCCAAAAGAACAAGAGAACTACCCTCATATGTTTCAACTGTAAAGAAGGACTCTAGTGAGTTTGAACTGACTGCTTTAAACCTAGCTATATGAGAAAAGGAATTTTTCGAGGAAATTGTGAGATGCTTTATAACACCCTCTTGATCGAGCTCAAGGATTGCATTCGATGTATCCTGGTAGAAAAGACGGGAGCGACCATTTAAATTTAAAATTGCCCGTACCTTTTTTTCCGTTTGGATCTCAGACACAACTCCTAAATTCGACCATAAGAGCACTTTTAGACAATTATTCGAATCAAACAAAAAAACGAAAGGGACCTCCTCACCGACCGTTTGGAGCACCTCTATGTTCGATCCAAAATAGATCGAGGCCGTACGCCCTAACCTGAGGTTATATTTCTCCAAAAAGCCATTTTCGGTGAAAACGAGCGCATCTTCTTGTCGAAAGGAGATGATCTGAGAAACCGTTTGTTCGAGAGGGAAGATCGCATCCCAAGCAGGCGGGGTTAAAATCACCATCTCTTTATGCTGCGATGAAAAGGGGCTTTTAAGAGAGACCACGCAAGAATTTTGCGTTTGCAGAACAGCCGTCACATTCCCAAGCTTGGCATAGGCTTCGATTGGCTCTACTACAGGCTGAAAGGATCTTTTGAGCAACTCATGAGCGTGACTTTTGTCTGTTATCGCTCCCCCAAACGAGCGCACAAGCCGTTTTCCTGCTACAAAATTTGCAATCTTGTGCAAATCGGTAGAAACCTGAGACAATTTACACAATGATTCGGGTGATGTTCTCCCGGCTAAGTCCTCTTGGAAATCCCTTGGAAGAACAATCAGATTTAAATCAATTCCAGACAACCTACAGTCTCCACATGTACCGTTTGAGGAAATAAATCGAAAGGTTGTACAGATTTGAGCTTATAGACACTTTTCAAAATTTTACAGTCCCTTGCAAATGTAGCAGGGTCGCACGAAACGTAGACGATTTTTTTCACCCTCTGCTTTTTTAGAACTTCTAAAACCGAGCTTTCGCACCCCTTTCTAGGAGGGTTAAGGATCACTTTATCGAAATAGCCCAGCTCCCCGATCTTTTCTTCTGCTTTGGCTAAATAGAATTGGGCATTTTGAATCAGGTTGAGTGCGCAATTTTTTTTTGCACTCTCAATAGAACTTGCGACACACTCAATCCCGATAGCCTCTTGGCAACTCCTTGCAGCTAAAAGTGTCATAGTCCCCACTCCGCAAAATGCATCGAGAACCCTGTCACGGCATGTCAGATCCAAAAGATCCATAACATGTTGGTATAAGAGCGGCACTTGAAAAGGATTTACCTGGTAAAAAGCATCTTTATAAATTGCAAATTTCAACCCGAGTAGGTTGTCCTCGATCAACTCCTCACCTGCTAAAAGGGTGAATTTTTTTCCAAAAACATAATTAGAATCCTGCTCTCTTTGGGTGAAGTAAATCCCCTTGACCCTTTTTTTCTCGTCTACTATTTTTTTTGCAAACCCTACTAAGGATTTACTTAGTGGTGCGTAGCTGGAGAAAATAATCAAAATGGAATCTGTAGAAAATGCAGTTTTCATCACGAGGGTGTCCAGCTCTTTCGGGATATCCATCAAAGATATCTCTTCCAGTACTGTTTGCGAGCTCTTAAGATGCAGATGGCAATGATCTATCGGTACGAAATCTTGGCTATTTGCAGCAAAAAAGCCCAACTTGCCTCCCCTGACCGGAAGTTGCACCTTATTTCTGTATGCAAATTCAACCGAGGGTTTCACAGCAGCGACTGTTACATCTTTTATGTCTGCAATTCTCTCGAGCGCATCCTGAATCCTTTTTTGTTTCGTCTTCAACTGGCCTTCGTATGAAAGATGTTGCAGCTGGCACCCGCCACATTTTTCAAAGTGAGGGCAACGGGGAATCACCCTGTCGGGGGACTGCTTAAGAATCGCATCAAGTTCCGCTTCAATCACTGAAGAGCCTATTCTTGTAGGGGTAACCGACACCCTTTCATGGGGTAAAGCTCCCTTTACAAAAAGGATTTTTTTGTCTTTGCGCCCCACTCCGAGGCCTTTGGAACTAATATCATGTATGTCGACTTCCATGGATACTTTTTATTGTATAATAAGATCCTCTAAAGGTCTAACAAAGAATGCAGGAGGCCGAAAGAACTAAAATTTAAACTAGACTATCGATCGAGTTTTGAGTTAGATTAGAGGCACTTAAGGTTTTTTAAAATTTTTTATATGATTAAATTTTTTCTACTTCTCTCCCTGCCTCTTTTTGGGAAAGTCACCTTCGATTTTTCCCAAGATACCCCTAAGGTTCTCAGGTCGGTTTATCCTGCCATCAAAGCGGCCGAAATGCCACATGAAAAAAAAATATACACAAAAGAGATCATCCAGCACACCCACATCGCTACAGGTTTGCAATACGAGAGCCCCTCAACCGAAAATATGGTGGATATCTCTATGAACCTAGGGATGAGCAAAAAACCTTTAGGGGTGAAGGAATCGATTTTTTACTTTTCATTTCCAAAGGTGATGATGTATAAAAAAATTGCGGCAAAGGAGAGTTTTCCGACCACCTTTTTTGGTGCAGGTTTAAGCTACGACGGGATTATAAACGATTTTTCGTCAGAGAATGCGAGATCCCTGCAAGCCGGCCTCTCTATGGGGATGGAGATAGAATCCAAAAATAAAACAAAACACCTGGTTCAGCTAGATTTGTCTAAATCTATTAGGGAGAAAGCTCTGGAACCCCAATCGGGATTAGCTCTCCCGAAAGCGGGACTTGAGCTTAGCTATGGAGCAAATTTTTAGATGAGGTCTATTTTCGGTTGGTGTTTTCCACTGTATCTAAGTGCGCTTTCAATCAGCATCGACCCTTATGTTCAAGATACAAATCTTGTGCTGGAAGAAGATGTTCTTGGTTTTAATGGGCAATCGCAAGGGCTGTTTTTAAGTCTATTTGAAAAAGAGATACTCCGCCCCTATTTTAGCGGGACTGTCAATGTGTCCAAAGGGAAACTTTTTCACTATGGAGAGCCCAAGGCCCCTTTCACACAATCTATTTTAGAAGGGCAAACCGGTTACTCCTTTCCCATCAACCGTCAAGACGTATTCCGTTTTACCCCATTTTTAGGTCTTGGTGTGTACTACCAAAAGCTCTTAGGTTGGGATAGGACGGTAAGCTTTTATTGTCCTATAGGAATTGGGATCGATTACCATATCGGCGACTATTTTTCTTTGAGCTCTCTATTGACAATTCTCCCTCAAATACAAACCTTCAGACAGATGTCCGGTAGCACGTTTCAAAAAATACCCTCCTCTATCGGCTACAAAATTGAATTTCCCGTAAGTTTAGCCCTTGACCCCTATAAATATGTAGCGATTTCTATCACCCCCTTTTACAACTACTATCCTTTTGGAGCCCCGGCATTTAGTCCCCTTCTACACAGTAAGACCGAATTGCAACAGATTGGTTTAAGGGTTGGTGTCGATGCACAATTTTAAAGAAGATCTTAAAGAGCTATTTCTAGAGGGGATCCTGGTTGGAGAGAAAGAGAATCCGGATAGTTTTCTAAAAAGGGTACAAAAATTAAAAAAATTGCCTCTTAACAAGTTTAAGAATCCGGTTTTTGGGGTACAAACTGTCTATGTAACTGTTGAGACAAAAAAGGCTTTCATCCCCTGGTTTGCCGCCTATACAAAATTTGAATATGAGGACGGGATTGTTATTCCGAAAATTGAGATTAGCCCATTTGCTCCGAAAGAGACAATTGACCACGAACTTGTTCATGCGGTCAAGGCTTGCCATGAAGATTCGATTTTTGAGGAATTTCTAGCTTTTGAAACCTCAACAGGGCTTCGCAGGCTTTTAGGCCCCCTTTTTTTTGACCCATGGGAGGCTAATATCCTTGCCATCACGATACTTTTAGGTTTTTTTGTCCCCTTTCTTTACATCGCCACAGTAGGGCTTTCTTTATTTTTTGCTTTGAGGCTTTGGCGGACAAGAAGGCTCTTTAATAAAGCTCTTGAGGAAATATCAAGGCTTTTCAACGCCAAAAATCCGCTCCCCTTCGCTTTGCTGTTGTCTGAACGGGAGATGAAGCTATTTGGATCAGGCCAGGGTGAATTAGCTTTGAAAGAGACGGAAACCCAAGATACCTTAAGATACCGACAAATTTTAGCACTAAGTGCGATCAAAATTCCAGTTACATACTCCAAAAATGCCTCTTAGCCCTCTTTAATTTTTTTAATAGTTGAACCTCTCTCCTTAAAAAAGGGGTATATCATCTCTAAACTCAGGTATTTTGACCTAGAAAAATATGGTCTTATTAGCAAGGTCTGTGGTACACTTATACTAGTTTCTTTAATTAAAATTTAATGATCCTTCTCAACAACAGTTTATTTTTCATTTAAAATATGGCAATTCGTATCAGCCTTAAAGGGCGTATTCAACTTAAAGTCTTGATCCCTGAAGCCTGGACCTTCTCCGAACTCATCGCCTTTTTGCCGGAGGTGACAGCACTATCCCAGTCATTGATCCTTTTTCGAAATCATCGTATTTATGATCTCGATTCCACCGATTTTATAAAAAACCACTTAGGGGAAACCTTCGACTGCCATTTTTTAGAGGATAAGTGCATTTTTCGATTAAAATTCGAAAAGCTGATTTCTACCGACGATACTATTCTTCTCCCGCTGAGTTTAAATGGAACCCTCTAAGCCCCCCCGTTTCATCCTCTTAATTCTATTTTTCAACGGTCTGGAGCATTTTTTGACCTCTCTAAAAATTATCTACACCCCTTTGCTCCCTTTTTTGTTTTTTTCTGACACCCCCTACTTGGAAAACATCAGTTTTTTGTTTCAAATCTATCCGGTGGGAATTTTAGCTAAACCAATCGGAACGCTTTTTTTCCAATATATAGAGCGCTATTTTTCTCTACTCACGACTCTAAGGATCTCTTACCTTGGGACAGGAATTTCATCTGTTTTTTTAGGGGCTCTCTCTTACTTTTTTCCTGAATTTCTGAAACAGGGCCTCACCCTTATGTACTTTTTCCAAACTTTTTTTACCTCCAACGAGATAGTGGGAGCGACCAAGATCGTGTTTGATTTGAACCTTGAGGATACGATAAAAAAAAGGCTGAGCGGGTGGATTTCTACCTCTTCGGCTCTTGGGATCTGGTTTTCATTCGGTTTTGTCCTATTTTTTCAAGAGATCGGTCTTTTGAAAATTTCGTTTTTTGCAGCTCATATGATGGGTCTGATTTTGATTTTAGGTATGTTCTTTCTTCCTAAAAAACAGTTAAACTCCCCCCCAATCCCCAAAAATACCCCCAAAATCGGAATTGCCCCCAAGGCTCTTATCTTCCTGTTAACCGGCTTCTCGGCCTTTTGCTACAGCACAGCATTCCATGTAATCCCAAGCTATTTTTTTGAAAAAAATCCTCTAGATTCCCAATTTCTCCTTATTTCTTTAGACGTACTGCTTTTGTGGATTTTTGGGCGGATCCTCCGCTATCAAGAGAAAGAAACACTAATAAAAGGGGCGTTGTGGTGCGGGCTTTTAGGCCCACTTCCATTTATCTTCGGGTTTTTAGAGCCCTCAAGCCGTAGCCTTCAACTCGAAATTATTCTCTTGGGTACTCTTTTTAGCGCCCCGCTTTATCCCTTTCTATATGAGGTAAGCGGCGCTAAAAGCAGATATGGGACCCTTTCCTGGTGCTATCTTTTGGGTTCACAATTCTTCGGAGCCATGACACCTTTAGTCTTACTTCATTTCTCTAGAGGATTTTCTATGGAAAAAGGGATTTTAATTTCCACTTCCCTTTTAAGCTTCGTAACCCTTTTTGCCCTTAATGAAGTAAGACGAGATTTAGAATCTGCAAAGATCGAAACCTAAAAAAGCTGAGTATAGGATAGAAGTCCCGATACATAGCTAGAACTGTTACGGCCTGCGACAGAAAACCAGACGCCCCCGATGAAACCACCCGAATCGCCAAAATTATATTCGATAGCAGGAGCTAAAGAAAAATTATCCGATGAAGGATAGCCAATTTGAAAAAGTCTTCCGGCCCCGCTCGTCCCCGGATACCCCCCGTACAAATATGCTTTACCCGACAGGGTATAGACAAAATCCAAAGCAAAAACCCATTTTTGTGTTAGCGACAACTCATAGCCAACGTCGAGATTGAATGTGGATCCGACCTTTACGGTGCAATTCGTATCGGTTCCCCCTCCGTAAGAATTTAAGCCGTACACCCTGGCCTTGTCTGTTGGAATCTGCACGTTTGTTGCAAGCCTTAAACGCATAGGATGCACGGGAAACCACCACAGGGTCTTCCCCATGTTGAGCCCCATGACACTCTTAAAAACACCTGACCCACTTGCATCCAAAGGAGATAACAGCCTGTCATAGGTCCCGGTTGGGATCACCTCAGTGTAAAGCAGCCGCACTGAGGGGATGTAAGGGGTTTCATTGACTAATTGAAATCCCAATACTATATTTAAATCATTGAATCCGCCCCCGCTATCACCCTGGAAAAAGTTGAAAGTTCCCTGAGGCACCAAGGTGAAATCGAGCCAATTTGTTATCCCTGCCTGAAACAACAGAAAAGGGTTTACAGAAAACTCACTCGGAGTGCTGACGTATTTGCGGTTATTGTTATATATACCGTACGAGGTCTTGAATGTGAGGTAGGGCTGTAGGTTGATCCTACCCTTTTGAACATTCTTGGCCGAACCTGTGATCAAAGGACCGGTATACCATGGAATGAACATTTTTTCTGCTATTTCAAAATCCCTTTGAGCTTGATCGATCTCCTCTTGGATTTGCTGAGGGGATTTTACTGGTGCTGCCGGTAAAGAAACCGCGCTAGCAAGAAATAAACCTAGAATGAATGTCTTATAGAACATATTGCCCAAATTTTTTTTCCATGATATTTAAAAATTAATTATCAAGAAAGAGAAAAATAAATGGAAATTCAGCCCAATCAACCACAGCAGCCTACTTACAAACAAGAGTTTAAAGAAAGTGTAGATATTTTCGATAAAAGTCTTCAAGGGGCCGCCCAATCCAATTTTGAACCCCAAAAGCAGCAATATTACAAGGCCATGAAAGAATCTCTAGAAGCCATGCAGGATTCTGCAAACGGGATGGTGAATCAGCACCTATTGGATTTGAAACAAAAACTCGCAAAAGATACACAAGACTACATCCGGAATCCTTCCGATGAAAAACAAAAGCTTCTCGAGTCTGACATCAAACAAATCCGAAATTCTGCAGGCTAGAGGGCCTTTTTTGCCATGCCAAACTCTAGAGTTGATGCTTTTGAATTCCTTTATCCCTAAAGCCTATAGCCATCTATGAAAATTCTTATAGGTACAGATACCACGCCGGATCTTTTTTCGGGAGCTACCACCCAATTGAATGCTACAGTTGAAGGACTCTTGAGCGCAGGCCATGAGATCCTGATTATCAGTCCTTCCGATTTTTATAGTTTTACCTCCAAAAAAATCCACGAAGGTTTTCATTTTGCTCTATGGCCTAAAAAAGAGTTAAAGAAAAAAATGTTAGAATTTAACCCCGATGCGATCCATATTTATACCGAGTGCAGGGTGGGCCTATACCTCCGCCATTTTTGTAAAAAACGGAAATTGAAATTCAGCACCTCTTACTTGACTCGCCTGGACGTTATTTTAGAAAAAAGGTTCAAAATACCGCCTTTTTTTATAAACAAATATATGAAGTGGTTTCATCAAGGGGATGCGACGATGACCGTCTCCAAAGGGATTCAAACCTATTTGTTGCATATTGGCTGTAGGCCACCGATAAAAATTTGGCACCCTGGAGTCCATACAGAACGGTTTCATTTTGATCCCAATAAAAGATTGAATCAAACGGACCCTGTATTTGTCTATTTTGGGCGCATAGACAAAGAAAAGAACCTCGAGGCCTTTCTTGATCTGGATCTTACTGGAGAAAAATGGGTTATTGGCAGTGGCGGTGAGTTTGAGCATCTACGAGAAAAATATCAAAATAGATCCCGTTTTTTTGAAGTCCATTCGCAAAATGAAATTAACCACCTTTTACAAAAATGCGATGTTCTTGTTTTTCCCAGCCGTTTCGACACGTTCGGAATTGTAATTGTAGAGGCTTTAGCCGCAGGCCTGCCATGTGCAGCTTTTCCGGAATATGGTCCAAAAGAAATTCTCACCCAGGGTATCTCAGGGTTCATGGATCAAGACCTCAAAAAAGCGTGTCTTGAGGCTCTAAAGTTACAACCTCGTGATTGTCATTTAGAAGCAGAAAGATTTTCAATCTCTTCAAGCGTAAGAAAATTTTTATCTAATTTGGTTCTTATCTAAAAAAGATCGAACGCATTTCTTTATTTTGCTACAATTGACCAATCTTTTTTTAAAACCGATCGTTTTATGGCAACTGCAACTTTTTTTCCGAAATTAAGTTTTCTATCCCTTTATGAGCCTAGGGATCCCCAAAAGCCACTCTTAAGCCGTTCTGTTGCAGAGGAGCCTGTTACACACGCACCACCGGCTTTTCCAAGCAAATCCTTTTTTTTAACTCGAACATTTGCGCCGAGTTTTTTTTCCTTAAGGCTTCACCCTGCCTTTACTCAACAAAGCCACGCCTCTTTTTTTTACCAATGGGCAGTCGCCATGACCTTTTGTGCAAGAAGGTATCATCTGCTTACACTCGATGCATTTTTGAAGCTGGATCGCGATCAAGAGCGCACGGTCTTTTTTAAAGCGCTTAAAAAGGTTGTCGGCTGCAACGCTTCCCTTCATCGAATCATCGGCCGGGATCTTTGCACATATCTTTCAAAAGGATATCACGGACTTTCACAATCAAGATTTTCTTGTCTTCACCCCTCAATCAATCCCGAGTTTATCATTACACCCCTTATTGACTCGAAATTATCTTTGGAAAACCGTATCCCGTTTAAATTTCATTTGAAACAGCTTGGTGTAGAAAAAGGGAAGTTCGCTGATCTTCTATATCTCCCTTCAGCAGTTTGCCAGAGCTCCCAAAAACCTCCTTTCAAAATGGAAGTAGCTCTTTTGATGGAATATATCTACTACATTGTAAAAAAAGATCCTAAATTACTGGACGATGTAAAAAAAAGGGGCTTTTTAGTCCAAACGATCCTAGATCACCCGGAAATTGCGAGCTACTTGAAGAACCGAGGTCTGTATAATTTAGTAGTTTTAAACCAAATAGCAAATCATCTGGAATCTTCACTTCTAGATTGGAACCAGTACTGCTACAAAATCCTCAAGGATTCGGGTTCTAATTTTTTTCAAAAAATTGAAGATTATGATTTTAATAAGCTTATAGAATCTATCCGGCATAAAATTCGGGATTTAAGGCTTAGCCCTCAATCCAAAGATATTATTGCTCTGGAAGAACTAAAAAAAATCTACGAACTCAATCTAAAAGACGATGATGACCGGGGCAGTTTGCAAATGGTCTTTTATCAATTTCACACAAAGGAACCCGACCCCCGCTTGATCGCTTGGATGGAAGGGAAAAGCCCCTTAAATGCTGAACATACCAACGTGATCCTGGAAGAATTGGATATTTATTTAGCCAATGTACCCACTCTCACACCTGAATTAAGAACGCTTGTACTACAAATGTTATGTAACTCTCTTTATGATTGGGATAAATTTGTCGCAAAGACTTTAAATATCGCTAACCTTGTCGCTTCCTTAGACCCTGTTTAAGATTTATAAAATAAAGGAGGCCTTAAGGGCCTCCTTAGCGTTGTCATTACGGTCGACTCCTAAGGATCCCGGGAATCTATTCTACTCTCGCTACAAGAATATTTTCTTTATACCGCCCATCTAAACCCCCGTCAATAAATGTGATCGAATATTTGGGATTGATTTCTAAAATCTTTTGTTTGATCTGATCTAATGAGACATAATCAAAAAGATAGCCGCCACATAGATCTAGATCATCGATCAAAATTGTGTGATTCTTAATAGAATGAAGTTTGATTTGTTCTAATTCAGCCATTAAAGGGGAGTTTTTGATCCACGGCATTTCCCGATTATCGTAGACATTATGTGCATCCAACCAAAAAGTTATCGGTTCGTTGTATTTTTCTATCAAACCTCTCAAGGCGTAGGCAGAATCTCCATGATAAATTTTTACACTTTTTAGCTTCGAGAATTTGCGTTTTGAAAAATCAAAAAAAGGGAAGTAATTATCTATGGAGACAATCTCAGAAAAACCTGCCTCTATAGCCCGCATGATCCCCTCGCCCTTATACGTCCCGGTTTCTACAAACACACGATTTTTATATGGTTGGAAACCTTCCGGCCCGACAGCTGAATACAGAGAGGATAACACCAGGCAGCCCACTATTACGAAATAAGACAAATCAAACCTCCAAACTCAAGATTGCGTTTTTAAGTGCATTACTTAGAAAAAATAATGCAATAAGATGTTTTTATTTGTAATAGAAATTTTACTTTATTGCTTTGTATGAATACAGATAGTTTACTTTAAACTAAAAGTTTATTGTTAAGAAAAGGAAGGAAAATTAGTTGGAAGAAAAAAAATTTGGGGAGGGTGGGACTCGAACCCACGGAGACCAAGGTCGACGGATTTACAGTCCATTGCAATTGCCACTATGCGACCTCCCCGGAAAGTGTGCCGCCGAAAGGAATTGAACCCTCAACCATCCGATTACAAGTCGGGCGCTCTACCAATTGAGCTACAGCGGCAAAATATACCTATAAAGACTATCACGAATCCGAATTTTCAGACAACCCTTTTTCTTTAAGATTCTTAGGTTTGGCTAAAGATTGGATTCTTCCCGCTATAGAGGCTATTTTGCTTTCCTGAACGATTACCTCAGCCTTGTACTTTTGCATCCCGGTCTTGAGTGCACAACATTTTTTAAATTTCAACCCCGAACCGCATGGGCAGGGATCGTTCCGTCCGACTTTTTGATTCATGCTTGCTATCTACTATATAAAAAAGTTATAATGATTCAAAATATTTTGTTTTTTTTCCCCGATTAAGGATAAATCAGGGAGCTTAAGATAAAATATATTAAAATTTTCTGTTAAGATTACAAATTTCAAGAGTTTAATGCAACGGACGATTCCCACCCCCCCCTGGACACAAACAGGACGGCAGATTGAGAGCCTGGTACGAAAAGCTATTCTGAAATTCGATCTTTTTAAAAAAGATCAAAAAAAAATAGGGATAGCACTTAGTGGGGGTAAAGACTCCATGACCCTTCTTTATATGTTAAAAGCGATTAGCGGACGGGGTATTCTCCCGTTTGAAATCGAAGCCTTTCACGTAAGCGGAGCTTTTTCCTGCGGAGCCTCTCTGGCCGAAAAAATTTTACAAAAGGCTTGCGATGAGATCGAAGTCCCCCTGCACATCCTCCAATCGACTCAGACATTAGAAACTCTTGAATGCTACAGCTGCTCCAGAGAAAGACGAAAGCTCCTTTTTACCAAAGCTTTGGAAAGGGGAATTTCCACATTAGCTTTTGGCCATCATAAAGAGGACAACGTAGAAACCCTTTTCATGAATCTTTTGCACACGGCCTCTTTTGAAGGGATGTTGGCTAAAGTCCCCATGTTACGCTACGGCGTTACGATTATCCGCCCTCTGATTTTAGTTGATGAAGCCTCCATTTTGAATTTTTCAGAACAGTATGGATTCTTACGCGTCATGTGTCAGTGTCCGGTTGGGCAAAAATCAAGGCGCAGAACGGTTAAGGAGATCCTTAAAGACCTATCCCAGGAGTTTCCCAACGCGATCAACAACTTGAGCGAGGCCTCTTTTAAATTCGGGACGTCAAAAGCCCTCTCCCCCGATCTCAATCAGCCCCTATCCCCCGTAGGGATGATATCTGAAAACCCCTTTTAAATTTTACCCTAAACAAATTCTACTGCCTTAAAAATTTTTGAATCCTTTAATATCTTGTCATCTATGGATCTATTTTCACTAGAAGTACTGGCTCTTGCTCTTTACCTGATTGCACTTTTTGCCGTTGCAATTTTTGCCTATAAAAAGTCCCAAAATTCTGCCGACTTTATTATCGGGGGGAGAAAAATGCATTTCTTCGTTACCGCATTGGCGGCCCATGCAAGCGATATGAGCAGCTGGATATTTTTAGGCTACCCTGCACAGGTGTACACCTATGGATTAAAGAGTTCCTGGGTAGCAATCGGGCTTATTTTTTTCATGTACCTGAACTGGCAATTCATTGCCCAAAAACTCCGCCAGGAGACGGCCCGGTTTGAAAGCCTTACCCTGTTCTCTTTTTTTGAAAGCGTTTGCAAAGATACAACGGGATTTACCAGAGTTCTAACGGGAATTATGTCTTTGGTTTTTTATTCCGTCTATATTTCTGCAGGCCTTATGGGTTTGGGGCTACTTTTACAAAATCTTGCCGCTATCCCCTACACTGTCGCAATCATTTTCGGAATGCTTATTGTGATACCCTTTCTTCTACTAGGCGGTTTTGTAACGCTTGCCTGGACCGATCTTGTCCAAGGTTTATTTTTGCTTTTTGTGATCATCTTGGTCCCCTTTTTGAGTTGGTTGCAGCTGTCGGCATCTGTCTCTATGGATACCATTTTTCAGGACCTATCGGGTTTTATCCCCACCACACCAGCGGGGGCTCTTGCCGCCTTTCTATTGATGGCAAGCTGGGGGCTAGGTTATTTTGGTCAGCCCCACATCCTCACCAAATTCATGGGAATTAACGATCCGAAAGAGATTCCTAAATCGATGGCAGTCGGTATGACGTGGCAAACGATCACCCTTACTGCTGCAACTATGATTGGACTTGTAGGCGGCCTGACTTTTACAAACCTCTCCAATCCGGAACTTTTGTTCATAGAGCTGTCTAAAAAAACGCTCGAACCTTTCCTTCTGGGGCTTGTTCTGTCAGCTATCATTGGGGTCACCATCACCTCGATGGGTGCGCAAATCCTTGTTGTAATCTCTACTCTTGCCGAGGACTTTTACAAAAAGTTTTTTCACAAGGAAGCGACTAACAGACAAGTGCTTGTCGTTTCCAGAATTTCCACACTCTTTGTCGCTTTGATTGCGATCACAATAGCCTCCTTTAAACCCTCTTCCCTTTTTAATCTTGTCTCTTATGCCTGGTTTGGACTGGGAGCGTCTTTTGGACCCCTTGTGATTGCCTGCCTGGTTAGAAAAAACCTGCACCGATATAGCGCATGGGCAGGGATACTTACTGGAGGTTTTGCGAGCGGAACTTTCCCCGCCTGTAATCTGCTGCTCAAAACCTCTATCCCACCCCTTATTCCCGGTTTTATTCTTAGCATGCTTGCGATTGCGTTAGCAGAATATTTAACAAAAAAAAAGCGACTTTGTCCCTAGAGCAGCTTTAGTTTTATCGTCTAACGCGCATAGACTTCTTTTCAAAGCCTAAAAAGGGATCTATGCGCTGAAGTTTTCTATCATAGGCATCTAGGTGGTGAAGCCCCTCTTTTTGCATAGATTCTAAAATCTCTTTACAACCTTGAATTTCTTGGACTCTTTGGGTCTCTTCTTGCATTTTTTGTAAAAACACAAGACCTAAAGAAAAAACTTTATCGTAACCCTGCTGTCTTCTGCTTTTATCCGCATCACACAGGCAAACGATAAATTGATGAAACAAATTTTTAAGCTTTTCCTTTCTCTCTAAAAGTGTATCTTTACTTTCTACCTGTGCAAGCTCGTGGACAATCTGTGACGCCACCCTATCCACTTTTAAAGCGTCTTTTTGCCAGTCCTGTTTAGTGCAGGAAAAAAAGGAGAGCAAAACAAATAAAAAATGAAAAAACGATCGCATAAAACACCAATTCAGAAAAATAGTCTAAAATGGGGTTTTTTGCAAAGTCTACTACGACACAAAATGGATATCTTAACCTATTCAAAATAAATGAGATATAGGCGTCTTTAATGTGGAGCTTCAAGAGAGCTTTTTTGTTAAAATTTGTGGTCGCGTCTAAAAATGCGGTAAATCCTTGATTGTAATTCACAAAGGTGCTACATTACTCACATTCCAAATGGGGGCACATAGCTCAGTTGGTAGAGCGCTTGCCTTACAAGCAAGTGGTCGTAGGTTCGAGTCCTGCTGTGCCCAATACCCATTATGGGGGAGTAGTTCAATCGGTTAGAGCACTTGCCTGTCACGCAAGAAGTTGCGGGTTCGAGTCCCGTCTCTCCCGTTATATTTATGGCTGTAGCAACGATCAAATCAAGATCCTTTTACCAGCTTGCCATCAGCGCGTTAATGATGGTGATAGGCGCCTTTATAGCAGCCTTTGCGATCCAGGTATTCCTAGTCCCCGCTCATCTTATTGATGGAGGCGTCATAGGAATCGCTTTGATTCTCGGTCGCCTATTCAATGAATCGCTGATTCCCCTTTACATCATCTTACTGAACGCTCCGTTTGTTTACCTTGCATCCAAATTCATACGCCGGACCTTTGTCATACAGATGATCGTTGCTGTTTTGCTATTTGCCTTTTTTCTGATCTTATGCAACAACTTTCCCCCTTTTACTGCTGATGCTCTTGAAATTATTGTTGTCGGCGGTGCTCTTTTAGGAATAGGAGCTGGGTTGATTATCAGAAGCGGCAGTTGCACCGACGGAACCGAAATTCTCGGGATCATCATCAATAAGAAAATGGGCTTCACCGTAGGTCAGGTCGTACTTTTCATCAATTTTTTTGTGTTTGCGGCTTATGGGCTGATTTTTCAAGATTGGCATATCGCCCTTCGCTCCCTTCTTACCTACGTTGTGGCGTTCAAGATGATCGATCTTGTGATCACAGGCCTTGATGAATTAAAACAAGTGATGATTATTTCCTCTAAACCACAGGAGATCTGCGATACGATCTTAAAAGAGCTGGGGCTTGGGCTCACAGTCCTCTACGGGCGGGGTGGATTCTCAAAAACTAATCGTGAACTTCTTTTAGTTGTTGTAGAGCGCCTAGACCTTGCGGATCTGAAAGAATTGATTATGAGCATCGATCCCGAAGCTATTCTGACGATTCAAGACCTTCATGAGTTTGTGTCGGGACGTTCCCCAAAGAAGATCAAATCTAAAAACCAGAACAAGCTCAACATCCTTAACCACGATTAGAAAGTTTATCTACACCAAAACTCTTTATAAATAATCCAAGATTTATCAAGAATCTCAAGTAGATATCAAATCTGCTTTAAAACTCTTTATAAATAATCCAAGATTTATCAAGAACCACTAAGAGAGATTTTATCTACACCAAAACTCTTTAAAAATTATGTAAGATTTGTCTAGTCTTGGCGTAAATATAGGAATAGAGGGGATGAAGTTTATCCCCTAAACGAGCGCAGTGACTTTATTGCTTAAAAGCCCCTCTTCTATCCATTTGTCAATCGAATTTATGGTAAGGGTATTGTCGGTAAAATCCTGGTGACAAATAAGATATTTATGAAAAGGAATTGTCGTTTTGATGGGCCCCACGAAAAACTCATCCAAAGCTCGTGATGCCGTTTTAAGCACTTCCTCGCGATTTTTACCTTTTACAATCAATTTTGCAATCATCGAGTCATAAAATGGGGGAATAGTGTAGCCATTAAACGCGTGGGTATCGATTCTGATATTTGGACCTAGGGGTGGTTGAAATAGATCCATTTTGCCCGGGGAAGGTAAAAAGTTCCTCTCCGGATCCTCGGCATTGATCCTAAATTCCATCACAGCCCCCCGCATCTCGATGTCTTCTTGAGCGATAGTTAGTTTTTCTCCCATAGAGACCTTGATTTGCTCTTTAATCAAATCTATCCCCGTCAACTCCTCCGAAACGCAATGCTCAACCTGGATCCTCGTGTTGACCTCCATGAAATAAAAGGTCCGATCTTGGTCAAAAAGAAATTCTACTGTCCCAGCAGAATTATAGCCTGCCTTTTTGCACAATCGTACCGCTGATTGTGTGACATAATTTCTTTCTTGTGACGTTAGAACTGGTGAAGGGGCCTCCTCAATTAATTTTTGTCGGCGTCTTTGGGAGGTGCAGTCTCTTTCAAAAAGATGCAGTACCGTGCCATGTTTATCAGCAAGAATTTGCACTTCGATGTGCCGGGGGTTCTGAATAAACTTTTCGACATACAAAGCATCGTCTCCGAAAGACTTTTTTGCCTCCTGTTGCGCTTGATAAAATCTTTCAACAAAAAGCTCTTCGGACATTAGAATATAAATCCCTTTGCCTCCACCACCACTCCGTGCTTTTAAAACAACCGGATATCCAATCTGCCTCGCCTCTTCTATAGCTTCCATCGGATCAAAAAAAGCGTGGATTCTGCCTGGAACTACGGGAGCTTTTGCTTCAAGTGCTATTTTTTTTGCCTGAATTTTATCTCCCAATCGGTCAATCGCATCAGATGAGGGACCTATGAATGTCACTGAAGCTTTCTCGCACAGCCTTGCAAAAGAGGCGTTCTCAGAAAGAAATCCATAACCCGGATGTACAGCGTCTGCACCGCTAATTTCGATGGCACTCAAAATCCTTGGGATATTGATGTAAGACTCCGGAGTTGGGCCTGGCCCGATACAGACAGCAGAGTCGGCTAAGAAAACGTGCAAAGAATCCTTATCCGCAGTTGAGTAGACAGCAACCGTTTCCAGACCGAGCTCTTTGCAGGCTCGTATTATTCTTACGGCAATCTCCCCGCGATTTGCAATTAAAACTCGTTTCATTGGTATCCTTACAGAATAAAAATTATCCTCTATACGACTGAGAACAGGGCCATTCCAAAATCTACAGCCTCTCTATCCTCAACGTGCACCATCTCAACTGTACCGTCTAAAGTCGACTTCACTTCAAAATAGGTTTTCATAGCTTCAATTAAACAAAGGGTCTGCCCCTTATGAACTTTTGTCCCGACCTCAACAAATTTGGGCTTATCAGGAGCAACAGATAAATAGACAGTCCCTACCATTTCCGCTTTAATCGCCTCTTTTAGAGGACGAGACTCCCTTTTTTTAATTGAAGCTTGGGGGAGCTCCTCTACCGATAATCCTAACGCGCTCTCTTCGGCTTCAGAAAATTCCAAGGCTAGCTCTTGTCCATCGGACTCTTTAACTGAAAAATTCTTGACGCCATTTTTTTTTAGAACATCAATCAAATCCTGAATTATTTTAAGATCCATTAGACCCTCTGAATGTAAAGATTCTGTATCGTATCTACTTTGATAATATCCCCTACCTCTATGAACATAGGAACCTCAACTTCGGCGTTCGTCTCAAGAGATGCAATTTTAGAACCTCCGACTAAACCACCTCCCTGATCCTTGACGCTGACGACAAGAAGCTCTAGAAATTGGGGAAGCTCTACTGAAAAAACGGTATCTCCATAAAAAAGGGCACGTACATCCACACCCTCTTTGAGAAAATTGGCTTTATCTTTGATAATTTCCTGGGGTACCAAAACCTGCTCCAGATTATCAATATCCAAAAAGAGATGTTCACTCCCCTCCAAATAAAGATATTCCAGTCTCCTTTTAGAGATTTTTACCTCTTCAATCTCCTGGTCCGGCTTAAAATTCCTTTCAAAAATTTCACTTGTAACGGGATCTTTGAGTGTTGCTTTAAAAAACGGGGGTCCCTTAGGTAGGGTTACCTTAATGATTTGCTCCAATAAGAGGATTCTCCCCTCAAAGCGAATGGTCGTTCCGGGAACGAGTTGCTGCACTAGTACGGTTAACATCTTTCCTCCACTATCGGATATAGCTGAGCCATATTTTCAATCACATAATCAACACATAAGTCGGGCAAAATGCTAAAACGATTGCGAGCAGCACGATAAAGCACGGTGATCATCCCCAGCTCTTTGGCCGGGACTAGATCGGCATCTATTCGATCTGCTACTACAATCACCCGATTCGGTGGCATCTTGAATTCTTTCAAAATGTTTTCATAACACCCCTTCTTTGAAGAACGGGTGACTTCGATTTTACTAAATAGGGTATATGGAAGACCAGATTTTTTCACTTTTGCAAGCTGAAAAATCTCCTCACCCCTTGTAACAAGAATAAGATTGGCCAAGCTTTTAAGGTCGTAAAGAATTTTTTCAGAGCCTAGTACCGGCTCGGGGTTTAAATCATTGAGTTCCGGATCGGATATGGTTCGCATCGCAACTTCTATAAACTTTGCACCACCCCCATAGAGAAGGACAAATTCTTTGATAGCGTCGATGGAGCTTGTAGCGGTTCGATTCAACCGCTCCAAAGTTTCTAGCGCCTGATCCCGGTCCAAAATTTCGATGCCAGCTCCTATCATTTCTTCAAGAGCTCTATCTAACCTTGGTTCGATGATTGTTGCCGTCGTCTCTATAAGTGTGTCGTCAAGATCGAACAAAACTAGCATTCTTTTTAGCTTCTTCTATAATGTGAATCAAAATGCGGGCTAAACGGTCCGAATCGTGGCGAATCAAATTTCTTTTTAAAAGATCTCTTTTGTTCGCCTTATCTATAGGCCCAAGTAAGGGCGTTTGAATAACACGCCCGTCAAAAAGATCACATTCCACCAAATCCCCCTCTTCCGCATAGCGATCAATCAGCTCTTTTGGGGGTGTTTGAGAGTTCACAACTATATAGTCAATGACACCTTCGCCCAAGTAGAGTTCAACCTGGCGAACGTAATCGCTCACCTTGAAGCCGGTAGTCTGCCCTTTTTTATTCATCAAATTTACAACGAATATTTTTATTGCACGGGAATTTTTAAGGGTCTCTACAACACCGTCAACAAGCAAATTGGAAATCACCGACGTGTAGAGCCCTCCAGGCCCGATGATCACCGCGTCCGCCTCTTGAATACGCTTTACGGCTTCAGGATTGGCTTTTGGATAAGGATCTAAAAAGAAGCCGCTATAGCCTTGGTCTATCTCGTCATTTAGATAAATTTCTTTTTCGCTTTCCAGTATTTTGCGGTTGTTGAGAATCATTTTGAGCCGCACATGCTGTGTCGTAACGGGAACCACCTTCCCTTTGATGTTGAGCACACGACTCACCTCTTCGATAGCCGTTTCAAAGCTTCCGGTTACTTTTTCGAGCGCCGATAGGAAAATATTCCCGAACGTATGCCCTGATAGAAAACTCTCATCAAATCGGTAATTCATCAAATTCCGCATCAATTCAGACGATTCGCTAAGGGCCACAATACATTGGCGCACATCACCTGCAGGCAAAACTCCGAGTTCGTCTCGTAAAATACCTGTGCTACCCCCATCGTCGGACATGGTTACGATTGCTGTGAGATCTACAGGGTATTCCTTTAAGCCTCTCAAGACAACGTAGTTTCCTGTGCCTCCGCCGAGTGTGGTAATCCGTTTCACTTATACACCCTGTAGCTGGTTTACGATGTGGCGCATAGATTGCCCTTTTTGAAATAAAGCACTTGCGGATACTAGAATGTCAGCGCCGGCGCCAATGCACTTCTTCGCATTGTTGATCCCTACACCCCCATCGATAGAAATTTCAAATTTCAATTCGGGATGATTTTTTTTCATCGTTTTTAGGAATTCGACTCTATCCAGCATCTCTTCCATGAACTTCTGACCGGCAAAGCCTGGGTGCACAGTCATAACAATCACCTGATCGACTTTTGCCAAATGGGGAAGTAAAAGTTCGGGATTTGTCTCCGGTGAGATCGCTAAACCTACCTGCATGTTGCATGTCTTGATAAATTTGATCGTGTCATCGATATACTCCGTGGCTTCAACTTGAAACGTCAATCTGTCGGCACCCGCCTTCTTAAAACGCTCCACATAGTCATAAACCCGGTAGATCATCAAATGCACGTCGAAAAACATTTTTGATCGTGATCTTAGCCCTAGGACGGTGTCGGGCCCAAACGTAATATTATCTACAAAATTTCCGTCCATGACATCGAGATGCAGCATATCCGCACCGCTTTCTTCCACTTTTTTCAATTCGTCAGCTAGACAGCACATGTCTCCGCCTATAATCGACGCAGATATCTTCACTTTGTTCATCGTGTCTATGTAATCACACCTCTGTCTATCCGCTCAAGAAAAATTTCGTTCATCATCTTGTCGAACTTTTGCATGGTATCAAGTTGCGGCTGATAAAGATAAAATAAATGGAAACTTTTACCCCAAATCAAAACATTGGCTCTGATCCACTCAAATTTTGTTTTGACACATGCTTTTGCCGCCGCATCAATTTTAGAAGCAATGTTCAAGGAGGCTAAAATCAGGACACCATCGTTCCCTTTTTTAATTAGGTGCTCCCCCGTAAGTTGCTTAGATCCCGACATAAAAAAATGGAACATCTCTAAAAGGGGGTCGAGTTTGGCGAGGTACTGGATCTCTACGGGCTGTAAAGAGAGAAAAAAATTTTCCAGATACGTTTCATCATGGTCTTTCAAAAGACCCTTAAATAACCTAAGATTATCAATCTGTTTAGAAATCATCCCCCCATTATAATCTCTAAAATTTGGGAATATTTTTTTTAAAAAATCAGTTATGTGGGCCCGCACTTTAAGCGAATCTATCGAGTGGTCAGCTCGTATAAAACCCTTGAGATCTATATCGATACGCACCGTTGAGGCTTCTATTTCTACAAGCTTTTGGTAAAACCTCCTTGTCGCCTCAAGGTGAACACCGATCCCCTGCTTTCGGATTGCAGTTAATCTTTCAATTGGAGTTGTATCGTAAGGTTTAACAATCAAAACGAGGTAGCTCAAATAACTCTCATACTGTCTTTCAAAATGGATGGCAACCTGTGGAATATCCTCTTTAGAGCTGATTTCGTTGCACAAGGTAACAATCCGCCGCATCACATCTTCCTCGTTGCGCGGCATAAATACCTGGTGGACGTACCGCTCAATGGAAGAGGTAAGTGTGAATCTCAGACCCCTCTCAATCTCAAAGCGTTCGAGGTGGGTCTTTATCTCAACAAGAAAGATGGAGTCATGGTGCAAACGGACAAAACTGGATTCGTCCACATCTATAGACGGATGGATCAACTGCAATGATTTTTTTAAATGCTTCAATTCAAAAACTTCGTTAGGTGCCAGCGGAAGATAGAGAGCAAGCCCTAGGGTTTTCCTATCTTCTTTAGCCCCTATAAAAAAGACCTGGACTTTGTGCTCTTTTTCCACTGCAGGCCCCTCTTCAAAGTTGCGGATCTGCTTTTGTAGAAAGACGTATCTTACAAACCATTTTTTCCACTTTTTTTCAAGTGGAGCGCCCTCAATTCTCTCATTGAACTCCACCCAAAATCTTCTTAAAAATTTTTCCATCAGATGGGAACTGAATGAAAATCGGTTTTTTAAAGGCTCCAGAAGGTCTTGCAAAAGAAGATACACCCGGTTCGCCCCTCCCCGCTTTCTTTCTAAGATACGCTCCAAGACATCCTGTTTTTCGCAGCCTCGCCTAACCTCTTCCATGAAACGGTCCAAATTTTCATTAAAAAGGACAAAAGCGCTTTGAGTTTGGAAGACCACATACGCTTCAATAAGAGTCAAAGCACCATCAAACCCTTCAAGCCTGACATTTGAGGAAAAAAACCGCTCCAATGGGGTGATATGACCGGGTAAAAGAGCTGTCGAGCACTGGGTAAAAAAGTAATGAGATAGACCGTCTCTCTCCTTAGATAAAAGGTACATACTCACACCCAAAGGGTGTTCCTGCGCTCTTTCGACATAGAAAAGAGGCAGTTTTGAACGCAAAAGCGCGGGCCGGTCAACAAACTCTTTACTGCACTCGCAATTAGAAAAAATTTGCTGCATGATTCGCTCTTTTGTAGAGCGATAAAAATCCAACACCTTCGGAGAAGAGGAGCCTGGATGGGGTTTTGCCATGCTTTTTAAAACGCTTTATTTTTATTACCTCTTATCTGCCGATGGATTTTTAGACATGCCGTATCCAAGAGGCCAGAGGAATTTCTAGCACATATAGCAGTTCTAGTTTTTTTTTGAAAATAATTCGTACGCCTAAAAGCAAAAAGTTATAAGAAAAACCGCTGCAAGTCTATTTAAAGGGTCGCAGCGTTTTCATCGATATGGGTTAGGTGTCTGTATACTTGAAAGCGCTTCACTATCCTCAATAGTAGCTAAGGATGCGTCCATCGGCAGTCCTGAAACAATCACAGTTCCCGGAATATACATTTTTTTTGAAGCGCTCGTAGAGAAAATTTCGAGAGGAACATAGTACTTTTTTGCCAAAGCCAGCGCCCTTAAATGGAGCAAAGGGCGAGCCTCGTTTTCCAAAAGCCTTAAAGCACCGTCATAATCGATAAAATCGATCGGTGCGGCAGATGAGTCTCTATAGGGATTCACTGTGTAAAGTGCACCTACGTCTTTAAAAAAACAGGCTTTTGAAGCTCTTAAAGCATGGCAAAGCGCGACCGCAGTTGTATCGGACCCCCCCCTCCCAAGTGTTGTCACCTCTTTATCAATGGAAACTCCTTGAAAACCTGCCACAACAGCGACATGGCCCCTTCCGAGGGCCGCCTCTATTCTTGAAGGCCGCACCTCAAGGATTCTTGCATCGGTAAAGGCTGTGGAAGTTATAATACCCGATTGGCTTCCTGTAAATGAGACCGCCTGGTGGCCTGCATCGACCAGTGAAATGGTCAATAGAGTCATACTAATCCTTTCCCCAACAGACACCAGAAGATCTAACTCCCTTTTTGGGGGGGCTTTTGAGATAGACTGCGCTAAGCTCAAAAGCTGATCTGTTGTGTTTCCCATAGCGCTCACAACAGCGATGACATCAAATCCACTTTTTTTATAATGTATAATTATTTCTTTAATATCATGGATTTTATCCACTGAGCTAAGGGATTTTCCCCCAAATTTAAGGACGATTCTAGGGCGCATACTAAACCTTTTAAAGGGTAGCAAATGTGTTGATTTTTAATACAGCGCCTTGATAGACTTCTTAACAAAACGTAAAAACCCTAGGAGAACCCTTTAACATGTCCACTAAACAACATAGCCTCTGGATCCAAGACGAGAGCAAAATTCTTGACGAAGAGAATTTCAGCATTTCCGACCGCGAGCTTTTCAATAATTTTATCAGAGGTACGCACGCCGATGATACCACTGCCGTAAGCACAATGGTCCCCGGACAAGTCCTTAAAGGTCGCATCGTCCTAGTAACTAAAGATTTTGTTATTGTTGATGTGGGCTTGAAATCTGAAGGTCTTATCCCAGTCGGAGAATTCGAAGACCCAGCAGAAATCATTATCGGCGGAGAGGTTGAGGTTCTTCTTGACCAGACCGAGGGTGACAACGGACAAATTGTCGTCTCAAGAGAAAAGGCGATCAAGTTGCGTCGTTGGGAATATATCGTCAACCACTGCGAAGAGGGCTCTATTGTCAAAGGTAAAGTCACCCGCAAAGTCAAAGGCGGCTTGATGGTGGATATCGGCGTTGAGGCTTTCCTCCCCGGATCACAAATCGATAACAAGCGGATCAAAACCGTGGACGAGTTCCTCGACAAAGTGTTTGAGGTGAAAATCCTAAAAATCAACATTGATAGAAAGAATATTGTTGTCTCAAGACGTGAAATCATTGAAGATGAGCGCGTGTCTAAAAAAGCTGAAATGCTAGATGACATCCAACCCGGCGATATCCGCATCGGTGTCGTTAAAAACATCACCGACTTCGGCGCTTTCCTAGACTTGGATGGGATCGATGGCCTCCTCCACATTACCGACATGGCGTGGAAGCGTGTACGCCACCCTTCAGAGCTTCTTCAGCTCGGGGATGAGGTTGAGGTTATGATTCTCAGCGTTGATAAAGACAAGGGGCGCGTAGCTCTCGGTCTGAAGCAAAAAGACCACAATCCTTGGGATGAGATCGAGGCAAAATACCCTATCGGAACTAAAGTGCGCGGTAAAATTGTAAACCTGGTGCCTTACGGTGCATTTATCGAACTTGAACCTGGAATTGAAGGGCTAATCCACGTCTCAGAAATGTCATGGGTTAAAAATGTCACCGATCCTAGCCAAGTTGTCAACCGCGGCGACGAGGTAGAAGCGATTGTTCTTTCGATCCAAAAAGACGAAGGCAAGATCTCTCTAGGTATCAAGCAAACAGAAGAAAATCCATGGGACAATGTTGACGAGCGCTACAAAGTAGGCAACTCGGTTAAAGTTGAAATACGGAACCTGACAAACTATGGTGCGTTTGTAGAGCTTGAGCCGGGTGTTGATGGATTGATCCATATATCCGACCTAAGCTGGATTAAAAAGGTGTCGCATCCTTCCGAAGTCCTAAAAAAAGGTGACTACGTAGAAGCCGTTATCCTTTCTGTCGATAAAGAAAGCAAGAAAATCACACTTGGTGTGAAGCAGTTAACCGACAATCCCTGGCAGTCCATCGAGGACACCATGCCTGTGAACAGTGTCGTGCGCGGAAAAGTCACAAAAATCACCGCTTTCGGTGCTTTTGTGGAGCTTGCGAACGGTATCGAAGGACTGGTGCATGTTTCCGAACTTTCAGACCGTCCATTCAATAAGATTGAAGACGTAGTACGTGTAGGTTCAGACGTAGAAGCCAAGGTCATCAAGATTGACCGCGAACACAAGAAAATCTCCCTTTCAATCAAGGAACACGAACTCGGCTCAACTAAATCCAGCCGTGATGCTATTGTTCTTGATGGTAAAAAACGATAATAAAGGCAACCGATGAATAAAGAGCTAATTGCCATTTTTGAGTATCTCGAGAGAGAAAAAGGGATCAAACGCGATGTGATCATCAAGGCAATCGAAGAGTCCCTTACTATCGCAGCGCGCAAAAAGAACAAAGGCGTTAACAACGTAGTTGTTGAGGTCAATCCTAAAACCGGTTCTATTGTCGCTATCGCACACAAAGAGGTTGTCGACCAAGTAGAATATCCGGAGGAGGAGATCCTTCTTAAAGATGCACAGGCTCTTGATTCTAAAATCAAGATCGGTGACTGGATCGATATCGAGGTTACGCCCGAAGATTTCGGGCGCATTGCAGCACAAACTGCCCGCCAGGTTATCTCTCAGAAGCTCAGAGGAGCAGAGAAAGAGGTAATCTACGAGGAATTCCGCGATCGCGCTGGAGAGATTATTTCCGGATCCATACGTAGAATTTCCAAGGGAGGCACTCTGATCGTTGACCTCGGTAAAGTTGAAGCATTGCTGCCAACACGTTTTTACCCTAAAGGTGAAACTTATGCAGTTGGAGACAAGGTGCTAGCTCTTCTTTTAGAAGTGCAAGATACCGAAAGCGGCGGAGCGGAGGTGATTCTATCCCGAAGCCACCCTGACTTTGTTGTGGCTCTATTGCAACAAGAGGTCCCCGAACTCGCCGAAGGTGTGATTCAAATACGTAGAGTTGTGCGCGATGCCGGATTCCGGACAAAGATTGCCCTAGTTTCATCAGATCTTAAGTTAGATCCGGTTGGAGCTTGCGTTGGTGTCCGCGGGAGCCGCATCAAAAATGTTTTAAGGGAACTCGGTCATGAAAAAATAGATCTATTCCCTTGGAGCGACAATCCTGTACAGCTTTTGAAGAACGCTCTTTCCCCATGCGACATACGCCGCATTGATGAGACCGAAGAGGGAGACTTTGTGATAGTTGTCGCAGATGAATCCTATCCTTCAGCTCTCGGAAGACGCGGTGCTAATGCCCGTCTGACGGCGGATCTCCTTGAACGAAGAATAGAAATCTTCAAAGAATCAGAATTTGAGCGTGGTGCTTTTGAAGAGCAGCGCAGATTGGCTCTCTCCGAGGAACCAATCCTTGATTCTCCCCTATCTGACCTTCAAGGTGTCAATCAGCTTGTGATTGACGCGTATATTCAGAGCGGTCTAGAAACTATGAGAAAAATTTTACAAAAGAATGCAGCCGAAATCTCGCGCGAGACAGGCTTGAGCATCGAGATTGTCGAAGATACCATCGACCGCATTCGCAAGCACGTAGGAAGTTCGATTGGCTAAAAATCTAAAGATTAACGTTAAAAACAGTCAGCTTAACCAGGTCCTTAAAGGCATTCGTCAAAAAAAAGACGATTCCGACGAGGCTGTAGCAAAAGATAAAGAGGTGGAACATACACCTGTTGTATCAGCTGTAACGGAAAAACCAGCACCAAAAAAAGCTTCCAGAGCTAAAAAGGTTGCCGCACCGAAACCACAAGTGGAGGCGGACCAACCAACACAACGAGAGCCAGAAGTTGTACATCCAAAAACCGAAACTCATCCAAAAGAAGAACGTCTTTCCAAGATAGAAAAGGAAATCTTCAAAGAAGAGGTTTCTGAAAAATCATTTGAGGAAGAAGTGCCCACCAAATCAGAAAAACCTGCAACCTCTTTCGAATCAAGACCGCAGCGTTCTTTAGAATCACAACAAAAGCCAACGAGAACCTCCCACACTAGTGAAAGACCTGCACGCTCAGCAGGCTTTCAACCTCGAAGTTTTAATTTTGAGAAACCGGCTGACGGATTCAATCGCCCCTCATCAACAGATTTTAGGCAAAGGGTCGATAGCACCGATCGAAATCATGTGTCCGGGAGAGCGGAACCCCGCTTCCCGAGCGGTTACGACGCACCAAGCAACTTTGACGCAGGATCTACCACAAAAGGAGCGGGTAACACCGAGGCCCCAACTGCAGAATCTCCGCGAGGCTACGTAACAGAAAGAAGAAGCTATCCTCCACGAGATGGCCAAGAAAGAAGACCTTATTCACCACGAGAGGGAGATGAGCGCAGATCCTATTCCCCACGAGATTCGGGAGAAAGGGGTGCTTATCCTCCACGCGAAGGTGGCGAAAGAAGACCTTATCCTCCACGCGAAGGTGGTGAAAGAAGACCTTACCCTCCACGCGAAGGTGGCGAAAGAAGACCTTATCCTCCACGCGAAGGTGGTGAAAGAGGACCTTATACTCCACGCGAAGGTGGTGAAAGAGGACCTTATACTCCACGCGAAGGTGGTGAAAGAGGACCTTATACTCCACGCGAAGGTGGTGAAAGAAGACCTTACCCTCCACGCGAAGGTGGTGAAAGAAGACCTTACCCTCCACGCGAAGGTGGCGAAAGAAGACCTTACCCTCCACGCGAAGGTGGAGAGAGAGGACCTTATCCTCCACGTGAAGGTGGAGAGAGAGGACCTTATCCTCCACGTGAAGGTGGTGAAAGAAGACCTTATCCCCCACGCGAAGGTGGCGAAAGAAGACCTTATCCCCCACGCGAAGGTGGCGAAAGAAGACCTTACCCTCCACGCGAAGGTGGTGAAAGAAGACCTTATCCCCCACGCGAAGGTGGTGAAAGAAGACCTTACCCCCCACGCGAAGGTGGTGAGAGAGGACCCTATCCTCCAAGAGAAGGCGGGGAGAGAAGACCTTATCCTCCAAGAGAGGGGGGAAGACCCGGTTTTGGACAAAGGCCCCAGGGTTCACGCCCCCCATTTCAAAGGACAAGTTTTGGTCAGGTTGCAAACTTTCCTCCTCCGTTGACAGAAACCGGTTCAAGAAGGTCTCTTCCTCCCGCTAAAAAGGGACCACCGACTAAAGATGAAGAGAAGAAAAAGCGAAGATTAAACGAACCTTCGAAACATTTTGACAGCCGTGATCGTCATGGATTGAGAGATGACGAAGAGGGTTTCCACCGTCGCAAATTCAAGTCACACACCCACAAATCTCATTTCGAAGAGGAGATCCTCCGTCCAAAATCTATCGCGGTTACTTTGCCGATTTCTGTAAAGGACCTGGCCTCGGAGATGAAATTAAAAGCGGTCGATGTAATTTCCAAGTTGTTGACCCATGGTATCAAATGCATGCTCAATGATCCCTTGGACGACGAAGTTGTTGTTCAGCTTGTTGGACAGGATTTTGGGTGTGAAATTACAATCGATACATCGAAACAAGATCGTCTTGATATCACAGGAAAATCTATCCTCGAAGAGATCGCAGGAACAGATCCTTCTCAATTGGTTTTAAGACCACCCGTCGTTACGTTCATGGGGCATGTCGATCATGGTAAAACCAGTTTGATTGATGCCTTAAGGAAAAGTAATCTAGCTTCCAAAGAAGCCGGTGCCATCACGCAACATATCGGCGCATTTAGCTGCCAAACGCCTAACGGGGACATCACTATTCTTGACACCCCTGGCCATGAGGCATTTACAACGATCCGATCACGTGGCGCAAGCGTCACAGATATTGTTGTTCTTGTTGTTGCAGGTGACGAGGGATTCAAAGTACAGACAGAAGAGGCCATTCGGATTGCCAAAGAGGCTAAATTACCGATGATTTTTGCGATCAACAAGATGGATAAAGAAGGATTTGATCCTGAAAAAGTTTACCGTCAGATGTCTGATCGTGATCTCTTACCAGAGGCATGGGGAGGAGAGATTCCCACGGTGAACTGTTCTGCGCTTAATGGACAAGGGATCTCTGAACTTTCGGAACTGTTGGCTTTGCAATCGGAAATTCTTGAACTCAAGGCTAATCCAGAGTCTAGGGCTCGCGGAACTGTCCTTGAATCACAAATTATCAAGGGTCTAGGTCCATCTGCTACTTTGTTGATTCAAAACGGAACCTTGAGAATTTCAGATGCGATAGTTTTTGGTGAAGCTTACGCAAGAGTTAAGACAATCCAAGACGAACATGGCAAACAATTAAAATCGGCCGGCCCTTCACATGCAGTACGGGTCACAGGTCTATCTGATGTCCCCTCTTCCGGAAGCGACTTCATCGTTGTGAAAAGCGAAAAAGAAGCAAGGAAAATTACTGAGCAGAGAGAAGCTGAATCTCGTAAGAACAGACTGCGAAAGCAATCGTTCAACCTGGGCTCTATGCTGCAAGCTAATGCTGCTAGACAGGAGAAGAAAATTTTCAACGTCATTGTCAAGGCAGACGTGCAGGGTTCACTTGAGGCGATTAAAGATTCCCTTTTAAAAATTCCGACACAAAAAGTCCTTATACAATTTGTATCTGAAGGGCTAGGGATGATCACCTTGACCGACGCCGAGCTGGCTATGACTTCGAATGCGGTTATTTTCGGTTTCCATACCAAGACGGACAAGACGATTGAATCTTTTATACGCACGCACAAGATCAGTATCCATCACCATGATGTGATTTACCATCTTGTCGATGATGCGAAAGAGCTCATGACACAACTGCTTGATAAGCTTCGTGTAGAAAACGAGATGGCTGAAATTGAAGTGCGCGCTACCTTTAAAGCCTCCAATCTTGGAGTCATTGCTGGTTGCATGGTCACAAGTGGTACCGCAAAAAGGAGTCATATCGCTAAAGTTTACAGGGGTACAGAGCTTGTTTTCGAAGGGGAGATCCAATCTTTGAAACGTGTAAAAGAGGATGTTAAAGAGGTTCAAAAAGGGCTTGAGTGTGGTGTACTCTTAAAAGGTTTCAATGATGTCCAAGTCGGCGATGTCATCAAAACCTTCGAGGTGCAGTATATTCAGCAGGAGCTTTAACTAGTATGTCTACCAGACGAATTGAACGCGTAAACTCGCTTTTGAAAGAGGTGATCAGCGATATCATTCGCACTGAGGTGAAGAATGTAAACGTAGCTCCCCTTCTGACCATCACTAAAGTGGATGTCTCTTTAGACATCCATTTTGCAAAAGTTTATTTCACTATCACGAACGCTACTAAGGAGCAAATTGAGAAAACAAAGGAAGCCCTCAACCACGCAAGTGGATTTATAGCAGTAAAATGCTCTAAAGAGGTAAAACTCCGCTTTTTCCCTGAATTGCGTTTTATCTATGACAGTGAGTACGACGAAATATTCCGGTTGGAGCAGGTGTTCCACAAGATTCAGCAAATGCGTAAAGATTCCCCAGTAGATGAGCCAGCAGAATAATACCCATCACGGCATACTCCTTATAGATAAACCTCTGCATAAAAGTTCTTTTTACCTTGTGCATCTACTACGAAAATTGACCGGGATTAAAAAGATCGGCCATGCAGGTACTCTTGACCCGTTAGCGACAGGCGTTATGGTTATGCTTATCGGGAAGACCTATACGACCCAGTCGGATCTTTTTTTAAATGATGATAAAGAATACGAAGTTATAATAGAGTTAGGTTCTGCAACTTCTACCTATGATAAAGAGGGGGAAACCCTTTTTACCTCCCAAGATATACCCTCTTTAGATGAAGTTCATCTAGCATTAGAGGCTTTTCAAGGAGAGTGCCATCAAACAGCCCCTATGTTCTCTGCCAAAAAGCAGCAGGGCAAAAGACTCTATGATTTAGCTCGCCAGGGTATTGAGGTAAAACGGGAGCCGCAAAAAGTTTATTTACAAACGCAATTCCTTTCCTATTGTTACCCGGATCTAAAGCTCCATGTCCGTTGCTCCAAAGGAACATATATCCGGTCTATAGCTCATGACCTGGGGTTAGCACTAAAATCTTACGGTCATGTCAAAGAGCTGAAAAGGACCCGAAGCGGCCGCTTCCAAATTCACCAATGCATAGAAGTCCCACATCTTCTTAGCCCAAATTTTTCGTACACAGATCACCTACAAAGGTTTTAAATAGCATGAATCTCAAAGTTGGTATTGTCGGTCTTCCTAACGTAGGAAAATCTACCCTTTACTCTGCAATTACCCGAAACCAGGCAGAAATTGCGAACTATCCCTTCTGCACTATCGAGCCTAATGAGGCGTTAGTAGAGTTACCGGATGCGCGGCTTCACACTTTACAAGAGTTAGGATCAAGCGAAAGAAGAATTCATGCTACGATCACGTTTGTCGATATCGCAGGTTTAGTAAAGGGGGCGTCAGAGGGTCAAGGGCTTGGAAACAAGTTCCTTAATAACATTCGTGATTGCAACATGATTCTCCATTGTGTCCGCTGCTTTGATAGCCAGGATATTATTCATGTCGAGGGGCGCGTCCACCCCAAAGATGACGCCGAAATCATAAATCTTGAGCTAATTCTCTCGGACCTCGATGCAATTTTGTCTATCATCCCCAAAATCGAGAAGATAGCGCGAACCAATAAAGATAAAGAGACCACGCTACAAACCCTGAAAAAAATGCAAAAACACCTTGAAGAGAGTCTCCCCTTACGCTCTTTGAGCCTCTCAGTTGATGAGATAAAAAGCATTAAGGAGTACAATTTTCTTACCTCAAAACCGGTTCTTTATGTTGGGAATGTTGCAGAAAACGACATCCTAAACACAAACAATCCGTACGTCAATGCGTTAGAGGAGGTTGCCAGATCTGAAAAAGCCGCTTGCCTAACGATATCGGCAAAGCTCGAGGAAGAACTATCTCAATTATCGGGTGCAGAAGCACAAGATTTTTTAGAGATGTGCGGATTGACAGAGTCTGGTCTAAATAGAATCATCAGAAAAAGCTTTGAACTCCTAGGACTCATTACTTATTTTACTGTCGGTGAAAAAGAGGCCAGAGCATGGACAATCCGCAAAGGAACCTTGGCACCACAAGCTGCAGGGGAGATTCATACTGACCTCGAAAAACAATTTATACGTGCTGAAGTTATCGGTTACGACGATTTTGTGACTTGTAAAACCCGAGCAGTCGCAAAGGAAAAAGGGGTCGCGCGCACTGAGGGTAAAACCTACACAGTAAAAGATGGTGATGTGATCCTTTTCTATCACGGATAAAAAAATTAGAGCCATTTTGATTAAAGATGACGATTGACCATGGTGAAATATCCATGGTTTCTTTTATAATCTAAAACATGGCGGAAAAGAGTGAAAAGGCGACACCTAAGAAATTACGTGATGCACGTAAAAAGGGGCAGGTTGCAAAATCACAGGATTTTCCCTCTGCTTTCACATTTATCGTCTCCATTTCTACTATCCTTTTTTCTGCACGATCGATTTATGAAACCCTTGTAGAGTATACCATTTACACCTTTCGCAGCATCAACAGTGAGTTGGATATGCAAAAAGGTTCAGCTCCATTCCTCTCTTCAGCTCTTGACACCATTTTAAGTATCTCTCTGCCAATACTAGGAATCGTAGTTGCTACCGGGGTATTGATTAATTTTTTGTTAATAGGCCCTGTATTTTCTGTAGAAGTTTTCAAACCCGACCTCAAAAAATTAAATCCTGTTAAAAATCTTAAAAACATATTTAAGGCTAAAACCTTTTTTGAGCTTTTGAAATCCCTTTTCAAAATCTTTGGTGCCTTTATCCTCATTTACACCGTAATCAAAGACAGTCTTCCGGAGATCATTTCCACAATTAACATGTCTGCAATGGGTGCGGTTCTTGTTTTTGCTAATTTTTTAGGAAAAGTTGTCATTAAAGTCGGTATATTCTTTATAATAGTCGCTCTGTTCGATCTGATTTTCCAGCGCTACAACTTTGCTAAAGAGATGCGGATGGAAAAGTACGAGGTGAAACAAGAATATAAAGATACTGAAGGTGACCCCCATATTAAAGGACGTCGCCGGCAGATTGCTAGGGAGATCGCCTACTCGGAGGGTCCCAAAGCTACGCGCCGGGCACGCACTGTCATCACAAACCCTACACACCTCGCTATTGCGATTGAATATGATGCAGTAGAAAAGAATGTACCTGTAATAGCAACTATGGGTGCTGACCTCGTTGCAGAAGAGATTATAAAAATTGCTGTTGAATGTGAAATCCCAATCATGAGAAATATTGAATTAGCACAAGAGCTGTGGGCAAAAGGGGAAATAGGGATGTTTATTCCCGAACATACCTACCAAGCGGTTGCCGATATTTTGAAGTGGGTCAATAGCTTGAAAAAAGCAAAAGAAGAAAAAATTACCGAACTCTTTAAATGAAAGATTATCTATCCAAACTTATTCCCACTTTAGGAAGCAACTCCGTTCTTAGATTTGTATCCCAGTCTAGCGATATGGTACTTGCGATATTCGTCGTGATTATTTTCATGATGATCATCATCCCCATCCCTCCGGAAGGTTTGGATGTTTTTATCGCAATCAATATTACCGTCTCCTTATCTCTTCTCATGGTCTCGATGTACATCCCCAGGGCGACAAACATCTCCTCTTTCCCGTCAATTCTATTGATCACAACTTTGTTTAGATTGGGTATTGAAATATCCGCTACAAGACAAATTTTGCTCCATGCAAACGCGGGTGAAATCATTTTTGGTTTTGGAAATCTTGTTGTGGGTGGCAACTTTGTTGTCGGCGGCGTCATCTTTTTGATCATCACAATCGTTCAATTTATAGTTGTAACAAAAGGTGCCGAGCGGGTAGCCGAAGTTGCAGCGCGCTTCACCCTGGATGCGATGCCCGGTAAACAGATGAGTATCGATGCCGACATGAGAAGCGGGATGATCGACGCGAATCAAGCTCGAGAACTGCGTCTTGCTTTGGCCAAAGAGAGCCAACTCTACGGTGCGATGGACGGAGCGATGAAGTTCGTCAAAGGGGACGTCATTGCGGGTATCGTGATTGCAGTGATCAACATTGTGGGAGGATTGATAATAGGAGTTGCAATCCATGGGATGTCCGCTATGCAGGCGGCCAAAATCTACTCCCTTTTATCGATCGGCGGTGGCCTTGTATCCCAAGTCCCCTCCCTTCTGGTCTCCTTGACCGCCGGTATCATAACTACAAGAGTCTCCTCCGATAAAGCAGATGCAAATCTTGGCAGTGATATTTCAACTCAAATCCTTTCTCACCCCAAAGCGCTTTTTATAAGCTCGGGAGTTCTTTTCCTTTTATCATTAATTCCTGTGTTTCCACCGTTCGTTTTCTTACCCCTCTCGATTCTCATAGGAGGAATAGGGGTGAAAAAAATGCTCGACGAAAGGCGTGCGATGGGCGTTGTGCGCTCTGCAGACGGCTCGAGCATGGCTATAGAAGGTAGTGACGAGCATGCTCTGGTCAAGGGGGGTACGACCCAGTTTGCTCTTACCCTTCCTGTCATATTAGAGGTCGGCAAATACGGTTCGCAGCTCATTAAAGAACGAAAAGGTGCCGAATTTGTAGAGCTTATGGTACCAAAGATGCGTGCAGCCCTCTATGCAGACCTGGGGGTGCGCTTTCCCGGCGTACACGTCCGCACAAATACACCCGGCTTGCAAGACGACGAGTACATGATATACCTCAATGAGGTACCGATGGAAAAAGGGATGCTGATTGATGGAAAAGTCCTTACAAATGAATCGGCCGAGAATCTTAAACGGTACAATATCCCCTACACTACCTTTAAAAGTATCCTCAATCAGAACTCCTATTGGGTCGAAAACCGTTATGTAGAAATTCTTAAAAAGGCAGGAATCAAATATTGGGATGCACTCGATGTGATGATTTTACACCTCTCTTATTTCTACAAAAAGAATGCTTCGGAATTTCTCGGTATTCAAGAGGTGCGCTCTATTCTCGAATTTATTGAGAAATCCTATCCCGACCTTGCAAAAGAGGTCACTCGGCTTGTTCCCCTCCAAAAACTTACCGAAATTTTCAAACGCTTGATCCAGGAGCAAATCTCCATAAAAGATTTACGTACCATTCTGGAGGCCCTATCCGAGTGGTCCCAATTGGAAAAAGACACCGTGATGCTAACAGAGTATGTCCGCTCGTCACTGAAAAGATACGTCAGCTACAAGTACTCGCAAGGACAAACTACCCTTGCAGTCTATATGTTAGACCCCGAAATTGAGGAAATTGTACGCGGAGCAATCAAACAGACCTCCGCAGGTACCTACCTTACTCTTGATCCCGATTCAACCCAGCTGATATTGCAATCCATACGATCCACCTATGTACCCCCTCCGCCCGGTGGTCAGCAACCCGTGATTTTAACCTCGATGGATATCCGCCGGTTCGTTCGCAAACTGATTGAGGGGGAATTCCCCGACCTTGCCGTTTTGTCTACCCACGAAATTATCCCCGAAATTCGGATCCAACCACTCGGGCGTATACAACTCGGGTAAAGCAAACTAAAAAAATTCGTATAACTAACAGCTTTCAATCCCTTTTAAATTTTTCCTTGAGCAGAGATTTATTGCCTATCAAGGAAAAGTATGCCATAATTGCCGTTCGAAACTAGCAAACAAAATTTAGATTTAGGAACGACTTATGGCAAGTCATAAAACCGATGTGGTTGTCGGAAAAACACACATCTCTTTTGAAACGGGCGAACTTGCGCGGCTAGCAAACGGTTCGGTTTTGCTTCGCACCGGAGATACAGCAATACTGGCAACAGCCTGCATGGCGCCAAAAGCAAATCCTGAGGCCGATTTTTTTCCATTACGCGTAGATTATATTGAAAGATTTTCATCTGTAGGAAAAACCCTAGCCGGTTACATCAAAAGAGAAGGGCGTCCAACGTCCGTTGAAACTATTACTTCCCGACTAATTGACCGCCCCTTGCGTCCGATGTTTCCAGAAGGGTTCATGCATGAAGTGCAGCTCATTGCCCAAGTTATGTCTTTTGACGCACAAAACCAACTTGAGCCTCACGCAATCAATGCAGTGAGCGCCGCTTTGCAAATATCGGATATCCCGAGCGGGAAAACTGTTGCTGCTGTCCGCGTCGGGTACATGAATGATCAATTTGTGATCAACCCAACAATTGATGAACAACAAAAATCTAAACTCAATCTTGTATTGGCCGGAACGCACGAGGCAATTTTGATGATCGAGGGCGGCTGTTCTTTCCTATCTGAGCAACAAATTCTGCAGGCGATTGAAAAAGGTCATCACGAGATTCAAAAAATTACACTCGCAATTGACCAACTTGTCCAAAATTGTGGAAAAAAGAAGGCTGATTTCGTCAATATGGCCCCCCCACACTCCTTAATTGAAGAGATTCAATCCCGATTTGGTAACGAGCTTAAGGATGCACTTTTCCAACAAAAAAAGGCAGAAAGAAGCGATGCGGTAGAGGAAGTTCAAAATAAAATTTTTGAGGAGTTCACCCCTAAACTTGAAGGTCTGAACATCCCGGCAAACCGCCTACAAGCGGCAATCAAAGTAGCTAAATCAAATATTTTACGAAAAGAAGCGCTTACTCATAACAAGCGTATTGACGGCCGTACGCTAGACCAGGTACGTCCTATCTCAGTAAAACTTGGGTTACTTAATAGAACCCACGGAAGCGCCCTTTTCACAAGAGGTGAAACACAGGCCTTGTGTATCGCTACACTGGGGTCTACAACTTCGATGCAAAAAACAGAGTCTCTTTACGGCGACATCGTTGAAAGATGTTACCTCCAATACTCTTTCCCCCCCTTCAGCGTTGGGGAAGTGGGCAGACTTGGATCTCCGGGTCGTAGAGAGGTAGGCCATGGAAAGCTTGCAGAAAGAGCAATACTTGAAATCATCCCTACCACGGAAAATTTCCCCTACTCCATGCGCATAGAGTCAAATATTCTAGAATCCAACGGCTCTTCATCACAAGCCTCGGTTTGTGGCGGCGCCTTGGCTCTACTGGATGCCGGCGTACCGATTAAAGAGCTTGTATCGGGTGTTGCTATGGGATTGATTCTTGAGAAAAACCGATATGTGATCCTTACCGATATCCTTGGTACTGAGGATGACTTGGGAGATATGGATTTCAAAGTTGCCGGAGGAGCTTCAGGAATTACCTCCTTTCAAATGGACATCAAGGTGGAAGGGATCACGATTGAAATCATGAAAGAGGCCCTTTCGCGCGCAAAAGAGGGTAGAATGCATATCCTGGAAGAGATGAAAAAAGCTGTTCCAGCGAAACAGAAAGGTCTCTCAAAATTTGCACCACGGCTAGTCAATATAAAAATCCATCCTAATAAAATTGGAACACTCATCGGTCCCGGCGGCAAACAGATCCGTTTGATTCAGGCCTTGGGTGTCACGGTAGATGTGACAGATGAAGGGGTTGTTACCATCAGCGGTAATGATGCCGATGCGGTTGAAAAAGCCCATAAAATGGTATCTGATATCGTAGCAGAGGTTGAAGTCGGAAAGATTTATACCGGTGAAGTTGTTTCTATTGTTGCTTTTGGTGCTTTTATTGCACTACCCGGACAAAAAGAGGGGCTTCTCCATGTATCTGAAATTGCCCACGAGAGAGTCAACAATGTTGAAGACTATCTCAAAGAGAAGCAGCAAGTCGAGGTAAAAGTCCTAGAAATCAACGATCGTGGACAAATTCGACTTTCAAGAAAAGTCCTTCTTCCAAAAGAAAAGAAAGAAACTGTCCAAAGCTAAGATGATTTAGTTAGTTCTTTATTCAACAAAGCCCCTCAATTGAGGGGCTTTTACTTTATGGTAGATCAATTGTAAATACACGATCAGCGGGTTTAAATTTGAGAAAATACCCCCCTTTTCCTGGAACTTTGGGGAGGACCGTTAGCCCTAGTTTGCGGCTTCGCGGCATTCCTTAAATCGTTGTTTTACCCTTGAGTAGGATGCACATTTCCGCTAAAGCTCTTGAGTTCTGCAGGTGCAATTCCGTGACCAGCTTGCATCGCCTCCTCTTCTGACCTTATGCGACCCTCTTTCTGCTCGAAGCTAAAATTTCCCTCCATGATCTGCACAGCATCATGATTGTCAATTGTCTCGTACTTGATCAGAGCCTCCGTCATAAGTTCAACTTTGTCCCGATGCGAAGTCAAGATCTCTTTGGCTTTTTGATAGCCTGCGTCTATGATCTTTTTGACCTCTTGATCAATCAGCTTGGCGGTCTCGTCTGAAAATTGTTTCTCTTGAGTTATCGCATAAGAATCGCATTTTGACTCTTCGTAGTAGACCTTTCCGAGTATATCGCTCATCCCCCACTCGCAAATCATGGAGCGGGCTAAATTTGTTGCCATTTTGATATCTTGTCTCGCACCAGATGATATATCTCCGACAAAAATCTCCTCTGCAACCTGTCCCCCCATAAGAACGGCGATATAATCGACCGCCTCCCGTTTCCAGTAGCTCAAACGATCTTTTTGGGGTCTGAATGCGGTATGGCCCAAAGATTGTTGTCTCGGGATGACAGTGACTCTCTCAACAGGATCGGCATTTTTCAAACACAATGCTACTATTGCGTGACCCGATTCATGGTATCCGGTGGAGCGAATGTCTTCTTGACTAAACTTCATAGATTTCCGCTCTTTACCGAATCGAACTTTATCTACTGCCATTTCAAGGTCGGCTTGAAAAATTGCAGCGCGCCCTTTCTTTGCAGCGATAAGGGCCGCCTCATTCATCATATTCGCTAAATGAGCCCCTGCAGTACCTGTTGTCATTTTTGCGATCGACTCGAGGTTGCACGAAGGGTCAAGCTTATATTTCGTGGCATGGACTTTTAAAATTTCGGTTCTCCCCTTTAGGTCGGGAAGATTGACAAAAACTTGCCGATCGATGCGACCTGGCCTTAGAAGGGCCTTATCCAACACGTCCGGACGGTTCGTTGCGGCGATCAGAATGATACCACTAGCCGGGTTCATCCCATCCATTTCCACTAGAAGCTGGTTCAGTGTCTGCTCCCTTTCGTCATGACCTCCGCCATATCCGACTCCTCTAGAGCGGCCCACAGCGTCGATTTCATCAATGAATATGATACAGGGGGCGTTTTTTCTCGCTTGTTCAAAAAGGTCTCGAACCCGGCTCGCTCCCACCCCTACAAACATTTCCACAAAATCTGAGCCGGAAATGGAGAAGAATGGGCAATTTGCTTCACCTGCTACTGCCTTGGCAAGGAGCGTCTTTCCCGTACCCGGAGGGCCGACAAGAAGCACCCCTTTTGGAATTTTAGCTCCAAGTTTTACATACTTTGAGGAGTCTTTCAAAAAGTCTACGACCTCGATGAGCTCTTCCCGAACTTCGTCTATACCCGCTACATCGGAAAATGTTACTCTATCCAAGGTGGGTGTAAGGAGACGGGCGGGGGACTTTCCAAATGTCATCGCGCCTCCGCCTACCCCTTTCATCTGACGCGAAAAGATAAAGTAGAGCAACGAAACAATCAAAATCAGGGGCATGAGGGTGAAAATATAGTTTATATAACCGGGAGTTGGCTCTTCAGTTTTGAAATTGGTATCAAGCACCATGTTTCTTTGTTGAGAATAGACGGTAAAGGTGCTCCCCCTATTGGCCTCAAAAGCATCCCATTCGGACCTAGCTTGATTGAACCAGCGAAAATATTGATCGGGATTTGACTTTGCAGCCTCTTCCAGTTTAGCAGACGACAAAGCCAGGTCGTTGTAATACCAAGTGACATCCTTAACTTTTGAACGCAAAGCCTCTACTTTATCTTGAATATCAGATAAATTTTGGACGCTCATACGCCACTCTGCAAGGTAGTGTCTATAATTTCTTACAGAACGCGTAGGTAAAAGCCTGAGATCCTGCTCCTCTCTATGGAGATCATCGATCGTATTTTTTACCGTTACAATCGCCTCGCTGAAGGGAAGGGTTTTTGCTCCCTTCAATGCCGATCTAAGCCCTTTGTTATAAATAGAAATTTTTTGAGATAAAAGAGCATCTATGATCTGATCTAAATCCAATCGGAGCTTCTCCTCGCTCATCCCTGCTAAATAGGACGACTCGATCTGGTGGAAGGTCTTGATCTGTGTTTTTGGAGGTGTCCGGATGACAATACCGTTGACTCGTTGATATTTTGAAAGGGTATCCATATCCCTAAAATCATAGGATGTCCCCACAACAGTATACCCTTTTTCCCCAAGTTGGGCTCCGGAAATTTCCAAAAAATAATTAGCCGCTTCTTTCACATCAAGCGCAGTTTTATCCAGGTCTTTTGATGCAGAGACGAATGATTGGTGCTGCTCGATTTCGGATTTTAGCAGTTTCAAGTAGGCAAAACGATCTTTTGAGGAGGTGTCTAAACTATCGTTGAATTTACCTCGAAACGTTACCATATGGTCGCTTTCAGGTACTTTCAAACTGTAAGAAGGGTCGATAAGGCCCAGATTGACGAGATGCTCCACCTGATAATTGAAAGCTACCGCGGACGTCTTCTTTTCAGAAAGATTTTGGAGGGTGAGCAGCATAAATATCGCCCCTAGGACCAAAAGGAAAAATCCGCCTCCGAACCCTCTTTTACTCTCTTGACTCATGAAAAAAATCCAAAATTAAACATATAAAAAATTAGAGCATCTAACCCGATGTATCTTTACCTATCGCAACAATCCAATTAAAGATTCAACAAAAAGTTGACGCGAGAATACATAGAATATCAGAGGGATAAAAATTCATAAATAACTTTTCCCTCATCTTCAAGGACATAAAGGTTTTTTCGTAAAAAAACTGGTATTTTTTGTTCTGAAAACCTTTTTAAAATTTTCTCTTTTCTCTTGGTTTTGTGCGCTTCCAAAAGGATCCATTTTTGCCCGCTTGTTGCCGGAAAGTATCCGATCTCACCTTTCCAAAAAGGGAGCCACCCCCTTTTATCCCCTTTTTGGGGCATCGTTTCAGAAAATACTATTGGTTTCTTTAGCAAAAATAGACCAACTTTTTCCAAATGGCATACTAAAATATTTTCTGTTACGGTTTTGCCGAACTCTTTTTTTAATAGATGCATCGCTATCCGCTCTCTTGTGGAACGATTTTTAACCTCCGACTTGTAAAGTAGATGATCCAACTCCAAAGGCTCCAGTTTTTCTAAAATCTCAAGAGGAAAAAAAACTCCAAAGGGGCCCTCAACTCTCTTTTCAAGGGTAGAAAAAATCTTTTGATCCAGATATTTTTCCCACTCCCCCATTTTTTCCATAAAAAAACTTATATTTTCCTCGATATCTTTTCCAAATTGTTTTCTTAGGATAGGGACCATTTCGGAGCGCATGCGGCCTCTTAGAAATGATGAACTGAGATTGCTTAGGTCGATAGCGAAGGGAATTTCAAAATGCTCCAGGTAGGCAACAAGGTTTTTTTTCCAATCTTTAAGTTGAGGTCTAAGAATACGCATACCAAACAGTTCCCTACACTCTTCCATCCCCTTTAAACTCGAAAAATGGGCCCCTTCAAATATACGCTTTAAACCTGTTTCCACCTGCTCGTTTGCCTGGTGCCCTAAGACAAGAGCTTCTGCACCAATTTTATCGTAAATTTCTTTAAAAAATCTCATCCTTTCTTGGCGCATCCGATCCTCCAAGTTGTTCCCCCCAGGGTTAAGATCAAGCCGTTTTGAGTAAAAACACAGCGCGTGTATCTTACAAAACTCTTCTAACCGGAGCATTTCTTCGTCGGATTCCTTTCTTAGTCCATGGTGCACATGGGCCACATGCAAATCTTTGAAAGCCTCTTGCATGAGCCGGTGGAGTACAGCCATAGAGTCGGGACCAAAAGACACGCCCACTAACAGGGTTGCCGTTTTTTTGATATCTTTCGGTAAATTTAGATTTTTTAACGTTCGCACCTTGTCAATTATACCAGATTTCTTCGATACTGTGAACCTATGCCTGTACTTTGGCGCACCTATTTTAGGGCATTTATACCAACCTTCCTATTTTACACTTTTTTTTTGACCCTTTTGTCCTTTTTATTTCGTTTTAAAGAGCTGGTCTTCTTTTTGGATTCAGGAGCCCCCCCCTCCCTACTGGGGAAATTCATTTTGTATAACACCCCCTTCTTTTTTACCCTTGCGTGCCCTTTGGCAGCGGCGGTAACAGGGTATCTCATCAGCAACCGCTTGTCTCAATTCGGAGAGTGGATTGCTTACTCGACTTTAGGGGTACAAAGATCACATATTTTGCTTGCACCTTTAATAATCGCGACCCATCTTTTTATTGTAGTGTTTGCCTTAAATGCCGATATTTGTCCAAAAAATAGACTTCTTGGCAAACGTATTGTTCTTGAAGCCATCTATCAAAACCCCCATTTGATCTTTAAACATTTTCAATCACCCTCCTATCCCATAGCGGTGGCAAGTTTACCGGACGGGGCACAAGATCCCTTAAAATCGTTAGCAATTGCCGGGCAAAAAAAGGGTGGTGAGCACTTGGATCTTATCGTGATTAAAGATCTCCTGAAAACCGAAGATAAAAACTTCGAGGCTGGCCAGGTAATACAGATCTATCACCAAGATGAAGGAATCCTTTTAAGCCAACTAGAATCTGTTAAAGTAGATAGAAAAAATATCCCTACAATTTTCCATTTCCCGGTAGGTTATGAAGAGCATTTACCATTATTGGGGGGAATTTCCCTAACAGAATTAAGTCGCCGCATTTGCATCTCTTTACTTCCGGCTTCTTTGTTTATGCTAACAACACTTTTTGCCATGACGAGGAGGCGCAAATACCATGAGTGGCATCTCCTGTTGTGCTTAAGTACGGCTGTAGCGACCTATTTTTGTTATCTTGTTATACGCTCGACAATATCCCCCTCTCTATGGTGGTATATTTTAATCCCCATTCTTCCTGTCCCTTTATGTATCTGGAAAGCAAAAAGGGAACTGAGATGACGCCGTTTTACTATCTATTTACTCGTCTATTACGAAATTTTCTAGGCTCCTACCTCCTTTTTTGCGTCGTTTTCATGATCAATTTTTTAGCTATGCATTTGGAGCTTGCGGAAAAAAACCGTTTTCTAATTTTCGAACTAATGGAACATGTTGCTAGGATTACCCTTGCCCACTCCTATATCCTAGCTCCTTTGGCTTTGCTGATGTCATCTTGTGTGACGTACACGCTTTTACAAGCTCAAATGGAAATTTGCGCTTTCCTAACCCAGGGGGTGAGCCGTTTCCAATTACTCAAACCTATTTTATATATTTCGCTGAGTTTAATGGTGGCAGAGGGTGTTTTTTACTGTTTTTACGATTTGGAAAACGAAGAACGGATAGAATCGGGCTCTGTGATCGGATCCCATAAAACAAATAAAAGTCCTGTTCAAGTTCTCGAACTCGCCCAAGACGAGAAAATACTTTACGCTTGTAACGGGAAAAAAGAGGCCTACTTATTTAAAAAGGATGGCGGGATCTATTTTTCAAATGGGTTTCTGCCTGCATCCCATCATTTTTTGGCCAAGGGGATATTCATTCAAGATAAGCAAGGGTGTAAATTAGAAAATCTAGACCCCCCTCTTTACTTTACCATCACGATCAAATCCAAAATTTTGAATGACCCCTCTAAACCCTTTCAAATACTTTTGATCCTAATCATACCTGTATTGATTGCGAATTTCACTTTTCGGTTCGATCGGAATATTCGCCCTTTAATGATTTTAGGCAAAACATCTATTTTATACCTTGCATCCCATATAACGGTGAAAAGTTTATGCCATATTCTCTCGAGGCTCATTTAAATCAAATTGTCTATCTAAAATCGATCAAATCGCTCCTAAGATGGGATCAGGAAACTCTCATGCCTTTAGAGTCTTCCTCCTTTAGATCAGAACAATCGGCTTTAATAGAAAGTTTAATACAAGATCGCATCCTCGACGCTAAAATCGAAAAGTTCTTACAAAGACCCCCAAAAAGTCCCCTTGAAAAAAGGCAACAGACTCTTCTTATCGATGATAGACAAAAACATTCCCTTCCAAAAGAACTCCTAGAGGAACTTGCCAAACATTCTGTCGTGTCAGTCACATCTTGGAGAATTTCCCGAGAAAAAAAAGATTTCTCTATCTTTAAATCCGATCTAAAAAAGATGGTCAAATTAAACCAAATGGTTGCAGACCAGTTGAAAAAAGGGGGCTCCCGTTACGATGCACTGCTCTCTTTTTATGATCGCGATCTCTCTTACAAAGAGATAGAGGAACTTTTCAATCCCCTAGAAAAACAAATCCACACCGTTTTAAAAGAAAAAAAATTTCCCCAACATTCCCCCATACCTCTTAAAGCAACAATTGAGGAACAAAAAAAAATCTGCGAAGAAATTGTTCAAGAGATAGCTCCGGGATCTCTTTTAGCTAGTTCAACTCACCCTTTTTGCGATATGCTAGGACCTCAAGACGTCCGGCTTACCACACGGTATAACCCCGAGGATCTTTTTGAGGCCCTTTTTTCGACTATGCATGAGCTAGGTCATGCCCTGTACGATCAACAGCTCCCCCATAATCTCAGCTACCCGCTAAATCAGGCCCTTTCTCTCACGGTTCACGAAAGTCAATCGAAGTTATTTGAGACCTGTCTAGGGGGATCAAGGGAATTTCTTTCTCACATCATGAAAAAATGCGTCACCCATCTCAAGCATATACCTATAAGCCTGGAAGAGATGATCCGTTCAAGGCACTCGATCAATCCCAATCCCATTCGCATCGATTCGGATGAATTTACCTACCCCCTACATATCATTTTTAGAACAAAGATCGAAAAGCAGCTCATCGAGGATGAACTCTCTGTAGATGATTTGCCTGAAGTGTTTAAAAATTACCAGCAGAGCCTGCTTGGTATCAAAATTAAAGATGACTCCGAAGGCTGTTTACAGGATATCCACTGGGCAGCCGGATATTTCGGATACTTCCCGACCTACCTCACAGGCTGCATGTATGCGGCTGACCAATACAGTTGCTTAAAAAAGGGTCTTCCCCTCTCTACTCTTCTAAAAAATGGGGAATTTGAGCCGATCCGAAACTGGCTTAAGGAATCGATCCATAGGCATGGGAGCTGCTTAACACTCCATGAACTGCTGATGCAATCCACAAAACAACCCCTAAACTCCGATAGGTATTTCACCTACCTTAAAGAGCGCTTTTTAATAAAGTAAACTAAAAGGTAAAAAAAAAGATCCGCTGTAAAGGCGGATCTTTCGCATTCGATACTGTAATAGAGTGAAAACTAACGCTTGGAGAACTGGAAGCGACGACGCGCACCGCGCTGTCCGTACTTCTTACGCTCTCTACGTCTTGGGTCTCTGCGGAGATACCCTTCGGATTTCATTTGTGATCGGAGAAATTCGTTTTCCATCAAAATTGCGCGTGCAACACCCAAACGGACCGCCTCTGCTTGCGCCATGAGTCCACCACCGCAAACACGAACAAAAATATCGTATTTGTCTAAAAGTTCAGCTAGCTTAAGCGGAGCCAAAGCAGTTTGAACTTGGCTGGGGATAGGAAAATATTCATCCATCTTTCTATCGTTGACGATCATCTCGTTTTTCGTAGCAGGACGGAGACGGACGCTGGCTACAGCGGTTTTTCTTCTTCCGATTGCGACAACTTCCTGAAGTTTTTGCATGTTTGAACCAGTCCTTATCCTTATAGCTCTATCATTTCAGCAGTCATTCCGTGATTTTCGTCCTTGAAGACACGGAGTTTTTTGATCTGCTCGTGAGCAAGGGTCGTTTTGGGTAGCATCCCTTTAACGGCGTGCTCGATGATGTATCCTGGGTTACGCTCTTTCATTGTACGGAACGGAACCTCGCGGCGCCCCCCCATCCAACCAGTGTGGTAACCATAAATTTTATTTACCTCTTTTGTGCCGGTAACGACGATTTGACTCGCGTTTACGACCACAACAGCATCACCTAGATCCACATTAGGAGTGAAAACAGGTTTGTGTTTGCCTGTCAAAATTTTTGCGATCTCTGAAGACAAGCGCCCAAGAGTCTTACCTTTAGCATTGATCAAGAAAGTATTTTTTTTACTTTCGGATCTTTGAAAAGTTTTTGTCATTTTCAAGTTGGGTTGCATTTAGATCCTTTTTGGGGGCAATAGTACCCCTTTTTTCCATTTAAGACAAGCTTCTTTTAAGAACCTTCCTTCTGCGTCTTGTATAGAAATGGATTCTCAGCTAATCTTTAACCTCATGAAAATAAAAGATCCAAAAACTTTTTTTGTTAGAACGTACGGCTGCCAGATGAATGAGCTGGAGAGCGAGGTCATGGTGGGCCAGCTTAAAAGGCGTGGATTAAAAAGAGTTCTTGACGAGGAGCTAGCCGATTTACTGGTTTTCAACACCTGTTCCATCCGAGATCTTGCCGAGAGAAAGGTGATGGGTAAATTAGGACAGCTAGGGCGCTCCAAGATGCGCAACAAGCTGATTGGTGTTACCGGCTGTATGGCCATGGCTAAAAAAGAGACCCTTTTCAAAAAACTCCCCCACATCGACTTTGTGATAGGGACAAACAACCTGTCCGAGCTGAATACCGTTCTTGACGACGTTATAGAAACCGGAAGGCAACACATCCGCACCGAGGGCGAGTATGACGCTCTGGACTACACCGTTGCCGAGAGGGAGCATAAAGTAAAAGGGTACGTATCGATCATACGTGGCTGCGACAAGTATTGCACCTACTGTGTGGTTCCTTATACAAGAGGGCAGGAGGTTTCGCGCCCCCACGAGGAGATTGAGCGCGAGGTGCGCGACCTGGTTCAAAAGGGGTATAAGGAGGTCACTCTCCTTGGCCAAAATGTGAACAGCTACGGGAAAGATCTCTCTGATAAAGGGATTTTATTCCATGACCTCCTTTACCGGCTCGATAAGATCGAGGGGCTAGAAAGGGTCCGCTTTCTGACATCCCACCCTATAGACATCAGCGTTCAGCTCATGGAAGCGGTGCGTGATCTTAGAACCGTGTGCGAGTTCGTCCACTTCCCTTTACAGGCAGGATCAAACCGTATTTTGAAAAAAATGCACCGGATTTATACAAAAGAGCAGTACCTTGAAAAAGTAGCTTTGCTCCGATCCATAGCCCCAAAAGCAAAACTCGGAACAGACATCATCGTAGGTTTTTGCTCCGAAACGGATGCCGAATTTGAGGAGACTTACCAACTTTTTGATGAGATCGAATTTTCTGTCGCCTTTATTTTTGCTTACAGCCCTCGCAAAGGGACACCGGCTATGCGCTGGCAAGATGATGTTCCCGAAGAGGTAAAACAGCAGCGACTCCACCGTCTTCTGGCGCTCTACGAACAAAAAGCGGCAAAAGAGCGGATGGAACTTGTAGGCACCCCGATGGAAGTTTTGATCGAAGGGACAAATAAGCACGGCCAACTCAAAGGCACCACAAGGTGCTGGAAAAATGTCGTCCTGGAGGGCGATACTTCCCTAATCGGAACTTTGCAAAAGGTCGCAATCAGCGGCTTCAACCATAGCACTCTTACAGGAACGATCACAAAAGAGATCCTTGTTCCCTAAAACGTTCCGGAAGCCGCGATTGTTTATAAGGCCCGCCGCTCAGGCGGGCTTCTATTTATAGATGTCGCTCAAACCATTCTTCATCAACCACCGTCACCTTGGCAGCTTTTGCTTTTTCAAGCTTTGATCCGGCCTCATCGCCCACGAGCAGATAGTCCGTTTTTTTGGTCACAGTATTCACGACTACCCCACCATTTTTTTGAATCAACTCCCCTGCCTCCTGACGGGTGTACTTGGTGAGAGTACCTGTAAGGCAAAAAGTTTTTCCGTAAAAGGGATGACTACTATCCGTTGCAACTTTTTCGACAACAGGTTCTAATCCTGCTTGAATAAGGAGCATAATCTCCTCCATGTTGAGCGGATTTTGTAAAAAAGCCACGATCGAATCTGCGGTTTTTTCGCCAACTCCGTCTATACGCAACAGATCTTCTTTGCAGGCACTAATAAAATTTTTCAAGGAGCCGAGGCGCTGTGCAATAAGGCGGGCCGATTGGGCCCCCACGTGGGGTATTCCGATTGCCAAGATAAACCGATCCAGCGACCTTTTTTTTGAATTTTGGATGCTATCGTAAAGGTTTTGCGCCGACTTTTCTTTAAAACCGGGTAGCTCTAGCAACTGATCCTTGCTCAGCTTATAAAAATCACTCGGACGCTGCACCATCTTAGATTCAAATAGTTTCTCAACGACTTTATCCCCAAGATGCTCAACATCCATAGCCCCCTTGGCGACAAAAAAATGGAGTCGCCGCATCCCTTGAGCTGGGCATTCACATTGGTTGGGACACCGTACGGCAACCTCGTTCTCATATTTGACAACTTTAGTTTCACAAAAAGGGCACCGGGTAGGCATATGCCATTTTACTGAGTCTTTGGGGCGCTTGTCCAAGTCGACCTTCACCACCTGTGGGATGATCTCACCCGCTTTTTCAATAAATACGGTATCATCAACACGAATATCTTTACGCTCTACCTCCTCCTCATTATGCAAACTTGCACGGCTAATTGTCGAACCGGCGAGGAAAACGGGTTCAAGCTCGGCAACCGGGGTCAATACTCCGGTACGTCCTACCTGTATTGTGATCCCTTTGATCTTTGTCACCGCTTGTTCTGGGGCAAACTTATAAGCAACTGCCCAACGTGGAGATTTCCCTGTCATTCCCATCGATTCATAATACTTGGTGTCATCAAATTTAATGACAATCCCATCGATATCAAAAGGGAGCTCGTGCCTTTTTTTTGCAACAAAATGGATGTAATCTTCTATCTCGTTAAGATTATGAGCTTTTTTCAAAAAAAGTGTGTCGAGCACAGGTAAATGATGTTTTTTTAAATAGGGGTGTACGGCACTTTGCAAATCAATTTCATGTCCGTAGCTTACCTGATACGTGATCAAATTTAAGCGCCTTTTGTACACCTCTTTTGCATCTAAAAGCTTGAGGGATCCAGCGCAGGCATTTCTTGGATTGGCCCAGGGTTCCAGCCCCTGCTCTTGCCGCTCCTCATTCATTAAAAGAAAATCTTGCTTTGACAAATAGACCTCTCCACGAACTTCCAGAAGTTCAGGGATATCTGTCTCGGTTAATAGGGTTGGGAGAGAATGTATCGTTTTCACATTTAAGGTGACGTCATCCCCTTTTTTTCCATCTCCCCTAGTGATCGCTTGCACCATGAATCCGTTTTTGTAACGGATTGCAATCGCAACGCCATCGATTTTCAACTCAAGGGAGAAGGTGGGATTTTTCAATTGTGTCAATTTCTTTACCCGATCGATGAAATCGGCTATCTCATTCAAAGAATAGGTGTTTTGCAAGGAGAGCATCGGAGCCAAATGTTCTGCTTGTTTAAACCCGCGCGTTTCCCCTTCGTCGACCCGCTGTGTTGGAGATGACGGGACCACCCAATCCGGGTGTGCTTTTTCAATTTCCTCTAGTCTTTTAACAAGCCCGTCATAGGCATAATCGGATATAATTGGTTTACATTCTACATAGTAGCGATGATCATGTGCGCGAAGAGTCTCGATCAGTTCTTCGTATTCAGCCCGCGTAGCCCTCAAAATCCACCTCAAATATCATATTCGCAAAGGGGGCTAAATGGATTTCCAAACCGATAGACCTCCCCTCCTCGTTAAAGATAATGACAGGATCGGGGTTTGTTTTTCCACTCCCATGAAACATTTCATGGTCGCTATTCAAACGTTCTACCGCTTTTTTTAGGTTTGGAATCCAAATTACGTAGTTGCCGTGGTAGCTTGAGGTCATATGATCTACAATCAAAAATGTTTTTTTGGAGCCTCTGCGCAAATAGGAGAATACGTTTCTATTATGATCGGAAAAATCGATCCATTGGAAACCGTGATGCTCGAAATCAAGCGACCAAAATGCATCCTCTGCAAGGTAGAAATGGTTCAACTTCTCCACAAAAAGATGCACCCCTTTTTGAAAGCCATACTCTAAAAGGTACCAAGGCAAAGCCCTTTTTTCGGACCACTCCATTCCATCAGCAATTTCATATCCCATAAAGAACAGTTTTTTTCCGGGCATACACACCGTATGGCCGATCAAAAGCTTTAGCTGAGCAAATTTTGAAAAAGGTTCGCCGGGCATCTTCTCCAGCAGGCTCCTTTTTCCATGCACAATCTCATCATGGGAAAGGGGTTTCAGATATTTTTCGTTGTAATAATAGAGTAGAGAAAATGTAATCTCATTGTGATGAAAGCTCCGATAGATCGGATCTAAAGAAAAAAACCGTAAAGTGTCATTCATCCACCCCATCTGCCACTTGAGGTCAAAACCGAGGCCGCCCCACTCTAAGGGGGCCGTCACTCCCCGAAAATCGGATGAGTCTTCGGCAATCATAAGACAACCGGGGACCTGCTCATGCACAATCGAGTTGAGATGCTTAATCATCTCAATCGCTTCAATATCGATATTCCCCCCGTAGCGATTAGGTGACCAATCTCCATCGTTGCGGCCATAATCCAGATACAACATCGAGGCGACTGCATCCATTCTCAAACCATCCACATGCAACTCTTTCAACCAGTATAAAGCGCTGGCAATCAGAAAATTTTTAACTTCGAGGCGCCCATAGTTGAATATCTTCGTCCCCCAATGAGGATGCCAACCCCTTTTAGGACAGTCGTGCTCATATAAATGCGTACCGTCAAAAAAGGCCAAAGCATGTCCATCATGTGGAAAATGGGCGCCTACCCAGTCTACTATGACTCCCACCCCCTCCAAATGTAGGGCATCTATGAGTTGTTTAAACTGATCAAGAGTACCGTACCGCGATGTAGGGGCAAAATAACCGGAACATTGGTAGCCCCAGGATTCATCTAGGGGATACTCCGTTACGGGCATAAACTCTACATGGGTAAAACCCATCTTTTTAACATAGGGGACTAAATAATGGATAAGATCTATATATGTTTTCGCATCGGGGTGAAAAGTTCCCAGGTGGATTTCATATATGTTAATAGGCTCTTTTTTATAATCTTTGCCGCGTCTTCTTTCAATCCAGGAGCTATCTCTCCATTTATAGCTACTTTTATCGATAACCCGTGCGCTTGGTGAAGATTTGTGCTCAATTTGAAATGCAAAAGGGTCTAATTTTTCATAGATCTGCCCTGAAGCTCCGTGCACCCTGAACAGATACCGTTCATATAAAGGGTGAGAAGGGATGAATAATTCAAAAATACCCGTCATGCCAATTCTACGCATCGGATGCATGCTTTGATCAAAGTAGTTAAAATCTCCCGAGAGAAATACCCGTTTGGCATTCGGAGCCCAAACAAGAAATTTCACCCCTTGAACACCTTGGTGCACACAAGAATTGGCCCCTAAAACTTTATGCAGCTCATAGTGGACACCCTCGTTAAAATAATAGGCATCGGACGGGCCCAGTGTAGGCCAAAATGCATAGGGATCATACCGGTTCCCCTCAATAGTATACTCATTAAACTCTACCTGATGTGGCGTCGGAAATTCAAAAATGGGGGTATTTTCGATCCTCCGTGCCTCTACCTTTTTTCCGTGGTAGAGAAATGATAAGCTTTCGTATCCGGGTCGGTAAAATCGGATGCAATCCTCTTTAGGACCTAAAAATGTGTGCGGATTAAGATAAAAATCGTCATCTAAACTGATCAAGAAATGCGTACTCCCCTTTTTTCAAGGAGATCGTGTTGGGCGCAACTGCCGGCCCTTCTTGCATCTTGTGATCAAAACGTCTACGCATGCTAGTGCATTTATTAGGAAAATTCAATTTCCATATACCCTCTTCGTGGGCCTGCATCACGATCCTCTTCACCTCCCTTTTAGACCATTCAAGTGTAATGGTCAAATCATTTGAAAAAAGGCGTAGGCGCCCCGAATCCAAACCTTTTGGGAGTTCAGGTAAAAAATTTAACAGAGTACCATCTTGTTGAAAAAAGTAAGAGCGGATCGATCGGTATCCGGTTTGTAAAGCATGAGGTGCTTTGGTGGAAAAAAGATCCTCAAAAGAATCAAAATAGAACTCCTTTAATCTTTCAACAGGGAATAGATCCCCAGATCCCGCAATTTGCCCTAATGAAAACCATGCCGGCAAAAGCTGGTCTAAAGGAATATTTCTTCCCCTGGCATCTATATCAATAGTTTTATGAGATCCAAGATCTAGTATTTCCAAACGAGCCGGCTGGACTGAAGGGGGGAAACTTAGCGATTGAAGACACTCGGAACCCGAATAGATCCCCTGTGAAGAGATCAAAATATGGTTCTGTTTTCCATCTTTTTTATAGTTCAATCTGATTTGCCCGCGGTGTAATTCTAATTGGGTACTCATAGAGGAACGCTCTAAAGGAATTGGAAAAACCCATTGCATCCCATCGCTTTGAATTGCATGGTGCGAAATGGTAAAAATCTTCTCGGTCTGTGGCAACAAAGCTCTCAAACTAGCTCGGCGCGACATAGGAAACATAGGACGTTTAAATTGAAACCACGACACCTGTAAGAGCCTCTTTTTGATTTTCGACGATTTGCACCTGAACAAATTGATTTTTCTCTAAAAGAGCACCCTCAATTTGGACCGGGATAAAATTATTTGTATGACCGTGGTTGAACGATTCTACCAGAACCTCCACCACTTTCCCCACATAAGAGTCTCGCTGCGATGCGGCCAACGTTTCGGCCCTTTGCAAAAGAATCTCCTTGCGGCGGCTCAACTCTTTTGGATCTAGATGGCCCAGCATGCGAGCGGCCAGCGTCCCCTCTCTTTTTGAATAAGGGAACATGTGGACTTTTAAAAATCCGACCCTCTTCATCACATCAAGGGTCTCTTCAAATTCCTCCTCCGTTTCACCGGGAAAGCCGACAATTATATCTGTTGTGAAGGTAAAATCGGGCATCGCCTGTTTCAAACGGTCAACCGAGTCAAAGAATTGTTGGACAGTATACTTGCGGCGCATCCTTTTTAAAACGGTGTTGGAGCCGGACTGCAGAACAATATGCATCGACGGGGCGCAATTAGGCGCATTCTTAATCACCTCAATTAGCTCATCGTCCACCTCATCGGGGTCGATGGAAGATATTCTTAGACGCCGAACACCACTTATTTTACTTACAGCAAGGGTGAGCTCACTTAACCGCACCGGTTTTTCTCCTTCGAGCGGCGCACCATCGAAATCTCCGATATTGATGCCAGTCAAAACAATCTCATGATACCCATTCTTTACGAGCCCCTTCACCTCATCGAGGATAGCATCGAGTCGCCTTGAGCGGGATCGCCCGCGGACATAGGGTATGATGCAGTACGAACAAAATGAATTGCACCCATCCTGGACTTTGACAAAAGCCCTAGTATGGGATTCGAAACGCTCTATTTTGAATTCGGGAACTTCCTGGTCCGGAAGAGCAATTTTTAAAAGGTTTTCTTTATCTTTGTTTTTAACAACGCCCGCAACTCCGCTTATTCCGAGAAGGGCAGGGGCCTGTTTTTCGGTCATGCAACCGGTCACAAATATTTTTGAGCTGGGATTTTCACGGTACAAAGAACGCACCTGGTGCCTGCTTCTCTCGTCGGCAGATTTAGTCACGGTGCAGGTATTTACAATACAGATGTCCGCCTCCTGCCCCTCTTTAGCCTCCTCATAGCCTAAGGAAAGGAGCTGATCGCGGAAGGCCTGGGCCTCGTACTGGTTGGTTCTGCAACCAAGAGCGTGAATTTTAAACCGTTTTTTTTCCATACAGGTTACGAGTATAGCCCTTTTGTTGAAAAAAGTGCTAGATTTTAGAGATCCAATAAAGTAAACTCTGTAGCCATGGACTTTCAAACCGCAGTAATAGCATTATTTTTTGTCTTGAACGGCTTAGGCAACATCCCTCTTTTCGCGGGTCTTTTGAGCCGCTACCCCGAAGCGCGTCAAAAACAAATTATAGTGCGTGAGCTCCTCATCGCATTTTTAATTTTGCTAAGCTTTGCCTTCCTGGGAAAAGAGATCCTTGGGATCCTGGGTATCAGCCGTGGCGTGCTTGAAGTTGCGGGTGGATTGATTCTTTTACTTATTGCGCTAGGGATGCTTTTCCCCAAGGCTCAAACAGTAGAGGCGGTCGAAAGCGAGCCTTTCATAGTCCCTATGGCATTCCCCCTCCTTGCAGGTGCGGGTAGCATGACCAATGTGATGACACTTGGGGCAACCATCGATAGCCGCCTGACTTTGCTTGGAGTGATCTTCGTCGCTTGGCTCCTAACTGCTATGCTTTTGATCTGGTCCTCTCAACTAAAAAATTTCCTTGGAAGCAAAGGGATGGTCGCCTGTGAAAAACTTGGTGGTTTAGTCATTGTGCTGATAGCAGTGCAAATGCTCTCCTCCGGTTTTGCCCGTATTGTCGCCGACCTCTTTATGCTCCAACTAAAAAGTTCAACAATTTTATAGGTACGTTCAATGTCTAAAGTTTGTGAATTGACACAACGCCGCCCTTGCAAAGGTCGTAGCTATACCACACGTGGTATTGCCAAGAAGAAAAAGGGTATCGGTATTAAAATTACAGGAAAAACGAAAGTTCGTTTTGAGCCTAATCTTCAGAAAAAGCGTTTCTGGGACGAAGAGTCTAAAACTTTTATCACTTTGCGCGTTTCTACTGCGGCAATCCGCACCATCGATAAGAAAGGGCTTGCAAAAGCTTTTAGAGAATCTGCAAGAGCCTAATCTCCTTGTGGTTTAAACGATTTCTAACCCCGCTATTTCGGAAGAAATGGGGGGTTAATACAACCCTTGTTCTCTTAGGGCTTACCCTTTTTAGTCTTAAACCCTACTTTACTTCTCCCCTCCCCCCTTCTCCTCAAAATCCGATCCTCATTTACTCCAACCAGACCTACCATAACCTACAGCAAACTGTTTATAAACCGATCGAAAACGCCAAAAAAAGTGTTGTCCTCTCTACGTTCGGTGAGGCAGAGCCTGAGCTATTAACGCTATTAACAGAAAAGCAACGTAACGGGGTGGATGTGCTGCTCCACTACGATGCAAAAAGTTTCCCCCAATTCAGCGAAAGAAAGTTCCCTTTTAAAACTCTGGGACACAAAGCTCAGGGGCTCATGCATCAAAAGGTGCTGGCAATAGACGACTCTTTTGTCTATTTAGGGTCTACAAACTTCACAAAAGCATCCTATAAAACGCATGACAATCTTTTAATTGGCATATACTCTCCTCAACTTACGTCCCAAATCACCGAGCAACTGCACCATCCCGACTACCCCTACCTAATAGAATCGTCAATCGAGGGGGCCCGTTTGCGATTTTGGTCACTACCCGGCCTGAAGGATTCAGCCCTTCATACCCTCATAGATGCTATCAACAAAGCCCAAACGACTATCGATTGCCGCATCTTTACATTTACACACCTGAAGATATGCGATGCTCTTCTAAGCGCTAAACGGAGGGGAGTAGAGGTACAGGTAACGCTCGACAAGAAAAGTTTTAGAGGATCGTCGAAAAAAGTAGCCGGGTATCTTAAAAAAGGGGGAGTACAGATCTATCTAAACAACCATGGCGGACTCATGCATCATAAGATGTGTTGGATTGACAAAAAAGTATTCGTCTTCGGTTCAGCCAACTGGACTAAAGCGGCATTTGAGAAAAATCGCGACTATTTGGTCCTTTTGGATCAGCTAAACCCCTCGCTTGAACAAGAGATCTCCAAACTTTTTGAAGCTTCAAAAAGATTTAATAAACCCTATTAGCTTTTTACCAGGTCCGGTTTGCACGAATTATAAGTAACGTGCTATTGGCTAAAAATATGCTAGAAAAAATATTTACTGTAGACTTCGTACCTATAACCGTTACATTAATTTTGTTGATGGATGGACCCGGTAACATTCCTATATTTCTTGCAGTGCTGAAAGAATTGCCACCAAAGAGACAAACAGTTGTGATTGCAAGAGAGCTTATATTCGCCCTTCTTATCATGTTTTTTTTCGCTTTTTGTGGTCATTACATCTTAAATCATCTCGGCATCCAGACCCAATCGATTCAAATCGCGGGGGGCATAATCCTTTTCATCATCGCATTAAAAATGATTTTTTCTTCAAATAGCGACAATACGTACACTCTCAAGGGCGAGCCCATGATTGTCCCTTTAGCAGTTCCTATGGTTGCGGGACCCGCCGTTTTGGCTGCTATCATGGTCTTCTCTAAAGACCCTGAGACCAAAGATCTCCTTTTATACTCGGTCTTTTTAGCCTGGTTGGTCACAACCTTAATCCTTCTTCTTTCAGCACCAATAAGCCGGCTACTAGGGGATAAGGGTATCTTGGCTCTGGAAAAACTTATGGGGCTCATTTTGACTATTTTGGCAGTCCAATTGTTTTTTGAAGGATTTACCCAGTTTATAAAACTTGGAAACTAACCTCTTTTGACTCCCGTTATCCCTAGATCCAAAAAAACAACATAGTGAAACACACCTCATTATATCGAAAAACTTCCCCGATACGTTTAATTAGGCGCCCCTTCCCCTTTATATGTCCCCTTTTTTTGATGAGTTAAATACGATTATGCTCAAAAGGAATACTGAGAGGCTTTAAAATTAAAAGGAGTCTATTTCAACCTAGAATTTCTAATCATTTTACAGTAATCTAGAACGGATGGCACAAGAAAACCTTCTAGCTTATCTGCTAACCGTATCCTACGACGGGACAAATTTTTATGGGTGGTTTTGCCACAAAAACCGCAATCTTCAAGATACGATCTTGAAAGCTCTAAAAGTTCCGGTAAAAAAAATTTTAGTCGCCTCAAGAACGGATCGGGGTGTGCATGCCGAGGATCAAAAAATCTTGATCCTTATTGAAAAAAACTGTCCAGTCCCCATTTGTATTAAAAAAATTCGATCAAACTTACCTCCTGATATAAATATTTTATCACTTACCCGTTGCGACGTAGATTTTCATCCTTCACTGAACGCAAAACAAAAAGAGTACCACTATAGGTTCCATCTCGACCAGACTGATCCCTTTTTTGGCCGTTACAGCCTCCCTATAGGCCCTATCAATCTAACTGCGATCCAAGCCGCCCTCCCTTTTTTTAGCGGGTATAAAAATTTTTCCGCACTCGAGGGAGCAAAAAAAAGGAGGAGCGACCCCTTTTGCGACCTCTTTGAAATCGATTTTATTCAACAAGACGAAAATAGATTTTTTATAAAAATTGTAGCAGACCGTTTTTTATACCTAATGTGTAGAAAAATTGCCGGTACACTCCTTTATATAGGTTATGGTAAGCTCTCTTTAAGTACAGTAGAACGAGGGTTCGAGTTAGCAAGCTCCAAAAACATGGGACCTACACTCCCCCCCGCAGGATTAATTTTAAAAAAAATAACTTATGATAGAGACCCTTCACTCTTTATATAAAAAAAAGCATAACATAGTCCTCAAGACGCAAAAACAGATTGAGGGGATTCGGCAAGCCTCTAAAATTGCCGCCAAAATATTGAATCTATTGTGTAAAGAGGTTAAACCAGGAATCACAACAAAAGAGCTCGATCGTTTATCCAAAGAACTCCATAAAATGTTTTCTGCGATCCCCGCTTCCCTAGGCTATGGCGACCCACCGTTTCCTGGATCCATTTGCACCTCGATCAACGATGTGATTTGCCATGGTATCCCCGATGACAGACCTCTTAATGAGGGCGATATTGTGAATATAGATGTCGCCTCGATTGTCGATGGATATTACGGTGATCTTAGTAGAACGGTTGTGGTGGGAAGTAGCACAGCGGATGCGCTGCGTGTTGTTGGTGCCTCCTATGAGTCTCTCAAAGCAGCTATTCAGATTTGCCGCCCTGGAGTTAAGATCTCCCAAATCGGGGCTGCGATCCAGTTGGTAGCTAATGCGACGGGGTGTTCTGTTGTTCATCAATTTGTGGGTCATGGAATTGGCTGCATGTTTCACGAGGAACCGCCCATCTTGCATTATGCCAATAAACCTAAAGTCGATATTGTCATGCAACCGGGTATGACCTTTACCATCGAACCCATGCTCAATTTAGGCTCTCCTGAGGCTGTTATCGACAAAAGAGATCATTGGACAGCGCGGACGATTGATGGAATGCTTAGTGCCCAATTTGAACATACGCTTCTCATAACGCCTACAGGCCATGAGATTCTGACCCTAATAGATGCAAAGGATGCCTATCCGGGGGTGCCCGAACTGTTTATTAATCAAAAGGAATTGTAAATTTTACTTTTCGGCCAAAAGCGCAAGCTGTTTTTCTTTCACCCGGTAGCGATTGAGCTCATCTACAATGTGCTTGACCTCATACCTTGTGTAGGAGGAAGATTTGTAAACCTTTAACTCGCTATTCACGACACGAAATTTCTCTTTCATCTTGCCCATCTCATCCTCAAAATCGAGGATTGTTTGTTGCAAAGTCTCTAAAAGTGCTCTCTCTTTTTCTAAGCCTAGCTGTGCGGCCTCTTTTAGAAGTTTTTCCTCGCTGAGGGCCTTGGATGCCTCATCTAGCTCCCCGTACAAGGAATCGGCCGTAGACCTCATATGATCTATTTCGCTCTGGTGATTTTGTATAAGACGCCCTTTTTCCGTTTCAAATCCCCCTACTTGCCCCTCAAAACTGCGCATTTTTTGAGCGATTTGCAAAGTCTCTAATCCAAAAATAATCGCTAGAATCCAGGATAAAGAAATAGAACCTAAAGCTAACGTGAGTTGTAGCGGTGCAAATTTTGAGAGATGAGGAATTAAAAGAAGAGTCAAAAAAAGTGGACCGATGAGAATCCAAATATAGATCCGCTCCTCTTCAGGATAAAAAGCAAACTGTCTAATCCGATTCCAGACCAATCTCATAGGCTTATTCTGATCATTATCCTTAAAGACTTTTATCTTGCCTAATCTTACGGATGTCTTTCAAGAGAAATCTAATCATAAGCCTCTAAAATTTAATCAAAGAGATAAAATAAAAAAAATGCTAGCTGAGGGTTTTAATCAGTTCTTTTATAAATGAAACCCCTTTTTCGATCTGTTTTTCACTAAATCTTTCTTTCGGTGAGTGGATAAAATCCTCTTTTAGACCAACACCGGCAAAAGCCAAAACCGCTTGGCTCGCCTTCTGGAGATGTGCTGCTACCGGTATGCTTGCACCCGACAAAATTGTCTCGCATCCATCAGGGCATATTTTATGGTATGCCTGACGTATCTTTTCAATAAATGGATCTGTAGGGTCAGAGAAAGAGTAGGGACCACCGGAGTGTTTTTTTACAAAAACTTTTACGTCAGAATGTTTGATCGACTGCAAATACTGGTCGATTTTATCGATCAGATCAAATCCATCCTGGCCACGAACAGTCCTAATCGACATTTTTGCAGTAGCTTTGACCGGAATGATAGTTTTGGAACCCCTTTCCGTATGCCCTCCGAACATTCCGTTGATTTCCAAAGTAGGTAAAAAGTAATTGCGATCCTTAGCAGAAATCTTGCGCATATCATATTTTGCAAAATTGCCGCTCGGTTCGTGAAAACTAAAACTCGATTTTTTCGTGTCTGATTGAACAAGCACGTCGTCATAAAAGCCAGGCACACGGATCTCTCCCTCCGGTCCGAGCATATGCGATATAAGATAGTTCATTTCGCTCGTTGCAGAACGGGCTATACCTCCGAACATGCCCGAGTGCATATCGTTGTCACCGGTAACCACTTCGATATCGAAGCCGTAGACCCCCCTTGTTCCGCAGGTGACGGCGCCCTTATCTATCGATACCATGTCCACATCAAAAACTAAAAGGTAGTCCGCCTTCAAATACTCTTTGTATCTTTCGATTAACTCGTAGAGGCCTCGGCTTGAGGACTCCTCCTCCCCCTCGATCAGAAATTTAATATTTAGGTGCTCCGGTAAATTTTGGTATAGGGCTGAGAAAATGCAGCAAAGCTGCCCTTTGTTGTCTTCTGCTCCCCGCGCATGGTACCAATCTCCAACCTTTGTTAAAGAAAAGGGGGGGGTTTGCCACTCCTCCAAAGGCTCCACAGGCTGCACATCATAATGCCCATAGAAAAGGAGTGTTTTCGTGGCATTCTTCCCCTTATGTTCAGCGTAAACGGCATCTACGTCTGTCTTGGTTGTCCACCGTTCCACCGTTTCAAACCCGATTTCCTTGAGGATTTTTTCTACGGCCAAAGCCCCTTTTTTGAGGTCGCTTAAGTGCTCGGGTTTGCCGGATACCGTGGGAATTTCTACTAATTCTTTTAAATATCTAAGGGCACGATCCATATAGCTGACTTCCGTTTATTTCTATTGACGTTCGCCCAGCAATTTTTTCCTCGATTGAAGTGCTGTAAGCCAACCAATTTTTTAAGATTGGATCATGCCAAAAGCAAGGAATCTACTCAAATTATTTTAAAAAGTTTACGATTAGAATATCTTGAAAAGGGAAAAGTGCCGATTCTAAAATCCTATCCAAATTTTAATTTTTTTAACGATTTTCAAGGCTTAAAGGCTGTTTGAGCTGTTTGCAAAAGATGTTGCGCAAGATGTTTATCCCCCTCGAAGACAAGGTCTACATGCATCGATCCGTCCTTTTGAGGCTTTTCGCAGGTGATCAAAACGTAGCATATGGTATTTTCATTGATATTTTTGGATAAATTAGCAAGAGCTTTTGTTTTATTTAGCGGCAAACTGCCATGCAAACTTTTCAAACTTTTTGACATATAAAACTACTAATTTTCCTATAACCGATAGGTTTTAAGATGAGCTCTTAAGGCTATCTTTTGCACCCAGAAGAGGAACTGTCCACCCTTAGCGGTATATCATCGGGGAACACATTTATACACATTTTTTCGATTTTACCTCCATCTTTTTACATTTCTTTTATTAAAAAATTAAGTATCAGATAATTTTTTTGTAATTAAGGCTAATTTTATGGTACTATTTCTTTAGCAAAAAACCTCGGGTAATTCTAAATTTCCCCTTATCTCGTCCAAAAATTGCAAGGATATGAGTATGATGAGCTTAAAAAAACCGGTAGCTGCAACTATTACGTTCACTATTGGTAACCTTATTCTATACCTCTGTGGGTTTCATTCTTACATTGGCCTCGAGAGTTTTAGCTTGAAATCGATTTTACGGGTAGGAGTATTCTTCTTTATTTTAAGTGCTTTATTTGACTCGAACTTATATATTTCCTTGAAAAAAAAATTTCAATAACAGGGAGTTATTATGCAAGCTTTTCGCCGTGTTTTCCTTTTTATCGCTATGAATCTTCTTATCTGCTTTACCGCTTCTTTCATCCTATCCTTTACTGGACTGAACACTTATCTTTACCAGCACCAGATTCACCCATTAGGCCTTTTTCTTGCTTTCCTTGTGTACGGAATGACGGGGGCTATAATCTCATTACTCCTCTCTAAGAAAATTGCCAAATGGGCCATGAAAATCAAAATCATTACCCCCTACGATTGCTCCTCCGAAGGGAACCTTTTGAAGAACCTAGTCCAACGCCTCTCGAACAAAGCCGGGCTTAAAACAGTGCCGGAAATCGGCATCTTTCAATCCCCCGCGCCGAACGCATTTGCAACGGGCCCGACGGCCTCGAACTCGTTGGTCGCAGTATCTACGGGACTTCTATGCAAAATGAATGCGGAAGAGCTTGAGGCGGTCCTTGGCCACGAAATAGCGCACATCAAAAATGGAGATATGGTTACGATGACCCTTTTACAAGGGGTAGTGAACACATTTGTGATCTTTTTGTCCTATTTAATATCACAACTGATAGCTATGAATTCCAGACGAGGCCGAGGGGAGGGGGGGAACCTGGGGGTCTATTTTATATCAAGGCTTATATTAGACATCATTTTTATGGCTGTTGGCTCCCTCATCATTTGTGCATTCAGCAGGTTCCGCGAATACAAAGCAGATCTAGGAGGAGCCCAGCTTAGCAGTAAAGAGCAGATGATCCGTGCCCTCAGGCGACTTGGAGAATCCTCCAAGCAAACGGACCAAGAAGAGGTCCCACAATCAGTTGCTGCACTGATGTGCAATGGAAAAAGCGCCTTCATGGAACTATTTAGCACCCACCCCTCTATAGAAAAAAGGGTATCTGCGCTCCAATCTTCCTCTGTATCATAAAAACAATTTAGACCATCGGAGTCGAGTGTGTATCGAATTCTTCGGCACTCTCCGACAACCGGTTTTTTAAATCGGTGAGGGTGACACTCGAACAACCTCGTCTTGAGACAACGATCGAAGATCCTAAATTGGCTAGTTTGACTGCATCCTCCATATCCATTCTTGTGGCGATACCTACGGCCATGAGGGCTAGAGCTGTATCACCGGCCCCGACAACATCAACCACTTCTTGCATAATTGCAGGCTGATGGCTTTTCATCCCTTTTGAATCATATAGAGTCATCCCCTCACTTGAACGGGTGACTAATAGATACTCTGCATCGACAATATCAAGCAAGATTTCGGCTACCAAATCGATTGACACACCTTGATCGCAATTTGCCGCTTTGTAGGCCTCTTTCTTATTGGGTTTGATACAAAAGCAACCTCTATACTTAGCATAATGGATCCCTTTTGGATCCACCAGAACCCTTTTGTTGTGCTGTTTTGCGATTTTTAGAAATTGTTGCAAGGTGGAGGACTGAAAAAAGCCTTTTGCATAGTCTGAAAAAACAACAACATCCACCTCCCGAATAAGTTCCTTAAATTTTTTTACTAATAATTCTCTTAGCTTTTGAGAAAATTCTGCAGTCTCTTCATCATCAACACGCAAAATATGGTGGCCATCAGCCATAAATCTAGTCTTTACGGTTGGTTTAACTGAAGGATCAAGGAGAAGATCGTCTGTGGAAAGCCCTCCCCTTTCCATAAGTTCATCCAAGCAATAGTTCTCCAAAGAGGGTCCGCTTACAGACAAAAGAAATGTCTGAGCCCCTAAAGAGCGGCAATTGATCGCCACATTTGCAGCACCACCAAGACGGAACGTGTCAGTAATTTTCCTTAAGACGGGAACAGGAGCTTCCGGAGAGATTCGTTCCACCACGCCTTGAACATAGTGATCTATAATAAAATCCCCGCAAACAAGAATTTTAGCGTTCTCAATCATAGTCTTTTCAAGGATCATAGGCTTTTTTTAACTCCAGTACTGTGTCGTTGATACCATCTTCTAGATTTGAAAATGAAAATTTATAGCCGTATGTTTTTAGCATCTTATCGAATCGGGTTGTAGAACTTTTTGTCAAAAATTGATACTTACCTACAAGGTGAGTCGGCAGCGCTATCAGATCAAACTGCATCACGTGGCCCATCGCCTTGAATACCATATCACAAACATCCCTGAATGGGGTAGCTATCCCTGTCCCGAAATTGAAAATACCATAGCTTTGCTTAGAGATCGATTCGACAATAAATTTTGCTACATCTCTAACATAAACGAAATCCCGTTGGGATTCCACATCGAAAATTTCCATTTTCTTTTTCGACAACATTTTATCAAATGCCTTGGTAACAATACATTGCATATCTCCTTTAGAGCGATCGGCACCGAAGATATTGAATAGGCGCAAGCCAAGAACATTTTCCTGAAGATTATTTTCATAAATGTATTGATCAAAGAGATATTTGGACCATGCATAGAGGTTCAAAGGGCGGTACGTTTTAAAACTGCCCAAATCATCCTCAAATCCTTTCGTTCCATCCCCGTAAATTGACGCGGAAGAGGCATAAATAAAACGGATCTTCTCCTCGATACAAAAAGCGGCCAAGAATTTTGAAAGTTCGTAATTATTCAAAAGATAATCTTGCGGGTCAGTCCCTGTTGTAGAGGCATTTGCTCCTAGATGGATCACACATCGAATTTCATCTTTGTGGATTTCTAAAAAGGATTCGATCGACTCGCTGGATTCTAATGATGAGAATTTCAGTCCTTTCAAGTTTTCAAAATGCTCTTTTGTAAGGGCATCGTATCTTTCAAACAAGACCAGGTGAGTGAAATTTTGTCGATTCAGCTCTTCTATAACATATTTGGCAATGAATCCTGCTCCGCCAGTGATAACAATTAAATCCTCGTGGTGTAAACTCATCGTCTTCTCTTCTTTGATAATACCCCTGAGTATAGCAAGGTAGTTCTGTTCGATTCAAATGTAAAAGTCTTTTCAAGAGTGATCTTTTGCGGTTTGGTTTAAAAAAGGGATGGAGAGTAAATAACACTACTCGTACCACCGATCACCCAGTCGGGCAATCGTACGGCAAACACACCCATCAAAACGGTGAGAGGCCGGATCATGAATACCTCTGACAAAAGCTGTAGACCCTGAACCGCTCATTTGCAAATCAGCAAACACAGACTTCCAACCCTTCCATATAATCTCGTAAGAGGGGTAAGCTCTCATAGCAAACCTCTCGAGCTGATTTTTTGCATCGTTATCCAGCAGGTATAAATCAACAGATTTGTAGACTAAGGGTGTTAAGATCTGAATTCCATCGAAAAGAAGGGTGTAGGGAATTCCTGGGACCGGATCGTACTGAGTCAAATCGGTCCCGGTACCCTCAGCCAGAGCCCGCCCGTTTGTAAAGAAAAACGGGACATCGGAACCGACTTTGGCCCCTATCGCACCCATTTCCAAAAAAGTCAGGTCTAAACCCAAAATCTTATTGATTGCGTAGATGAAGGTGGCCGCGTTTGAGGATCCCCCTCCCAGGCCTGCACCAATTGGAATTTTCTTATCTAGAATAATTTCGAAATTAGGAATTCCGGGAAATCTTTGATTAAATTCCTCCCAGACTTTTTGGAAAATAGAATTCGAAAACTGAAATGGGAGGTTTTGAGAAGAGTTTAAATAATTTTTATCGGATAGGGATATATCGATCCGATCAAATAGATCAAGAGCGACCATTTCGGAACGGATGAGATGGTACCCATCCTCTCTTCTGCCTAAGATTTTAAAATCAAGGTTGATTTTAGCAGGAGAGAGGAGGGTTAAAGACACAAGTATACCTATGTGGTTACTCGCTATAGTCTGTAGAGGAAGGCTCCACAGCAGCATGCTCGGCTTCTACTTGTTTTTTGTGCAAGCTTGCCTCAAACTCATCGTTTTTAACACGAATATGCATTTCTGCCTCCACCTCTTCTTTAAGGCGGATTTTGACTACGTGGTTCCCCAATTGCTTGATCGGTTGAGCCAGCTTGATTTGGCTCTTTTCGATCTCCTGGAAGCCTTCTTGGTGCAGCAAATTCAAGATGTCTTGAACATTTACTGACCCATAAAGATGGCCGGTTTCGTCTACACGCACATCAACAACGAAAGTAAGTTGCTCAAGTTGAGACTTGATTCGCTCTGAAACTTTTCTGTCTTCAGCCGCTTTTACCAAGCGCTCTTCACGCAATTTTGTTTGGAGTTTCTCAGTGTGTGCCGTTGCACGGATCGCATGGCCATAAGGGATCAAAAGGTTACGGCTAAAACCAGGCTTTACCGTAACGATATCACCGCTACGCCCCAAATTTCTTACATCTTTAACCAAGAGGACGCGATTCTGTTTCATAATTCTTTTCTCCTCGATTAATCTTTAGCAACAAACGGAAGTAGTGCAACGAAACGGGCACGCTTGATCGCAGCTGTTAGTAGACGTTGGTAATGGGTAGATGTTCCGCTGATACGACGGGGAAGGATCTTGCCGCGCTCTGTAACAAACTGGCTCAATGTCTCCACATCTTTATAATCGATAGCTTTAAACCCTGACTGGGTGAACAAACACTTTTTCTTCGCCGAATTTTTTCCTGTAGAAGATTTTCTCATAGCATCACCCTATACTTGAACCAATTGTTTGAATGAAATTTCCTCAGGGACAGTCTCTGCAGTGATGATCATGGATCTCAAAAGATCCTCGTGAAAACCATTTTCACGGTTGATCTCGACCAGACCGTTTGAAGGTGCTTCAAAGAAAATCAAAATATAGTGACCTTCTCTGTTCTCTTTGATCTCGTATGCAAGACGTCTACGTCCCATATCGAAAAGTTTTTTTACTTCGCCGCCTTGAGCCGTGATAATACCGAAGATACGCTCAAGAGCTTTTTGGTGTGCCTCTTCTCCTAGGGTACTTTTTAAAATGTACATACCCTCATAAAGGCGGACTCTTTGTTGTTTAGACATTCGTGACTCCTAAAATCCACTCATCAATTGCCTGATGAATCTTGTCTTCTTCTTCATTTAGCTTTTCTAATTCACCTGCTAGGAACGGCTCTAAAACATACTGGTCAAGAGGGATTCTGTTATCTCTGGAGATCCCGATCCACAATCTTGAGTATGCTTTCGTCCCTAACGAGGCCTCAATACTTCTAAGCCCGTTGTGACCTTTGGCGCCCCCCTCTTTTTTGAGACGAAACACGCCTAAGGGGCTTTCCACATCATCCGTCAAAACCAAAATGTCCTGAAGGGCAACGTGAAAAAAATCTTTGGCGGCTTTTACAGCCTGGCCCGAAAGATTCATATAAGTCGCAGGTTTCAAGAGAATAACATCCTGGCCGGCTACTACTTCCCCCTTGCAATACTTGGAGTAGGTAAAAACCAACCCTTTTTTTGCTGCATAACTGTTTAGAACCATAAATCCTGCGTTATGCCGAGTCGCAGCGTAGCTTGCCCCGATATTCCCCAAACCAACAACGAGCTTCACAATAATTACTTGCTTGCCGTTATAACCAGCTCGTTTTCAGCTGCAAGCAAACGTACGTTTTCGCTCACATTCAAACTTGAAATACGGATTTTTTCTCTTGGTTGCAGGTTCCGCACGTCAATCATGAAGTTGGCCGGAATGGCGTTAACCGGCGCTTTCACGCGCACGAAACGTTTTGCTTGCTTCAGACTGAATCCCGCTTTTACAGCCTCGCAGTCTTTTTCGCCTTGCAATACAACCGGCACGCGCACTTTGATCAAACCGGATATGAGCGGTTGAAAATCGATGTGCAAAACTTCATAAGTTGTCTTTGCGTATTCAATCCCTTTAACAACCATTTTCTCGTCTTTACCATGCGTATGGACAGTGAAAACAGTCGTTGCTAAATGCCCCTTTTCGATGTGTCTTAAATGGGCTTCGAATTCCTTCTTAAAAATTCGAATCTTTTCAGAAGCAGCACCTTTTCTATAGATGATCGCAGGGATATATCCGTCTAGCTTCATCAGCTTGATATCTCGCTTAGAATTGCGTGAACAAGTGGACGCGTTGAGCTTCATAGTTCTCCTGATGTTTTGATTTGCTGTAAAAAGAGAGACAACTAGCGAAGAACTAGAAACGGTTTCTAGAAAAACATTTGTTGATAGAGGCTTTAATATAAGGCCACGGTCAACCCGCATTTAACGCGAGAGGTCTATCTTTTGTTTATAGTATTTGGACTGGCAGGATTCGAACCTGCGCGTGCCGGAGCCAAAACCCGGTGCCTTACCACTTGGCGACAGTCCATCAAGTTGATGTCACATACTATACTTTTTCCACCCGTTTTTGGCAAAGCTTTTTTGTTTTCAGCATCTTAGGGGCGCTTTGCGGTAAAATGAAGGAGAGCACCCACCCTTTATCTTACTAAAAAATTTTTGTATTTTTTAAAAAAGCTCTGTCAAGTCGTCTTAAAACAGTTGTCAAATTTCTATAGCTATAAATCCCCTTTTGTGAAAAAATTTGGTGTGTAACCTATTCAATCTTAAGGAGTGGTGGTATGTGCCTAAGTTGTTGCGATGCTGATAAGAAAGCAATGGCAAAAGAGGGTGAATTCTGCGTCGGAAAAGTATCTTTTGGGGAACTCGTACGCGACTTGATCCAGGAGTGGAAAGAAACCGGACGAACTACTTATAATATCCTTAAAGAAGCCGTGCCCGACTACCCATCCGAAAAAATTGGAATCACCGCTAAAGACCGCCAGCAAAGCGCGGAACTTAGTATTGCTTTTGTGTAAGTAAATTTTTTATTATTCTCCTCCTCTGTTACCGGTATGCATATGTTTAGACAATAATTTTGTTTTAGATTATTGAAAAAACTATGCATATCACCCACATCACTTCAGAATGCGCCCCGTTTGCAAAGGTCGGTGGGCTTGCTGATGTTGTTCTCGGTCTTTCAAAAGAGCTTGTTCGCCAAGGGCACACTGTTGATATTTTTATCCCCCTCTACCCTTTTGCATCTCACCACCTGCCCCGATTGAGCAAAATGGAGGAGAGCTGCTCTTTTACTTTTGGTAGCGAGACAGTAGTCTGCTATTTATACAAATCCATCTACGAGGGGATACAAATCTATTTAGTAGATATGCATTCCACATCAAATTTTTTTCATAGAGACAGGATTTACGGTTACGAAGATGACGTGAGGCGTTTTTTAGCCTTTATTAAGAGTTCTCTAGAGCTGATATCTCATCTCAAAAAAAACCCTCCGCTAATCCATCTTCACGATTGGCCTACTGCAGCAGCGCCGATACTTTTTGACGAGCTAAAGAGAACGATGCCACGTCCCGCATTTTTGTTATCCGTACACAACCTAAGCTATCAGGGAATTACCCCTTACGAACCTCTCCAAGATGCAGGTCTGTTTTCACAAAAAGCGTGTAAGCTTCTAGAAGATCTGTACGTCCCCTACCGATTCAATCTCTTACTTGGTGGATTAAGAGCAGCCGACCAGATTACTACCGTGTCTCCGACCTATGCTAAGGAGATTGAGACAATAGAACTGGGTAGAGGATTGCATGAAATTTTTCTTAAACGGGCTCAAAATTTTACAGGCATCTTGAATGGTTTGGATCCAGTAGAACTAGAGCGTTATATAGAAATTCCGGCTGAAGTCAAGGAGCGCCACCTTTCCAAAGTTTTAGATTTAAAATCCAGGATGAAAAAAAAACTAGCCAACGAGCTAGGTATTGATTCCTCGGACTTCCCTTGGCTTATTTCCGTAACCCGCCTCGTAGATCAAAAAGCCCCCTATTTAATCTTGGAAGGAGCCAAGCAAATTTTAAGCAGTGGAGGCGTTTTTATTTTAGTAGGCCTTGACGGCGACCACCATATCCGTAAAATGTTTACCGATCTTGAAGAGGTTTGGCAGCACACAAATAGAGTACGCGTTGTCCTGGGATTTCACCCCAAGCTCGCAGAGCAACTTTTTGCAGCAGCCGATTTCAGTATCATACCTTCCATTTTTGAACCGTGCGGACTAACGCAGCTCTATAGCCTGTACTTTGCGACAATCCCTATTGTAAGAAGAACGGGAGGTTTGAATGACACCGTTTTTGATGTAGGTGAAAGTTCCCCTGAAAAACCTCTTAACGGCTATACTTTCTTAGACCCTGAGGTTTCGGCCTTACGCTGGGCGCTCGGGCGAGCTTTAAAAGAATACCAAACAGAAACCTACCTAGAGCGGCAAAAAAATGCTGTTTTGGTGGATATATCTTGGAAAAATTCGGCTCTAAGGTATATCGAGATCTACAAAAAAATGGCAAGATAGCTTTCAAAAAAGGAAAATTAAGGGTGAATTTCATCTTGAGAAATGTTTTTGAAGCTTTTCTTAAGCGTTTCACTGCAGTGTACACCATATTCCACAAGGGATAGGACCGATAGTAACGCAGCAAGGCTCATGATCAAAAGGGATCCGGTCTGTAAAAAAGGCAAGTCGATCCAGCCCAATCCATAAAAAAATAGACCGACAAGCACCGCGCACAGTGCGACCGACTGGTAAATTGTTTTGAGTTTGCCCGTCCATCTTGCCCCCATAGCCTCTTGTTGCAAAGCCAGAAGCGATCGTAAATAGACAACGCTGATCTCTCTGCACATCATTGTTATAGGGATCCAAAGAGGCAGGTCAAGGGGACTTCTTGTTAAAGAAAAAAAAATCGACAGGAAGACTATGCAATCGGACATCGGATCGAGAAGTTTTCCAATCTTAGTCACAATATTCCACTTTCGAGCTAGGTATCCATCAAGAGCGTCTGTGGCAAGCATAAAAGTTGCCAGGAGGAGCAGTAGAACCGGTTGTGCCACGGCGTTCAAGCCGAATGTAGCAGGATAGAGATAGAGTACTAAAAAAAGAGGGCATAAAGCAATTCTTGACAGAGTGAGGGCTGTGGGAAGATTCAAGGGGAACTCCAACTTTTAACAACATTACCATTCCTCAATTTTTTTTCCTACTCCCCAACCATGACTATGGCAAAAAACTCTGGGGTAGAAAACAAAAAACCCCTTTGATCTTCTTCGGTAGGGGGGGGGAAATTTGACGTGGTAAAAATTCGTCTGAAAGAGTAAACTCAATTGAAATTTAAAAAGAGCGTACTGACCGGCTACCTATATACTTAAAAGTCGTCTTTTTGACTGCTCCGGACATCGCTTAAAAAACAAGAATGAAACGACTAACTCAAAATTACCCTGTATGGACTTTCAAAATATCGTTATGCGACTCAATGAATTCTGGAGCAAACAGGGCTGTTGCATTGTAGCAGCCGACGATACCGAGAAAGGGGCCGGGACATTTTCGCACCACACCTTCTTGCGCTCTTTAGGTCCAGAGCCTTGCCGAATTGCCCATATTGACCCGTCCCGTCGCCCCAAGGACGGAAGATACGGAGAAAACCCAAATAGGCTTCAGCTTTTTCATCAATATCAGGTTTTACTCAAACCGGCTCCGGAAACTATCGTTCAGCTCTATTTAGATTCACTAGAGGCAATCGGTTTAAGTCAAAAAGATCATGACATCCGATTTGTGCAAGACGATTGGGAATCCCCTACGCTTGGCGCCTGGGGTTTGGGATGGGAGGTCTGGTGCGACGGTATGGAGATCACCCAATTTACCTACTTTCAATCGGTAGCAGGTATAGAAATGGAGGCGATCCCGGTCGAAATTGCCTATGGCCTTGAACGTCTGAGTATGTTCATCAACCACAAAGCCTCTATATACGATGTCCAATTTGGCGGGGTCTACAGTTACAGAGACCTGTTCCATCTAAGGGAGGTGCAGGCAAGCCGGTATAATCTCGAAGAGGCCTCTGCCGACCTATGGTTTCATTTGTTCGAGCTTTACTCGAACGAGGTGAAGCGACTGATCAACAAGAAACTGCCGATCCCTGCTTACGATTTTGTGAACAAAGCTTCCCATGCATTCAATATGCTGGATGCAAGAGGCTTTATCTCCGTAACAGAAAGGCAGTCCTATATTCTTAAGGTCAGGGAACTGGCAGCTTTGACCGCTAGGGAGTATCTTGATCTTAGAAAAGCGATGGGATTTCCTCTTTTAAAGCACCTCCGACCGGAAACGGGCGAAAAAATCGGCGACGCCGTGGTGCATCATGGCACCTCGACCCACGAGGATCTTCTTTTAGAAATATTTACCGAGGATCTGCCGGCCCACTATGTCCCTGCTCTCTCTCAAGAACTCGAAAAGCAGGTTCAGGATTTTCTTACCCTAAACAAATTGAGCTTCGCCGGTCTGGAATCCTACAGTACCCACAGGCGCTTGGCTTTAATTGTCCGAGAGCTTTGTACCAAAACGGAAGTTATGGAACAGGTCAAAAAGGGGCCAAGCGTGGTAGCCCTTTATACCCCCCAGGATGAACCTACTCCGGTTGCAAACGCCTTCTTTCACTCCATTCACAAAAAAGTACCCGCTTTAAAGGAGCTTAGGTCCGGCACCGATAAATCTCTCTGGATTGAAGAGGGGTATATTTTTTACAAAAAAACAATTGAATCGCAGGACACGGCCACCCTTTTACAAGAGAACATCCCAAAAATTCTCTTGAAACTCAAATCTCCTAAATCCATGCGATGGAATTCCACGAACATCCCCTTTGCACGTCCTATCAGAGGCTTAATGTGCCTCTACGGAGATAAAAACATCCCTTTCGAATTTGCTCAAGTTCCTACAAAAAAAGAGACCCATGGTCACAGGCAGCGCTCCAATATCCGAATCCCTGTCGCACACGTGCGCGAATACTTGAAAAAACTCGAAGATAACTATGTTATTGCCGATCCGTCAAGACGGCGTGAAATGATTTTAGGTGCCCTACCTGAGGGGACTAAAGGGGTCGAAAGGCTTATTGACGAGCTAGTCTACCTAAGCGAATATCCGGAAGTCGGGTTTGTAAAATTTGATCCGACCTTCTTACGCCTTCCTCCCCAGCTTATTGAGCTGGAGATGATCGTTCACCAGAGATATCTTCCTATTTATAAACACAACAAACTTTGCAATGAGGCATGCGTTGTCTTAGATGCTCCCCCAAAGGAGCACATTTTAGAAAACAACGGCCGTGTTTTAAGGGCAAGGCTATCAGATGGCGCCTTCTTTTTCGACGAGGATAAGAAATCAGGACTCCTAAACATGTGCGAAAAACTATCCAAGGTCGTCTTTCAAAAAGAGTTGGGAAGTTATCAGGACAAAGTAGACCGGATGCTGTCCATTGCTGCACATTTCAAAACCCTAATCGGCGATTCTTTTGAGAATGTTTCTAGAGCAATCTCCCTTTCAAAAGGGGACCTGAATTCTAACGTAGTAGGAGAATTTCCTGAATTGCAGGGTTTGATGGGCTCGATCTACGCCTCACTAATCCCCGCTTCAGAAATGACAGTGAAAGCGATCGAAGAGCATTATCAACCACAAACAGAGCATGATCCTCTCCCTTTGACACAAGCCGGAAAAATCTTATCCCTCATAGATAAACTGGATAATATCATCGGATTCTCTACCATCAATTTAATAGCTACCTCCTCGAAAGATCCCTACGCTCAAAGACGGCAGGCACTATCAGTGGTTAAAATACTCAAAGAGTTAGGCTGGGAAATCAATATTGCCGATGAAATCCATAAGATCCTCTCCTACTACAAAGAGACCCCCCACAAACTCAAAAATAGGGATGAATCGATCCATTTGATTCGCAGTCGTCTTAAAACGCTTCTTTTGGAGTCAGGTTCTAGCAAAGAAGAGGTCGAGGCTTTGATTGCAGCGATGGAGCTAAACATCGTAAAGATTTTTGCAACTGCTAAAGAGCTCCATGCTTTGCGTAAAGACTCTGTTGCATTCAAAGATTGGCTTGAGGTTTACCGACGAGTAAAAGGACAGGCATTTGATCACAAACTCCATGTAGAACCAACCCGATTCTTGACGTTGCAGGAAAAAGAGCTTTTTCAAGCGTTAAAAACACTCCCACACGAACCCCTTTTAGTCGAGCTTTTGGAACTGAAACCGAAAATTGACGCCCTATTTGATCACGTTCATATCAACGATCCTGATCTAACGCTCAAGCACAATCGGCAACAGATGCTTTGGACTTCCCTTAAGCTTTTTGAAAAGCGGCTGGATCCTACTCCGCTTTTGGGGCTACTTTAAAAAAAAACGGGGTAGTCCCCTACCCCGTTTTTTCAGCGTACCACTCCCTTTTCTACCGTTGACTATTCTCCCAGTCTAAAACATCTACTACTTGAACGCGGCTATCGGTTAAGAAAAAGAAAAAAAATCTAAAATCAGACCAATTTTTCGATTAAGATTGAGTAAAATCTGACAACGGATTTAAAATAACTCTATGCTTATTAATGACTCCAATCCCCTAGTTCCAGATAAAGTCTACTCGAATAAAACTGTTTTACCGGTTGGTGCGCTCCGTGCAACCCGCGTGGCACGCTATACCATACCAAATTACGGGAGTGAATCTCTTACAAAAATCGTTCCAAACTCGACCTCTCCCGATCTGCAAAAAGTTTTGGCCCTGTTACTTGAAGAGGTTGTTGCGCTCCAACACTCCCCGAAATCTAAGGATCGTTTGGAAGAAATTGAAAAAGACCTTAGACAAGCGCAAAAGCTTTTGCAATTGATCTTGAATAAACTAAGACCGGCCCAGGTTAAACCAACCACCTCCTCGAACCTCTATGACCTTTTATGTCGGGCTTTAGGCACTCGATGAGTCTCACTCTTGAACAAGAAATCGTTTTTGGCCCCTACAAAGTATCTGAGCTCTCCCCCATGATGCTCCAGTGGCATCAAATTAAATCAGAATGTTCGCAAGCTTTGCTTTTATTTAGACTAGGAGATTTTTACGAGGCCTTTTTCAATGATGCAAACGATCTTTCCCTAGCCTGCTCGGTCACGCTTACAAAAAGGCAAGAGATCCCCATGGCCGGTGTGCCACAACACATGATAGAAACCTATCTGGATCGATTGATTCAAAAAGGGTTTATAGTGGCAATTGCCGAACAAGTTGAGGATCCGAAATCCACAAAAGGGATCGTCAAAAGAGCCTTGACCAGGGTCGAGTCTCCTGCGACATATGCGGGCTTGCTGGATCAAAAAGTGGTGCGTAAGCAATTCTTTGCCTCTATTTTTCAATTCAAGAACACGTATGGTCTTGCACTTGTAGATCTTTCCACTCAATATGCATCCGTCTATGAACCGGAATCTAAATCACAACTGGTCGACCTTCTGATCAAAAAGCTCCCTAAAGAAATTCTGGTCGATCAAAAGTTCCAGGAGCACCAGGGGTTGTTTTTACAAGACCTTGAAAAGTACTTTTCTTTTAGGCTTTCAGTGGGAAAAAGCCACTATTTTCATCACGACACCTCCGTTAGATTTCTTTTGAATCATTTTGGGACTTTACAACTGGATGGACTAGGGATGACCGGTAAAACTGCTGCGATCAACGCAGCAGGTGCGCTGCTCCATTATCTTAAGGACCACCAGCAAAATATTCAAGCAATCCAAAGGATCCAAATAGAAACCGTTTCCGATCATCTTCTTATAGACCACAGAACAGATCGGCATCTCAATATCTCCTCGAGCCTGCTTGACTTTTTTGACCACACGATCACTGCTATGGGTGGAAGGCTTTTCAAAGAGGTGCTGGATAAACCCCTTATTGACCCGGTAAAAATTCAAGATCGGCAACAGATCACTCTCTCGTTTTTAAAAAGACCGGATGTCCTGCAGGAGATCCGGTCTATTTTTAATCAGGTAGAGGATTTGGAGCGACTGCTTTATAGACTGCTCCATGCTCAAAATTCTACAAAAGAACTTTTCATGATCCATAAATCTTTGGGCCCCCTGCTCGGCCTGAAGGAAAAAATGGACCCTTTAAAAAATTCCGAAGCTTATAAACTAGTACAAGAATTCCCCGACATAGCACCCCTCTTTGAACTTCTTAACACGCATCTACTTTTACCTAGCGATGGATGCGTCACTGGCGCGTTGTTCAAAAAAGGGGTCCATCCTCAAATAGACGCCCTCAGAGATTTCATGGAAAAGGGGGACCGCTGGCTGATCGATTACCAGGAAAAACTGAGGAACGATCTGGACATCAAAACTCTCAAAGTGAGTTTTACAAGAGCTTTTGGATACTATATCGAGGTGAGTCGCGCACAAAGCCAAAAGATTCCTGCCACCTTTGTTCGCCGGCAAACCTTGGTACAACAAGAGCGCTACCTTTCCAAAGAATTGCAGGACTTTGAAGAGAAAACTTTAAGTGCAGAGGAGACACTCCAAAGGTTAGAGGAGATCGCCCTTAAAAAACTCATCGATCAGGTGCTTTCACAGTCGGCTCTTTTGAAAAAAGTAGCCCATAGCGTTGCAAAAATCGACTTATTTCTCTCCCTAACATGTATAGCTCAAAAAGAGGGGTATGTTTGCCCCCGTATCGAGGTGGGTGCTAACCTGATTATTGAAGATGGGCGCCACCCGTTGATAGAAACACTTCTTCCTTACCAGGGATTCATCCCGAACTCCTTGCATCTATCGAATGATAAAAGACTCGGTATAATTACCGGCCCGAATATGGGGGGCAAATCCACATTCATACGCCAAACAGCCTTAATCATTTTACTTGCCCAAATAGGGGCCTTTGTCCCGGCAAAATCGGTAACACTTTCCCCGTTTGACCGTATTTTTTCTCGTATAGGCGCCAATGATGATCTTTACAGAGGTCAATCGACTTTTATGGTGGAGATGTCGGAAACTGCTCAAATCTTGAGTAACCTAACCGACAGCTCTTTCATAATATTGGATGAAATAGGCCGGGGAACCGGGACTTATGACGGGATCTCCATCGCTTGGTCAGTTCTAGAGTATCTTGCTAAATCCCCAAAACGACCTAAAACGCTGTTTGCAACGCATTACTCTGAATTGACGGATTGCATGGAGCTAATTGAAGGGGTGTTTAATTTAAAAGTACTTGTAAAAGAGACCCCCCAGGGGATCCACTTTACCTATAAAATGGTAGAAGGGGCCTCAGACAAAAGCTATGGGATCCATGTTGCAAAACTGGCTGGGATGCCTTTACAAATTGTGTCTAGATCTCAGGAGATTTTAAAAAATCTGGAAAAGCAGCGTTCGCAAAGACCCTTACAAAAAGGGTTGCCCTCTAACGATCAGATTGTTATTTTTTAATTCAATACGATGTATCAACTACCCAATTTTTTAGAAGATTTAGCTTTAAAACCTGGTGTCTACCTCATGAGGGACAAGGAGAATCAGGTTCTGTATATCGGTAAAGCGAAAAATTTGAAGCTTAGGGTAAAACAGTACTACAGTGGTCATGATACCAGGGAAATGATTCCTCAACTTCTGGAGCAGGTAGCAAAAGTTGAAACCATCATCACACTTTCGGAAAAAGAGGCCCTGATCCTCGAATCGAGCTTGATCAAGCAGCACAAACCCAAGTACAACGTCCTCTTGAAAGACGACAAATCTTTTATAGGAATTTTGGTTCGAGACCATCCTGACTGGCCAATGATAGAACTTGTGCGCCAAAAAGGGGTCTTAGATGAAAAGGGCGAATTTTTTGGCCCATTTACGAGCGCTTGGAAAACAAGGGAACTTTTTGAGCTCCTAACGAAAAATTTTCCCCTTCGCCAATGCAGCGATAAGGAGTTGATCACCCGAAAACGCCCCTGTATCCTTCATGCAATCAAAAGATGCCTTGCACCCTGCATGCAGCTTTGTACAAAAAGCGCCTACCAAGATCAGGTAAAAGGTGTGATCCGATTTTTGAAAGGGAACACCTCCGATCTTTTGAAAACCTACCGAGATCAGATGGAAAGGGCCTCCGATGAGCTCCGGTTTGAGGAAGCGATGCAGTTGTTAAAAAAAATACAACACATCGAACAGTATATCGAACATCAAAGAAGTCCAATCGCACAATGCCCCGATGATCTCGACGTGATCGGCTATGCGTATATTGGGAAAACAATTGCAGTGGTCATCCTGATTTTCAGGGATGGGCAGCTTAAAGACAGGATCTTTATCGAAAAAGAAGATTCTCTTTGCACTCAAAACGAGGCTCTCGAAACAATTTTGACCCAGTATCTCACCGAGTCAACCAATAGACCTCATGAAATTCTCATCCCGACACAACTGGAATCCCAAGAGATTATAGAGGAACTTTTTTCCATCAAGGGAAAAATTCACGTACCCCAAAAAGGACTAAAGAAAAAGCTACTAGACATGGCTCAGGAAAATGCCCTTTCCTTCCTCCCTTCGATTGAAGAGCACGAGGGGTTTGATCTTTTACATGATTTACAAAAAACGCTAGACCTCAATCGTCTACCCGAACGGATAGAATGCTTTGACACTTCTAACTTAAGTGGCACAAATCCGGTGGCCTCCATGGTAACTTTCGTGGACGGGAAAAAAGAGCCCAAGGGGTACCGCCACTATAAAATCAGATCTCTAAAAGGGGATGATTATAGCGCCATGAAAGAAGTTCTGGAACGGCGGTATAGCAAGGGAGATTTACCGGATCTACTGATTGTTGACGGAGGAAAGGGGCAGCTCGGTATTGTCACTTCTCTTTTTCGCGATTTAGGGATTGCAACCGTCGACATTATCGCCCTTGCAAAAGAGAGTGGACGCCACGACAAAGGCCTTACAAAAGAACAGGTCTTTCAACCTTTTTTTGAAAAACCCAAGTTGCTTCCACAAGGTCCTCTACTGTTTTTTTTACAACGAATCAGGGATGAAGCACACCGGTTTGCCATAAGCTATCATAAAAAATTGCGAGAAAAGAGGGTGATAACCTCGGTTTTAGATGAAATTGAGGGAATTGGTCCCCAAAAAAAAGATAGGCTTTTAAAACATTTCAAAAGCCTATCTGCTATACAAGACGCCTCTATTGAGCAATTACAAGAGGTCAAGGGGATTAGCGTGAAGGATGCAAAAAATATTCTCGCTAAGCTTCGTGCAAAGTCAAAATAAATTCCTCTTTGTATCCAAGCTTGCGAGCTAAAAGGACACCTAGTTCATTTTCGATCCGCTTGAGTAAAATCTCCTTATCTTGAGTTTCAGGGAGATTTGTTAAAATCTCCAATTTCTGCTGGGGATGAAAAATAATTTCGAGTTGGTTATTTTGATTAGGCATCAAAGTCTTAAAATAACTCTCTACATACTCTTGGATAATAGATCGATCGATCAGAATCTTGGAACTCTTCAAAGATACCCGCAAAAAAGATTTGCGATACCCTAGCAATAAAAGAACCAAAAGTGTGAGACCATATAAAAGAAATAAAAGCCCTACAAATGCCAGTGTCTTTGGCTCTAGGAGATTTTGCACCTGGCGCATCATCAGTTCCATCTGCCCTCTTAAGGGGACATTGACCGCAGCCGAAAGCGAAATGCAACCTAGCCCCATAAAAAAAATAAGGGAAAAAAGATGGATCAAGCTTAGTAAGACCGATTCAAAACGCATACTAAAACTCGTCTTGGTAAATAGTTTGTTTGCTTGAGGTCTCCTCAGACAAGTGATCCGAGATCATCGATTTAAAAATTACATGCACAACGGATACTGTGTGTCCTGTAAATCGGACAATCTGGTCAATAAGCTTATTTTGGATCTCCTCTGCCTTTTCGGGTATGGAGATTCCGTAGGCTATGTTTAGCTCCACTTTGATACTAATAGATTGATTTTTTGGGTCCTGCTCCACCATGATCCCTTTTGCCCCCAATCCTTCGCGACCTAAAAGATGATCAATAAAATTTCCCTCGATCAAAGCTATTCCATCTATTCCGGATAAACATTTGATCGTAATAGCCTGAAAAACTCTACTATCGATATCTTTTATAAAGATCGTGTCAGTTGAAGAAGTTTCATTGTTTTGCAGTAGCTGCGCCATACAAACCCTCTCGAATACGTTTTAAACGCAATTATGCAATAAGAAGTTTGAATTTTCCAAGTAAAAATTATTGAAGTGCTATTTGCATAGACATTATCTATCGAGCCGCCAGCCTTTTAAAAGGGCTAGAAACAAAAAAACCCTGAAGACGGAACCTTTTTAAAAAAAAGATACAGTCTATTCAGGGTCACGTAAGGTGGGAGTTTTTTTACCAGCTCGCTTTCACGATGCCTGGAATCTCACCTTTGGAAGCCATTTCACGGAAAGTGATACGCGAAAGCTTAAATTTGCTGTAAACGCCTCTGCAGCGACCGGTGAACATGCAACGGTTTTTATAGCGGCAGAATGAGGAGTCTCTTGGCATTTTGCTGAGTTTTACAACTGCAAGAGCTTTTTCCTCGTCGGAAACGTTCACGCTTTTGATGATTTTACGCAAAGCATCTCTCTTTTCTTTGAGACGGGATGCAATTGCAAAACGACGATCGTTTTTTACGATGCTGGATAATCTTGCCATAGACTACTTTTTTCTCCTCGATGGGCCCTTTTGACGTTGTTTGCGGTTCGGGTCGAGCTTGTTGATCACATAAAGCCGCCCTCTTCTTCGAACGAGTTTGTCTCCCGCCTGGGGGTTCGCAACGACTGAAGCGGATACTTTCATTTTTGTCCTAAATAGGTTTTACTGTCGATTAGCATACCCATTTTAACAATTAAGGACAATCTTTTCCTTGCTCAAAACCCTTGTGCCGGTTAGACTGGGTGGCATCTTGATTATTTAACCGCCAGAAAGGGACAGACCTTTTATGAAAAGAACATTCCAACCAAGTAAGCTGGTTCGCAAAAGACGCCATGGGTTTCGTGCGCGCATGAGCACTCCGTCCGGCCGCAGGATTCTTGCAAACCGCAGAGCTAAAGGGCGTTACAAATTAGCCGCCTAAAAACGACTGGGGAGTACCGCCTGTTGAGGTCGCACTCCCAATCCCATTATGGCCAATGGATTATCATCGACCATGCCCACTTCTCCTCAGAGAAAAGTCGTTATGGGATCACAGTAACAAAAAAATTTGGAAAAGCACATGAACGAAATCGATTCAAAAGAATTGTTCGTGAAGCATTCCGTCTTACCCATCTGCCCTTAGGATTGTGGGTAAATATCCGCCCTTTAAAAAAACCAAAGTCAACTTTAGATATTAAGAACGATCTGGATGGCTTCCACACAGCTCAACAAAGAGCAAAAACTGGCGGTTGAGACAACCGAGGGTAAAGTTTTAGTTTTAGCCGGTGCCGGAAGTGGAAAAACTTCGGTACTGATTCAAAGAATTGCTTACCTTATTGATCAGAAGGGGATCTTGCCTAGTAAAATTCTTGGCCTGACCTTTACCAATAAGGCCGCTTTGGAAATGCGTCAGAGGCTTGCCCGCATAGTCGCCCCTAAAGTAGCAAAACAGGTGCAACTCGCAACATTTCACAGTTTTTGTTATCAACTTTTAAGAAAAGAGATCTACCGCCTTGGGTATACTAAAAATTTTACCCTCGTGGACGAGTCTGAGGCCAAGCGCATTGTTGAACATATTGTTCGGGAAAAACTGGAATTTGAGGGGCGTCTTCCCTCAATTTCTTCAACATATGAGGCTTTGAAATCCAATCGGATTTCTCGAGATGCCCATCTGACCTCGTCCAGCAAATGGCATGATAAACTCCTTACAGACCTGCCCGACCTTTTTCAGCGCCTGATGAAGGCGTACAACACCGTTGATTTTGACGGTCTCATAGAACTCAGCCTCTCCCTTTTCAAAGAGAACCCCGATCTTTTGGCCGAATACCAGGAAAAGTTTTCCCATATTATGATCGATGAATACCAGGACACCAGCCCCTTACAAGATGAGCTTGCTAAACTTTTGGCCCGGGGGAAAAATAATTTATGCGTTGTAGGAGATGACGACCAATCGATTTATGCTTTTCGGGGCGCAAGAGTCGATCAAATCTTACAATTCCCATTTGAGACCATAATCAAGTTAGAGCAAAACTACCGATCTACCCCCCGGATTCTGCAAGCGGCGAACAGTGTCATTCAAAATAACAAAACGCGACACAACAAAGCCCTTTGGTCTGAAAAGCATCTCGGGGAAGAGATCCATGTATTTGTAAGCGATGATGAGAATACGGAAGCGGATGGGATCGTCCTGCGTATTCTTGAACTCAAAAAGAAGGGATTACGCTTCAAAGATTTTGCTATTCTCTACCGCTCGAATGTCTTGTCCAGGCCTATTGAACTCGCTTTTATGCGTGCACGCTACAAAGATGCCGATGGTGCCACCGTCTGCTCTATACCCTACCACATTGTGCAAGGGACCGAATTTTATGAACGTAGAGAAGTTAAAGACCTTTTAGCTTACATGCGTGTTCTTTGTAACGATATGGATGAAACCGCTCTTTTACGAATTATCAATACACCAAGAAGGGGGATCTCTCATGAATCGCTTGAAAAGATCACCTCCTACCAGAGGAAAAACCAGCTCCCTTTGATCCATGTACTGAAAAAAATAAAAAAGGGGGAAGATCTCGGCATCCATCTTACCGTAAAAGCTCTTGAAGGGGTATCGCTTTTTATCGATTTGATAGAAAATGGATGCGAGCGGCTTAAAAACGGGGCCAGTCCCTATCAGGTAATGCTCGATCTGACCGAAAAAATCGAGTATAAGAAGATGATCTTGAACGAGGTGAAAACCGAAAAAGCAGAAAATTTCAAAATAGAAAACGTGGGCGAAACTTTAAAGATGATAGAGCGCTACGAGGAGTCCTTTGAGCCGAGCGAAGAGCATCCGCAACCCACGCTTTCGGATTTTCTTGCAAATTCCCATCTTGACCAGGATGGATTACAGCGCATCGATGCTGGCGACGAGATGGACAAAGTGCAGCTGCTCACTTTTCATAGTGCAAAAGGGCTCGAATTTAAAGCCTGCTTCCTCATAGGACTTGAGGATCACATCCTTCCCCATGAAAAAAGCCTGGCGGAAGGGGGGCTAGAGGAGGAACGCCGCCTTTTTTACGTAGCCATAACAAGGGCTATGCAATATTTGACCTTATCTATGGCCACCTCCAGAAAAAAAATGGGGCAAACGATCGCTACAACCCCCTCAAGGTTCCTCCACGAAATCGAACCGAAAAATCTTAAGCCTTCGACCTGGAAACATCCTGCTTTGTACATCGATTGAGCGAGTTGTGCTCTTTGCTAATAGATAGGGGTGAGTTTTCTAGAACAAACAATCTTGGGTTTTTATAGCCTCTATCGAGACTTCCACCAATTTCCGCCAAAACCAATTCTTAGAGATTTTTTCGTAACGGTCTGTAATTTTTTATTTCTACCGGTGGCACGAATTTTAGCGGCTGAGCCTTTAGGGTATTTTTCCCAGCGAATCTCAAATTCGGGGCTTTTTTTGGATTCGGGCTGGTTGAATTTGAGTTCCTCTTTCTTCGGATCTTGGATCCACTGATAAGCCGGATTGGCAGTTGATGCAACAAAACCGTCCCCTTCAGGCAGCTGCCCCCGACTGGATCCTGTTTCAATTCTGGTCTTTCTCCCGCGAACGTACTTTTGGGATTTGCGGATCGGATTTTCTGTTTCGCTCTCAGATTTTTTACTTTCAGAGGAGCTCCACAATCCACCGCTTCCTATCTGCACCTTTTCAGAATCGATCTCGAGGAATTTGTCTCTTAAACGTTTGGCGTAATCGCGTGGACTCAAGTCTCTATAACCCGATTCCCTAAAAAGCTTTTCGGTACGGGGATCATAAATCACTACAGTTGGGTAACGACCTACTCCAAATCTCTTTTTATACGTCATCTCATTCTTTCTTTTTCCGATATCGCGCGGAAAATCGACCTCGAGAATGATAAAATCATTTTCTACATTCCTTAGGAAATCCCGTTTGGAGAGAATTTTTTTCTTCATCTCTTCGCACCAATGGCACCAGCCAGAACCCATAAAGAAAATCATTAAAGGCTTGTTTTCCCGCATTGCCCTCTGTTCAGCGACCTCAAATGGTTCTATATTGGCAAATAACGCTCGAGTGCAGGCAAATAAAAGAAATAATCCAGTTTTAATACGCATGTTTTCCTTACACTTGGAGCCCCAATTGAGCAACAGGATCTTGGTGTCAAGATGAGGATTCTACCTAGTTGTTTCTTTGCCAGATTTTGCAATTAACTGGCAAACAGGATTGTATAGTTAGACCTTAGAAAACAATACAAATCTCACATTTAGACCTTAGGAAAGGTTAGAGATTATTAGTTTTATTTCCACGTACATAAGCGTAATAGTGAATATCAGCAGCATCAATAATGATAGCCAGTGGGTCAACAGTTTCGATTGTGTAGGCATCCCCCTGAGGAATCTTCCTTTGAAGATAGCAAGTAAAGGGAAGATAGCAAATAACAGACTGCACATAACTCCCCCAAAAAGATTCAAAAGGAACAAAAATCCGTTAGGATTGATCAAGGCGGCCAAGGTTGGGGGCAAAAATGTCAAAATAACAAGTCCAAATCGATTAACGGCACGTCCCGTCCCATTCAAGGCATCAGCAAAAAAATCGGACAAACTCAAACACGTGCCCAATAGGGAGGTCGTATATCCAAAAAAGGCAAACCAGGTCCCCAGGATTATAATTGGGGAACCAGGGAGAAGGAAGCTGAGCGGTTCGATGAGGGATTGCCCTAAAAGCTTAGCCTCCCCGAGACTTTCGGGGCCATGCATAGGGACGATACCTTTAATCAGCAGATCCCACAAAATGTAGGCAATCAGAGGAACAGTTGTCCCAATCAGGATACATAACCTTGTCTTTTTATAGTCTCGCTCCAGAAAATAGTAGATGCTTGGGATAAGCCCCTGATAGCAAAAAGCGATAAAAACGATAGGTAACCCGGACAATAATTGTCCTAAGGTACCGGAAAAAAGATAACTTAGGTGAAACTCTTGAAACCCTACCCATAAAAATCCGATAAAAGTCGTCAATGTACCTAAAACAATGTGAAGATTCACGCGACAGATGCCCTTTAACCCGATATGTAAGATGTGGCCGATAATGATCGAAACGATAACAGGGGGAAGCCAAAAGGGAAAAATCGGAGGGAGCGCATTTTGAATAATCGAGCTGGCCCCAGAAATGGCTAACGTCATGAAAAAATAAAATAAAAAAATGTATAATAACGCTACGATTGCGCAGGCAACCCAGCCTAATAATTCTTTAGAAATGGAGACAAAATGGGAGCCTGTATCCATCCACGTCAAGACCTCAAGCAAGACAAGGCCGATCCATACCGAAAAAATCCAGCAAGTGACATATAAGGAGATCGATCCCCACACCCCTGTATGTGCGGTAACAATAGGAAAAGTAACCATCCCTGCCCCAATTACAGTACCGCAAATCAATAAAATGGCGTGCACCAGGGGCACCCAATTCTGCATCGTCTTTACTAAATTCTTCATTCGGGTTATCCTAAACGATGAGTAAATCCTGTGCAAGTGGGGTTTGAGGATTTTTTATCTATTTTTTGGGGAAAAACCCGGCATAAAGTGAAACAGGTCTACACAAAAGAACATCACAACATTCCAATAGAAGGTGTCGATAAAGACGCCCTCTATGTTATAAAAAAACTTCAAAATGCAGGGCATACCGCCTATTTAGTGGGTGGATCGGTGCGAGATCTTCTTATGGGGGTAAGCCCCAAAGATTTTGACGTCTCCACCTCTGCCCGCCCTGAAGAGATCAGAGGGATTTTCAAAAATTGCTATATTATAGGGCGCCGTTTCCGCTTGGCCCATATCCGCTTTGACGAAAAAATTATTGAAGTTTCCACATTTCGCAGCGGTGACCCCGAAACGGAGGATTTGATTGTTAGAGACAACGAATTCGGATCCCCCGAAGAAGACGCCCTACGACGCGATTTTACCATCAACGGGCTCTATTACGACCCCTCCACGGAAACTGTTATAGACTATGTCGAGGGATTTGAGGACGCAAATAAAAGATTTTTAAGAGCCATCGGCACCCCCCATGTCAGATTTAAACAAGATCCGGTCCGGATGATCCGGCTTATAAAATTTCAGGCACGATTCAATTTAAATGTCTGCCCACAAGCCCACCGGGCGCTGCTCGACTGCAAGGAAGAAATTTTGAAAAGCTCACCGGCACGAGTTTTAGAAGAATTGCTTCGGATGCTTGAATCGGGGTTTTCCTACCCTTTTTTCAAACAGCTTTGCGACGGGGGGATGATGCAACATCTTATTCCCACTCTTTCTGCCTACTGTGAATTGGCCGAGAAGAATGTGGTTTTTGAGCTGCTTGAAATCGCCGATTCCGTCCACAAAAAGTCCCGTTCCCGATTCGATCGGATTGTACTTTTGGCAATTCTTGTCTTCCCTATATTCGAGAGACATATCCACATTTTGCAAAAAGGGGGGTCCCCTTTTCATCTTGGAAGAATTGAGAATGAGGCCTATTTCATCATTGAGGAATTCTTTTCTCCTTTTTTGGAAATCCCTAAAAGAATTGTCGGCACTCTAGCCATGGTGCTTACCGGGCAGTTTCGTATACGCCCACAGACTGGTAAATCGGTTCGTATCAGGTTGCCTCGTATCCCCGACTTTTCTCTTGCAGTAGACTTTTTGTATCTGGAAAGCCTCTACAACCCGCAACTCCGATCCATCTACGAACCATGGAAAAAGGCTTTGAAGAAATCTTAAAATGTTTAAGCATCAAATTCTAGAGCCCCAAATGACACTGCCGGGGCGACCTTTGGTCATCCTTTTTACTACAACGGCAAAAGAGGCTCTTGAAGTCCCGCCCCTTTGTCATCCTGCAAATTTTTTATTTGAGATGGGTATCAGAGTTCTTTCCTTCGACCTTCCACTCCATCATGACGAAATCCCTTCGTTCGGGGGGGTCAAAAGATGGACCCATGAGATGCAAAAAAACGCTAATGACCTACTGCTACCTTTTTTAAAAGAAGTTTCGGAATGGATGGATCAAAATCTTGACCCCTCTTCTCCCCTAGGCATTATGGGCATTTCGCGAGGAGGGCTTATCGCTGCCCTTTTGGCATCTATTAGAAAAAGGCCGGTCCCGTTGACCCTTTTTTCTCCAATGCTAGACTTGGACTACCCTTGGCTATGGGACGCATCCCAAAGCTTGCCCCCCTCTCTAGATTCCTATAGACTAAAGAATCACTCCCACTTTCTAAAAGATTGCCCTATTTACTTTTCCATAGGAAACAACGATGAGAGGGTTTACACCAAAAAATTACTCGATCTTTACAAGCTTATAGTTGAAGAAAAAGCTAGAGAGCAAACTAGAAATATCTTGCTGGAGCTCCACGTCTTCCCCTCTATCGGTATGTATGGCCACGGAACCCCCGATCGGATTTTTAAAGAAGGGACAAAATGGATGAAAGAACAATTAACGGTTTGAGACCTTTGAGGGTATTCGCACTGACAACAGAACAAAGTGCCGAAGCCATTTTGAAAAAAGTCCTTGAGCCTCTGCGATCCGAGTTTAGCGATATTTATGTAGAAGGGGTCGTATCCAGAGAATTCCCTAAATCTGAAATCAAACCTTTTTTATCGTCCGACAGCCTAAAAATCATGGGGCTTATCGATGTCATTCTCTCCTTGCCCCGCATTTTGAACATCCAAAACAAAATCAAAAAAAGGATTTTGGAAGGGGATTTTGACATCGTTCTGACAGTCGACTCCTCCTCGTTCCATCTTCCGCTAGTAGAGAGCCTAAAAAAAGCAGGATGCACTGCAAAATTTGTCCATGCCGTCTGCCCCCCTATATGGGCCTATAGGCCTAAAAGAAAGCCCCGCATAGCGAGAACTTTTGATCTGCTACTCCCTTTGTTTAAATTTGAGGCCCCCCTTTTTAACGACACCCCCCTCGCCTCTTTTTGGATCGGCCATCCTTTTCAAGATTATGCACCGGTAAAAAAGGGAGAAGAGGAAACCATACTACTGATTTTCCCCGGATCCAGAGAAAAGGTTATCAAACGGAATCTGCCTCTACAATTAGCCGCTGCGAGGCAATTTCCTTACAAAATCATGATCAGCGTCTCCTCTTTGTCTTCAAAAAAACTCATAGAAAAGATAGCCCCCTCGACAGCTACATTTGAAAAAATTCCCCCTATCGAGATCTTAAGGCAAACCAAAATTGCCCTCGCGACCTCCGGGACGATCACACTTGAGCTAGCTCTTTTGGGAATCAAGACCGTAGTCACCTACAAAATCCCCCTGATTGACGCCATTGCAGCGAAACTTGCCAAAATGAATGTCCCCTTCTTTGCCCTGCCCAATCTTTTAGCAAAAAAAGAGATCTATATCGAATTAATCCATCCCTTCCTTACCAAAAAAAAATTAGTGGATGCCATACGCACCACCTTGGATCAAAAAAAACCGATCCCCGTAGACCTGTTGCGGGCGCAAATAAAGACAGAGCACACCGGTAAAGAACTTGTTAATAAAATAATTGAAAACACCCCCTTTATGAGACACTCTACAAGGAGCTAGAACACTAAACTAAAGTTCTTAAGATCTTATCTTTCATTTTATGTTTAGACCCGCTATACTGTGGCTACAGGTTTTTATGTCCTCAGAACAGGTTCTAATCGATTTAAGAAATCTCGAAGGTGGAGAGCAGTGTACATTAAAAGGGGTACTGCTAGCCGCGAGCCTTTCGTTAGATCCCTCTGAGACAAAACAATTTAGCGTTATCGATTACGAGCTAGAGCTCCAGATAGTAGGTGAATCTCTTATTGTCCGAGCAGATATTAGGGGCGAAAAAAAGCTCCCGTGCAAAATTTGCAACCAAACACTTCATTGCCCCATTGAGGTCAGTCGGGCGAGTGAGGTGGTATCGCTTGATGGCATTAAGGGCTATAAAATGGATCTTACTACCATAATCCGCAACCTCTTCCTTATGGAAGCGCCGGAAGTTGTCGAGTGTAACAGTGGCTCTTGTATCGAACGCGGTGAAGTAGAAAATTTTTTAAAGCGAAAAAGGCTATCCTCGTCCCCTTTCGATAGCCTAACATAAAGTTTTGGAGTATACCATGGCAGTACCACGCAATCGCATGTCTAAATCTAGAACACTCAAACGAAGAACAGAGCATGCGTTTCAACCTACCCAATTGATTGAATGCCCCAACTGCAAAGCCCACAAAAAATCTCACAGAATGTGTCTTTCTTGTGGTCACTACAAAGGCAAGAGTGTTTTTAAAGAAGCAAAAACAGCTTAATCTTTCAGTAGACCTCCTTTAAGAGAGAATTTTAACACTTTCTAAGGTGGCCTACCAAAGCCTTATTAAAGAGGAAAAACTATTCAAAAAAAGTTTTTATCGTTATTCGATTCTAATTTTTTTTGTTGCAATCCTCCTAAAGAAATTTCTTTTCAGGCAATGCAATGAAAGATTCAAAAGAGATTATGGTAAGTGTTGATTCAAAAGAGACGCGTGTGGCGCGCATGAATCAAAAACGACTTACCGAACTCAATATCGAGCGTAAAAAAAATAGGCTCATCTCTGGGAATATCTACAGGGGGAAGGTCACAAACATCCTCAAAAATATCCAATCCGCCTTTATCGACATCAATGAAAACGAAAATGGGTTTATCCACATTTCCGACGTGATTGAAAACTCCCAAAAATTGCAGGAGATGTTTGAGATCGATTTCGATTTCAAGGGGGAAAAAGCGGTCGAAGACGGCGATATTTCCTCCCACTTCAAATTGGACCAGTATATTCTTGTTCAAGTTGTGAAGGATCCGATAGGTTCAAAAGGGGCACGCCTCACTTCCAACATTTCGATTGCAGGTCGTTATCTTGTATTGCTTCCAAACTCCCCGTTGCGCGGTGTATCGCGCAAAATAAAAGAACAACCGGTCCGTAATCGGCTCAAAGACATTATCGAGAAGTTCGAACTCCCCTCAAAAATGGGATTGATTTGCAGAACCGCAAGCATAAAGGCGACTACGGATCAGCTCATCGACGAGGTGCGCGAACTGATCAACATCTTTGACGAAATCATCGAAAACTACCATAAGGCAAAAGGGCCCACCTGCCTTTATCGGGAGTCGGACATTACGAAAAAGGTCCTCCTCACTGCGATGGATAAAGGATACGACAGGATCTTGGTCGATCACTACCCCATGTTCAACGAACTCAAGAAACTCTACGGACGGCACCCGGACCACCAGCTGTTGAAAATCGAATATTACCGCGATAACCTTCCCCTCTTTGAACGCTTTGGTGTGGATAAAGAGATTGAGAAGGCACTAAAACGGAAAATATGGTTGCAGAGCGGTGCCTACCTCTATTTCGATCGGACCGAAGCGATGCAGACTATCGATGTTAACTCGGGTCGTAGCACGAGCAATATGGAGACAAAAGATGTCGAAGAGGCTCTTGTGCAAATCAACAAAGATGCTGCCCTTGAGATCGCGAGACAGCTACGGATACGTAATGTCGGCGGTCTTATTGTGATCGATTTTATCGATATGCGTTCAAAAAAGAATCAAAAAAGGGTCTTAGAGACACTCAAAGACGCCCTATTAGAAGATTCCGCAAAATGTACGGTTTTAGGAATGTCCGAATTTGGCTTGGTGGAAATGACACGCCAGCGCAATAAGGAATCCTTGATTCAAACTCTTATGTGCCCATGCCCCTATTGCAATGGCCAAGGGACAATACAAAGCCATGAGACCGCATCGATCGAGCTGGAACGTGCGATTAAAAAGCTTGTCATGGACGGTGTAAAAGGGAGTGTTGAGATTACACTACACCCCGATCTTGACCGCTACATGGATGGGGAAGACAAGGAATTTTTGGATAAACTTGCTAAAAAAGAGTCTCTTAAGCTCATTTTTAAGACTGACAATGAACTGCATTTGAATGATTTTCAATTAGCCACACCAAAAGGGAGCTCTAGTGCCTCTAAAAAACACGTCTTTGTATGAAATGCTATCCCAGCCACATCTTTCAGAACAGTTTCGATCTAACATCATAGAATTTATAGATTGTTTTTGCGAAATTAGTGTTAGTAAAGGTTTGTCGGATGATTTTATCAAATGCAGTATTCAAGAACTTATCCAATATGTTCTTGAGCAGATTGAGTCCCCTTATCCTTTCCAGTCAATGCATATACCCCAGCAAGATGACAACCGTATGTACGAGATAGGGCTCAAGATTGCTGCTCCCCTTATTCACGGAACGCCCGAGATAGTGAACCTCGACAATCTCCTCGAGGTGAAGTCGCTTCTGGAGCGGGGTGAAAACGTGATATTCGCAGCGAATCACCAAACAGAACTTGAGCCGCAAATCTTAAGTCTTGCCTGTGATCCCTATGCAAAAGATCTATTTAAAAATACTTTTTTCGTCGCGGGAGAAAGAGTCACAACCGATCCTATCGCGGCCCCTTTTTCGAGGGGGCGTAAATTATTTTGTATTTACGCTAAACGCTACGTGAGTGAAGACAAGAACATCGAGATGGAACGGAGAATGCATAATCTTAAAACGATCAAGCAGATGAAAGAGCTTCTCAACAAGGGTGGGGCTTGTATTTATGTTGCTTTGGGTGGAGGTCGTGACCGTCCCGATCACAATGGGCAGGTGCAGCTCACCCCTTTTGATCCCAGTAGCGTAGGCCTTTTTACCCTGCTAAGCCAAACTGCTTTGAAACCCACCCATATATATCCCTTGGCAGTATCGAGTTTCAACATCCTTCCTCCACCAATTTCTATCCAAAAAGAGCTTGGGGAAAGACGCTGGACTCGCGGTGGTTCTTTAAAAATTGCGATCGGCAAGCGTTTTGACTATTCTCCTTTTTTAAAAATTAAAGACAAAGATGAGTTGCATTCTGCTCTGACAAACGAGCTATTCTCCAAGTTGACTGCATTATACCAACCATTTGAAGGGGATATCGCACCCTTGAGAGCCATTCACTAAGATTTAGATTTTAAACGATACAAGCCCAGTGCCCATAGAGGAAACAACACCTCATACCCATGGTATTTCAAATAAAACACCCTTGGAAACCCCGGGGCGTTGAACGTAGCATCTTTGAAATTGTCTTTTCTTGATAAAAGATAAAAGACCCCTCGCTCGACCTCTTTTGTGGGTACATTACCGGCAAATAGAAGAGTAATCAACACAATTGCTGTGTGAAAAACTGTGCTTTTCTCTTGATTTTGTTTTAATGTAGGGGCGTAGGTGTCGCAAGATTCGCCCCATCCCCCATCTTCATTTTGTTTTGCGATCAAAAAATGGATCGATTTCTGTACCCACTCTTCTTTGGGATCGACTTTTACCTGCATCAATCCTAAAAGAGCAGAGAATGTTCCATAGAGATAGTTTGTCCCCCAACGCCCCCACCATGACCCGTCCTGCCTTTGAGTCTTTTTAAGGTAAAAAACGGCTCTTTGAATCGATTCTTTTAACGATATATCGTCAAGCTCCCCAAAAAAAGAGAGAACTCTTCCGGTGACATCTTCCGACGGAGGATCTAATAGAGCGCCATGATCTGCGAAAGGGATCAAATTTAAATAGTTAAAATTCTGGTCTATAGAAAAGGCTGCAAAACCTCCATCTTTGGACTGCATTCCTTGGAGCCAATCCTTTGCAGCGTTAATATTTTTTTTATAGCGATTCTTGTCGACCGCCGCCATGGCCCATCCACACATGGCAGTGTCATCTAGGTCCGGATAAAAAGGGTTGTTATACTGGAAGGCCCATCCTCCCCCTCTCAACTCCGGCCTTGACAGGCTCCAATCACCTTGAACTCCGATTAATTGCTTTGTAGCAAGCCAGTCCAATCCTCTCAAAAGAGGCTCTTTTAGGTTATCCAAAGTAAATCTTAAAGCGTGCATTCCGATGGATGTATCCCAAACCGGAGAAACGCAAGGTTGCATGAAGTGGTCGCCCTCAACATGAGCTTCAAGAGATAGGATTGCCTGCAACCCCTTTTGCACCATCGGGTGCTCCATGGAGTAGCCCAAGCTCAAAAGAGCCTTGATCTGATACTCCATGGCAGTATAGATTCCCCCTAATCCATGCTCCTTATTATCATGATCCACAATCCATTTAAGTGCTTTTCTTTCGGCATAACGCCTCAATTTTGACGGAATCCAACAATCTAGTTTACGACCCACTTTGTCAATAAGGTAAAATATACCCCTCAAACCTTTGAAACTGGGTGGAATGTAGGGGACTAAAAGTTCTTTGACATCAATTTTTTTAGGGTTCTTTGCACTAAAATTTCTTGTCATGGCGAGTGAAAGCGGGATCACTACTGTCCTGGCCCAATAAGCAAATTTCTGCACGCTAAACGGAGACCATAAGGGCTGCAAGATCAGCTCAACGGGCATCCAAGGGGCTTCTTTGGGCTCTAGTTGTTTGAACTGAACAAGAGTATAACGGGTAAAAACATTAGCCGCTTTGAGACCCCCATGTTGGCAGATTTTTTTTGCAATTTTAAGCATGTAGGGTTCGTTTAGAGATTCCCCGGCGCACTTCAGAGCGTAGTAGGCTTTAATAGAAGCACTGATGTCATAAGGACCTCTAGGGTAACTCACCCACCCATCATCATGGATAGTTTTTTTTAGATAGGCAGCCAGTCTCCTTTCCATTGCCGGATCCCTAAAATCTATGGAGTGCATCAGCAAGATCATCTCCGCAGTGATTGTTGCATCACATTCAAGAGGAAAAACAAGGTAACCTGCGCTACTTTGAGCACGATAAGCTTTTTCTAAAAGCTGATTTATGAGCGCTGTGACTTCTTCAACAGGAGGCATGCCATGTTACCTTGAAATAGGGATCAAAACATCCCATACTGGATTCACCAAAAACCTGTCAACTAGGAAGGGTATCGCCTGAAACCGGTTTTAAGCCATATTTGTAAAAACGGCATCTACGTCGTCTAAATTTTCCAACCAGTCGATCAATTCTTCATTTTTTTTCCGATTTTCGTCATCAACCTCGACTAGAGATTTTGGAATTTGTTCAAAGTCCGCCGCCAGAATTTTTACCCCTTTTTGAACGAGTTTATCCTTCACCTCCAATAGGTCGTCTAAACCGGTGAATAGAATAAATTCTTCATCATTAGATTCTATTTCATCCACCCCTACATCAAGGGCGGTAAGAAAAAGCGCCTCCTCTGTAATTGTCTGTTTCTGGATCCGGATCACCCCTTTTTTATCAAATTGAAACAAAACGCTACCGGGCGTTGCAATATTTCCGCCACGCTTGTTTGTGGCTATGCGCATATCAGAAGAAGTGCGATTTTTATTGTCGGTTATAATCTCAACGACAATCCCGACCCCCCCGTGTCCATAAAGCTCATAAGTGAGAGCGAAGTATTCCCCCTGATCGGTTGAGCTCGCTTTTTTAATGTTGCGATCAATGTTTTCCTGAGGAAAGTTTGCCTCCTTGGCCCGATCGATCGCTGCTTTGAGGCGGGGATTCATTTTTGGATCGCCACTACCCCCCTGCTTGACAGCTGTGATAATCTCTTTAGCAACTCGCGAAAATATTTTTCCCCTTTTCGCATCCACTTTTTCTTTACGTCGCCTGATGTTTGCCCATTTACTATGGCCTGCCATTTTATAACCACTGCTGCATTAAAATTTTATCTCGATACGTCCCATCCTCTTCTTTCAAGAAATTAGAATGGACCCCATACTCTTCAAATCCTGCTTTAAGGTAAAGTCGACGGGCAGGATTGTCCCTATAAACTTCCAGGTGTAGCAATGAGACGGCAAAATCTCTTTTTGCTCTGACTTTGATCTCCTCTAAAATCTGCTTGCCTACCCCCTTACCACGCATTTCAGGATGCACGATGATTGAAAAAAGAGATTGATGTTTCAGCTTCTTTACCGGCGTCAGATAGAGATTAAAAAAGCCGACAATATTTCCCTCATTGCGCACCGTAAAAGCCGAGCCAAAGGTTTTTCCAAAATACCCAATCCAAATCTTGGATGCATCCTCTATCTCAAGCTGACTGATCATCGGAAACCATTTTAAAATATTAGGTTCACTAAGCCAACTTGTTAGAACAGGGATCTCCTCTTCTTTAGAAACTTCATACTTCAATTCGATTGGATCTCTCAAACACTACCCTCGCTCTGGTTTCATCGTTAGAAAAACGGACGAATCCATTTTGCATAAACACTTTCTTAAATGAGAGCTTCTCTAAAATAGAGAGTAAAGAACAACCCTCATAAATTTCACATTGAATTTTTTCTACAATTTCAAATTTAAGGCTAAGATGCACTAAATTCCTTAAAAGCGAAGTTCCTACCCCCCTTTTTTGGAAAGCGGGATCTACGAGAAGATAGGCCGTGGCGTGAATCGCCACCTTTTTATAGGGCAAAAGAAAAATAAATCCATAACCAACAGGAACACCATCGAAAACGGCTGTTAAGGCACACTTATACTTGGAGAAATTGACTAAATTTTTAATAAAAATATCGACATCTTCCTCAGATGAGAGAGGGAACCATTTTTGCAGTTCGGGCTGCATGAGCAGCCTCTTCAAATTTTCTTGGTCATTTTCTTGAAAATAACGGATATCGTACCGGTTGTCTTTGTTAATGTCCTGTTTATCCATTACGATCCCCTGTTCTTTAAGTAGGACTCTACAAAAGGGTCCAAATCCCCGTCAAGAACACCCTCTACGTCTGATGTCTCAAATTCGGTCCTTAAATCTTTGCACATCTGATAGGGCTGTAACACATAACTGCGTATTTGAGAACCCCATCCGTTCACAAGCTGCTCTCCGCTGATATTTTTTAGCGCAGCCTCTTTTTTAGCCACTTCCAACTCGTAGAGACGGTCTTTTAACATCTTCATACACCGTTCTCTGTTTTGTATCTGACTCCTCTCTTGCTGTGAAGAAACAACTATCCCTGTTTTAAGATGGGTAATGCGTACTGCTGAATCGGTTTTGTTGACATGCTGGCCACCCGCGCCGGAGGCACGATAGGTATCAATACGAATATCCTCAGGTCTTACCTCGATTGGAATCTCCTCGTCCATAGAGGGGGCAACTTCTACAGACGCAAAGCTCGTGTGACGCCTCCCCGACGCATCGAACGGAGAAATTCTCACAAGCCGATGGACCCCTTTTTCTGCTTTACAAAAGCCATAGGCATAGTGAGATTCCACTTGAAAAAGTATATGCTTTAAACCAGCTACTTCCCCCTCAAGCCGGTCCAAAACCAGGTATTTCCAACCCCTTTTTTGAAACCACCTTTCATACATTCTAGCCAACATAGAAACCCAGTCGCAGGACTCTGTCCCACCAGCACCTGCATTGATCTCCAAAGTGCAAAACTTGGGGTCAAGTTCCGACGATAGCATTCGCTTCAGCTCAATCGAACGTAAATTTTTTTCTATAACACTAAGTTCAGACTCCATTTCAGCAATCAGTGCCGTGTCTTTTGACGATTTCGCCTCAGGGTAAAATGTTTCAAGATAGTCTGTTGTAGAAAGGATCTGTTCTATGGGCTGGATCCAATCCTTAAGAGCATTCGACTCAGCAATTTTTTTTCTTGCTTTTTCTTGATCCTCCCAGAACGCAGTGTCTTTCATCTCCTCGTCAAGTTCGCTAAGGCGCAGTTTTTTATAAGCCAAGTCAAAGAAACCTCGCTAGCTCAAGGATTCTGGTTTTTACGTCCTGTATTCTTGGTGTAAGATCGATCATCATAGAAGTTCATTCTACCCACTATCCCTTTTTTTTTCACGTTATTCAATCGACATAAATATAATTTTATGTGCACTTGTTAATAGCTGGGATCCCCCCTGCTTTTATAATGTATCCAAACGTATTTTTTAAAAAAGGAACCTCTTATTTTTTGAAATACTTTTTTTAAATTAATATGCCCTTTACGATAAATGCGTTAAAAGTATAAAATTTTCACAATGATGGGACATAAAAACCTAATTTTTTTGGAGGACAAATGACATCAATAATTAATTCAGCATCTAGCGCAGCATATGCAGCTACAAGTTATCTAGGTACGGCTATTCGCAACGTAGGAAACCTTGCAGGTCGCATCGTTACTACTCTTTCAAACTTTGTGCCCTCCCAGGTTTCCACAAAAGTTCAAGGACTTTTCAGCCCTATATCTAGAGCTTGCAGCGCCCTTCCAAAACCAATCAAAGTTGCAGCTATTGTAGCAGGTGGGATCGCTTCTGTTGTTGCGCTTAAGCGTTTTTACAACATGAAATCTACAAATCAAAACAACGCTCAGAGGACTCAAAACGGTAGTTCGGGTGATGCCGAAAGCACAATGGTCTCAAATGACGAAGATCAAAAATCACTAAAAGAATTACCAGAGGCACCAGTCAGCGGTTCAGGTGATAAAGAAACCTCCGCAAATCAGAGCGACGTATTGAAAAACGATGGTCGTGATATTCAAAGCCACCCTCAGTTGGACCCTGTACCTGAAGAAGGCGAGAACAGAAACTAGAGTAAAAGCAGTTTAAATAATTATTGAGCTGCTTCCTGGTTGATTTTTCCAAAAATCACTCATTCCTTTAACCAGAGGATAAGATTGCATTTGGCAATCCTTACACTCTGGTTAAAGGAATTCTCATTTCTTAGAATATTTTTATTTTCAAAGACCGGTAAACTATAGTTTTTTTAGGACTCTGCATCCGAACCGGGTATAAACTTCCCCTTCTTTAGACCCGGATGAGCGTTCTTTATAAACTTTTTTTATTATAGACACCGCTGCATCTGCCGTTTCAAGACCCTTCCCCTCGCGCTTGATCGCAGAGATAGCGCATTGTCTCGGGAAATGCACCACCAAGACATTTTCAATAGAATCTACAATATTTTGCATAGACATTTCAGGCCTAGCTCTCTCTTTTCCCTTGAAATTCAAGAGAAACCCCGGAAAGGGGTTTTGAAGAACGGAGCTATTCAGTACATTAAGTTTCATAATGATTGCATTGACATTTGCAAAACCAAATAGATCCGAAACTTCGTTGTGGATATATTCAAGGTTTGTAAACCGTCCGTTTTTTTTAAGGATGATTTTCCCCTCTTTAGCACTCGGCAGAGTGTCTGTTACTAGTAGAGATAAATCGACCGGGGAATCTAGAGTTGTCTGTACAAATAGTGGCAGGGTGTCAAAAAAAGAGAGAATCGGATTATTTATCTGCCTAACCAAAACATGGGTTTTTTCTTTTAAGACATTTTGAAGTTCTTTTGAATCATGGAGCAATTTCCACACAGCGCCATGCCCGCAAGGAGCCTTTCTTATGTTTTGAAGCTCATCCAAGCACCACTTTCCCTGTCTATCCACATAAGGAACGAGAGGCTGCTCCAGCAGGTAAAATGAGGACTTGGGTCTATCGAAAAATTTTTTTTCCTCTAAAAACCTTAAAAGAAGCTCTTTATTATTTTTGGAAGCTGAAGTCATCAAAACAATCGGAGTCAACTCACTCTCACCAAAAAGCTCTTCCATCAACCTTTCTTTGGACTGAATATCAAGAATGATCCACTCAAGTAAGGTTTTTTCCATGAATGGGTAGAGAAAAGCCGGAAGTGGCTCTTGAGTAACCTCATCTTTAAAATTCAGCCTTTCGGCAGTACCTCCTAAGACAACAACTTCTATGATATTTTTTTGATAAGAGATCCCTTTTTTGAAGTTGTTTTCATCGAAATCAGGTTTTATGGGAGCATAAGGGTAGGCCTCAAACGGGATTTCCACTTCATGATGGAGCATCTCAATGATTTTTTTTTCTAAACCTTTCACTCCGCCAATCGGAAAAAAAAATTGGTCTATTTCGTCCAGCCATAGCATCAAAGATTGCCATCTTAATTGGTCGAGCTTACCATTTAAAAATATTTCAAAAATATGCCCCTGGCCTATCTCAAAAACAGTTTTTTTTAGATAATTTTCCCTTTCCTCTTTTGTGCAAGAGGTTTTTCTTTTCTTTTTTTCTATCTGTTCCGAGGGGTGAAATTTCATTAGAAAATATCCTGTCTCTATCGAAAATTAACGGTTCCGTCATATATTCCGCTATGTAAAAAATTGACCTTTTCCGGTTTATTTTGGTATCTTCTGCGAAGTAGCATATAAAACCAAGGTAGGCTCTATGTCAGCAGCAGCAGCAACAAAAAAAGCTTCGGCTAAAAAAGCTAATTCAGCGTTCATGAAACCGCTCAAACCTTCAGCGGATCTTGCAAAAGTGATCGGTTCTTCACCCCTCCCAAGAACCGAAGCGGTGAAAAAAATGTGGGATTACATCAAGAAGCATAAACTGCAAGATGCAAAAAATAGACGTAATATCAATGCAGACGAGAACCTCAAGGTCATTTTTAAGAAAAATCAAGTGACCATGTTCGAGCTCGCAAAAATCCTTTCAAAGCACCTCTCGTAGTGGATCGTATAGGACTCATTCTCCTGGCAGGGGGTAGCTCTTTGCGCTTTTCTAAAAAAAAGCTAAAGCAGCTTCTCCCTGTTTGTGGCCTCCCTTTATATCTTTACACGTTATCACGCCTTCAAAAGGCCTATCGCTTCTACGACATCGTAGTCGTCCTCAATCCCTCTATTAAGGCCCCTAATGGCCTTAAAACCGCATTGCCGGGCAAATCCTGGATCGAATCGGTTTATTCCGGATTCAATTTTTTACCATCGGAGGTCGACAAGGTGTTGGTGCATGATGCAGCTCGTCCTTTTTTTGACGCCTCCGATCTTTTAAACCTCATTGAACAATCCCAAACGACTAGTGTCGCTTCGTTAGGGTCCAAAGAACGCAACACCCTAGCAAGAATCGAGGAGAGTACAATCGATATAATAGACCGCACCCATATATGGGAAATTTTCACACCCCAGATTGCAAATCGTGAAATTTTCCTCTTGCCAATCAGCCCTACTAGCACCGATCTGATCACCCACGCCCTGTCCCATGGCGTTCAAGGAAAAATTTTTCCCTCCAACCCCTTGAATATTAAGATCACCTACCCCCAAGATGAGGTTATTGGCGAAACGCTTGCAAAGGTTTTCTAGAATAGGCCCCTTTTCTTGTCATCAAATAGAAAAAAAGCTAAAATATCCCCTTAAGAAAAATTATTTTTACACCTTTATGCAAAGATATAAGATCCGCGTTGCCTATGACGGCACAGGATTTTGCGGATTTCAAAAACAGCAAAACAGCCCTACGATCCAAGGGGCACTTGAGGGGGCGCTTTTTGATCTTGATGCAAAAGAGGTACAAGTAGTAGGGGCATCAAGAACCGATGCGGGTGTCCATGCCTGGGGGCAAATGGCCCATTTTGATCTTCTGCAACCGAGAGATCCCATGAGCGTCCAGAGGGCGATGAATGCCCGCCTTCCAAAAGAGATCAGAGTATTAAATATCGAAACAGCCGCTTCCGATTTTCATGCCCGCTTCGACGCTAAAAAAAAGACCTACACTTATACGCTCTCTACATCAGAGCTCCAATCCCCTTTCCATCGTCTCCATTCACTGCATTTCCCCCATCCTCTTGACCTTCTTCTCATGGAGAAGGCTTCAAACGTTCTTGAGGGGACCCGCGATTTTACCCAATTTGCAAATACAACAACGGAAAAAAACCGTCCCCCTTCTAATTCCAGGACACTTTACAATGTCTTTTTTAAGGTGGAAAAAGAGTTTTTGGTCTTCTCCTTTACCGGTAACGGTTTTTTATACAACATGGTGCGCAATCTTGTCGGCGCTTTGCTTGAAGTAGGGCAAAAAAAACTCTCTTTTGAGGATTTTAAAGCCCTTTTGTCTCCTGAGATTCGACCCCGTTGCTACACCACAATGCCCCCTCAAGCACTTTGCCTGAAAGAAATCCTCTACTAAGACTTTTTTATCAGGGGTTAAATGCTCCTCTTTTATAATCGAGAGGAAAACCTTCCTCTAACAAATTAAAAATATCTTTTTTTTATCCTTACAAAATGTTAAACTAAATTTCTTAATTGATATTTTGGTATTTGTATGGTTTACAGGATATTTCTTTTATTCACCCTTTCATTTTCTTTAGTTTCAGAACAAAAGTATATTCAAGCTCATCTAGAGGGCCAGCTTGGCAATCAATTTTTCATCATTGCAAATGCCCTAAGTCATGCCTACGAGAATAATGCAATAGCTACATTCCCTGATTTAAAAGAAAGCACCTCCTATAATATACCTCTCAACTACGAAAAAGTATTTTTTCGGTTGAATACTTTTCGACCAGATAGCCCATTTGAGGTTTATCAACAGCCCGAATTCCACTACCGACCCCTCCCCTTTCTAGGGAATATGAAACTCTACGGCTTCTATCAATCGGAAAAATTTTTTAAGAAGCATTTTGACCGGATACGCCCCTATTTTGAGCCCTCCGAGGAGGTCATGACAACTTTAAAAAGGGATTATGCGGATATACTTGAGCATCCAAAAACTGTGGGTGTCCATGTGCGAACATGCATAGAAAACAATCCCACCTACCATCCATTTGCCACTTGGAAATACCTGAAAAAAGCGCTGAAATTTTTCGGTAAAGAGTACCGTTTTATCATCATTTCGAATGAACCGGATCGGGTGGAAAGATACGTACGAGGAATCGCTCCCGGATTTGATCTCACCTTCATCCGAGGGAATCCCCACTATATTGACTTCTACCTTTTAAGCATGTGCAAACATCAGGTAACTGCAAATTCAACCTTCTCCTGGTGGGCAGCATATTTAAATAAGAATCCAGACAAAAAAGTCGTATCTCCCTCCTGCAAGCGCTGGTTTGGAATTATGTATAAAGATTTCGATACAAAAGACATTCAACCGGATACCTGGATTCAAATTTAATTCCTTTAGAGAGCTTGGTAGGGCTTTTTTCTCTTAATATATCTTTCAGTAGCAACTTGAAACTCTGGTTTTAGTTTAAAATCACTTATGGGGTTGGATGTATTGTAGACGTAGAGCTCGTTTGGTATAAATCTATAATGGCCATTTCTTGCCATCTCCATCATCGGTAGCATTAATGCAACATCGGCAGCTACCTGATAAAATTGCCTTTTGTACATAAAATCGATTTTCGCAATTTTTTTAAACAACCATGCCTTGTAGGTTCTAAGGTGGCTAAAATAAAAGGGGCACATTCTAAAAAAATTTAAATTTTTTGTAGGTGCAACTGCTTGACAATGCCCTTTTTCGTTAAATGTTGTCCTATATTGCCCATAGGTGATCCAGATATCAGCCTCTTTATCATCATACACTTCGGCTAAAACTTTTAAAACCTGAGGGTGAGCCAATGTATCGTCCCCATCAAGGGTGACCACGATCTCATCGTCATCAATATACTTGTGGGTATAAAAATAGAAATTGGACATTGTTCCTTGATTAAAGAGATTGGAGAAAAGTGCCACCTTCTCTTTTCTTGGATGATTTTCAATAAATTTATTAGCTATTTCCAACGTCCGGTCACTAGAGGCATCGTTGACATAAATCACCCGAAAATTTTCATAGTCTTGACTCAATGCGCTCTGAAGATTTTGCTTCACCCATTTTTGATTATTATAGGAAAGAATCAAAATGACAAATTTTGACGCCTCACAAAAACCCAAAATAGGGATAAGGACCATTAAGATCAAAAATAGACTTTTCATAATCTAAACCATTCTAAACTGTTCAAAAAGATAGAGTAAAAGAAAGATTTGGGTAAATGGAAAACAAGGGGACACTATTTTAATACCCCCCTTTTTAATTAAAGAGTCCCGTTTTTTCACGCTTGGGCCTAGATCGTCAAGAGGACAGCGATTTTTGAAAAATGGATTTGAGAAATCGCTTGCCCGAGAACACCCGTTTAAGTTAATATATAACCCGTTTTCATACATGCCGATGTGGTGGAATGGTAGACGCGGTAGACTCAAAATCTACTCTAGGCGACTAGGTGCTGGTTCGAGTCCGGTCATCGGCATTCTAAAGGAGGTCTTTTTTGGATCTCCTTTTTATTTTAAGACTGTACTAGAGATTTGGCTCTATTTCTATGAATAAAAAAGCGGCCTGTATTGAAAAGTGTGATTGCGATGATCACAGGGTAGGTGAATTCAAGGATGGGTGCCAGAATACGAGCTATCGTCGAAAACTCAAGGTAAGCAACGGTAAATGCAATCACGAGGGTTAAGAGGAGGGCAATCCATTTCTTTTGGCAACCCCACACATGCTCTTGCAAAAAATTTGTAAAAAGGCGTGTCAATACAAGCGCGGTTGTAAGGCAAGCTAAAATACTTGTAAGAGCCACCAGCTTTCCCCCAACATCGCCCAAAATAACCTTGGCAATCATTGAAAGGACTAATTGCGGTTCTACATCTACCACATAACTATTGTAACAAGAACCTAAGTAGACAAACGCTATATAAATAGATCCTAATAGGAAGGCTGCAAGGATCGAGGCGCTTAAAAACACTTTGTTGCGCACATCCTGCCTTTCAAAATACAATCGATCCAGATGTTCAAGTATAAAAATAGAAAAAAACAGGGCTGCTATAAGATCCATTGTTTGGTAGCCTTGAAAAAACCCCTCAATAAAAGCCCCTTTTGTATTCAAACTTGACCCCTCGGGCCCAACACCTTTGAACCCAAAAAAAAGGATTGCCCCGATGCAAAAAAGCAGTATCGGGGTCAAAAACTTCCCTAGGGAATTGACTAAAATTGCCCTTCTGAAAGTGAGAAAAGAAATCAAAAGACAGGTTGAGGCGCTTACAATAGTCAAACTGGAGTTTGGAATAAAAAACTGCACCCCTCCATGAATCACCGTCAAACAACGGGCTAAAACGCCGAAAGGCCCCATCAGTGCAAGTGCTACAAAGGAAAAATAAAATGTCCCTTTAGGCCCAAAAAATCTTAAAAACTTCCCCAGGTCTCCTTTATACAATGAGATTGCCCAAACTCCAAAAAAAGGGAGAGCGACTCCAGAGACTAAAATCCCTAAAGAGGCAATCCATGGGTGGGATGAGGCCTCCACCCCAACTAAAAGAGGAAAAACCAAATTACCGGATCCAAAAAACATGGAAAATAGGGCAAATCCAGACTCCACGGTGTTTTTCAAATTTCTTTCCAATTTGTCCCCTTTTTTTGCTATTCATAGTGGCAGAATTCAAACTCTGAGCAAAATGTTTAAAAAACATGCCCGGTTTTAAAGCCTTTATGACTGTATAATCTCTTTAGTTAGAATGGAAAAGACTATATATTAAAGAAAAAAATTTTGCAAAATAAATGGGGCTTTGTTCCCACTAAACATCTCAGCTCTTTGCTGGGGCGTTTGCGTAAAAAAAAGAGAAGATTTTTTACAATCTTCCCTTTTTCCATCGTGAGGGCTACGAAAAAAATTAGTCCCTAGATGCTATGAGATGTAGTGGTTTTCGCCTTGGCTAAGATGGGAGATCCTTTAAACTATTTTCCGGTATATTTGAGAAAGCCGTAACGATCAATTTAGCTTCCGGGGACATCGCCGCTTGGTCTTCTGCATGCATTTCATTTAAAAGAGCACTCACCTCGGAGCCATACAAATGGACAATCAAAGTCTGGTCTATCTGAGTATCTTTCAATATTGTTGCCATGAAAACGTTTGGATTTCTTACGCCTGCATCCCAGAGTAGGAGCATAGCCTCAATATTTCTTTGGAGTGGAGCGATAGAACCCTCTTCAGCGATCCGTATTTTTACAAGCTCCTGCACCTTCATGGCATCAAAATCAGAACTGGATCGAAATTTCTCCTCCAAAAGTCCAAACTCATTTTCCGAGCGTACCGCCTCGATCTGCGTTTCGTCAGTGACCGGAGAGGCCGCGTCTTTAGAGCATAGTCCTAAAACCGGCGCTAGAGTCACTAGACCAAAAAGAAAAAGAATTTTTTTTAAAATCAAGATGTGCATCTCATCATTCCTTTTTAATTAGACAAAATTATAAATTAACGGCATCATTTAATCTATAAATAAATTGATCAACTTACCTAACTTTATGATTGAGAATATCTTGGATTTCGACGCGTTCTTGTTTGATCTTGATGGCACCCTCATTGACACTGAGCCCCTTCATATGGCCGCTTGGAAGCAAACTGTTCAAACCTATGGATTTACACTGAATTGGTCTTTAAAACAGTATCTTTCAAATGCCTTAGTTTCTAGGCCCCATCTGTTTGAGGCGATTTACCATGCTTGCCCGGGGCTCAAAGAGCTTTTTCCTAATGGGGAGCTTTTACGACAAGAGAAGATCCGGATCTATGAAGATTTGCTGCTCAAAAGCCCACCCGAATGGACCTTAGGGGCATTAGAGTTTTTGTCATGGCTTAAAGATCATAATAAAGAGATGGTGATTGTGACCAATTCACCCCGCAAGCATGTGGATACCTATAAACACCTTCCATTTACCAATTTTTTTAAGAAAATTTTAACAATCGATGATTTTGTCCATCCGAAGCCTGATCCCGCAGGCTACCTATCAGCTCTATCCTTTCTAAAAAAAAAGGGGCAGGATTGCCTTGTATTTGAAGACTCTTTAAAAGGGATCCTTTCGGCAAAAAACGCGGGGGTTAAATCTCTTTTGATTGCTACCGAAGATTATAAAAAAAGCGCCTCGATTCCGACAACCGAACCTTTCGCCCCTTCATTTCAAGACATTCTTTTCAGAATTTGTAAAAAAACCGGGTACTCGGCTTAGTACAAATAACCCCTTTAGCTTCTTTTTTTGATACAGAGAAAAAATTTCATGAAGCCTCTTTTCTCCATCGAACCATCACAGTTTGGCTTTCACCCCAGAGATCCGCATCCTCAATAGAGAATCCGGTGAACGAAATTTCAACTCCCTCTTTAGGCCGTAAAATTTTTTCCATCTGTTTTTTCAATGCATCCCGATCGACACCCTCAAGTCGAACAACCACACGGTCTTTTTGTTCGAATGAATCGCTTGCCTCTATGTAATCTTGATGCTGTTTACAACGATACCCGATCAATACTTTAAGCCTTTTTTGATAATGAGCTTGAAAGCGGTTCAAAAATTGGGCTAATTCCAAAGCTATAGAATCCGTCGCATCATGGATACCACCGCAATCCTCCAAGATCCTGTTTCCAGTTTTTCTGGGCGTATTCTTTTTTGACCCACGACACGAAAAAGCCTCCTTCGGAATGTCCCAATAGCCTAAAGGGAGGGATTCTCCGAATAAAAACTCTGTATCGCCCCCGATGTAACGGGGCTCCTCCAAATATGGTCCCGGCCCGGGATGGTTCAGACTCACCATCTCTTTTTTTGTCGCAGAACAGGGGGTATTGCGGGGATTTTGAGCCGATCCACAGGCACCTAACATCAGTAAAGTTAATACGTTAGATTGGATAGTTGAAAATTTTAACATAAAATAGTATATAAAAAGTTGTGAGAGATTATTAGGTATAACAGGAAATTCTACCACCACGTCAAGAGGTTTTAAACCTGGACGAGAGTAGTAAGTACGACCGGCGACTTTTGCGCTTCCTTTTAATCTCTCTCTTTTTTTAACGCTGTACTTTTTATCAAAGCCTCCTTAGCCAGTCTTTGGATTGGCTCGAGCTGAATCTCCTTTTTGCCAAGATAGATTTCCAGAGGGCGCACGTACCCATCCATCAAACCAAGTCTCGTCCATTCAACAATATCGTTAGCTTCGGCAACTCTTTGGTAATTTTTTTTCAAAGACTCGTGATCTAAAAAAAGACTTGAGATCTCGTACTTTTTGACCAAATCCTTTTCAAAACCACCCCCTTGAAAATTTTTGCAACCCCATTCTTCCAAATCCAGCCTGCTATAGAAGTCGTTCAACGTTTTTCGCTCGTCTGAAACACCCACCAGCTCAATTGAGGCGGCACCAAGATAAACGGCTATCCGGACACAAAAATTCAGCGTGTCGTAACCCCCCTCAAACAAAAGATCTGGAAGACCGGCCCAATTTGCAACATCCTGCTCAAAAGGGTATAAATTATTCTGACCCGCCCATATCAAATCCCCTTTACACATCTGCAAAAATTCCGTTTTGGCCCTTAATTGAAAAAAGGTTGGAATAGCATGCTCTGCATATTTAGAGGCTTCCGGGTCGGGATCGATTAGCGTCGCAAAATCGGGTCTTATCCCTGCATCCATTAAATTTTTTGCAGCCGAGCCTGCTGCGATGACCCAATGTGTTTTTTTTGCTTCCTCAATTAGTTTCAGGGTCTCTTTTTCCATCAAAGCACCCCCTACTATGAGCCAAGGAGCATGAAAATCCCCTTTCAATGAGGACATGAGACTAAACTTAGGAAATGTGAGTAAGGAATGGAATACATTTCTAAAATGAGAAAGCCCGAGATTTTTTCCTTCTTGGTGCAAAGCCTCGAAATGGATCGCATCCTCCACAAAATTTCTAAAAAGTCTCGAGGGACCTTTAGTGAATACCTCAAATTTTTTCCCACCCAAAAAAAAGGGGAATTTTCTTTCTGTAGCTATGGTTACATTAGGTGCACTCAAAAGCATTTCAAAAACAGGATCTTCAAGGACTCCTCGAATTTTAGAGACCTCCTCCTCAACAAAAATCACCTCTTTGTCGATGAGGTCGGGCAAGGATTGGAGCCATTCTACTCCATCAAACAAAATAAGCTCTTTTTCAGAAAAGACTTTGGGCTCGTAAATAACCTTTTTTTGTTCTTGTTGGATTCGCACCAGCCATCCGAGAAAAGGATTTTTATCTATTAATCTTTCAATAACCTGCATAAATCCTCATAGGGCCTTAACTCTCCCAGATAGCTAATCCCCCCTTTAGAAATTCTATACAATCCCTCATGGTCTTGACTCACCCAGGCGATAAAAGGGGCCTGAATCCAGTGATTGTATCCCAAAAGCTGCTGAAAAGCTGCCGCATTGGGTTTGTGGTGCTTACATTCAAACAACACTAATGGCCTCAAATTCTCTTGTTCGAAATGGTATGCCAGAAGGTCTATACGACGATCTTTAGGCAGAGTTTTTGACCTCAAGTTTTGATTAAAATGGGGCAATTGATGTATCGCCCTCTCCTTGACAAGCAATTGAGAGGGAAACAAAAACAATTTGCACAAACGATCCATCAGATCCTGACGGATCTTCTCTTCAGGATGGTTCAACAACCTCTAAGACTCCATAGGTACCATTGTGGCGTTTATAAAGTGCCATTAAATTGAGTGATCTTTCGTCTTTAAACATCATACACGGCTCATCGGAAAGTTCCATCTTCATAATAGCCTCTTCAAGGAGCAAAGTCTTGAGAATTTGCTTGGAATTACGTGTAATCGGCGGTAGCAGGGCTTCTTGAATCTCTTTGTAATTTTCCGATTCTATTTCTCTGTTTATAATTTCAGTATTATCTTCCCAGAACAGATGGTTTTTCATGCTATCTGCTTTTTTGTGGTGATCTTTCACAAGGTCATGATACTTTTTGAATTTAGCCTCTAGAATAGAAAATGCAGCATCAATCGACGCATACAAGTCTTTTGTGCTTGCCTCGGCACGAACTTTTAGATGCATCGACGCATACACCAAGATCGTAAACTTATGCATGTACCGCTCGATTCCGTAGGTAAAAAAAGCCCTTTGAATAGGGATACCAAACGAATGGTGATCAAGGACTTTTTGAAATTTATCTTCGGCATATTGGCGAATAGCATCGGTAAGAACAAGACTGCCTCTTGCAGTGTGATGTAGATCCATAATTTAGCCCTTTTAGGTAGAGTCCGCTTTATCTAAGCTACTATAGAATTTATTTTGATACTTCTCAATCCTAAATTCCCAAGCTGGCCGCAAGCTGCCATTTCCTTTTCCCCTTTTGTTCCCCTAAGATACACCCGGTAGCCGTACCCCCGCAACCGATTTGCAAATTTTTGCGTTGCCTCAGCCGAAGGGGTTTTAAATCTTGCACGGCTTTGCGGGTTGTAAGGGATCAAATTGATCCTAAGATCGTCAAAGCCCTGGGAAAAAAGGGCTAATTCATCTGCCATCTCTAAAAAATCGGTAACGTCCGCAAGTAAAACGTATTCAAACAATAAAGTTCGTTTTGGATGGCTCCTTTGATACTCTAAAAGGGCCTCTTTAAGCACTGCCATCGGAAACGCACGATTAATAGGCATTACCTTAGAGCGGATCGTATCATTGGATCCGTTAATGGAAATAGCCAATTTGACGCGAGGGTCTATCTCTTGGGTAAACCGCTTAAGAACATCTACTAACCCGCTAGTTGAAACAGTAATTCGGCTGGGGCCGAGCCCAAAACCGAACGGGTCTATGAAAATGTTTATCGCCTGCTTTACCGCCTCGTAGTTGTCGAACGGTTCCCCCATCCCCATAAACACAAGATTGCGCACAGGAATTTTTCGCACAATTTTTGCGTAATAAAGCTGTAGCACGATTTCCTTGACCGTCAAACTACGTAAAAGGCCCAACCTCCCGGTTTCGCAAAAGGCGCACCCCATCTTGCAGCCGACCTGCGAGGAGAGACATAGGGTAAAACCAAAATCCATTTGAATTTCTACACTTTCTGCCTCTAAACCATCCGAAAAAGTCTGCAACCATTTCGACCCTTTTTGCTCAAAGGTCGACGGGATCGAAAAATCGGTTAGTTTTAATACATCTTGCAAAAGTTTTTGAGCTGTAGGGAGTACATCGTTTGGATCGGGTAAACGCCCGTCTTTGTACCACAGTGTGTAAACCAGAGCCGCGATTTCTTTCCCTTTATTTAAAAGATCAAAGATCGCATCGACGTACTGTTTTTGAGTCAAACTGAAGATATCTATCATAGTAAATATATTGCACCGGGAGGGACTTGAACCCCCAACCACCTGGTTCGAAGCCAGGTACTCTATCCGGTTGAGCTACCGGTGCAAAAAAGATGGTTATAAAATCGTTTTGGGCACCCAGATTTTACCTCCATAAGGGCCTTTAAGTCAAAATAAATCCAATAAAAGAATTCAGGTAAAGAAATCTATTTCAATAGGATCTTATCGGGACAAGCGGTAAAATAGATTTATGGTTACACAAACAAAAGGGATTGTCTTGAAGGTGATCCGCTACAGCGACACCCAAGAGATCCACACCCTTTTTACTGAACAAATGGGGCTCATTTCCTTAATTACTAAAGTCAAAAAAAGGGGGAACCTGCCCCCCTTATACGAAGGGGAATTCACCCTTCGTAAAGGAAAAAATTTCTTTCAACTGGTCGATGCGAGACAAACGGCCCACCATCATCTCATCCGTGAACGCCTACTATCGATCGAGACTGCATTCCAACTCATTCATATCTTGCTAAAAAGTCAAATGCCTCTAAAACCGGCACCTGCCCTCTATGCCCTGTTCAGCGCTTTTTTAAAACAGATCCCCTCTCTGGAAAACTTGCCTGCTCTAAAGGCTGTTTTCATCGCAAAACTTCTTCTTCACGAGGGGCATCTGGATCCCGACAACGAACTCTTATCGCAATTGGCCGTTTTGAAATCTTTTAAGGATATAGAGTTATTCATCCTCCCAAAAGGGGGAGAAAAAGAAATTGATAACCGTTTTGATGATGCTTATGATTTTATTTTCTAAAAAAATTAAAAGAAATTGCGCAGAAGAGGACTCGAACCTCCACAGGATTTCTCCCACAACCACCTCAAAGTTGCGTGTCTACCATTCCACCATCTGCGCGATGAAAAGTAAAAGTGTTGCTACAAAGCTACTCCAAATCATAATTTCGGGCAACACTTTTATTGCCCTAAAGCTTATAAGGTTCTACCAGATCTTTCTTGATCCGTTAAAACCTAAATCCTGTCGATTTTATCCCTCCTGCTCAAACTACATGGCTGAAGCGATCCAAAAAAAAGGGTTGCTGAAGGGATTATGGATGGGTTCAAAAAGAATTTTAAAATGCCACCCGTTTCATCCGGGAGGATTGGATCTTGTTGATGAGGAGGGGATTTCCAGCTCTCGTCCTACCGACAAGACCTGACCCGTACCAATATGATTGATCTCGGCTATCTCCTCAACACTCACCCCGTAGTGGCGGGCTATTTGCCACAGAGTTTCCTTAGGCTCGACCCTATGGAGGATACGTTTTTTTTCCTCCACTACAACCGGTTCTACAGCCAATCTGTTTTCAAAAAAGCGCGATGCTTTTAAGCGCACCGCATCGCTTCTAGGGCTGTCAATAAGTTTTTTCACCCCCTCAACAACCCAGGGCTGGTGTTTCTCCACGAGGTCCAAAAGCTCGAGCACTTGTGCGTCCTCAAGAGAAAATAGATCCGGCTCGATCCAAAAATAGAGTGAAGCAACATTTTTCGATCTGCGCTCCAAAAGTGGGCGCAATAATGTTTTCACAGAACGCAGCGATTTTAAATCCACCTCATCGGACAGCAAGAGAATCGATAAAATATTTTCGGGCTCCATAACTACTTTCGAAGCTTCAAAAATTCTTTGGAGCCTCTGAAATTCAGGGGTTGAAAAAAGGGCTTTTTTCAGTGAGTCGGGTGCTTTGTCTCCCAATCTTTTGCATTCATTGATTAGCCCCTCGACCGATAAAGGCCATAGCTCTGAATCCAGAAATTTTTTTACGAGAGAAAAATCGGCATCGCCTAGACCTGCAAAAAGGACTACCTTGATCCGCTCCCCCCCCTCGTTCTCAAAGAAAATCTCCCTTTTTTGCAGCCCCTCCTGAGCGAGTACCCTATCTATCGGAAAATAGTGAAATTGGGTCAATAGCCCTAATGCCAGATCACGCCTTAGAAACCCGCTTTCTACATGCTGAGATTTTGAAAGCTCTTGTTGCAGCTGCTCATTTGACATGAAAAAAAATTGTTTTAAAACCTCGCCGCCTACTCCCCGATCCTTCCTGGCATCGATCACCGGATCAATCAACTGGATGGTGGTCATCAACTCTTTTTTTTCCCAGGCCTTCAATATTTGCGTGGCAATAAACACCACATTGAACGTCAGTGAAAGGATTAAAACAGTCAACAACTTGGTGGGAAAGCGATTTTCTTCCATTTACAAAAATAGATTTATACTTAAAAACCTATTTAAAAAGGAATCGGTTTTCCTCCTGTTTTTGAAAGTACGTTCGTTTTTTATATACATTCGAATTGAGTGAAAAGAGAAAAAGATTTACCCTTTAAGGGATATGAAAGTACCTCTTGATTGGCTAAAAGAATTCATCGATATCAGTGATATCTCCCTCCATAATCTTGCAGAAGACATGACAACGCGCGGATTGGAGGTGGATGCCTTCAATGACCATTTTTTGGAAGTGAGTCAAACCCCCGACCTGGGTTATACTCGCTCCATATTGGGGGTGGCCCGATTTGTACGCCAATTTACAGACCTGCCGATCAAGATGCCCAAAATTGAATCCGTCCCTTACATTCTTCAGGCGCCAAAAGTTTCGATTGATGATGTTGTAAAGGGGCATGTCCTCCAGTACTCTTTACAGGAGGTCCGTGGGATACAGAACGGCCCCTCCCCCGATTGGATGCAATCTCGTCTCAAGTTAGCCGGAACGACCCCGAAAAACCTTATTATCGACGTCACAAATTATGTGCAAATCGCGTTTGGCCAACCGATGCACGCATTTGATGCAGATCATCTTGAAGGGTCGCTGCATGTCAGTATGCAAAACGGATCCCAACCTTTCAAAACCCTTCTTGATACGGATGTCGAAATCCCCCCACATGCTATTTTGATCCAATCTAAAAACCGGACCGAGGCGGTGGCGGGTGTGATCGGAAGCAAAACAACCGCCATAAGTTCCAGCACATCCAATATCCTTTTAGAATCGGCACAATTTTCCCCGACCTCGATCCGTCGCACCTCCAAAAATATGCGCCTTTCTACCCCCTCATCGCAGCGCTTCGAAAACCAAATTGATCCGGATATGGTAGCAAAAGCCTTGGAATACGCCGTTTTTCTACTTCATACCCTGGGCAAAGGGACTGCCTCCCAACCAGTCCACCATATCCTTTACAAGCTCAAACCCCATAAAACAAAATTGCACCTTGAGCGTGTCGAATCTCTCCTTGGAATAAAAACATCGATTGAAGAGCTCAAAAAAGTTCTAGAGCAGATCGATTTGAAAATCCTTGAAGAAGACTCCCATGCGCTTTTTGTAGAGATCCCTCTTTATCGGACCGATTTGGCAAAAGAGATCGATTTGATCGAGGAGATTATTAAAATTTTGGGGTTTGAAAGGCTTTTAGAAAAGACGGCTCAGATTCCTTTATCCGAAACACCTCCCGATCTTGAGGTCGAGTGTAGACGTTTGTTGCGCAAAAAACTTTTGCAACAGGGTTTGATGGAAATCATGACCCCCTCCCTTGTCAATAAAGAGCACCTGATCGGCCCTCATAGCAGCATAGAGGTAAAAAATGCCCTCTCCGATCGCTCCGTTTTGCGTACGACACATCTATACGGAGCACTCGAATCGGTTTTGCACAATCAAAATCATGGCTGCAATGCTTTGGAAGCATTTGAAATCGGCGCCGTTTACTATAAAGAAGGGGCCCATTTCAAAGAAGAGACGATGGTCAGCATCGTGATTGTGGGGCATGACAAGAGTTTGCTCGATTTAAAAGGGGTTTGCGAAACTCTTTTTGAACAGCTTCATGTTGAAAAAAGCATAACCATCGTATCGCATTTGCCCAAGTTCCACCCTCATAGGCAAGCGCATCTTGAGGTGAGAGGAAAACAGATCGCCCAGATTGGAGAGTTACATCCGCAGCTATTGAAAGAATTTGGGATTAAAAAAAGGGTCTATTTTGCCGAAATAGCGATCCATACCCTCATGCATGTCATGCCTAAACTTTTCCATATCCAACCCATCTCTTCTTATCCTGCGATAGAACGCGATACAACGTTGGTAGTTCCCAAGACAATAACGTTTGGATTTATTGAAGCGCTTATTCAGCAGCATCGCCCCGCATTAATGCAAGAATACCACCTAAAAGGGATCTATGACCCCGATCCTCAAGCCGCTATGCATAACGTTACCTTGCATTGGGTATACCGCTCTCTCGAACGTTCTTTAACACAAGAAGAGATCGATTTGAAGATGCAGGAGCTGCTTGAAAAACTGCAGCATGAAATCTACTCTTGAAGAAAATAAAGACTTTCAAGCATTCTTCAAACTAACTATTATGATGAGGTTTTTCATGAACCGGCGTGTTACTTTGGCTGCATTGGCTCTTATTGTGCTAGCTTCTTGCGGATCAAATAAGGATGCAGAGGTGATCGCACAACGTTACATACACAAGTATGGTTATGACGTATCCTATGAAGATTGGACAGGCCATGATTATCCGGGTCAAGTGATCACGACTCTGAAAAATGGTGTAAGCATTTCTGAAAGCTTCGAAGAGGGGCGTTTGCATGGACCAAGAACGATCACCTATCCCCACAGCCAAACTTTAAATCAGCTTGAGGTCTACTCCAAAGGGGAACTCAAACGTCGTGTAACCTACTCTGTGCGCGGAGTTCCCAGCATGGAAGAGCTTTTCTCATCCCCTACAGAAACAAAAGTAACGACCTGGTACCACTCGGGAAGCCCCCGCTCTCAAGAGGAGTACCTCGGTTCTATTTTGATTTCGGCCGAGTACTACAATCCACAAAATGAGGTGGAGTCTCGAATCGATGATGGTTCAGGACAAAAGACCTCGCGCAACGTGTATGGGGATCTGTTGTCTAAAGAGATTGTGCGCAATACCGAAACGGTCTACGTTGAAGAGTTTCATGCAAATGGAACACCAAAGCTAATCGCCTCTTTTGAAAATGGTGAACTTGAGGGAAAGCGTCAAGAATTTGCATACACCGGGGAGCCGCTACTAGTGGAGTATTATCACAATGGTCTTTTGGAAGGGCTCTCTACAAAATTCCAAAATGGCTGTAAGTACGAAGAGATCCCCTACAAACAAGGGGTGAAGCATGGGATCGCAAAACGCTTTGTGGACGGCGAATCTGTGATTGAAGAGACAAACTGGGCTTATAACAAAAAGCATGGTTCAAGCATCATTTATGTGGACGGGGTAGCGAAAACTACCTGGTTCTTCCAGGGGGCCAAGGTGTCTAAACCCCGTTTTGATGACCTTAACGGCCGTCTGGAAATGCTAGCCAGCAACGACCCCCTTTAAAGGTCTTTAACGATTGTTCCCGTTAAAGAGGGCCTCTACGAGGCCCTCTTTTCTTTAACCCCCTCACTTAGAGCCTCTAACAATTCCCCTAGTAAGATTTTATAAAAAATGATACAAAAAGGGTACGGGTAGAGCGAGATTGCCGCCTTACCGGCTATTGGAAATTCAAAAAAGGGGGGGCTATGGATGAAGAGGCAGAAAAAAAAATCGCTATTCTTGAATCGATGAATGACCAGCTACAAGCAGAGTTTAACCATTTGAATTCCTTATTAAAGGAACTTGGGTTTGATGAGGGGATAGAATCTCTTAAAATTGCCGCTGTAGAGTTAATTCGTAAACGGAAGAACCTCGATTAAAACCTGACAAATCCGGCATCAAAATTTCGAGAGCGCCCTCCCCTTTTTATAGGCGAGAATACTCTCGTGGTTATCTAAAGAATTTCTTCCAAAAGCTTTTCTAAGATCTCTTTTGAAACTCGCGACTCCTCAATCATCTGACTAGCAAGCTCGACTTTCCCCTTCTTGATAGATTCCATATGCTCTTCAATGGTATTGAGTACAATATAACGTCTTGCCAAAAGCGGCTTTTGACGGCCCACTCGATGGGCGCGATCGATCGCCTGGATTTCTGCCTGAGGATTCCACCACGGTTCAAAAAGCATCACAGTGTCGGCCTCGACAAGATTTAAACCAACGCCCCCTGCCTTCAATGTCATTAAAAAGACAGTTCCCCCCTCATGATTTTTAAAGTCTTGGACAATTTTATCCCGGTTGCGCGTTTTGCCATCCAAAAAGTAAACAGAAATTCCAAGCTCTTTCAGCTCCTTATCAAGGATTTCCAAAAGGGAGGAAAAATGGGAGAAAAAAAGGACTTTTTGCCCCCCGCCAACATGCTCGATCAAATCCTCCAAGACCCGATCAAACTTTGCAGAGGGGAGATCTAAATCAACGAGTTTAGGGCTTAAGACATGCTGTCTCAGTTTTGTCATTATGGAAAAAACGTGCCCTTCATTTTCTTTAAGTTTTGCAATAGATTCCGATCGAAGGGTATCGTAAGACACTTTTTGATCCTCGTACAAATCGATATAAATGATCTGCTCCATTTTTTCAGGCATCTCTTGAACAACCTCTTTTTTCAGACGTCGTAAAATAAACGGGCGCGTCAGAGTTTTAATTCGATCCGGATCTTGCGTATCCATTTCGGCCTCGAGCTCTGGTAATAGAATTGAAAATAGATTGACCAGATCACACACATGGTTTTCAATCGGAGTACCTGAAAGTCCCAACTTAAACTTAGCATCTATTTTGCCGACAGCCTCAAACCCTTTCGTCTTTTTGTTTCGGAGTACTTGCGCCTCATCAAGAACCAAAAGCTCAAACGGTATTTCTTTGATGCTTTCTATGGAATTACGAAGCATTTGATAGGAGATAAGCGTCACCCCCGGTTCAATGCTCCCCCCTTTCCTGTCATAAATATGCACCTTCAAGGAGGGATAGAATTTTGTAATTTCGTGCTTCCACTGCGAAAGAAGAGTGAGAGGTGTAACGATCAAAGCCTTTTTATCGTTTAGAATACCCCCCATAAAAGCAATCGTTTGTACCGTTTTCCCAAGTCCCATCTCATCGGCCAAAAGCGCTGCAAACCGATTGTTATAGTGAAAATAAAGCCAGTCAAATCCCTCTTTTTGAAAAGGAAATAACTCCCCTTTGAAATCCTTTGTTATGCTCATAGAGCTAAACGGGATCAACCCCTCTATCCCCTCTTGATCTAAACGATAGAGGAGTTGCGGAGCATAAAACCGTTGGTAAACAAGAGTCTCTTTTTCAATTTTATGGGGAATTTTTTGATACTTTTCTAAAACTTTGGCATCTAAAAAGAGGGATGCCTCCCCTTTTTTGAGGAGGATCTTCCCTTTTTGGTGTGCATCCAACGCATCTTTGAGGCTAAAATTTCCCTGGTTAGTCCTAAATCCGGCATCCACGGTAAAAGATTTTTCCCCTATCGTTCTCTTTTCCTGATAATCATAAAAAAATAAAATCGGTTCATTATTTGGCCCGACAATTTTGTAACCCAAACCATTCAGGAGGCTAAGGGCATCTTTAACCTCGTGGGTGGGGCAATAATGACTGGAGGAACCGATCGGTTTGTACGCATATCCGGCATCCATTAGGTCTTGATAAAACCTTTTTTTCCCCTCTTCAGTAGAGTTTTCGACACTAGGATTGATGAATGCCCCCGTTTCATCTGTAAGCCGGAGCGTGTAAACAGCGTCCTTGTCTTCGGGCATGAAACAGGACTCCACTACCTTTGTAATCTCCAAAACCCTGGGGCCCCACTCGGGTGGATCTATCAAAAACGAATCGGTAAACTCTTTGAGCTCTACCGGCTTCAGCTCTACAATAGAGTTGAAAAAGCGCTCCATTTTCGGAAATCCTCCGTCAAATTTGCGGACGATCCCCTCGTAGACAAAAACATCGAGCGCATCCATTAGAATCAACGGGCAGACATGGAACGGGATTTTATGATTTTTATAGAAAAAAAAGGGGTGCACCTGAAGCCCGTGTAGCTCAATCAGGACTTGGAAAGTGACGAAAGGGTCATAAAGAAGCTTTTTTCCCGATAGGCTTAGCTCCCCTTTTGAGGTCAGGGCCCGCAAAGTCTCTTCCCCCTTTTTCCCCTCTACCTGGAGCGTTTTATCCCCCTCTTTAATGGCAAAGGCGATCTTTTTCGGATCATTTCCCCGAAGAAGGGTATATTTCATGCTTCCACAGGCTCTTTTTGAGATAATTGCTTTTTTTCTTCATGGGAAAGTTTCCTGAAAGGGGTGGTAACGGTACTAACGGAAAAAGGTCTGACACGACCTGTTTCAAGACAGCCCTCGCAGCAGCACCCTTTTCTTTGTTCTATACATTCGGGGCATGATAAAATTAAAGCATTGCAATCCATGTTTGCGCAATTGTAATACTGATCTACCTGGACGCTACAAAACTGACAAACTGAAATAGGGGTAGCTACGTCTTTACTGATGGGGACTACCATCCTGTCATCAAAAACAAATAATTTACCCTTCCAACCTTTATTGCCATTTTCAAGACCATAACGGATGATGCCGCCCTTTAACTGGTACACCTTTTTAAAACCCATTTTTAACATCAACGATGAGTAGAGCTCGCATCGGATTCCACCGGTGCAATACATCATTACTTTGGTGTTCTCGGTGTCATATTTTTCATTGAGCTTCTGAGCATACTCGGGAAACTCTCGGAACGTATTTAGTTCGGGAAGAAGTGCCCCCTCAAAATGGCCCACTTTCCACTCATAATCGTTTCTTGTATCGATGATGAGAGTACTATCGTCTTTTTCCCTACACATATTTTCCCACTCTGCCGGCTCCAGATGAACCCCCTTAATGGAGGCATCGACCTCTTTATCCATAGCCACGAGCTGCTTGCGGTACTTGACGATCAACTTCGCAAAAGGGTGAGAGAAATGGTCATGGATCTTAATGTCTGCTTTGGGAAAAATTTGCAGCACACGGGAAGAATAGGTTTCCAAATTTTTTTTTGGCACCGAGCATTGGGCGTTGATCCCCTCCTCGGAGACATAGATACGTCCTTTGCCCTCAAGCTCTTCAAGAAAACTTTTGTGTTCCTTAATAAACTTTTGAGGTTCATCGACTTTGGTAAACGCATAGTAGGCAAGTACTTTGATTGTGTCGGGCCCGTGCATAAAAAAAATCCTTAAAATCGACAATGAATGTACCACATCTTGATTTTTACTTGTTTAAAAACTTGGTAATCCGTAATATTGGAGCTTCGATACGTCAGACAGTTAGGAGAACTATGGCTCGTTATCGCGGCCCAAAAAATCGAATTGCTCGCAAGTTCGGCGCAAACATCTTCGGAAGACGCAAAAATCCACTCGCAACAAAGAGCAACCCACCCGGTATGCATGGCGCGAAAAGAAAGAAACGTTCCGACTTCGGCAATCAGTTACATGAAAAACAGAAGCTTGCAAGCTTCTACGGCGTTGTCCCTTTGAGAACTTTAAGCCGCTACTACAAAGAAGCTCTTAGAAAAGAGGGAAACACCTCGGATCTCTTCATTCAACAGCTCGAGTCCCGTTTGGACGTTGTAGTCTACAGAATGAAATTTGCACCTACAATTTTCTCAAGCCAACAACTTGTGTCCCATGGACATGTGTTGGTAAACGGAAGAAAGGTCAATATCCGTTCTTATCAAGTAAAACCTAATGACGTGGTAACTCTTAAAGAAAAGACTTTAGAGTTGTCTGTTATTAAAGATTCCTTGGCAAGCAACAGAGAACTACCGGCATACGTCAGCTTCGACCCTGCTACAAACAAAGGTTCTATCTTGATTCTCCCTTCCTTGGATCAGGTAAGCTTCCCACTTCATATCAACGTACCTGTTGTTTGTGAGTACTTAGCTTACACATCTTAAAGGATGAAAGGGCAAGATCTCGGGCCGCTGGTAGGCTGCCACAACTCCGCCTCAGGCGGAGTCCACAATGCTCTCTTAGAGGCCAAAAGCTTAAATGCTACGGCCTCTCAATTATTTACTAGCAATCAAAAGCAATGGCGCGGCAAAAAAATCTCCGACGAAGAGGTTGAAAAATGGGACCTGGCTAAAGCTGCATCAGACGTGAAGGTCGTGATCAGCCACGACGGCTACCTGATCAATTTGGGTTCGCACGACAAAGAACTTCTAGTAAAAAGTAGAGTTGCTTTCATAGAAGAAATTGAACGCTGCCTTGCTTTGGATCTAGACTTCCTCAATTTTCATCCGGGGACAGCAACGGATAAAAATCCTGAGAGGTGCCTCGATACTATTATCGAATCTTTACTCTCGTTTGCCCCCCTGTTCGAAAAAAAACGCAAACTCAAACTTGTACTGGAAGCAACGGCCGGACAGGGAAACACAGTTGGCCATACTTTCGAGCATATCGCGTATATCATAGAAAGTTGCCATCGTAAAATCCCGCTTGGAGTCTGCATAGACACCTGCCATATTTTTGCAGCAGGCTATGATATCCGGACATCTGCTGCGTGGGACAAAACACTGAAAGAGTTTGACAAAGTCGTAGGACTCAAGCATCTTGATTGCATGCATCTCAACGACTCTTTAAAAGGGTTGGGTTCACGCGTAGACAGGCATAGCTGCCTGGGTTTTGGGGAAATCGGGATTGAAGCTTTTAAGTTTGTGATGCAGGATAAGAGGCTGAAACATCTCCCCAAATGTCTTGAGACCCCACAAAAAGAGGCCCGCTGGGAAGACGAGATACAAATGCTGAAAGATTTTTACTACGAAAAACACTAAATCATTAGGATATTCCATGATGGTTGATACCAAGCTAAAGCGGACAAAAATAGTTGATATTGACGCAAGCCTGATCGGCAGACACCTTTTCCTCCAAGGGTGGATCCGCACATCCCGCTCACAAAAAGGGGTCGTATTTATTGAACTGAATGACGGCTCGACCATAAAAAATATCCAGTTGTTATCCAATCAAGAAAAGACCTTGCTCACCGGAACATCGATCGCTGTGACCGGAAAACTCGTAGCAAGCCCCTCCCCCAAACAGCCCTATGAGCTCCAAGTTGAGACTTTGGAAGTCATAGGCGAAGCCGATAGCACCTTTCCCCTACAAAAAAAAGGGCACACGCTTGATTTTTTACGCGAAATCGCCCATTTGCGTCCGAGGACCAATACATTTGGTGCCGTTGCAAGGGTGAGAAGCCGAATCGCATTTGCCGTGCATGAATTTTTTCAACAAAGAAAGTTTTTCTATGTGCAAACTCCTGTGATCACCTCATCCGACTGCGAAGGGGCCGGGGAACTGTTTGAGCTTGTGACCGAGACCAAAAATTTTTTCGGGAAAAAAGCGTTTTTAACTTGCTCGGGGCAATTAAATGGCGAATGTTTTGCCACTGCTCTTGGGGAGATCTATACTTTCGGGCCTACATTTCGGGCAGAAAATTCCCACACGTCGCGCCACCTTGCAGAGTTTTGGATGATTGAACCTGAAATGGCCTTCTATGATCTCAAACAAAACATGGACCTAGCTGAAAGTTTTGTGAAACACCTTGTTAAAACAGCTCTAGATACGTGCCAAGAGGACTTGAGTTTTTTTGAGGAGCGTTATGAAAAGGGGCTAAAGCAACGCCTTGAGGTCGTTTTAAATCGCCCTTTTGAGCGTATTACCTATACTGAAGCGATTGAACTGCTCCTTAAATCCAATATAGAGTTTCAATATCCGGTAAAGTGGGGGAACGATTTACAATCGGAGCACGAGCGCTATATCGCTGAAACCGTTGTGGGAGGCCCCGTCATACTGTACAATTACCCAAAAACCTTAAAACCTTTCTACATGAAAGCGAATGAGGACGGTAAAACAGTAGCCTGTATGGATGTCCTTGTCCCTAAAATTGGGGAAATTATCGGCGGCTCGCAGAGGGAAGATAGCTTGGATAAACTTGAAAAAGGGATCCTTTCGCATGGTCTCAATCCAAGTGATTACGACTGGTACCTAGATCTTCGCAGATACGGTTCCGTCCCCCATTCGGGATTTGGTTTAGGCTTTGAACGTGCTGTCCAATTTATCACCGGTATCGAAAACATCCGTGATATTATTGCCTTCCCAAGAGCTGCCGGACTTTGCGAATTCTAAAAATTCTTTATGAGCCTCCGCCAATTTTTTAGGGTGGGGGCCGAATTCTTTGACCTTAACCTATTTAATTAAATAGACTTATATACCGACCGAACTTTTTTCGACCTAAATTTACCTATTCTGCTACAATAAAGAGTATGAAAGATAAAGTTTCTGGAGGCGACGGCAGCACAGTACACTCCTATGACAGGGGTGATACCGGATCGCACAATAAAAAATACCCTCATGACGATGCCAGCGGCTCTGCATCCGCGACGGAACAATCGGGTGGACATATCAATCGTTACCTTAAGAAAATGTTCCACGGAATCTCCGAGAAAGACGCCAAGAAATTTATGTCAAATCTCTATAATCAGTTGAACAACGAGATTAAAAGAGAAATCCAGAAGTCAAAAGAAAGACTCCAAAGGCTTAAAGAAGATGACAACGGATAAAGAATCGCTTATCTACGAGGGAGAACAAGAGGTCCGCCTAGACCGCTTCCTTACAGATAGCTTCCCTTCTTTATCAAGAAATTATTTCGAAAAAGCGATTTCGACAGGGAGCGTACTCGTAAACGGGAAGCCTTCCAAAAAAAGTCTAAAGCTCCAACACCGCGACGCTGTTTTAGTCGAGTTTTTGCCCCTAGAGCCTCTGGATATCTCACCTGTCCCGATGGACATTCCGGTCCTTTACGAAGACGAGGATTTAGCTCTTGTTTACAAGTCCCCCCAACTTGTTTGCCACCCCGGTGTGGGAACCCTTGAACCCACACTGATCCATGGGTTGCTTCACAGGTTCCAGGATCTAAAAAGCGATGACCCTATCCGCCCCGGACTTGTCCATCGATTGGATAAAGACACCTCCGGGATCATGCTTATTGCGAAAAATATGCATACTCACGAGCTTCTTTCAAGCGCTTTCAAAAATCGTTTGGTAAAAAAAACCTATCTTGCCCTTGTCCATCGCAATTTATCGGCCACAACGGTTGATGCTCCGATCGGAAGGCACCCAACGGATCGAAAAAAAATGGGTATTGTTGAAACGGCAGGAAAAGACGCAACCACTGCATTTGTCCCCGTGGCATTTTCTAAAAACTGCTCCCTTGTCCTTGCCTCCCCCAAAACCGGAAGGACGCACCAGATTCGTGTCCATCTGCAGCATATCAACCATCCTATAGTGGGAGATCCCCTGTATGGTTTTTTTGGCTCCGATAAGCTCCTGAATCCACCCCGTATTTTACTCCACGCCCTTAGTTTGGAATTTATCCATCCCCACACTAAAAAGCTGATGCAATTTGAAGCGCACCTCCCCAAAGACTTTGAGGAGTTCCTTCTCAAAAGAGGTTTTGACCCAGATCAAATTGCTTCCTTAACTCAAAAACAGAACCTTGCAACAATTTAGACGACGAAACTGTAATTCTAAATTTTTTTCGGGAGATTTAATCGCAACTCGTGTACTCTTAGACCAAAAGGCCTTTTTTTATAAATAGGTGTTTGTCTTTAATGGTGTCAGTTTTTATCACTAAGAGAAATTCTGAGGAAAAACTTTAAACCAAATATTACCTTGAAAGGCCTAATGAATTGTCCCCCAATAGGAACTAGAACATGGAAGAATTCATCGGATATATCATCAAAAATCTTGTCACCAAACCAGAACAAGTCACTGTCAAGCGCACATCTAGTGAGAATACAGATGTGTATGAAGTACGTGTTGCACCTGAGGATATGGGTAAGCTTATCGGCAAACAAGGGCGCACCATAAATTCCGTTCGCACTCTTGTCGCCGCCACAAGCGCTCGTCTGGATGCAAAAAAACGGACACTTGTCGAGGTCTACGACGAAGGAAAAGAGAGACAAGAGTAGCTAAATAATTTCCTTTCTAGTAAGTTTGGTTTTTAACGAAAACTTCGAGAGGAATACCTGCTATGAAAGAGTTCATCACTTATATCGTGAAGAACATCGTTGATCAGCCCGATCAGGTGAAAGTGGAAGCGATTCAAGGACATAATACAATGATCATTGAGGTTAAAGTCGCTAAAACTGACACCGGAAAGGTTATAGGTCGACAAGGAAAAACGATCCAAGCCATCCGCGCTCTGGTGGTTGCTGTAGCAAGCAGAGCCGGAGTTCGAGTGACCCTCGAGTTATTGGAAGCAGATGCACCGTCACCTGTGCATACAACAGTTTAAAAACTAGAGCCCCGGTAACCCGGGGTTTTTTTTATTGAAGTACCCCTATTTTATACAAGGGGCTATATCTTTCTTTCTAGAGGTGATAGATCCGGCCTCAAAGCTCAACACGATCCATGGTTTTTCACTTACAGATGCGGTACTTTTAAAACCTGCTATCTCATCGAAAAGAGTTTTGTACTCTTTGGGAACAAATGCTTCGATCCGTTTTTTTGCGTGCATTTGGATGAACATCATCAAAAAGTAGGAGAGTTGGGTAACACCTTCATCGGAGGAACTCGCAGTAATCCAAATCTCATCTTTATGATTTTGATTTGGTTTTAGACCCTTATAAAGATCCTCTGCACCCTCAACCGTTGTGAGCATCAGAATCTTAAGGGATTGCTCGGTCTTGTGCTCGTACCATGTTTTTGCCACGGCGTCATAATTCTTTTTCAGGGTTTTGATATTATTTGGGTACACCTTCAATTGGCTGACAAGCGCCTCTCCCTGTTTTTTCGTATCATTAAAGATCTTTAGCGACTGCAGACGTTGTTCTACGTCCTCCTCTTTTAGGCTATAGACAGTTTTGTAAAATCTGTAGAGTTCAGAGTTTTGAATGAGGGGCTTGAGCTGTGTAGGATCAATCACCTCGGTAATTTTATTTTGCTCCAAGGAGACTAATCGATTGACCAGTTCTACGACAATCTCATGGTCTAAAGCTGTTTTTTTAGACAAGAGATCCGTGTCATCCAATATCGCATACAAAAACATCTGATAATCGGCCGCTTCCCTTTTCGAGTCGCACCAACCAATCTGCATTGCCCGCGCTATCCTCTCCTCCAGGACCCGCTCCAATATCCTTAGCTGCCGTGTGTCAGACACATTTTTTGCCCCCTCTAAAAGCGCTGTATTAAGCTGCTCTTCTGTCGGTCCATCGGTCACCAGTTTTTTATTTATGTCAAAAGCTAATTTAGCCCCAATCACATTTGAGGACTGCACATCCATAGTATAGATAGTGGCTACTTTTTGAGTTTTGACGTCCGTTTTGTGGTGGTCTATTATGGCTGCAATCTCTATGTAGCGGGGAATACCGATCTCGTTAGGATTGCTGAAGTCTCTCAAAACAACAAACCCTTGGGTAGGACTACGCAATCGGGAGGAGTAGATCACCCCTTCGACTTTATTGTCTCTTGTAACAAAAATTGCAGACCGGTCATGAATGCGCAAATTGATCTCTTCAATTGTTGTACGAGGATGAACGGAACTCTTTTTCTCCTCATAGACTTTCTCCTTGACCATCAAGGCAATAGAAAACGTATCTATATGCGAGCGTAATTTTCTAAAAGCATCCGAAAGAAGATTAAAAATCTGCTCCAGATCACCTATTTCACCCTTTTTATGCCGCTCGACAGCCGCATGGAACCGGTCAAATCCAAAGGAATAGATCCTGTCCATTTTCTGCATGAAATGGAGAATTGAGGACTCCAATCCCTGCTCCACATCCAAAACCTTTTCAAGAAAGGTGTGGAGATAATTTTTCCTTTTTAGAGCAAATTCCTGCACAGGCTCCAGCTCTTTAAATCGAAAGTTTAAAAGCCTTTTCACATCCCCTTCTTTAGATACAAGAGCTTGAAAAAAAGCGTTTTGGGCCCAACGTATACAGTGGTTCAGGCTGTCTGTAACCAATCGAACCTTCTCAACATCTTCCGGTAGCCATCCACCGCAAAAATTCCCCTCTTTATCCACGACACAGCAGGCATGTTTAGAGCTTTCGGACGAAACATCCAAAGTTTTGTCCTCTAGACGGTGAATTTTTAGCCCCTCGGTTGTAGCCAAATCCAGGGCTACCAAGGTGAGCTCTGACCTGTTATCAGCAAACACCTGAAAAAAACTAGGTCCGTATGTTTTTAAAAATAGGAGTTTTACCTCAAGAATTTCCTCAGGAGTATTTGGAACATTCCAATGGTGCAAATTTTGGGACACATCCATTTCAAATGCATCCATCCATCCGTTGAATGAGCTCACAACAGTATCAATATCGGGGCTCAGGTGTGCAGTCACCACAACAGAACCGGGCATCTGCCCGTTTGCTGCCACCGGGAAAAGAATTTGAGAGGCCTCCCTGGGGGCCTTGCGTCCCATAATCTTCTGCCGGATCTCCATCTGTTTTTCTTTGGAGAGGTTGCTATGGTTTTTCAAGTAGAATTCATAATCACAAATCGAAATCTGCATCCCTTCGGACCGCTTCCCTTCCAAATGTTTCACCACCTCTTTAAGTAAAAAGCAAGGGGCAGGTTGTTGAAGTATGTACTCAGTAAGGGTTTGAAAAACGTGCAACATAATTTAACTCGTCGACATTTTGTCTAGATAGTTTATGGCTCAAATTCTTGTCGATAAGAACAAGGTTAAAAAGAAAGAGAGCCAAAAATTCTCTCTTAAAAAGAAGATAAAAATTGAACCGAGCAGGACTCGAACCTGCGACCTACTGCTTAGAAGGCAGTTGCTCTATCCAGCTGAGCTATCGGTCCGTAAAGGTGACAACATCTGGTCTTTGTTTCTTTAGAGCAAAGCCCGGACATCACCTTTTCTGCACTATATTAGAGAATCTCTTGATTCGAATGCAAGGGTAAAGTTATGCTCTCAAATGTCTTTATGTCGAAAGCGCTATATACAGAACTGAGTGAACAATTTTTTGCAATCCTGGGCCCTTGTGTGATCGAGTCGGAATCGCACACCCTGTATATGGCAGAAGAAATCGCACATCTTCGTCGTAAGACCGGTATCCCTATAGTTTTCAAGGCAAGCTTTGACAAGGCAAACAGAACCTCTTTGCACAGTTTTCGGGGTCCCGGTATCGATGAGGGGTTACGCATTCTAGAAAAGGTAAAGAAAAATTTCGATCTTCCGGTAACAACCGATATCCACGAGACTCCCCAGGCCTCAATTGCAGCTTCTGTTGTCGACATTTTGCAGATTCCAGCCTTTCTGTGCCGACAAACGGATCTGATTGTCGCCGCAGCAGAAACCCAAAAAATCCTTTCGATCAAAAAAGGGCAGTTTGTAGCACCTCAGGATATGTCACAAGCTGTGGAAAAGAGTCGATTGGCGGGAAATGAAAAGATTTTTTTGATCGAGAGAGGCACTACCTTTGGCTATAACAACCTGGTCGTGGATATGCGTTCTTTTCCCATGATGAACAATTTTGCGCCCACCATCTTTGATGCCACCCACTCTCTGCAACTTCCCGGCAAGGGGGGCTCTTTTACCTCCGGGCAAAGAGAATACCTGCCCCAGCTTGCTTTCGGAGCGGTAAGCGCGGGGGCTAAAGCCCTTTTTCTCGAGGTCCATAATAATCCTAAAGAAGCTAAAAGCGATGCGGCTACGGTCTACCCCCTTGATCAGGTGGAGCCCCTTTTGCTTAAAGCCCATCACTTCAGCCTCCTTGCAAGAGATTTTTATCAAAATCATATGTCGCTAAGTGAGGATTTGTGCACCTCAAAACGTCCTTAGGTCTATTAGCCTGGTTCATTTTTTTAGGGGTACTCTTCTTCATTTCCTTAACGAACGAGACGATTGCCACCGACGGGCTGGATAAAAAAGTCGAGCCTAAATTTTATGCCGGATCCATTTTGCGGAGATCTCAGAATCTTCCAAATAATTTCTTTATGGAGGCAAAAAATGTAGAAAACACCTTGCAAACGGAGTATTCGTTTGGAGTCCACGGTGGGATGGATCGGTTTGAATTTTTTTGCGATAAACTGACGCTTGACCCCAAGACGGGTTTTTTGTTTGAAGGAGATGTCCGGTTTATTGATAAGCTCGATGACAAAATTCTTTTTGCCCCGTATGCACAAATGACTCCAGATGGGAGCTCACTAAAGATTTACGACAACCCGATTATCATCCAAAAAAAAGGGACCCAATCGAAAATCAGAGCGAAAAGTGTTGTCTACCAAAAAACATCAGACGGCTTCGAGGCCTCTTTGGAAGGGCCAATTGAGTGTGTCGTGCAAGATATGGAGATTAAAGAGTTTGACCCTTTTAAACGTGAAAGGCCTCTCTAAAGAGTATAACGGCCGGCTGGTAGTACAAAATATCAGCATAGAAATCGAACCGAATCAGATTGTTGGTCTCTTAGGACCTAATGGAGCCGGGAAAACGACGGCATTTTATATGATCATGGGGCTTGAAGATCCGGATCAGGGGGAGATTTTTTTAGAAAATCGCCCCATAACAAACCTCTCTATCGATAAGCGGGCGAAATTGGGGATGGGCTATTTGGCTCAGGAGCCCTCAATATTCCGCCAAATGAGCGTTGAAGAGAATCTTTTAGTCGTTTTAGAAACAATGAAGCTAAAAAAGTTCGAAAAAAAGGAGCGCTTGGATCAGCTTTTAGAGGAGTTCAGGTTGACCCATCTTAGAAAAAAGCCCTCCCCTACCCTATCGGGGGGCGAGCGTCGTCGGCTCGAAATTGCGCGCACCTTAATCCAATCTCCAAAGCTGCTTTTGTTGGATGAGCCGTTTGCAGCGATCGATCCGGTGACGATCGATGAGCTTAAAGAGCTGATTTTAACACTTTCAAAAAAAGGGATCGGTTTCCTCATTACCGACCACAATGTAAGAGAAATATTTAAAATAGCTAATCGTTGCTATTTGGTACAAAAAGGGGTAGTGACCCACCAGGGGACCCCGGAGTACCTGTGCTCCAATCGGGAGGTGTTAGATTCCTACCTGGGGCACCAATTTACAATCTAACTTAAGACTTTCGGGGTGATTCCCTTGACTTCTCCTCCCAAAAGGGGATAAAATAGGCGAAAAATTTCCACCCAATCGGGTGAAGTCTATTGGTAAGGGCAATCTCCTTTGCCCCCTTTAGAGACAATCAAAAAAATCCATAAGCCGTCAGGAGTCGAACATGGAAACAGAAATGACACTTGCGATCATCAAGCCTGATGCAGTGAAAGCGCATCACGCCGGCGAGATCCTCTCAATGTATGAAAAGCATCCGCAATTCAAGATCCGCGGGATCAAATTGATGCATATGGACCGCAAAACTGCAGAAGGTTTCTACGAGATTCATAGAGAACGCCCCTTTTTCGAGGAGCTTGTTTCATTTATGATGTCCGGCCCCTGTATCGTAATGGCTATTGAAGGGAAACATGCTGTTTCCGCCCATAGAGATTTCATCGGTGCAACAAATCCGCAGCACGCGCATGAGGCAACCGTGCGTAAGCGGTTTGGAACAAGTATCGGTAACAACGCCGTCCACGGATCAGACAGCCCCGAAAACGGTTTGAAAGAGGTGAATTACTTCTTCGATGTTTCCGACCTTGTCAACATCAACTGGGCACACAACTTCGCCTAACACTTAAAAAGGTGTCGGTAAATCTACTGCCACCTTTTTTATTTTTATTTTGACTAAATTGAAAATCAATTCTATTTTTATATCAAACAAGGTTTTTATGTATAAAATAGTCTTAGGTTTATTATTTAGTTTTTCCTCTATCTATACTGCTACTAAGAAGGACTTGCGAACATACGCTAAACATTTTTCAGCTAATAACGGCTATAACTGCATAGATTCCACATGTAATGGGGAAGCTCTCTTTGTCGAAAAATATCTCAACAAAGATACGTCCATAATTTTTGATGTTGGTGCAAATGTTGGAGCGTGGTCTGATTTGGTAATTGAATATTTTCCTAACGCCCAAATTTATGCCTTTGAACCTACACCCGAAGCTTTTGTAAAGCTTAAAATTAAGCAGGATAAAAACAAATTAAAAGCATTTAATTTGGCTATAGGTGAATGTGATGCACTTATGGATTTTTGGTGCTGGGGGAATCAAAACTTCGGTTTCCATGAATTAAACGGATTGTATTACCGCCCAAATTTGAAAGATTTCCTCCATACGCAACCATCTAAAATAAGTGTATCTGTAATTTCTTTGGATAAATTTTGTCGAATTCATAACATCCAAAAAATTGACTTTTTAAAAATAGATACCGAAGGGAATGAATGGGGTGTTTTACTGGGAGCTAAACAGCTTATCTCAGACGGAAAAATTGACACAATTCAATTTGAATACGGGGGTTGTTACCTCGACTCTTGCACAAAACTCGAGGATGTCTACAAATTTCTAAAATCTGAGGGATTCCACATTTACAGACTGGGAGCTTTAAGACCGATAGAAGTTGACGCATGGAAACCATCTCTGGAAAATTTCCAGTACTCAAATTACGTAGCATCTAAACAAAAGTTGCAAATAGAAAAATACAACTAGTTTTGACGGGCGATCAAGCCCGTTTTTTAAAGGTATCCAAATGCTCCAGAGCTTTGCCTGTTCCTAGACAAACGGCAAGAAGTGGATTTGGTGCTACAATGACGGGGAGGCCACACTCTTTAATGATGTGCTTATCAAGCCCTTTGATCAAAGCTCCCCCTCCTGCTAGAACAATTCCTCGCTCAACCAGATCTGCTGACAACTCGGGGGGGCATTTTTCTAGAATCATCCGAATGCTTTCGATGATCTGCTGGATTGGCTCCGCAAGGCATTCGCGTATTTCTACTGAGTTGATTCTTTTAGTGATGGGAAGGCCTGCCACCTGGTCGCGCCCCCTCACCTCCATTTCTAATTCATTCTCTCCGAGCGGATAGGCCGAGCCGATAGTGATCTTGATGTCTTCTGCTGTCCTTGGACCAATCATGAGATTGTACGTGCGGCGCATGTAATTGATGATGCACTCATCAAACTCATCTCCGCCTATTCTCAATGATTTTGACTCTACAATACCCCCTAAAGAGATAATTGCGATCTCAGTTGTACCGCCACCAATATCGACAATCATGCTGGCATAGGGCTCATGAACAGGGAGATCCACCCCAATTGCCGCAGCCATTGGCTCTTCAATCAGCATTACCTCCTGGGCTCCTGCGCGAATCGCAGAATCTTCGACCGCCCGCTTTTCCACCCCTGTGATCCCAGAAGGCACGGCGATCAAGATGCGCGGCCTGAAAAATGTCTTGGATGGGTTGACCCTGCGAATCAGCTCCTTAAGCATCCCCTCGGCTATTTCAAAATCGGCGATCACTCCGTCTTTCATAGGACGTACCGCGTGGATTTTGCGCGGTGTTTTCCCAAGCATCGCTTTCGCCTTTTGACCTACCGCCAACACCTCATTAGTCATAGAATCTACAGCAACGACAGAAGGTTCCTGCAAAACAATCCCTTTGCCTCGCACGTACACTAATGTGTTCGCTGTACCTAGGTCAATACCAATGTCACTTGTAAAAAGGGCCGCAAAACGTTGCCAGCGTGACTGAAAGGCATCTGCAATTTGGGAGAGCAACTCCGACTTTTTAAGTGTAGGGTTCATGTTGATCCTAAAAGGTGTTTCTTTCTAAAAATATAAACCTATCAAACTTAGAAAAATTTGTCTCCAAATTTTAATAGTAGGTCTCTTTTGAAATTCCGGCAAACCAGTTCTTGGGGATAATTTTATCTAAATTTGAATCATGGCCCCAGTCTTAAGTTTGTTAACAAGAAAAAAGGCCCTTATGGGGCCCATCTCTCATTAAACTAGTAGTGTTCACGCAAAATGATATTTTATGAACGGACCGCTTTTTTCAAAAATTCCTCTTTTTCCCGACCGGGAACATCCAATCTTCCATGCTATTTAACATCCATAAATTTGAAAAAAGGAAAAAATAGACTGTCCATTTAAAGGCAGTTTTTTAATTCTTTTTGAAGTTTTTCGTGCAACCTTCCTAATCTTTCAAGCTGATCCTCCAGAGTGAATTTGGCGCTGAATATCGAATGGGCTTTTCTAGCTAACTTTTCTGCTTCAACAGGATGCTCAAGCACCCAAATCAAATGGGTGTAAATTTGGCGAAACATCTCATCAGAAGGTAGCTTGTTATCTTTATCAATATCTATATACAGGACCGCATCTTTGAATTCTCGAGTAACAAAGCCGTGACGGTCACTTATGATCACACTCCCTGCAGCCGCCGCTTCAAATATCCTGGGGGTAATGACCTCATAATCGAGATGCTCCTGGGAGTGTAATACCAGCACAACCCCTGCCTCTTTAATAGCGTTGGTAACGCTTTTTCCGTCGTAAGGCAACTCCCCTTTGTAAGATTTGAGGTGCCAATTTTTCATCCCCTCTGTACCATAGACATCCATAAGCCCCGTCTCATCAAGCATCCGTAAACAATCATGATAAGGCTTGCTTTTTCTTAAAAGATCCCAATTGACCCCGCAGTAGAACAATTTTTTTGGTTCTAAGGGTTTGTATTCTGATTTAAGGCAGCTTGGAACCCATTCGATGATATCTCTCTTTTTCCCATGTTGATCTAAAAAAGATACGAAAGAATCCATTTTTTGCGGGACACACAAATAGCCATCATATTGAAGAAGTTTTTTGCCGTGGATTCTAATATTTTCGTCATGGCTGCGTGTCATCGCCAGGTAATTTGGTATTTTCTTGTGAGAATATTTTCTTGGATACAAACTGATAATAAAATCGGAATCAAAGTTTTTGAATAATTGAGAAAGGCTTGTATAGCCTATCTGATTTTCGTCAAAAACAAATTTTACAGGGTGGGCGAGACTCCAATCATTTCTAAATAAAAAAGCTTTTCCCTTCCAACCTAGGTTTTTGGAGGCAATTTCTAGTCGCATTGCCAACTCCTCCTCACCTCCGGTAAAGGGTGTTGGAATGAGGACGTTATACGTTTTAGAGGGGAGGTTTTCAGCAGTTAAAAAAGCCGCTTGGTACAAAATTACAGCGACCAAACGTAGCAGATATTTTCTTAAATCAACTAATTTAAAATTAGTCCACATGTAATCTCTCAATTTAATTTAAGGTCTGGATTCCTAAAATTAACTTATATAGAGGTTAAATAAAAGATTTTTTGCATCTTCTAAAGAGACATTAAAGCCCTCAAATTTGAAATCTTGTGAGTAACACATCCCCATCAGAATTTTAGAACCATCTGAACAAGGAGTTTTTGAAAGAAAAAACTTTTTAATTTGGTAACAAAAACGCCCCCTTTTGGGAGCGTAATGAACAATTATGGTTTATATCAAAAAGTAGATGATCACCTGTAGGAACGCAAATAGGATCCGATTTGTACCCTCAACTCTCTTTCTGCATCTCCCATTTTTTGGTGAAGGGTTTGCCGAACTCTGGACAAATCTACTCTTATTACATCGGCGACCCTAGAAAGTTCCTCTTCAAGAGTTTCTTTCTGAGTCTCCAACTTGCTTATTTTATTAGAAAGAGACCAAGCGTTCCATCCGTTTAAGACAGCACTTCCGGCATTGTAAGCCAACGATAGATTAGAGCGTGGCTGCAGCCTAACGATCTCGCTTTCTATCCGTCTTATCTCTTGCTCTAATTGATTGTCGGTCCAATCCTTTTGGTATAAAATCCTGTTTTTTTGTTTTTGCAGATCCTCAATCAGCTGCTGATTTTTTTGCGCTTGCATATAGGAGACGCTTTCTGAACTGAGCTCTCGAATTTGAGTTTCAAGCTGTTGAACCAACTGTTGCTGTGCTAAAGAAAGCTGCGGAATCGTTGTCAATTGCTCTCGTAAGACGATGAGTTTAGCGAATTCGGACTTTTTTTCATCCCTACCAAAAACACCCATTGCTTTTGAGCCCTGTTCCAAAGTTTGGTAACCAGCTCTCGCCTGCTCTTTTCTAGCATCGGCCAGCTCGTCCTGAACACTTTTTAGCTCTGTAGATATTCTAGTATAGCCGCTTCTTTGTTCAATCTCTAGTATTGCCCTATCCGCAACTGCATTTGCATCTTGTTTCTTCGCTTCGCAAAAATTGATAGAACCATGACAGCGTTTCATTAGATCGAACTGCTTATCTTCTTGGTCGAAAAATGAGAACGGACAGTTCCCCTCAAGGGAATAAAATTTTAAATAGGCATCCGGATCTTCGCCCACGAAATGGAGTTTTGTCAAAAGGTAATCTTTTATGAAACGAGCATTTGTTTCCCCTTTCGCCTGGATTAAAAAAGCCTCGATTTCTGGGTATTTTTCAAAAATTTTCTTCAAACCTAGTCCCCGATTCAAGTCGCTTGAGACACGATCTTCAAGCTTTCGAATACTCTCCGGATGATCAGAACCTTTCCCCATAATAAACATAAAGAGAGTAGTGATCAGAGAGACTATAGATAGGTTTCTAAAAAAACCGACAGTCGCAATAACTACTGAAGGTTTAGCAATTAAATATTTGGATGCGCCAAGGTAGCCGCCAAAAAAAATACCGGTCGCTACTAGGCCGATTTTTTTTGCCAACGATCGGTTGCTGTCCTTATATAAAAAAGAGGGGGGGGTGGGTTCATCATAGAGTTTTGTTAAATCTATTCTAAAATTTCCTTTTGACATTCTATTTCCTATTAAACTTGGATTAACGTAAGGTATTTTATAATAAATTTCTGTTCAGCGCAACCAATTGGGGCTTTAAAAAATTTACTTATTGAACTACCGCCGTTTGCCCGGTCGGGAAATAGATTTTGTTTGCCTCATCGATAGATATAGATCGGGATCCAAGCTTATTTTTGATCGCATCCTGCCAAACGCTAACCTTCCATCCGGTACAAACACGCATATGGTCTAGTAGAAACAGATGTTTAAAAAAAGATTTTATGCCCTTGGGGGACTGCTCGGGTTTTAGGCACTTTGCTTCCAGTTGCTGGAGCTTTTTCGGGGTATGCCAGGCTCCTGTGCAGAGATACACTAGGTGGTAGAGCCCCGAGAGGGCAAACCTGAAGAAATTAGCAACATAGCTAATCACTTTCAAAACCGGTTGGGGAGCTTTAAGATGGGTCTTTTCTAAAAATTTTCTAAAAAGTGCCTGTGTAAAAAATTCTTTATTATTGATTTTGACCCCCAACTCCTCATCGAGCACCTTGACGGTATATTGGGAGCAGTTGTGATAAAAAATGTGGAAATATTCCTTTTTCTCCCTTTTATCGGTCTCAATTCTTTCTTTTAATTTATTAAACTGCTCTGTCGTTAGCTCAATCAGAACCTTTCTCTCTTTCCCGGCGGCAGCTTCTTTCGGATCCGGAGATATGAGTTTTCCCTCCTTAGCATTATAGGGAAATTTAGTTGAACCGCAAAGACCCACGCTATACCCCTCGCCTTTGCTCGAGATCAGCTCCATCCACACGTGCCTTGAAGAGCCTAATAGTCCGATCTCCTTCGTTTTGATCGCGACGTAGTTGAGACCTGCTTCATTTTCTAAATCAGGATGAGAGTGGGTAGGGGTAAGAAATTCCCATTCTCGATAAGAAGTTTGGTGTAAGCCCTTTATGCCATCATAGCGCCATTTTCCCCCAATTCGCCCGGAGGCGATCATGCCGGCTATCTCTTGAGGCAAAGGTGCTTTACTGATTGGCTTACCATCTAAAAGAATTTCTTCATGATCAAAGGCCTTTCGCCATTTTTCTAGGCTATGGCCGCATAGGTGCGTTTGAGCTAAGGACATGGTTCTTCTTCCGATCTTTTTAAGAAAGAAATTATATCATAAAATTTAATATAAAAAAATACATAGAAATAAGGAGAAGATGGCAAAAGGGGTTAGTAAACCCCTAAAACACGAAGAATCAGTTGTATAGATTTAAAAGGATTTTTGAATCAGAGCCGGCTTAGGTCTCAAGCAGTTCCAGGACATCTTCCCACGTGAGTTTTGCGAGGGCCTCCTCGTCACAGGTGACGACTTTCTTCACAAGACCCTTTTTGCGGTTTTGCATCTCGACGATTTTCTCCTCGATCGTATTCTTGGAGATCAATTTATAGACCGAGACATTGCGCTCTTGTCCTAGACGATGCACCCGATCCGTCGCCTGACTTTGGACCGCAGGGTTCCACCACATATCGTAATGGATTACCGTATCGGCTCCCGTCAAGTTCAGCCCGGTACCACCGGCCTTAAGGGAGACTAAGAATACAGGTATATGTTTGTCCTCATTGAATTCCTTGACCAGTTCCAGTCGATTTTTGCTCGCCCCATCAAGATAGCAAAACCGGATACCCGCTTTTTCAAGGTCAGAACGGATAATTTGGAGCATTTTCGTGTATTGAGAGAAAATAACAGTTTTATGTCGCCCCTCAATCAACGTGTTCAGCAACTCCATCAACATCTCATACTTGGCGGAATCGCCAGGCTCGGCCTGCTCTTTCGCAAATATACCCGGGTGGCAACAGATCTGTTTAAGCCTTGTTAGGGTTGCAAGAACATGGATCTGCACCTTATCAAACCCATCCCTCTCAACAAGTTTTGTAAGCTCGTCTTTTGCTGATGCTGCATAAGAGCGGTAAAGATCCTGCTGCACCGGAGTGAGCTGTGTATGGTAAACGATTTCAGAAACGGGGGGGAGATCATCTAATACATCCGCTTTCATTCTTCGCAAAATAAAAGGGGCTACCTTCTTTCGTAAATACTGGAGATTTTTGGTCAGCTCCTCACCTGTCGGACGAATATATCTCTCAATAAATCGGTCGTACGAGCCCAAAAACCGGGGCATGAGGAAATCAAACAAGCTCCATAACTCATCAAGGGAATTTTCGATTGGGGTTCCCGAGAGGATGAGCCTATGGTCTCCTTTTATTTGCTTCACCGATTTAGCGTTTCTTGTAGCTCGATTTTTAATATGTTGCGCCTCGTCCAGAACCACGTATTTGAACACAAAACCGTCGTATAACTCGATGTCTTTTTGGATCAAGCTATATGTAGTGATCAACGCATCATACTCCTGGATCGTCTTGATCAGTCGCTTGCGCTGCCCGGGGATACCATCGATGACCGCCACCTTGAAATTGGGATTGAATTTTTTAAATTCCTCATACCAATTGTATAAAAGTGATGTCGGACAAATGATGATTGTTGTCGATTTAGGGAACAAAGCGTGCATTTGTGTGATGGAAGTGATCGCTTGCAAAGTTTTTCCAAGCCCCATATCATCCGCCAAAATACCCGACAAATACATCCCTCTTAAACGCTCAAGCCATTGCACACCCTCTTTTTGGTAGGCGCGCAGCTCCGCTTTTATCTCCTTTGGAACGGCTGAAAAATCGAGCACCTTTTCCCCAAGCATTTGACGTCGGATGTCGTGCAGTTTTTCCGAGATTTTAACTTCGACGGGTAGCCCTTCAAAATTAGAAGCATCGATATTAGCCAGAGACCAAATCGGGCACTCGAATTTGTAGTTTTCCAACCGCTGGATTCCTAACTCGTCAAAAAGCTGAGCGATATTTTGCATCTCTTCTAGATTCAAAACGAGGATTTTTGGGATTTGACGCACTTTCTCCGAAGGCTTCTTTTGACCCGTTTTAGGAGATTCTAGCTCCAAAAAAGCCCTTTTTGACAAAATGCATTCCCAAAGACGATCCATCGTGACCCCTTTGAGGTCCCCTTCAACTTTGAGCTCAATCATAAAAGCATCCATTCGATCCAGGTGGACAAAATGCAGGCCAAATTTGGTTTTGTCGTAAATGAACTGATCCAAAAGATTCTGGGGGCAATTAAATGTCACCGAGGTGTTAAACTTCGGGACAATCTCGGTCATAAATTCTATAATCTTTTTATCACTCTTTGCAACATAGTGTCCGGTATCATCAAGGTATTGGAAATCCTGGAACAACTCCCTGAGAATTTTAGCCTCGTGCACCAGATCCCTTGCCAAAACACCCACATCCTGAACGAAGTGGCAGGCCTCATCATAGGACAATTTAAAATGGGACGAAGGGACTGTGAAGGATCCATAATCAAACGAGAGGGCTGCCTCCAACTCTCCATCCAAATAGGATAAATCGCAAATAGCTTTGAGTTTACCTACAAATGGGAGCGTAGGATAAAATTGCTTCCCCTTCTCATGCGTTATCTGAGAAAACTTGCTCAATTCAACCAGGGCATTTTCGATGAAAGTTCCTAAAAGGGGATGAGGTATCGTCATCGAACGGAGTGTATACAGATGTTGCAAATGGGCCCTTTTGATTTCCGCACGGAAACGGTAATACACATTGTTGTGAATAAGTCCCGGATAAGCGCATTCAAAAAAGCGCACCTCCTCAAGGGTCACCTGCTGCTGATCTACCATCACGGTAGGATTGATCAAAATCTTGGATGCCGGAGGATCGATATACTCGATATTCATATTGAATGTGACCGGCGACACGGAGAAATTTAAAGGTTCTTCTATCGTTTCATAATAAATACAGGGAAGATTGAGAAACTCGTCATGGGCAAATCCGGAGCGCTTCCCTTCAAATTCCTGCATCGCAATCGCATAGGACTCAGCTAAAACAAGACCAAAAGTTTTTGCCTCGATATAAGCGGAGCGCAGCCCTTTTTCAGTGACCGCTTTGTCATGAAATCGGGAGTAATCGACAATCATGCGCACGATTTCCTGGTGCTCTTTAGGGAAAGATTCAATGGTAAAAAGGTAGCGTTTGCCGGAAAGGATCAGATATTCCTCATGTCGGATCCCCTCAATAAAATCCTTGACGTTGCTTATAAAAAGTGGTTTGGAACGAGAAGGGAGCCTCAAAGAAAACTGCATTTCTACAATCGGTTTGGAGCCCTCTTGCTCTGATGGGAGCTGGAAAATAATCTGCATTTCGGCACGATCATAACTCCTCTCCTCGATCGGTAAAAAGAACGGAGAATCGGATAAAATGCGGGCGCTGTTCTGATACTCTTCCAAAACTTCTTTTTGGAATTGCACACCCTGCCGCATCTCCTCTTTTTCCGCCGCTTCTTTAACTATCTCGAGCAGATGTACCGAAACCTCGTCGCTTGTCTGCAAGTTGTTTTCTTTGGAGAAATTGACAAGAATCTCATCGAGATGCATCTCCAGGTAGTAAAGTACTGCCGCAATGTGCTGACAGTCGTATCTGTAAGGACAATCGCAATCTGAATCGACCATTTCGCATTCGATACGATCAATTTCAATGACACTCTCATAGGTATTTTCGTATTGGCCCAAGACAATTGCGTTGATGCGAATTTTCGAATCGTCAAGCTCCAGAATTTTTACCGAGATGACCTTTTTGTCATCAAAAAGGGCTTTCCCCTCTTTCAGAACATTCTGAGAAAAATCCTGCTTCAGCTTGCGGACATTTAGCATAATCAGTACATCCCGCCCTAAAATACCTCTTCAAACGAGCTTTTACCCTTTTCAGGATAATGTGTGCAATCAAAAATTTGCATCTCATTTGAAGGTTTTTTGTTTCTTTAATCATAACAGATAAAAAAAATCTCCCTCTACATATTTTCGTTAAAAAAGGGTCCTTAAAGCGTTTTTAAAGCTCTTTTAAAGGATTGACACCTTAATAATAATACGTGATGGATTGCCTTAAATGCGCCTGAATCCAGTTATTTTCGTTAAAAAAGGGTCCTTAAAGCGTTTTTAAAGCTCTTTTAAAGGATTGACACCTTAATAATAATACGTGATGGATTGCCTTAAATGCGCCTGAATCCATGGATAAAGCATCCCTTTAACTTTAGGGGAGGGCAATATTCACAAAAAACGCCCTAAAGAGTCGCGGGGCAAATCCCGGTACTGTTTTGGGATGCTAGGTGGTAAAATTAAAAAATTTTGTACCCGATAAAGGATTCAATTTTGATTGATAGAGTCCCTCCCAAAAAAAACAGTATTGCCTAAAAAGCGGTCAACATTATAGACTTACGACCAATAAAAACCTGAACTGCCTCAATCGAAAGCTGTCAGACTCTTCCAAAATTTGGGGATCTGATCCACTTCTGAAGGGCTTTCGGGTTAAAAGTTTTTGCGGGCGTAGCTCAGTGGTAGAGTACAACCTTGCCAAGGTTGGTGTCGAGGGTTCGAATCCCTTCGCCCGCTTTTTACAAACAGTCCTCTCATGACCATTAAAAAAATAATGTGCACGAGAGTCTTTCAACCAACCCAAGGCCACCGTCCCATGAAAACAAGCTTTTCAAATGACGACGTTCAACTTCAAATCAACAAACTTCCCGGTTGCACAGTCGAATATACCGTTACCTGCTTCCCCTCCTTGATCCAAAAGGGAGAAAAACAGGCTATCAAGAAAATCGCTAAAGAAGTCTCTATCCCCGGCTTTAGGAAAGGGAAAGTGCCCGAGGGGGTGATCCGCCGAAACTACTCCAAAGCTGTCGAGGCTGAGGCAAAAGAGGAGCTCACGCAGCTGGCATTCCAAGAGGCGCGCAAGCTCGACTCGACTCCGATCATGCAAACCGAAGGGGCTGTTGGGGCGAAAATAGTGCACTACGGCGAGGGGAAAGCGGAATTCCAATACTTTATCACAACCAACCCCGAAGTTCCCGACCTTTCTTCATTGGAAACTGTTAAAGTACATTCCAAGCCCTTAAAAGCTGTAACCGAAAAAGAGGTCGAAAAGGAGATAAAAAATCTTTTACGCCTTTTTGCGACATGGGAAGATGTGACGGGCCGCGCGGTTAGCGAGGGGGACTTTGTCCGTTTGAACGGCTATGATCTCTCTACCGAAGGGGAGCCAAAAATCTTTAACGAATCGAGGCTCGACGTGTCTAAAGACGGGCTTTCGACAGAGTGGCTTTATGAGGCGCTGATCGGGCTGCAGATTGGGGAGACGAAAATCGCCGACACCTATCCCAATGCCGACGAGACCGAAGAATTCAAGAAAACTTTTTCAAAAAAACAGGTCCGCCTTGAGGTGGTCCGCATCGAGCATCCTACAGCACCTGCTCTCGACGAAGCATTCGTGCAGAAATTGGGCCTGAAAACTGTTGGCGAACTTGAGACGGAGATGAAAAAACGGTTGGAACATGAGGCGATGAGCAACCATGTCCAAGCCCTTAAAGACGCATTGACCGATGAAATCTTGAAGAATATCACCCTCGAAGTGCCCCAGATTCTTGTCGACCGGGAGGTGGCAAGCCGTATGCGCCGCTACCTTTCTAGCACGCAAGGCAAAAAAGAATTCGAAGCTCTCACCAAAGAAGAGCAGGAAAACAAGCGCGAGGATATCCGAGTCAAATCTTTAGATGCGATCCGTCTCTACTTCATCATCCAGGCAATCATACGCAAGTACAATATTGCCCCTCCTGCAAATATTCAGCAGGATATGACAGAGATTGCCCAAAAACATTACAAAGAGGGGAGCTCAAAGAAGGCTACGCAGCAAATGATGCAGCAAGCCCAAAATGAGCAAAACCAGTTTTTGGCAACCACGATGATGGATACGGCACTTGTCTATGTTTTAGACAAGATTCTCCATGTTTTCCCCCAACCGGCGCATGCCTAAATGCATTTTTAGCTGAACCGATTCTAAGAAAAAGACCTCCTTTAAAGAGGTCTTTTTGTTTTTCAGGAGCTCTTTTGGAACTGAAGGAAAAAGCTTGACCCCTTAGCCCGGTGTTTTCTATACTCTTAGGGAATTAAGCGAGATTTTATTCCCGGCTTTTTTGGATAAAATCGAAAAGATTCAAATCCCTGTTTGAACGAGCAGGGGAAAACCACACCAATGATCCAATCTTTTAGGAGCAAAATGGGCAGTATTTTAATTCCTACGGTGATCGAGAAGACCGCAACACATGAAAGAGCTTACGACATCTGGTCAAGGCTTTTAAAAGACCGGATTATTTACTTGGGAACCCCGATCGATGATACAGTGGCTAACCTGATCATCGCCCAACTCCTCTTTCTGAAAGCCGAAGATGCCCACAAGCCGATCAGCCTTTACATCAATTCCCCCGGGGGGTCGGTTACCTCCGCCCTGGCGATCTACGATACGATCCGTTTTGTAGGGCTCGATGTGTGCACCTATGGCCTTGGCTTAATTGCCTCGGCAGCGACGGTTCTTTTGGCCTCCGGAGCGAAGGGGAAGCGGCACGCCCTCCCCAGCTCGCGCATCATGATCCACCAGCCTTGGGGGGGTGTTTCCGGAACGGCGATTGATATCGAGCTGCAAGCGAAAGAGATCATCTTTTTAAAAGAAAGACTGAATACTATCATGAGCGATTTGACAGGTCAGTCTCTTGAGAGAATCATCATCGACTCCGATCGGGATTTTTTCATGTCCCCCATCGAAGCGCAAGAGTACGGGATCATCGACAAAGTGCTACATCCCGAAATCAAAAAATAGGCAATTATGAGTACAAAGACCCACACCTGCTCTTTCTGTTCGAGAACCGAAGAAAACGTAGAAAAGCTTATTTCGGGGCCGGGCGTCTTTATTTGCGATAAGTGTGTCCGCCTCTGTGGGGACATCATCGAAAAAAAGCCCTCCACCCATGAATTCAAGCTGCTTACCCCGAAAGAAATCTACGATAAGCTTTCGGAGTACATCATAGGGCAAGATAAGGCCAAAAGAACTATCAGTGTCGCGGTTTATAACCATTACAAGCGGATCCGCTCCAAACCGTCCCACGAGAAAGTGGAATATACGAAATCAAACGTTCTTCTACTGGGACCTACCGGGTCGGGAAAAACACTGATTGCCCGCACCTTGGCGACTATCCTGGATGTCCCTTTTGCTATTGTGGATGCGACAACATTGACGGAAGCAGGTTATGTGGGTGAGGATGTCGAAAATATTATTTTGCGCCTTTTGCAAAATGCTGACTACGACCTTGAACGGACCGAAATGGGGATTATCTACATAGACGAGATCGACAAAATTCGGAAAACAACCGGTAATGTCTCTATTACAAGGGACGTCTCCGGAGAAGGTGTGCAGCAGGCATTGCTCAAAATCGTTGAAGGGACAGTTGCAAACGTACCTCCAAAAGGGGGGCGCAAGCACCCGAACCAGGAGTATATCAAGGTCAATACCGAGAACATCCTCTTTATCGTCGGTGGCGCCTTTGTCCATCTTGACCAGATCATAGCCCGCCGTCTTGGAAAAGGGATGATCGGATTCGATGCGAAAGGGGGAACCTCCGTCGCGGCGCACGAGATGTCCAAATTGCTACAAAACGTACAGACAGAAGACCTGATTGAGTTTGGGCTTATACCCGAATTCGTCGGCCGGTTCAACATCATAGCAAATTGTAATGAGTTAACGACCCAGGATCTGATCCAAATCCTCTCAGAGCCAAAAAACGCGATTGTAAAACAATACAAAAGCCTTTTTGCAGACGACGGGGTCGATTTAGAATTTTCACCCGACGCGCTCGATGCAATCGCCGCAAAGGCTAAAGAGGCCGGTACCGGAGCTCGCGCCCTTAGGATGATTGTCGAAAACATCTTGATGGATCTGATGTTTGATGTCCCGTCTGAAAAAGATATCATTGGGATTGTGATAGAAAAGGATTGCGTCACAGAAAAAGCACCCCCTACCGTGGTCCGATCTAAGGATAGCCCACGCCTGCTAGGGGCCTAAATTGAATTAAAGGCCCCCCTTCTGTTAATGGAGGGGGGCATAGTTCTCTACCTACCTAGCGTCCGGATTCGTCATGGAATAGGAACTGTCAGTAAGATTCGCCTATTAAAGCAGGGGGCTCCGATTCGATCCAATCCTCCACAAGTTGATCAAGGTTTGTTGGGTCAAACTTAAAGCTGTCTATCGCAATTTGCGAAATATCTTCTAAAATTTTATCTATTTTAAGAGTGCGATTCTGATCCGAATTAGTACCCTTCTTACTACCTAAGATTTCTACTATTTCTTTTTTTCGAGCCTCCAGTCTTTTATAGATTTCCAAGCATGCTCCTTGATTGGAAAAAAGTGGATCCCAGTTTTTTTGAAGCTCTAAAGCTATGTACTGTTTTTCCTTTTCTCCACCCGAAGACACTGAACCGGATACTGAACCGGATACTGAACTATTACGGACTGCACCACCAGATCCGACCCCAGTTGCATTAATTGCAGAAAGTTCGGGAGGTAAAGATGATCGGACGAAATCAAGCTTTTGTTGGAAATCTCTTTCTTTATTACTCAAAAATTCACTAAGATCTCCGTTCTCCGAAGGATTACTTTGAAATTCTTGATACCAGCCGCTAAGGGCTGATGGATTTGTAGGAGTAAACCCTGGAGCATGTATGGCGATCCAAACTTGATTGGCTAACTCTTCGTTACGAATCTTTAATTTTAAACCTCTACCGCTCCAAATAGCAAAATAAGGATCTATAACACCAGTGCCTTCTGCACGCAAAGCCTCCTTTTTCTCGGTATATTTGTGAAGTTGATTCAAATAGCACTCAATTTTTTGAGGCGTGTAATCCGAAAAGAGTTTCATAGATCCCAAAAGTATTTTAGTGAGGTGGCATTCCATAAATTTTAGGTATTGTTCCCCGAATTCATAGATGGAACCTTGTTGTGCTGCTATAATTCTAAGCTGGCCGGTGAGTTGATTTGCTCCGCATTCCTCAACCAAATCGAAGGAACCACCACCATATGTAAATGTTTTGAACTGACTATGCTTCCCATCAATTTCTTCTTTAAGCTTTTCCTCATCTTTCAAATCTAATTCTAAGGCCCTTAATCTTCTTTCTAAACCATCCAAATTTTGCAGTCTATCCTGAGATTCGAGAGGTACTAATTCCTGTAATTTTTTCCGATAGGCATCAGAGGTTATTTTATTGAACTTTTCTAAAAAATCCTCTTTTCTCTCAAATCGCTCAAGTTTATCTTTGATCTGTTCGTTTGTACTGAATCTCTTTAAAGGTTCAAAATGTTCTATAATCCCCATGTTATCACGATAAGGGAATGGTCGATGGGTCCGGAAGTACTCATGGTAGAATGCCTGACAATCTGGATTTTGTGAATAGCCGCAGCATTCGGCGATAAATTTATCTCGGAGCTCAATTTTTTGTTGGACTTTTCCTTTATCCCTTAAAAGGGGGATTCTCGACACGCTTTTCTCTATATCTTTATTACTTAAAATTGTTTCGACCAATTCAACAGGGTTTTGATCAAGTAGAGCAAGAATTTTACCGGGATTATATTCTTTTGGATTACTTCCCAAAGCTCTTTCTAATGCGTATTTTTGTATAACATCTGCTTTTTTTCGTTCATTAACAACGATCTTAAAATCCTTGAGAACTTTATCTACCTGTTCTTCAGCCCCTTGTTTATCGCAGCTGATCAATGCATACAATTGAGGAAAATCGGAGTATCCTTGAAAGCTTTCTGTATCATTTGATTGGTACAGGGCCTTGCAACCCAAAATAAAAGCTTTTTTTCCCGAAGCCCAAGTTTGGAAAATAGCATCCCCAAGATCGTAAATTTCTCCAACCTCAGTAAAAGGTTTTTTGAACAACATTTCGCTTAAATTCAAAGTTGTCGGTCTTGCCCCTTGTTTTTTTACTACTTTAAAAGATTCCCCTGGTGTTCTTTTAATTTCACATTCTTCTTTTTTGTAATAGACTAAAATACCAGTTTGAAAATTTAAATCTTCCAGCATCCCCTCAATCTTAAATTTTTTCGCAATTAACTGATTTAAGGCCTTGACTCCCTCTATAACATCCTTGTCTGTATCGAGAGTTTTTGTAACCACATCTCCCCTAGTTACGCGTCTGCCGAACTCTTCAGGTAAGTGTAGGGTCGGATGTGCTCCCGGATGTGCTGGATTACTTTGAAGAATTCTAGTTGCCAACATCTTGACGTGTTGAATCTCGGGTGCTTGTTGAGAATCACCACCACCTGCTACGGGTCTAATTCCGTCTGGCCCCCTAGCAGATGATGATGGTTGTGACATGTTTTATCCTCTAGCACTCAAGTTGTTCAACTGATCAAAGATTGCTCGTATGGCTTGTTTTGCATCGGAATTATCTCCGTCATTTTCTTGGCTCAATTTTTGACCTACACCCCTTAATGAATCTCCCGCATTACCAAAAAGCGACTGGTTCTTATCTACTGCTGCCTTATTTGCCCTTACTGCAGAATTAGCAAGCTGTCCACCGGCATTAGTGATACTTTTGGACAACTCTGTGAGCTGATTGATGGCGCTCGACCTATTTTGCTTATCACTGGAAAGTTCGGTTGTTCTAACATCTTTCTCTTTGTTCACGCCTTTCGCGAACGCAGTTCTTTGCTCGCCAGTTGATTCTCTATAAATGTCTTCCGGTGTGTGTCCATCATTTTCGGAAGTTTTTAATTTGCCGTCCTCTACGATATACTTTTTAGTCGCAACAAGTACATTGCCGTCAGCATCCAACCCTCGAGAGTTAGAAAGCGCCGTCTTAAGTGGATCAGTAATGGAATTACCATTGTCGCCCATACTGTCATTATTGGCTTCTGAACTCGATGGTTTCAAACTTGTAAGCCTGGCCAAATTGTCCACCTCTGCCTGCCCTTTTGGAGTAGCTAAGGGTGAAACCAAGGCTAATGCACCTAAGCCGCTGCAGGATGCAGTTACGCCGGCAATAATCGATTCGTTTCTCGTCATCTCGGATTCTGCCATCCCCGATTGATACACTGCGTCAGCAGTCTTAATCGCGTTGTCTTTTTGGTTTACATTTGTCTTAATCTCCAAATCACGGAGTTCGTTTGTGGTATCGTATGCATTTTTAATCGTTGCGGCGACAAGGAAAGATGCTCCGACAATCGCTGCTGATGCAAGTTGATGCTCTGACATATTAATTACCTCTTATATTATTTTTTATCTAATTACAAAACATTTTTTTGAAGCTGCCATCAACATGTTCAGCATCCCAAAAAGGTCAGTTGCATTTTGAGCCGATTCGTCTGCGATTTTTCGTCTTGTATCCGCCAGTGTATCGATCGCATACTGCATCTTGGTCGATTCCGCTTTAAATCCCGCCACATCCCCCTGAGTAGCAGATACTTTATTCAAAATGTCACACAACAAAGCTCCGATGACAACCTGCCCTGCAGTAGCTAGAGCCATAAGTCCCGTCCCCACCTTTTGCAGGTTGAGTAGCGTAGCGGAACTTCCCGCTTTCGCAAAAGCATTCGTTCCGCTGATATTTGGATATTTCCAAGCTATCGCACAATAGCATAAACTTGTGCATGCTCCAACACACTCCCCGATCAGATCGCCTCTGGATCTTAAAGCCGCCTTCTCTTCGTCGCTCATGTTGTCTCTCACATTGGCATGGTAATATGCATCGGAAATAATCGGCGTGAGGGGGTTGAAATGGGTCATGATTTCCTGTACGCCCAATTTCAATCCATTGCCTACCCCTTTGATCACAACCTCACCACCAAGCTTTTCTAAAGCTCCGAGAGCAGAACGCATGGTCTCTCTGAACGATTGAAGAGCTCTTGTGGCAG